>OGJY01000181.1_pt1 | contig 88047 bp, 70 predicted proteins | sample 1572231 | NCBI WGS metagenome assembly OGJY01 (sample SAMEA2582121, study PRJEB24529) | metagenome | biome: Human gut stool | place: China | collected 2011
ACGCAAAGTTATCCGTGAATGAGAACTACGCTCATTGGGCTTATCAATGATATTAAACTTATCAGCCACTCTAAAATAAAAAAGTTCTGCTACAAAGAGCAGAACTAATATAATGATATAATACACGATTTACAAGTTATAAGTAGGTTAGAAACTCCGTATTACTCTGTGCTCTCCGCAGTGAAACTGCGGATCGTTTTCATTATTCCATCCGCCGCACGGACAGGCATCCTGTCAATACCAAGGGCGGATTTTATTTTCTCATTACTCACCACGTAATTCTCAGTCAGCTTTCTCAGCCGTTCTGTATTCAAAGGCAGATGAAGCAGCGTACCCAGTCCTGCGCACCCCTCCATCATTTTCCTGTTCATTTTCCAAATGTGAGGCTCCTTACCCATAGCTTCACACATAAGGGCTATCAGTTCATTCGTAGACAAGGCTTCATCATCACCCATGTGATAAATACCGCTCGCTACGTCTTTTGTCAACAAACCTTCCACTACATAGCAAAGATTATCTATAGAAGTAAACGAGCGCTTATTCTCAAAATCACCTAAAGGCCAGGGGATACCTTTCTTTACCACATTATAAAGCAAGTTCAGATTACCCTTATTACCAGGACCGTGAATCATACAAGGACGCAAAATATACACCTGCTTATCACGCTGCATAGCAACTTTCAATTCTCCATGCTCATTTCTCAACTTATCAAGAATATATTCTTCAGCTGCAATCTTACTTTCTCCATAAGGACCAACCGGAGTCGGTATCACATCTTCTGTCAGCATATCCCCCACTACACTGTCTGCAGCAGCTTTCACAGAACTAAAAAAGATAAACTTCTTCGCAGAAGATTCTAAAAAGAAATCAAATATCTTCTGCGTCAAGCCCATATTGATATCAAAATATATCTGAGAAGCAGACTGATTTTTTGTATCATGCGCTTTGCCTGCCAAATGGATGATGGCATCAAAACGAGGTAAACGTTGCATGGGGAAAGAAGTTGTTTCAATATCTTTCCAAGCAAAAGTCTTCACCACTCCCTCCTTCTCTGGAGTAACAATATCCAAGCCATAAAGAACATAATGATTCTTTAAGGCAACAACAAGATTAGAACCCACAAAACCGTGGATTCCCGTAATTAGAATATTCATAAAATCAACCTATAAAACATATAAATGCAGACTACTTATCCAAACAAGTCATCAACTAGCCCTTCTACAGAATACTTATGCAAAACTTGAGCATCAATATCAACAAATGGAGAATCTATAAAAGTACGTGGAATAATAGGTTTCTTTATGTCAACTACTAATATATTATTTTCATTATAAAAATCATATTTCATGATTTCCGGATTTGTCGTAACATACTTCCTTCTTGCAGCCATAGCCTCATAAGCCCGCATCGACAAACTTCTTTGATTTGTGTAATTTATATCCAATACACACTTAGATTCCTTCATTTTCATAACAGTATCCGACAAAGAAATTGGAGTAAAATTCACTTTGGCTATGCTTATATATGGAAATTTACATATCAGGTCTTTCATGTATACTAATACACTGGGAACATACAAATATATAAAAGACGATATACCTTGTTTCTCAAAGAAAGTTCTGAAAAGATTGATTATTTTATAACGATTGCTATGCAATGTACCTATAAACATGATATCGTATTTATACTCTGCATTGATTGGTACACTTCTATATAAAGGAACAAAAAAAGTAGGTCTGAACTTCAGAAAGCTCTCTGACGCAACATTGTAAGGATCGAAAGACATAGCCTTATCAAAGCAATGAATAACATCCCTGACATTAGTCGTTTCCAAAATATCCCACAGATATAAAATGCATTGGGCATTTGTGAAAGCTTTCTTCAAACGATTAACAGTAAATTCCGTAAAAGCCTCACCACGGCATATCAATATATAATCAAAGCAAATGCCCCGATTTTCTTTGATTATAGAATCTATGTATTTTGCAAAAATTTGCGGAATCCTTTTTTTCAAGAAGCGGATGATGATTTTCATCAAGGCATTTTGCGAAGGCCTTTCATCATATCCTTTGACTTTGGCGCCTCTCTTCAACAATTCATCTTTAATAGCCTCTCCATAGTGTTTAGTAGCGCCATAAGGAGAAAACATTAAAATATTCTTACCCTTAAAATCTATCATAAATAGTAATAATCAGGATAAATATTTTTATGAGAATATATCCAATCTTTCATTTCAATAATCATTTGTTCGTAAGAAGGGACGGTAAAATCAAAGTCAGTACGTGTACAAACCAAGGTCTTGTCCAAATGCAATTTGCCAGAAGGTGTTATAGAAACAGGAAAGAGTTTACAATACTTATTAAATAAACACAGCAATTCAAACTTAGAAATGGATGTATTATTCACCAAATTATAAAGTCCACACAAATTTTGACGTATAGCAGCCTCCATAGCTTTGGCCAATGTCAAGGTGGTCACCCCTGTCCAAATAGCCCCTGTATATCCTTCAATCTTACCAGTCTGTTTCATAAACCAGTTAAACAATCCGATCCCTTCTTTCTTCAAATCCGGACCGATAATAGAATTTCGAAAGGTTAGGTTCTTATCATCCACAACTTCACCATCCGCCTTTGTTTTGTCATACACAGAAATTCCATCTTTCACGCTATATTCTTTATAAGGCCCTGTATTTCCCGCAAAAACACAATCGGTACTCATGTGAATCAGTTTACAAGGAAGTCCACGAATAGTATCTGCTATAAAATGAGGTAAATCCGAATTTATACTTTTAGCAATGTCCGGTTTTTCTTCCGCATACTGGTTTAAAATCCCCACACAATTTATGATGACATCATAATTTCCCAATCGTATTATGGAATCCAATTTTTCAAAATCAAGCGCATTCCCTACAATGTTTTCACAAAAAGGAAAAGGCTTAGTGGTAAAAGCGGTCACATCATGTCCATTCTCTTTAAAATAAAGAGTAATGGTATGTCCAGCCATTCCACTGCCACCTAATACCAAAATTCTCATATGCTAGTCATTCAGGGCCAAACATTCACGAACATAATCCACTTTCATTAAGAGTTCTTTCATCTCTTCCACAGTCAGCCTCCGAGTATTATGAGAGTGATAATCTTCAATTTTCGTTATTTCCTCATTTCCACCTTCCAACTTATCATAATTTAAGTCCCGGTTGTCGCATCTTATGCGATAATAGTCTCCCATATCTTCCGCCTTTGTCATTTCCTCGCGTGTAACAAGAGTTTCGTACACCTTCTCCCCATGGCGGGTCCCGATAACTTTAATTTCTGAATCCGAATGAAACAGTTCTTTCAACGCAAGTGCCAGTACATCTAAAGTTGCAGCAGGAGCTTTCTGAACAAATAAATCCCCATTTTCACCATGTTCAAAGGCATAAACAACAAGATCCACCGCATCATTCAAAGTCATCATGAAGCGTGTCATCTGAGGATCGGTTATCGTAATAGGCTTATGCTCTTTCATTTGCTCAATCCACAAAGGAATAACCGATCCACGGCTGGCCATCACATTCCCATAACGAGTGCAACAGATAGTGGTTGCGGCATGAATACCTAAAGTCCGTCCTTTGGCTATAGCAACTTTTTCCATCATGGCCTTACTTATTCCCATTGCATTAATAGGATAAGCCGCTTTGTCAGTAGAGAGTACCACAATGTTCTTCACGCCATGTTCTATAGCAGATTCAATGACATTGTTTGTCCCCAGCACATTTGTAAGCACAGCCTGCATGGGAAAGAATTCACACGAAGGCACCTGCTTAAGAGCTGCCGCAGCAAACACATAATCTACACCTATCATTGCATCGTCCACCGATGAACGGTCGCGTACATTCCCTATGTAAAATTTCACCTTGGAATTCTGTAATTGATGACGCATGTCATCCTGTTTCTTCTCATCACGACTGAAAATTCTTATTTCCTTGATATCTGAATCCAAGAAACGCTTCAACACCATATTACCGAAAGAACCTGTTCCACCGGTGATTAATAAAACTTTGTCTTTAAAGATTGACATATCGCAATAAATTATTTATATATACTTATTCTGTACACAACTATCTCTATCTATCTCAACTTTTTGTACATCTTATAAGGTAAAGCTAATAAAAGCTGAAACACTCCAAAAGGAAGTCCCAGCAGTCTTGATTTTAATCCTACTCGCGGCATCGCCCATGCATTTATACTATCATATAGAACCTTTTTCTCCATACTAGGCACGGCAGACGAGATAATGAGAAGTGAAGCAACAAACTGTAACGATGAAAAAAAAGCAGAAAATTCTTTCTTAAAAGGAGTAACAGAATAGTCAGGATATAACTTACTGAGAATGAAGACAAATGATTCCACCCTTTTCTTTACTTTAGTTGAAGTTATAGAACCCTCACGCACTTTATATATATAACCTTTATTCTGAATAAATTTCACCTTTTTAGATACCTTTGCCAAATGATATGACCACAGAACATCCTCATGTAAAAGTCCAGAAACAAACGTCAACTCATTTTCTATCAAAAAAGCACGGCACAAAAGTTTATTACATGCAGCTTCCAACCATTCTTGATTTAAATAAGATAAAAAAATTTCTTCACCCTCAATTTGCCGTTCAGGTACTTTCTTTATATGCTGTGAAGATACACCTTGCAGCTCAATGTTTCCCATAACCCAATCGGCTCCCGAGTTCCGAATAGTATGATAAAGTTTCTCAATGCAATCATCGGTTATTTCGTCATCAGAATCCATAAAATACACAAATTTTCCATGTGCCTTTTCCAAACCAGTATTCCGCGCAGCGGACAATCCCTTATTACAGTTATGTCTATAAATAAAGACATCTTTAGCACGTTGATGACTAGAAAGTATTGACTTAACAATTTCCAAACTATCATCTGTTCCACAATCATCTACTACAATATATTCAATGGATTCAAATGTTTGAGCTAAAGCCGATAACAAAGAGTCACGAATATAGTTCGCTACATTATAAACAGGAATAATAAGGGTTACTTCGTACATATTCATTTAAATAAAACCGTTTTATAGGGCAATAATTTATTTTTTTCCCCACCAGCACTAAGTGTATAACAAAAAATACTAATATAAGACACACCTATAAAAAAAAGTATTAAACTTTGACTTTTTATAGAAAATGTCTTTTTTACTAATAAGGGTAACAATACAATCAATACAGGTGTAAAATAATATGCAAATCGCAAAAACACAATAACCAAAGGAGTTCCGGTAAAAAAGTATGCTACAAGAAAACAAAGAAGTGCAATAAAGCTAATATTCAGAAGAATATTATCCACTCTATTCTTTTTTATATACTTCTCTATAATTAAAAACAAAGAAGATATAAATATTAAAATATAAGTCGTAATTGTAATATCTTGGGCATACTGTTCAAATGCCAAATAAATACGATATGTTTCAGATGAAGCTATGATGAGTATTAGAAATTTCACCGCAAGAATACTTAACACAGCAATTCCGACTTTAACTAATATAGGATAGGATTTATGCAAAACAAAATACAAAGGAAGTAATATTATCGCTGTTAGATGTACACAAAAAGCAATAATTCCAATGTTAACCGCATATTTTAGTATATTACGTTCCTCTATATGTTTTAGAGAGATAAAAAAAATGTAACATGCCAAACATTGCCTCATTACATTAAATGTGTATGTATAATATTGTGTAAAACAGAAAAAAATAAGGATAGACATGAATGGGTATGGCGAATACCTTTTGATAAATAAGAATACATAATAAACTGTAAAAAAGGAAATTGTTAAAATGACAAATTCAAAAGGACATTCAATATTCCTAAACCAATAAAAAAGATAAGCCCACCCTAATTCCTTTATATCCGGATTCAACTTACTCAAAGAATTTTCATAAAGCTCCTTATAAGCAGGATAATCCATCCCAATATTATAACGTAATCCTGAAAACAACCATAACAACAAAAAAGAGATAAAAAATAAAAGTTTTTGTTGTTTGGAAACACAATGAAGCAGTTCCAATATAGAAAAAACAGCCAAAGGTATTAGTATGAATATATAGGGAAACATATCACACCTTGCTCTTTACTAAATAGAATGCTGGCTTCGTTTTGTCAATACTAAATTTTTGAATATACTCCCGCATAATTTTACCGTCTGTATTATCATGCAACACCGAATATAACAGCCGATTTTGTAATGGGAAAATTATACTATCAGAAGTATAAGAAATTTCCTTTGATTTCATTCTTACAAAAGCATCAAAAACAACAAAACGATTAGGATACCGAAGTAAATTAGCCACCTGTTTTCTATAAATATTACGACGCATTCCATTTAAATGAATCCAAATAAATCCATAAGGAAAAACTATTTTAGGTCCATGTAAAACTTCTATAAGAGAATATTTATGAGAGTTTAATTGGGCATATTCCTCCATCTCAATCGGCAGAAAATAAGTCTGAGATGATAAACGAAAAATCAGATGGTCGGTAATCCCATTATAGGGTGGAAGAATATTTAAAGCACCTTCATTTTTCTGCCCCAATGATACATACCAGTCTTCATTATAGTATACTACATTATATCCTGATAAAAAAATTGGAATCTTAAAATTATGAACTAAAGCCATCAAACATTCTTTATAGTATTTAAAAAATCTATTATGGGGAAGAAGAAAAGTCCGATTTGTTTTCTTGTACAATACAAGACTCATATAAAAATAGATAAAGCACAATAGTTTCCAAGGATTTATAAAAACCTTCTTCGTTGCACGATATGCATTACAAATTTCAGTTAAATATTCTGTCTGATAAATTTGGTCTGCATCTATTTTCATAACATATTCATAACTAACCTTAGACAAAGCAAAATTATAGTAATTAGACAATAAATGAGGAGATTCTATAGGTTGCTCCTTTATGAATTGATATTCCTCTTTTGTTAGATTATTAGCAAAAATTTTAGGCTTGTATTCATAATATTTAATTTTACTATACTGATGGGCTTTTTCTTTGATTATCTGAGGTGATTCATCAGAACAATCATTATATACAATAATCAGTTCATCTAATGCATCAATACAAGAATCTATAGCTTCTGCTAAAAATTCCGCATCATTTTTCACCCTCAAAATACCGGAAATTCCATTTAACCGTTTGTTCTGAAATGCAGCAATATCAACATGATATTGATTATTAGAACAATACAGACAAGAGCAATTCATATTTTTCACTTTAATCACTTCACGCAAGTTTATCACCTTACAATCAATTGAGCTCTTTCCAATATATTTTGCTTTTTCTCTTTTTCCGTCATCGCCTTGGTTGAAAAACAATAAGGACGTACTTTTTTTCGATAACTTTCTATATCAGAAATTCGTTTTGCTGGATTTCCTGCTAGAATTTCTCCATCACCAAAACTTTTAGTCACTACACTTCCCGCTGCAACAATGCACGTATTTCCTAATGTAACTCCTGGCAAAATAGTTGAATTAGCTCCTATAAAACAATTATTGCCAATATTAATGCATCCAAAAACATCTGTAAATTCAGGAAAAATCTTAGATATACTATTATCATGAGTAATAAATCTGACTCCAGGAGCTATGGTAACATTATCACCAATAGAAATAAGATAGGATTCAGGTGTTATAACAGGTGAGTAAATAGCACAACTATCCCCTATTTTAGCTCCTTTTTTCCTATAGAAATTGATCAATATTTTGTTATCTCTAAATAATAGATATTTCAAATATGCAAAATAATACGTTGAAAAAATATTCTTCATTTCATTTTCTTTTTTAAGAATCAAGGATATAGAATTATAAAAAAGTTATAGAACGAATTGCATCATCTTAATGACCCGAAAGAATCAAAGTATTATTCTAAAAAATCGACTTTCGTCACATGCATTGTTATACTATCCAAAGGTGGTAGCGTCATATAGTCTCCATAAATCAAATTCAAATAATGATCATAATTAGATGGAACCCAAAAGGACTTACCTTCAAAATCAAGTTTTCTCAATGGAAAAATGTCATCCATATACCTTGGACGTAAAAAATAAGAGCCATGAACATGCCTCAATCTTCCATTAGCACATATTGCAGAAACAAAACTAAGAATAGGAAACAATATTTCATGTAAAGAAGCATACATCAACTTTCCTAAAACATTGGGAATCTTCAATATTCTTTGCGTTTTAAACAAAATGGTTCTTGACATTTTTGCAAGAAATAATGAAGAAGAAGATTCCAAAACAAATATATCTACAAAAATGCCCCTATACTTATAATCAGAATCTGTAGAATGTACTTCTTTCAAACACGAATGCAAGTCTCTCAATTTACCATAGGGAAAAAAATAAGTTGCATCTGTTTCATGAGTCTGAAGAGCGTATTTCTCATTTTTTTCCAACAACATAACTTTTACAAACTTTTCATAATCGCCCCTTAACATCTCTATATCCATATCATCATCCCAAGGAATAAAGCCTCCATGACGAACAGCTCCTAACAAAGTGCCAGAGCAAAGCCAATAACGAATACCATGTTTGGTACAGACAGCATCTATATATTGAAGCATTTCCAACATTCTTAATTGTTGCTTACGCAATGTGGAACCATCAGGATTGTATCGTTCACGTAATTCGTTTTGTAAAGTATCAGTTATCATTATTATTATGAGTAAAATCAGTTATTATCAATTTTCCTTTTAGTAAACAAAACTACAATCTGAATGCAGTTCTTCCACGCCTCCATTCTCATCGACCAGGCTATCACCATATAAACAATCATGTACATCACGATAGTCACACCAAAAAGTAAAGGTAACCATTGATTGAACAGCCATACAAACACTGCCACCAAAAATGACAATAAAAAGACAGGTAACAATTTTTTCAATTGCTTCATTAGAGGATAATGGCAATATTTTGAAACTAATAAGGCATTAACCAAATAGATATTCAATGAACTGAGCACCATTCCCCATAAGATACCGTGTATCCCCCAGTGCATACCACCCAGCAAAAGGACAAACAGCATGCCCCATTTATAGAAACTCCATCTGAAAAGAGGTTTGCTCTTTCCCAAAGCAGCTACCGCATAATAATTCACATTTTGCAAGCAGGCAAACAATCCTCCTACGCACAATATTTGGAAATAAGGTATAGCTCCCTCCCACTTATTACCGTACAAGAAACTAATCAAGGGGTGAGCCACCAAAATGAATATCGCAACCAAAGGAAAGGTAACAAAAGAGATAACCTGCACACTCATGTCCAATGTTTTTCTCAGCTGTTTCAAATCGTTCTGCAACTGCGCGTAAACAGGAAACAACACCTGCATAATAACATTAGGCAATGTCAGGCAGGCTACATCATCCAGTTTTTTGGCTTGTGAGTAAAGCCCCATTTCGGTGGAAGAAAACTTACGGCCTATAATCAACCCTTGCAGATTCTTGCATATTTCCTGCAATACATTGGAAGCCAAAAGAAAACCGCCAAAACTAAATAGTTCCTTCAGAATAGCAAAAGAAAAAGTCCAGGAAGGATACCAACGAGCCACTAACCACAATGTTCCGGCATTGAGCAAAGCATTAATTAACTGCATAGCAACCAGACTCCAAACACCCCAGCCCCGATATGCCAAAAAAACTCCCACCAAAGAAGCGGCAGAAAGAGAAAGAACATTAACTAATGAAATTTTCTTGAAGGCCAGTAATTTACGCAACCGATTATTTTGAATGATTCCCAAAGAATTAATTATCAAGATAAGTCCTAAAACTTTCAAGACATCACTTAATAGCGGCATTTTAAAAAACAAAGCTATCTGGGACGCAGAAAAGAACAACACGACATAAAGGAAACAAGCAAAAAATAGATTCCAAAAGAAAATTGTGGAGTAGTCCACCTGTGTCGGTTGCTTTTTCTGTATCAGAGCCGAACCAAATCCTCCATCAATCAACACCTGTGAAACCACTATAAAAATGGCTAGCATTCCAATACAACCATAATCAGCAGGAGTAAGCAGACGCGCCAATATCAAATTGACGAAGAATTGCAAGAACATTGTACCGAACTTATCAACCGAAACCCAAATTGTTCCGGACAAAATTTTCGCTCCTAATGACATTTAAATATTAACTATATTTAAAGCTACGTCAATCTTAAGAAAAAATATTAAATCCAAAACCTCTCCTCCGGATAAGACATCGGTATCTGAATGCAATCATCCCCAGCCTTCTCCAAAATTTTCATGGCGTAGTATAAATCATGTATAGCAACTCCTCCGTCATATACAACAATTTGTTGTTCATCATTTTCACGTCCGGCAACTCGTTGATTGGCTACATCAGTAATCCTTATCATCCTATCCTGAAATTCATTAAAATACCGATAACTTTTTACGTGCCCTATATCATCTACCACTACTTTATCGAAAGCCAAATCACAATTCTGAAAGCCACTTGTATGGACAGGCACTACCGTACAACCTTTTGGATATACTGATACATCGCATAATTCTTTTCTGGCAAAACTTACACATGACACTATTATATCCGAATGAAACAATTCCTCCAAATTATCGCATATCTGAAATTTCAAATTAGGATTAGACTTAAACTTATCAATAAACAGTTCTGCCTGATTTTTGTAACGCATCAACTTTATCGTAATGGGATGCTTAAATATAGCCGTAAAGAAAAACATAAAAGCGCGAGCTGTTAATCCCAAACCATATACAGCCAATGTCTCAGGCTTGGATTTAGCAAACGTTATCGCATTATACGCCGCATTAGCTCCTGTACGCATATTAGTAATATATGTACCATCCATAACAGCTAGTAAACCATGTTTGGAACAATTTTGCAGCATAATATTAGAATTACGGGCAGGAACTCCATCCACATCATCCACATTCCGGCAGATAAATTTTACTCCGGAAATATCGTATTGAGGCAACACGCAAGGCATAGTAAAATACCGTCCACTTTCTCCTTGTAACATTTTTGATTTCGGTGGCAAAATGAATGAATCCTGCTGTTTCCATACATTTTCTGTCCAGCTATACATTTCCTCTGCTGACAAATTCAAAGATTTAATTTTATCAAAGTCCAGTATTTTCATTATAACTTCTTTAAAGATTCAACCAATTTATCATTATCCGCTTTTCCACGTACCGCAATACGGATATAATTCTTTCCTTCAAACCCTGACTTGGTACTACAATCTTTTATCAAAACACCATACTTAATCAACAAAAGTTTCAACAAATCCTTCGAACTGTATTTATCCAATACCTCGCAAAGAAAATAATTAGCTTGTGAAGGTATGACACGAAGCCAGGAAATTGCGGAAAGTTCTTTTTGGAATCGTGCGCGTTCCTCCACAAAAAGACGGGACGCCCGTCTATAGTCATCCTCATACTTTCCAAAGATCTGCATATAGAATTCTGCAAACGAATTAATATTCCAAATGGCAACATCTTTCCTCATCCATTCGATCAGTTCCTTATCAGCTGACGCCAATACGCCTAAACGAAGCCCCGGAACCCCATAGGATTTTGAAATACTTTTCATCACCGTCAAATGAGGATAACGAGAAAGTATGTCATTACGCAACAAGGTATTCTGTTCATAACCCACACTAAAATCAACAAAAGATTCGTCCACCACTAACCGGATACCACATTCTTCGGTCCACGAAATCAAAGAAAGTAAATCAGCATACGGAATAAAGTTGCCAGAAGGATTGTCAGGGTTGATAAGAAGAAGCGTAGAAATGGACTTGCCCGCAAAGAACGTCTGCAAATCAAAGGCCGAATAGGTAAAGTCCGCATTCTGAGGAACATATTTTACCAAACGATTCTCTGCATAGCGATTAGGATACTCTTCGAATGTAGGAAACACAACACCCACTTTCCCGTCCAAATAACGCATCAATGACTTTATTAATTCAGCAGCTCCATTTCCAACTACCGCATAATTTTTGTCTATATGAAAATATTTAGATATGAGTAGTGAATTAATTCTCATACCCGAAGGATATTCACTCAGCAACACATCGAAATTAGCTTTCAATTCTTCTTTCAGTTTCTGCGAAGGAAAGTAAGGATTAACCAGATAGCAGAAATCCAGCAAATTCGGGAAACGCCAATACCCCCCATAACGCTTTTGATAAAGAGGCAACTGCCTGTCTTCATCACTAAAGATAGTCTCGGCAATATCCAAATCCTGCACATCGTCTATCTCATACCATTTCTGTCCATCAAGCGGAAGTACTTTCAACGGACAATTATCAAGTAGTGTAACAACCCGCAATACTTGTTCGTAATACTCATTATTGCCTAACGCCTTGGTATAAGCCTCCAAAAAAGGAACATATTGCGAAGAGGAAAATTCACGACTGAATTTGTAGACATTTACCGTTTTATAATAAGAGTTTACATCACTGTACCTGAAAGCCTGCTTAGGCACAAAGTTTACAATATTATCCTCTTCGTCTATACATACCATAGTCCCGTCCATCCAAGTCTCATATTTGGCCACCAATGCCAGGTTGGGTGAGGGGTTACTTACCAGCATCGGAAGAAGAGCGTCATCCAATATCAGATCGGATTCTATCAATAACGTGTCATCCTCTTGAAGCTCCTTCTTTGCCAGCGAAAGCGAATAAATATTATTGGTCTTGTCATAAACCGGATTCTCAATGTATTGCAGAGGCATCCCTTTATAAGAATTACCCAAATAGTCCTGTAACTTTTTCCCTTGATAACCCACTACAATGATAACCTTTGAGAGATTTATTGTAGATAACTGTGTCAAAACACGGTCTATCAAAGACACACCGTTCACTTTGACCATGCATTTTGTATTGCCCTTAGTCAGTTCGCCAAGGCGTTTGCCCATACCAGCAGCTAAAATAATTGCTTGCATTATGTATTATGAAATAAAATTATAGACACATCAATCAAGTACCTCAAAAGGATATTGATTCTCTTCAATATTCTTTAGTTCCTCCATGATCTCTGTTTGCTCGGAAGTCAAAGCATTCTTATCCCACTGTCCTATAATAACACGAGCTTCCTGGAGCAGAGCCTCTTCATAGATTTCACCATAACAATAAGTCAGCAAGCGAACTTTAAGCAAAGAAGTAGGAAGTTGTTCTAAGATAGTATATGCACGGTCTAGAACAGATTGCTTTTTCTGTTCTTTATCCCCATAATCATAAATAGTAGCGTTATAGCCCATTAAAAGAGCCAAACACAGGTTGGCTTCTTCTTCGATATCGGAACTCTTAGAGGAAAAAAGAGAATTGGATTTAACGAGAACTTCCTTATTCAAACGACAAAAAGTGTCGGAATATATAGGTTCTCCGTCCATACCAAGATACATCAGCTCATGAGCAGCATGCTGAAGCTCAAGAGCACAAGAAAGTAAAGAATTCATTTGGTATATGATTAAAATATAATTGAGAAAGTGTTACTCTATTATTTTCAGATAAGATTTGGGGACTTTGACACTTGCAACCAAAACACCCTTGATGCGAATGACAACGTATGTCTTATTGGCTTCCGTAGCAACCTCTCCCTCAATGCCGATGAATTCACCCTTGACAACTCTCACTCTGTTTCCAGCGGCAAGGGGTTCAACATCAAAACCGATACTATCCGGATTCAAATCCATCACAAACATAAAGTCTTCCATCTGCTTATCAGGAACAACCAGCATGGAATGGGTGGAAAGATCCTTCATATAGAATAACTGGACATTATAAACATTGGATATGTCGCAAGCGGTTTGTTTAGTAGCACGGATGAAGATTAAATTCCGGATAACAGGAACCTCACTACGTTTGCGGCGATACTTCAGTTGTGATATCACAATTCGCGTGGGAAGATAACAGTCAAGATCCAACTTCTCTTCGGACTTAAGCTTATCTAAGGATTTTCGGACAGCAAACTCTTGCTTGTCACGAGTGCGGGCAGCAAACCAATATTTTTGATTTTCAATCACTTGCAAAAAGAGAATCGAGGATTTTACTATAGTTCCGAGTGCGCTTCGCGGTTTGAACGAGACATATTCTCTTTCAAACCGTAGCAAATAGACATTTCGACTTAATGCGTTATAAACGAAGATATTAAATTCAAAAAAGTGTTTTTTAATCGTTCGTTTAATGGGCGCAAAGATAAGGGGTATTTTTGGAACGTGCAAGATGTCTAATAAAAATATTTCTATTATTTCATTTCTCGTCAGTTATATTATTAGTAATCAATGTGATAATATTAATAATATATATATTTAATATCCTCTCATTTTGATGATTTCAAATTTCATGTTGAAGGCATGATCGTATTGTCCATTAAACGAACGTTTTCTGAACACCCCCTATTTTTCACTATACCATTCTAATTTACTGCATATTACATCTGCCAAAAAAGTTTTTATTTCATTTTATTCATCATCCCCTACCCTACATATCAACAATCATAGTATCTTTGCGCCCTTATTTACAAATTAACTATTTTTAATTAAACATTTTCGTAAAATGAGTAATTCAAAAAAAACGCTACTAAAAGCGAAGAAAAAGGGTTAATAAAACCAAGTGAACAGAATGGCCAATCCGCTGAACAAATGGAAAATGCATCACACAGAGGTCGGCCCAAAGGCAAAGAAGTTAAAGGAATTAACAATGACCAGGAAAGTATGCTGGGGAATCTTTTGGATGGATACATTGAGGGTAATTTCTACGTTGGAAACAATGAAAAGATTCCACCCGAAAAGCTCGAATTGGCTCCATTCGTAAAACGCATAGCGAAAACCCAACTTTTCTTGAATGATAATGGAACCCCTATGGCAGAGAGCACTTTAACCAAAATGGCAGAAAAAATATGGCAAAAAGATGATAGAGTCAGGCACAATGAAAAACATAATGAAAAAACATCGCGCAAAAGAGACCGGAATTAAAAAGACACCATTAAAACAGCAAGACTTACCTTTGCCCTCACGTTAACAAGACCAAGTCAGACTTCAATGAGATGCCGCTTCCTCTTATGCGAAGCGACATCTTTTTTTATGCTATGACATGAGCTTGAAAACGTAACCAACATTATTATTAATTAAATATATCGTAAGATGAAAAGACACGAGTTCAAAAATCCGATTCCAGTCCGTGAAAGAATGGCAGAAAAATGGAAAAAACGGTTCATGTTCGAAAAGGGGCATTCCGAGGAATGTGCAGGATACATGGCACAAAGATTGATCGACCTCATTGACCACATGCAGTATGGCTATGCCCTTATTGCCTTTCACAAACAAGGCATAACCTTTAAAATGGTAAAAGCAACCCTCATACCTTATGAAAGTTTCTTTCACCGATTCTATGAAATGGAACGCATAGAAAGTACTGTAATTTACTGGGATGTAGAATCACAAGGTTGGAGAAGTTTCCAGTTGGAGAATTTATTGGACTGGAGCCCCGTCTGCTAATCATTAATTACTAATCGTTTAATCACTAAAGAAATGGCAATGAATTGTACAGGGGTACTATATTTCCCCGTTACCATAAGTATGCTCGAAGGAGTAGCAACAGAATTGATAGAAGCCCGCTTCGGACTGAAAGGAGTAGCGGCATTCATAAAGCTGCTTGGCAAAATTTATAAAGAAGAAGGGTATTACCTGGTGTGGAACAAAGAGCAGTGCATGCTCTTTGCCCACAAATTAGGAAACGAACTATCGGACGAGGAAATGCAGGAAATCGTAGAACTACTGATAGCAAAAGACATATTCGACCGGAAAATGTATGAGGAACATCAGGTATTGACATCCGTACATATCCAAAAAGTATGGCTGGAAGCTACCAAACGCAGAAAGCGGGACTTGACTCCCCTCCCTTACTTCCTTGTGGAAACCAAAGTTCCTAAAAACGGGAAAGAAGAAAATGAGGTACAGGATGTATTGTTTCCACCCGAAAATGCATGCAATTTCGGACAAAGTAAAGAAAAGGAAAGTAAAGAAAAGAAAAACACTCCCCCTCTAACTCCCCAAGGGGAGAATGGAGGAGAGAGAACGGAGGGTTCTTCTTTTGAAATTCCGGGTTATGCCTACAACAAAAAAACGCATAATCTGGAAGGATTAATACTGGAACTGAAACAGCTGCATATTGTTGACCGAGATGAGTTGAAAGCGATTCTAAAACTTTCCGATTACGGACGGTTGGGAGGCTATGTGTTTAAAGTTATTGGGAGTACCCGGTGGAGCACTGTGATGGCAAAAGGAAAATACATCATCGCCGCACTGAGAAAAGAGCGCACCGGAAACGGCTGATAATCAACCCAAACAACTGAAATTGCCAGGGCTACACCCTTTCGTCCGGATGGTGTAGCCCTTTGCCATAAAGGGTGTAGCCATAAGGGGGAAAGGGTGTAGCCATCCTGAAAACTTAAACAAGCGACATATATTGCTGCCGGAACCACAGTTCAAAAACAGGGTCTACAAAGATGATTTTATTTTTATGTCCTCCATAGGTAAATATACAAAATATACATCAATGTATTATACACTTATGTATATTTTCACTAAACCTTCCATTCTAAATGGATGCTTCCTTCCATTTTGAATGGACAAAAAAATAGCGGCTGACTCACAAAGGGAGTCAACCGCTACTGAATATTAATATAAAAACGCTTTCTCGATTAGAGAGCACCTACTTCTTTCAATGCAGCGTTAGTTCCGTGAACAGCCTTAGCACTGGCAGCGAATTTTTCTTTTTCGTCAGCAGTCAGTTCCAGTTCTACGATCTTTTCGATACCATTCTTGCCCAGGATAACGGGAACACCGATACAAAGATCAGATTCACCATATTCGCCTTCCAGCAATACAGAGCAAGGAATCATCTTCTTCTGGTTGTGGATGATAGACTCAACAACATAAGCTCCTGCCGCACCCGGTGCATACCATGCAGAAGTACCCAGTAACTTAGTCAGAGTAGCACCACCTACCATAGTAGAAGCTACCACTTCGTTCAGTTTTTCTTCGCTCAACAGTGTGCTGACCGGTTGTCCTTTGTATGTAGCCAGGCGAGCCAACGGAATCATAGTAGTATCACCATGGCCACCGATAACCATACCTTCCACTTCGTTTGCATTGCAACCCAAAGCTTGAGACAGGAAATATTTGAAGCGAGAGCTGTCCAAAGCACCACCCATACCGATAACACGGTTCTTAGGCAAGCCCAAAGATTTCAATGCCAGATAAGTCATTGTATCCATCGGATTAGAAATAACTACAAGGATAGCGTTGGGAGAATATTTCAATGCATTTTCAGCAACTGTCTTCACGATACCGGCATTCACACCGATCAACTCTTCACGAGTCATGCCCGGCTTACGGGGAATACCTGATGTGATAACGATAACGTCAGAATTTGCAGTCTTCTCATAATCGTTGGTGCAACCTACAATAGTGGTATCAAAACCCAACAATTGAGCTGTCTGCATCATATCCATTGCTTTACCTTCAGAAACGCCTTCTTTCACATCCAGCATTACCACTTCGTCAGCCACTTCATTAAAGGCCAACACATTAGCGCATGTAGCACCTACGTTACCTGCACCTACTACGGTTACTTTTGACATAATCTTCTTTTTTTTGTTTATACGTGTAATAAAGTTGCGACAAAAGTACAACGACATTCGTAATTAAAGAAATTTTTCCGTAATAATTTTAGTTAAATGATTATTTAGTTAAGGATTGGTGATTAACGATTGACGATTAATGCTTATTTTTGCGGCGGAATAGACCTAACCCTATTTTACACACCTATTATTAGTAGAGAATATGGCAAATAATAAAAATAAGCTGTTGATTATTGCAGGTACCGCATTAGTATTAGCGCTAATTGGCGTTACCGTATTATTACTGTCCGAGAAACAAACCAATAAAGAGCTGGTACAGGAATTCCAATTGGAAAAAGAGGACTTGGAAAATGAGTACACTACCTTTGCGCAACAATATGATGAGCTGAAACTGACCGTCTCCAACGACTCCCTATCCATATTGCTGGAACAAGAGCAAACAAAAACCCAACGCTTGCTTGAAGAGTTGCGCACCGTAAAAAGCAGCAATGCCAGCGAAATACGACGTCTGAAAAATGAACTTGCCACACTACGTAAAGTAATGATAGGGTATATCAACCAGATAGATTCATTAAACCGGCTTACCGCCCACCAGAAAGAAGTGATTGCCCAAGTAACGCAGAAGTACAACGATGCTTCCCGTCAAATCAGCAACCTGTCGGAAGAAAAAAAGAATCTGAACAAAAAAGTCACCCTTGCCGCTCAGCTGGACGCCACGAACATCCACATACAGGCTGTGAACAAACGGGACAAAACGGCAAAGAAGGTGAAAGACGTAGTGAAGTTCAAAATAGGATTCACCATCGTCAAGAATATCACTGCCGAAACAGGCGAGCGTACCCTCTATGTCCGCATCACTAAACCGGACAATGACGTACTGACTAAAAATCCCGCCAATACATTCCCCTATGAGAATCGTGAGCTGGGATATTCCATTAAAAAGTACATTGAATACAACGGTGAGGAGCAAAATATAACCGTGTACTGGAACGTAGAAGAGTTTCTGTATGCGGGTACTTATCGGGTGGATATCTTCGCGGACGGAATGCTCATTGGCTCGCAGTCATTCACATTGGACTAAAAAAGTTTAAATAATTTTGAGGTTTCACTGAAAGCCTATACATTTGCATCGTTGTTTATGCAATTGTTGTTGCATCATAAGCAGTGTTTTAATCACCTTAATTAATGTATAGATACGATGAGAAAGTTCTTCTGTTTCATTTGGTTGGTATGTCTGACCTTCTCAGTCGGTGCACAAGAGATTTTGAGTCTCGATAGTTGCCGTGCATTGGCAATTGCCAATAACAAAGAACTGCTGATAAGCCAGGAGAAAATAAACTCCGCGCATTATCAGAGAAAAGCAGCGTTTACCAACTACCTCCCCGACATTTCCGCCACCGGTGGATATATGCGCACTCAAAAAGAAATTTCACTGTTGAGCAATGCCCAAAAGGGTGCTTTAGGTTCTATGGGAACCCAAGTGAGCGGTGCTATGCAAAGCGGCATACAAGGCATACTGACGCAGCATCCCGAATTGACGCAGAATCCTCAATTCATGGCGTTGATTCAGGCATTGGGCAACGTAGATGTGGCCACTCCGCTGAACGGACTCGGAAACTCTCTCGTCGATGCATTCCGCACAGATACCCGTAATATGTATGCAGGTGCGCTCACACTGACGCAACCGCTGTATATGGGTGGCAAAATACGCGCTTACAATAAAATCACCAAATATGCCGAAGAACTGGCACGCCAGCAACATGACAGCGGTCTGCAAGACGTAATCCTCAGTACCGACCAGGCTTACTGGCAGGTGGTATCGCTCGCCAGTAAAAAGAAGTTAGCAGAAGGATACCTGAAATTATTGCAGAAACTGGAAAGTGATGTAGACAAGATGATTACCGAAGGTGTAGCCACCAAAGCGGACGGTCTGTCGGTAAAAGTGAAAGTGAACGAAGCGGAAATGACGCTGACCAAAGTGGAAGACGGACTGAGTCTATCCAGAATGTTACTATGCCAACTATGTGGCCTGGATCTTTCCTCCCCTATCACCCTGACGGATGAACGCGAAGATGATCTCGGTCCCAGCCCGGTAGCTGCCAATGGAATAGATTTGAATACTGTGTATGCCACACGCCCGGAAGTACGCAGTTTGGAACTCGCCACGGAAATCTACAAGCAAAAGATAAATGTTACCCGCTCCGAATATATGCCTTCGTTGGCCTTGATGGGTAGTTACATGATGACGAATCCTTCGGTTTTCAACGGCTTTGAAAAGAAATTCAAAGGAATGTGGAATGTAGGGGTTGTGCTGCAAGTACCTATCTGGCATTGGGGTGAAGGCCTGTACAAAGTGAAAGCTGCCAAAGCGGAAGCCCGCATCGCCCAATACCAGTTGGACGACGCCAAAGAAAAGATAGAACTCCAGGTTAATCAGTCCGTCTTCAAAGTGAACGAAGCTGCCAAGAAGCTGGCAATGGCGGAAAAGAATCTGGAAAAAGCGGACGAAAACCTGCGCTATGCCACCCTCGGATTTGAAGAAGGAGTGATAGCCGCCAGCAATGTACTTGAAGCACATACTGCCTGGCTTTCAGCCCAATCAGAAAAAATAGATGCACAGATTGACGTGAAACTAACCGATATTTACCTGAAAAAGGCAGTGGGAGAATTAAAAATCAGGAATTAAAAGGTGAGAGTTCATAAATCATAGAGCTAAGTTCATAAATCATAAATCTGAAATCATAAATCATAAGATGGATACCAAATCACAAAACAGTAACATGCTACTGGCGTTCTTAACGCTGACAGGCGTCATTGCCATCGTAGCCGTAGTCGGTTTCTTCATGTTGCGTAAAGGACCGGAAATCGTACAAGGGCAGGCTGAGGTCACGGAATACCGTGTATCGAGCAAAGTGCCGGGACGTATCCTGGAATTCCGGGTGAAAGAGGGACAAAGCGTACAGGCCGGAGATACGCTTGCCATACTGGAGGCTCCGGATGTATTGGCAAAGCTGGAACAGGCACGCGCCGCAGAAGCTGCCGCACAGGCACAGAATGAAAAAGCACTGAAAGGTGCCCGCCACGAACAGGTGCAGGCTGCATTTGAGATGTGGCAAAAAGCCAAAGCAGGACTTGCCATAGCCGAGAAGTCTTACAAACGTGTGAAAAACCTTGCCGACCAGGGAGTAATGACAGCACAAAAACTGGACGAAGTTACAGCGCAACGGGATGCTGCCGTGGCTACCGAAAAGGCTGCCAAAGCCCAATATGATATGGCCAAAAACGGTGCTGAGCGCGAAGACAAAGCCGCTGCCGCCGCCTTGGTGGACCGTGCAAAAGGGGCTGTGGCCGAAGTGGAATCTTATATCAAAGAGACTTACCTGATAGCACAAACCGCAGGGGAAGTCTCTGAAATTTTCCCCAAAGTGGGTGAATTGGTAGGAACCGGCGCACCGATCATGAATATTGCCATACTGGATGATATGTGGGTGACCTTCAATGTCCGCGAGGATTTATTGCAGGGGTTGACCATGGGTACGGAATTTGAGGCTTTCGTTCCGGCACTGGATAAGAACATCCGGTTGAAAGTGAATTATATGAAGGATCTCGGCACGTATGCCGCATGGAAAGCTACGAAAACAACCGGACAGTTTGATTTGAAGACTTTCGAGGTGAAAGCGCTGCCACAGGAAAAGGTGGAAGGACTACGTCCGGGAATGTCGGTGATATTAAAGAAATAAAGAGAATCACCACAGATTACACAGATAAGCACAGATTTCGATATTGATAAGTAAGTCTGTAATGATCCGGAAAATCTGTGGTATAAATCATTTGAACGTGAGAGATAAGAAATACATAGCCTTGTGGAACGTCATGAAACGGGAATGCCGACGGTTGGTTTCCCGTCCGCTATACCTGTTTTGCATGGTGATAGCGCCACTGTTTTGCTACGTGTTCTTCACCACGCTGATGGACTCGGGGCTTCCCGTCAATATGCCCGTAGGTGTAGTGGACCAGGACATGACCTCCACTTCACGCCAATTGGTGCGCAACCTGGATGCTTTTGAGCAAACCGCCGTTGTTGCCCACTATCCTACCGTGAACGAGGCCCGCACCGCCATGCAGAAAGGCGAAATCTATGGTTTCTATTATATCCCGCAAGGTACTACCGCCAAAGCGCAATCCCAACGGCAGCCAACCGTTTCATTCTATACCAACAATACCCTGCTCATCGCCGGTTCGCTGCTCTATAAAGACATGAAGATGATGAGCGAATTGGCATCGGGAGCCGCTGCACGCACCACTCTTTACGCAAAAGGCGCTACCGAAGACCAAGCCATGGCATTTCTGCAACCTATCGTCATCGACACGCATCCACTGAACAACCCGTGGCTGAACTATTCCGTATACTTGTGCAATACTTTTGCACCGGGTGTACTGATGTTACTGATTTTTATGATAACGGTTTACTCCATCGGAGTGGAAATAAAAGACCGCACAGCCCGCGAATGGCTACGCATGGGAAATAACTCTATTTATATCTCCCTTGCCGGAAAACTGTTGCCACACACAGCTATCTTTTTCCTGATGGGGATATTATACAACGTGTACCTGTACGGTTTTCTTCATTTCCCCTGTAATAGCGGTATCATCCCAATGCTGCTTGCCACCCTCTGCCTGGTGCTGGCTTCGCAAGGCATGGGCGTACTCATGATAGGAACTTTGCCCACCCTACGCCTGGGACTGAGTTTCGCGTCACTCTGGGGAGTGCTTTCGTTCTCCATGTGCGGACTCTCGTTCCCCGCTATGGCCATGCATCCCGTACTGCAAGGGTTGGCCAATCTGTTCCCGTTACGCCACTATTTCCTGATTTATGTAGATCAGGCGCTGAATGGCTATCCGATGATCTATTCATGGATAAACTACGTGGCATTGCTCATTTTCATGATGCTTCCTTTCCTCATTGTACATCGGCTTAAGGGAGCGTTGGTTTACTATAAATACGTGCCCTAATGAAACATCTGACGTTCAAACAGAAAGTAGTACAAGGTATCCACGATTTATTCTATATCTGGGTACGGGAATTCCGCACGACCTTCCGCGATCAAGGCGTGCTCATCTTCTTTGTGCTTGTCCCGTTGGTATATCCGCTGATTTATGCTTTCATCTATACAAATGAAACGATACGTGAAGTACCTGCCGTTGTGGTAGATAATTCCCGCAGTTCGTTAAGCCGCGAATATCTGCGTAAGGTGGATGCCAGCCCGGAAGTGAAGATTGTGGCATATTGTGCCGACATGGAAGAAGCCAAACTGATGCTGAAAGACCGTCTGGCTTATGGCATCATCTATATACCTGCCGAATTCAGTGACGACATTGCGCGGGGAAAACAGACTCAGGTCAGCCTGTTCTGCGACATGAGCGGATTGCTGTACTATAAATCCCTGCTGAATACGAACACGAGTGTATCACTGGACATGAATGCAGACATTAAGATACAGCGTGCAGGCAACAGTACCGACCGCCAGGATGAAATCACCGCATATCCGATAAGATATGAAGATGTCACTCTTTTCAACCCGACGAATGGTTTTGCCGCATTTCTGATACCTGCCGTACTGATACTGATTATCCAGCAGACATTGCTACTCGGTATCGGACTTTCCGCCGGAACTGCACGCGAACACAACCGGTTCAAAGATCTGGTGCCCATCAACCGTCATTACAACGGGACGTTACGTATCGTTTTCGGCAAAGGTTTGAGTTACTTTATGGTGTATACCCTTGTATCTGTCTACGTACTTTGTGTAGTACCTCGCTTGTTCAATCTTATTCAGATAGGTCAGCCGGGTGTGTTAAGTCTCTTTTTGTTACCCTATCTGGCTGCCTGCATTTTCTTTGCCATGACAACTTCGATTGCCATACGCAACCGGGAAACCTGCATGTTGATATTCGTCTTCACATCCGTGCCTTTGTTGTTCCTTTCAGGTATTTCCTGGCCGGGTGCGGCAATGCCGGATTTCTGGAGATATTTTTCTTATATCTTCCCGTCTACTTTCGGCATCAATGGCTACGTACGTATCAATAGCATGGGGGCTACGCTCAACGAAGTGGCCTTTGAATACCGCGCTTTATGGATACAGGCAGGCATCTATTTTCTGACAACCTGCTGGGTATATCGCTGGCAGATAATCCAAAGTCGGAAGCACGTGATTGAAAAGTATAAGGAATATAAGAATAGGCAAGAGTCATAAATAAGCTGCTTGCTTTTGCCATAGGCGTGGCACAACATTGCCATGCCTGTGGCAAAACATTGCCACGCCTATGGCACGACTGTGCCAAAGCGATGGCAAGACTGTGCCACTTCGATGGCAAGGCTGCGTCACTGTATGAATTCCGTCAACGGGTAATATGTTTCTTAATCAACGGATATAATACTTCGGCATAACGCATAAATCCCAAGTCGGTGAAATGAACTCCATCAACAGTCGCTTCGCCATCATGTCCGATCATATCTTTAGAAGACAGAAAATAGATATTCTTTTCACCTTTTTTCTTTAGCGACTGGAAAATTGCTGCAATTGTTTCATTCTTGGCTTCCACTTCCCGCGCAATATTTTTATTAAAACGGGAATGAGGGAAAATAGGATCTTCTACAAAAAGAACAGGAGTATCGGGATGCTTAGCGCGAATGATTGAGTAGAACTTTTCCGCACGTTCTTTCATCTGCTCTACCGTAGCATTAGGCAAAAAGTCAAGAACAAACATGGAAGCATCAACCGAAGCCGCAACTTCAGCTATCTCCAAATCGAGTAAAGCATTGCCACTAAAACCCAAATTGATGCATTCACGATTGAGCCAACGTTCAAGAATATTGGTATGAGCCATGCCCGGACGGGAAGCGCAACCACCCTGCAAAATACTGGTTCCATAAAAAAGAACCGGTTTCCTACGTACCGGCAAATCAACCGCCGGCCGGTCAAGCGTCGAAAGACTATCTACGCCGATAGCCAAAGACGTGACACCGTCATATAAAGAAAGGTATAGAAGATATTCCCTTTCCTCAGGGTCCATGTTTTTCACAATGGTTGCCTCATTCACTTTGCCTTGCGGCCGTCCGCTACCGGCAAATATCCACTTACCGTCTTGCAGGCAGTAAAGGTCGAGTCCTTTGATACCCGTAGGTGTCATGTGGTTCATACTCATATTGTTCCTGACCTCCCATTTTGCCGCAATGCAAGTGGAATTAGAGCGGAAACGTAAAGCAAGTCCGGCACTGTTTCGTCCCAAATTCCAAAGAGGCTTACGGGAAATGTGCTCCAAAGAATCCGGAAGACGTTCATAACGAGTAAGAGTAGCTTCCGTCGCTTTACCCAAAAGAGGAAAAGCGGAAGCATCGTGATAAAGAATCTGGGCATGACTTGACGCAGCCAGCAACAATCCCATAATAAAAGCTTTGGTTCTCATGATGATATAGATATTAAGATGATTCAAAGGTACGTTGAAAAACAACATTCCTCAACAGTTTCACATCAATTAACAAGCAAGAGAGCTATCGTTTACGAAACATTCGTAACTTTGGAGGAAAACTACAATATTATGAAACGACTTTATTCTCTGCTCAGCTGTTTGCTACTGTGCCTCTGTTGCACCGTCCAAGCCAAAAACAAAGTGATTGAACAACCTCCGTTCATTGTCAGTAACACCACTTCTATCGAGGTCAGTCAGATCGACATCAGTGATACGGCTACTGTAGTACACATCTATGCCAAGTATCGGCCTAAGAACTGGATAAAAATCGCTTCGGGAAGTTACCTGAAAGATAATAATGGAGAGACTTATCAACTGCGTTCAGGCATAGGTATCACACCGGACAAAGAATTCTGGATGCCGGAATCAGGCGAGGCTGAGTTCCAACTGGTATTTCCTCCTCTCCCCGATTCTGTAACCTCTGTTGACTTCACAGAGGGGGCTGATATAGAAAATGGATTCAGCATCTGGGGAATACAGGTGAAAGGTAAAAAACTGCCGAAACTGATGTTGCCGAAAGAAGCCATTATACATAAAGCGGATGCCAAAGCTGAATTGCCGGAACCGGTCATCGGATACGGCAAAGCCATATTGAAAGGCAAATTACTGGATTTCTATCCCGGTATGCCTACCCCGATCACTCTGGTGGCATGGGAAAGCGCCAAAGGGGACTTATCAGAAAATCAGATAGACATTCAATCGGATGGAAGTTTCAGCAAAGAAGTGCCGTTGACAAACAGTACGCCATGTTCGATATACATATCCGGCAGCAAGCCACTCCAAATTTTTATGGAACCGGGACAAACCACCGAAGTATACATCAACTTGCGCGAAATTTCCCGCCGCCAATCCAAGTTCCATAAAGACGAGAAGCCTTATGGAGAAGTCATCTATGTGAATGGTCCCTTGGCTGCCATAGTACAAGACCTGAATCAGGATATGCCTGATACGAACATACAGGAAAAAGTGTATAAGAATACAAAGAATTTCGCCGGAATAGGCATTGATGCGTATAAAGAGCGGATACTTGAACTTTCTGCAGAAGCGCAAGCAGAAATAGACAAACTCCCATGCGGTCAGGCAACACGCCAACTGCTCACCACCAATAATAAACTGTCCACAATCGGATTATTGCGCTTCGCAGCAAGCACACTGACATCTGCTGCTATCAGCGCCAATCAGGTGACCCGGGAAGAAGCGCAGAAATACTATCAGGAACTTGCACAGAAAGTACCGGCCGATTATATTCCCAACGCAGACTTTGCACTGCTAAATAATCCGCAAGCAACTTTCTCCAGTCAATACGTAAACATCATAACCGGCTACTACCGCCAAAGTGATGAATTTGCCAAATCATGGGGAACAGACAGCGGTATCTTTTTCGATATTGCCCGGGCTATTCCTCTTTATCAAGGTATCAAGAACTTCACTCCATTGACGGAAGAACAGAAGACAGTACTAAATACCCTGCCCATCGCTTATCAGGAGATGCTGACTGCCGCCAACAGTCAATTGTTAGCGAAAATCGAGGCCAATAAGAAAAAGACCGGATTCACGGTAAACGAAACCGGAGAGGTCAGTAATGAAGATCTTTTCGCCTCCATCATCAGCAAGTTCAGCGGTAAAGTACTGTTAGTTGACTTCTGGGCTACCTGGTGCGGTCCATGCCGCATGGCCAATAAGGCAATGGTTCCCATGAAGGAAGAATTGAAAGACGAAGATATTGTATACTTGTACATCACCGGTGAAACCTCTCCATTGAAGACATGGGAAAACATGATTCCCGACATCCACGGTGAACACTACCGGGTGACAGCCGCCCAATGGGATTACCTGGGTAAGAGCTTCAATATTTCAGGCGTCCCTACCTATCTAATTATCGACCGGGAGGGAAACGTCAAATACAGACAAGTGGGTTTCCCCGGAGTAAATACGATGAAAGAGGAGCTCCTAAAGGTTGTTTCACACTAATTAACTTGCTGTTCATTGCTTTATTACGAAACTTTCGTAGCTTTGCATTGAATTCATTTTAATACTTTATTTCCATGGAAAAGTTAACTATACAAGAAGAAGAAGCAATGATTTACATTTGGGAACTGGGCAGTTGCTTCGTAAAAGACATTGTTGCCAAATATCCCAATCCGGTACCTCCTTACACTACGGTAGCTTCCATTGTAAAGAACTTGGAGCGCAAACAGTATGTTACGGCCGCACGAGTAGGAAATACGTACCAATACACGCCTGCCATTCGCGAAAGCGAGTACAAACGTACTTTCATGAGTGGATTTGTGCGTAATTACTTTGAAAACTCTTACAAGGAAATGGTTTCTTTCTTTGCCAAAGAACAAAAGATTTCAACCAATGACTTGAAAGATATTATCGATATGATTGAAAAAGGAAAAGAGTGAGGATTTATGATAGAAATACATAATTCATAAATTATAAATTGATATGTTGGCCTATTTTCTAAAAATAAATGTAGCCATTGCGCTGTTTTATGCGTTCTACCGGCTGTTTTTCTATAAAGACACGTTCTTCACGTGGCGCAGGGCGGCATTGCTTTGTTTCTTTGCCGTTTCTGCCGTCTATCCGTTGTTGAACATACAGACATGGATTACAGAGCAGGAACCTATGGTAGCAATGGCAGACTTGTACGCCGACATTATCTTGCCGGAAATTACTCTTACACCAGAACAAGCCACTGCCGACTGGAAAACTCTTCTGCTCCAAACGGCCGGTTTCGTCTATTGGGGAGTAGTGTGCTTATTAACAATCCGCCTCCTCATACAGCTCATTGGCATTATCCGGCTATCTTTCCGCTGTCGGAAAACGCGAATAGGTGACACCAATGTGTATCTGCTCAGACAAGCGGGCGGACCTTTTTCTTTCTTTCACTGGATATTCATTTATCCGGCCTCACACACTGAAGATGAACTAAGCGAAATACTGACTCATGAAAAAACCCACGCCACCCAATGGCATTCGGTAGATGTACTTATCAGTGAGACTATATGTGTTTTCTGTTGGTTCAATCCCTTTGCCTGGCTCATGAAACGTGAAATCCGTACCAATCTGGAATATTTGGCGGACAACCGTGTATTGGAAACCGGGCATGACTCTAAAGCCTATCAGTATCATCTGTTAGGATTATCCCACCATAAGGCTGCAGCAACTATCTATAACAGTTTCAATGTTTTACCTTTAAAAAAACGCATCAAAATGATGAACAAAAAGAGAACCCGAGAAATAGGGAGAACTAAGTATCTTATGTTCCTCCCCTTGGCAGCCTTACTTATGATTATCAGCAACATCGAAGCCGTGGCACGCACCACGAAAGAAGTTGCCAAAGACGTCATAGAGGCTGTGGAAGAAAATCTGACGCCGAAAACAACGACGCCGGATATGGAAGTTGCTACTGAAACGGCACCGCTGGAAACACCGGCACCGCAACAGGAAAAAGACAAGCTTGTAAGCTACAAAGGAGTAGTAGTGGATAAAGACGGAAAAGCGGTGGAAGGTGCTGAGTTTTTGGTAGATCGCCGCTATGACCTACCAAAAGGCCAATCGTATGTCACAGGAAAGGACGGCAGTTTTTCTTTCAAAGCATTCGAAAATGCAAAAATGGCGGTGCTTTGGAATAAAGATGGAAAAATGATGGTAGTAACCGTGACTATCGACAAAGAGAATAATTCGAACATGAAGATTGTCATGAATAGGGAATGGCAAAATCCACCCGCCAATGATCCGGACAATCCCGTATTCGAAGTAGTGGAACAAATGCCTGAATTTCCGGATGGTGGAATGCCTGGCTTGATGCAATTCTTATCGAAAAACATCAGATATCCGGTAAATGCGCAAAAGAATGGTACACAGGGACGCGTTACTGTACAATTTATTGTAAATGTAGACGGAAGTATCTCCCATATAGGGATTATTCGTGGGGCAGATCCGGAGTTGGACGGTGAAGCTGTACGCGTTATCAGCACAATGCCTAACTGGAAACCGGGTATGCAAAAAGGTAAAGCTGTACGGGTGAAATATACGGTTCCCGTCATGTTCCGCTTAAATGATGAAAAGAAGGAAGAATTCAAACCCGTACCGAAGATTGATGAGTCAATTGTCGTGGTAGGTTATGCAAGCCAGGAAAAGTCACCAATAGAAGAAGATGTGGTTTTTGAAATCGTAGAACAAATGCCTTCATTTGCCGGTGGTATGGAAGGGCTGATGCGCTATCTGTCCAGAAATATTAAATATCCTGTAACGGCACAAAAGGCAGGAATACAAGGACGAGTACTTGTACAAATTATCATCGACTCAAATGGCAACGTTACAAATCCGAAAATAACAAAGAGTGTAGATCCCTCACTGGATGCAGAAGCAATCCGCGTGACAGCGAACATGCCTAAATGGCAACCGGGTATGCAGAGAGGAAAGGCTGTCAATGTGAAATATACATTCCCCATCGATTTCAAGCTACAGTAAGTCAATAATCCAAGAAAAATTCTCTCTTACACAAAAGATTACCTGCAAGTCCTGCTCCTGATTGTTTTCCTATCATCAGAGGCAGGATGCAGATAATCCAATTTTTTATTTATGCATCTTCACCACTTCCGTCGGTGCCATTTCCACATTCCGCTTGTCTACCTGGCGAACCACACTTGCCGCTAATTGCAGGAATGCACGTCCGGTCACGGTATTTTCATCAAGCGCTACCGGTGTACCTTTGTCTCCACTCTCACAGATGCTTTGTACAATAGGTATTTGTCCTAATAAAGGCACATTCATTTCCTCTGCCAGCTTCTTGGCACCTTCTTTTCCGAAAATATAATATTTATTTTCCGGCAGTTCAGCAGGCGTAAACCAAGCCATATTCTCTACCAAGCCGAGAATAGGAACATTAACCTTTTCATTGACAAACATATTGATACCTTTACGGGCATCAGCCAATGCTACGGCTTGCGGAGTACTGACTACGATAGCCCCCGTCAAGGCGAGCGTCTGAACCACTGTCAAATGAATATCGCTTGTACCGGGAGGAAGGTCGATAAGGAAATAATCGAGATCACCCCAATTTGCATCCGCTATCAATTGCTTCAAGGCATTACTTGCCATGCCGCCACGCCATAGGGTTGCCTGGTCAGGATCTACAAAAAAACCGATAGAGAGCAGTTTGATGCCATACTTCTCAACAGGTATAATCAAATCACGTCCACCTATATTCTCTGCATAGGGGCGTGCATCTTCCACTTGGAACATCTTCGGCATAGACGGACCGAAAATATCGGCATCGAGCAACCCAACCTTATAACCCAACTTTGCCAAAGACACCGCAAGGTTAGCAGATACCGTTGATTTACCCACACCTCCTTTACCGGAAGAAATTCCAATAATATTCTTCACTTGCGGCAGCAACTTGCCCGGTTCAGGCCGTGCAGCCTGTTTGCTTTCGGTAGCGATAGTAACTTCTACTTCATTAGATACATACGCATGAATAGCCGCTTCCGCTGCCTTTACTACAGATTTCATGAAAGGATCGGTCGGCTTCTCGAATATCAGCGAGAAACTGACTTTCATCCCGTCTATACGCAAATTATCGGCAACCATCTCTGCCTCCACGAGGTTCTTTCCAGTGCCGGGATATCGCACTGTTGCCAGTGCATCCAAAATAAGTTTAGGATAAAGTGTCATTATTAAAATTGTTATTTTGAAGTTTGCAGTCCACTCCGCTTGCTGCGGTTATAACTGCGATATTCATCTAACTCTATTTCCACATCGGGTTCATGCAGTTCGCCTTCCTTCGGCAGATGAAACTTGATATACTTGATGTTCAGCCCGCGGTCCAACCACTGTTGTTCATAATAAGTCTTGATACTGAGAATCTCATCAGCCATACCGGAGTGATACAGATCTTCTGTCATCACATCTACCGGAAGGTGATTTTCCTCAATCATGTAGCGGGTATAAGTGAACATGAAATTACTATCTGTCTTGAGATGAATGATGCCATCCGGTTTCAGAAATTTACGATAACGCTCCATGAAATAAGTGGAGGTCAGACGCTTGGTTGCTTTCTTCATCTGCGGGTCGGAGAAGGTCAGCCATATTTCGCTCACCTCATTCTCTGCAAAAAATCGGTCGATGATTTCGATATTCGTGCGCAGAAAAGCGACATTCTTCATACCGGCCTGCATCGACTCCGTAGCACCCGACCACATACGGGCACCCTTGATGTCTACACCGATAAAATTCTTGTCAGGAAATAATTTCCCCAAACCGACGGTGTACTCACCACGTCCGCAACCTAATTCCAAAACAATGGGACGGTCATTCCCGAAGAATGACTCGTTCCATTTTCCTTTCATCTCAAAGGGCACGTTATCTACTGCCGAATAGGGATACTCGAACACGTGCGGATAACTTGCCATGTCGGCAAACTTCGCTAACTTACCTTTACTCATGCGTTATTCCACAATGGTTACCCAGCCATGCGTGTCAGGCTCGTCACCATATTGGATGCCACGCAGCTTGTTGTACAACTTCGTGCAGATAGGTCCCGGTTTGCCGTCTTTGGCTATCACATATGAATGTCCATTCTCAGGGTCATCAATACGTTCAATCGGACTGATTACAGCGGCTGTTCCGCAAGCACCGGCTTCTTCGAAAGTGGTAAGTTCTTCTTCCGCAATCGGACGGCGTTCGACCTTCATGCCCATATCTTCGGCCAACTGCATCAAGCTTTTGTTCGTGATAGAAGGCAGGATGGAAGTGGACAAAGGAGTGATATACGTATTATCCTTGATTCCGAAGAAGTTGGCAGCACCACATTCATCGATGTATTTCTTTTCTTTTGCATCCAGATAGAATTCTGCGGAGTAACCTGCCGCATGAGCTTCCTGGCTGGCACGCAAACTGGCAGCATAGTTACCACCAACTTTATAGATACCGGTTCCGAGTGGAGCTGCACGGTCGTACTTACGTGTGATTACATAAGGAGTAGCAGCAAAGCCACCTTTGAAGTACGGGCCTACCGGAGTTACAAATATCAGGAACATATATTCGCTGGACGGACGGACGCCCACCTGCGCACCTGTTCCAATCAGCAACGGACGGATATAAAGGGATGCACCGCTTTCGTAAGGCGGAATGAAACGTTCGTTCATTTTCACTGCTTTCAGCACGGCTTCCTTGAAACGTTCTGTCGGCAGTTCCGCCATCATGATGCCACGGCAAGTGGATTGCAGACGGGCTGCATTTTCTTCCAGACGGAAGATGCGCACCTTACCATCTTTTCCACGGAAAGCTTTCAGACCTTCAAACGCTTCCTGACCATAATGCAGACAGGTAGCTGCCATGTGCATATTGATAAGTTCGCTACTACTGATTTCGAGTTCTCCCCATGCGCCATCGCGGAAATTAATTCTCACATTGTAATCTGTCTTCATGTATCCGAATGACAGATTTGACCAATCTATTTCTTTCATATCTCAAAGTATTAGTAATCTCATTACGTACATTCTGCAACAAATTTACTCTTTATTCTTCACATTCTCGCTTCTCCGACAGTAATTTTTCAATTTCCTTATCGGCTTTGGTCAATTTATCGCTGCAAAACGCAATAATCTCATTCGCCTCCTTTATTTTTTCGGCAAGCGCATCAATTTCCAACTCATTATTGTCTATCTGGCGGACAATCTTCTCCAGGCGCTCCATGGCTTGGGAGTAAGTTTCTTTTTTCTTTGGAGTAGGCATAAGGATATTTTTGATTTATAATTTATGATTTATAGTTGAGGTTACTGCGCCCCGGTAGAAGCGGGTGAGGATTTCATCATTCTCACTGAGAGAAGCGGCATCTTTCACGGCTTTTCCATCTTTCAGGGTGATGCTATAACCACGGGCAAGCATTTTTTCGGGTGATGCATCAACCAGACGTTGTTGCAACAGTTCCAGACTATGACGCTGGCGTGAAAGGGAAGATGTAACAGCCTGGGAGATATCTCTCCGGGCAGTCAACAAAGTCAACTTGGCATCGGAGATACGGCGAACGACGGCAGAGGGAATACGATTCCTGTATAAATTCAGTTTACGATGTTCTTCCGCCAGACGGGAAAGGACGCTTTCGTGCAAGCGTCCGGCAAGGGTTTCCAAGCTATCGGCGGCAATATCTATGCAGTCAATCAGGTATTCAGCGGCAGCTGTCGGAGTTTTCACACGGGTATGCGCAACGGAATCAAGCACCGTATCATCTCTCTCGTGCCCTATTCCGGTAATGATGGGCAGTGGAAATTGGGCACAGGCAGCAGCAAGCAGATACGTATCGAAACCGGACAGATCGGAAGTGGCTCCTCCGCCACGGATGATAACTACGGCATCAAATTCCTTCTGACGGTTCAGAATCAAATCCAAAGCAGATAATACGGATTCCTCTACACGATCGCCCTGCATCAATGCAGGAAACAATTCTGTATAAAAGAAGAAACCACGGGGATTATTCTGCAACTGATGGCAGAAGTCACCATAACCGGCAGCCGTGGGGGATGAAATCACAGCAATACGCTGCGGCAAGTCGGGCATTTCCAACTCTTTGTTCAGAGTCAGTACGCCTTCTTCTTCCAACTGTTTCAGAATTTCCCGACGACGGCGCGCCATATCCCCTAATGTATAGGTGGGATCAATATCCTGCACTGTAAGGCTATAGCCGTAAAGTTCATGGAAACTGACAGTAACCTGTACCAGCACCTTGATGCCGGAAACGAAAGCCTGTCCCGTAGCCTCCTCGAAGTAAGGCTTCAACAAGCGATATACATTCGCCCAAATCGTTCCCCTTGCTTTGGCTACCAGACCGCTGCTGCGAGAATCTTTCTGAATGAATTCCAGATAGCAGTGCCCGGTGCTATTGGTGCGCACATCGCTCAACTCTGCCTGCACCCAATATTCGTCAGGCAAGCATTGTTCCAGGCTACGGCGCACTAAGGCGTTAAGTTCTAAGAGAGATAAAGTTTCCATTATTACACGGTTATGAATAAAACAGATGATTATTGCGCAGCTCAAGGCTGAAAGCCTTTCATCTTACAGCCCAGGGCAACGCCCTGGGAATTGAGTAATGTTTATCCCCGCGCCCTGTAAGGGCATAACAGCACACATCAGCTTTTGCCCTTACAGGGCGTAAGATTGTGGGGGACGATTCATTCCCAGGGCGATGCCCTGGGCTGTAAGATGAAAGCCTTTCAGGCTTAGGCTGCCATTTGCTTCATTTCTTATCAGTTATGAATCTAATTCACCACTGATTCGTCTTAATTCTTTGACTTATAATCATTATATGCTTTCCACATATCAGGCACTCCATATCCGTAAATATTATCCGGGAAGGCCGCACGATCACCAGCTTGGCGCACAAGTTCCACCAGTTCTTTTGCCGTCAGTTTCGGACAAGCCTGCCACAAACAAGCCACCATGCCACACATGATAGGAGAAGAGAAAGAAGTTCCATTTGCCCGTCCCTGATTTCCATCCGTACGGATGACGTCAGATCCGGCGCCTACAGCCACAACATCCGGTTTCACACGTCCATCAGCCGTGTTACCGATAGAAGAGAAGGGAGCCAGCACAGCCTTCTTATCAACAGCACCCACCGTCAATACATTGTCTGCATCTCCCGGAGGGGTTATCTTCTTCCAGGAACCCATACCCGAATTTCCGGCACTGCACACCAATACCATTCCCTTATCTGCAATAAGCGAAGCCTGACGTGACATCAACGCATGGTGCCCATCCAAGTCACGGTATTTGTAATTCTTCGATTTATCATCAAACGCATAGTATCCTAAAGAGGTATTCAGCACATCCACTCCCACGCTATCGGCAAATTCAACGGCAGCAGCCCAATAGTCCTGCTCTACCAGATGCTCGGAATATTCATCTTCACTACGGAGCAACCAGAAGGAGGCTCCGGGAGCCGTACCTGTCATCACATCGGGCTGGTTCATACCGATACAGGAAAGTACAGACAAACCGTGACTGCTCTCGGCAAAGATATCCGCCTGAGGATTCACAAAATCTTTCGTACCAAGAATACGGATATTCTGCATGGCAGTAATCTTATCCACATTATGGAAACCCGCATCAATAACTGCAATCGTCATACCTTGCCCTTTGAAGCCAGCTTCATGAAGCTTATCCCCATTGCTCAGTTGAATCTGAGTGATGGCACGTCCGTAAATGCTATCCGGATGTATCGTCGGCTGATTGATGACAGAATCCCGTTCGGTAGACATCGTTGGCTTGTCGGCACCGGGAGAAATCCAGACCTTTTCTGTGGAAAGAACGAAAGGCAACGCTGCTATCCGGTCAATCAAAGTCGTATCGTTGCAGGACACCGTTACAAAGTTATTCCATTTCCCGGTCACCACGATATTAACTCCCTGCTTACGGATTTCATCTATATATTTACGACAAACCGGAAGATCGGTAGAGTCAATCGGAAGATTCTGTTTCTTACGGCGTTCAATTGCCTTTTCGGACAAGAATTTTTCCGGCCGCTTCAACGAATACTCTGTGGCAGCCTTGTCTTTCAGGCTGATACGATACTTCAATGTATCTTGCTGCGCCGATGCTCCTGTTACGAGCAGGACAATAGCTAAAAGGGAAATCAATTTTCTCATTCTATTATTTAATTACTTATTTATTTTCTGCAATAACCAGCCCGATACCGCGTTGTGAAGCAATGAACGAGCCCCCCACTACCCGCCTTCCAATATAGAATACGGCAGACTGCCCGGGCGCAATAGCTGATGCTTCGGACAAGAAATGTACAAACAGCCGCCCGTCTTCCAACCTTTTCACCGTACAGGGAATCGGCTTGCTACGATAGCGGATACGTACCGCCAAGTCAGGAGCCGAGAAGAATTCCTGTTCATCGATGATGTTATCCTGTTCGGCCAGCATATATTCAGTCTGTAGTTGTTCGGCATCGCCCAGCATCACTGTATTTTTCTGCGGATTTATCTTCAACACATAAACCGGTTTGCCCAAAGCTATTTCCAGGCCTTTCCGCTGTCCGATGGTATAATAAGGAAAACCTTTATGTTCGCCCAACTTCACCCCTTCGGAATTAACAAACCATCCGGGACCGATTTCACGGTCTATTTCAGGGGAATGTTCGCGCAGGAAGTCCCGGTAATCACCCTTGATGAAACATACCTCCATGCTCTCCCCTTCTTCCGCCTTCAACTGATAGCCTTTCTCGCGCAAATACTCCCGTACTTGCAACTTAGTATAGGTGCCCAGCGGAAAAAGACAACGTCTCAGCACATCCTGCCCCAGTCGCCAGAGGAAATAGGACTGGTCTTTCTTATCGTCATCTCCAGCCACTATATATATATTCCCGTTCTTTTCTTCCAAACGGCTATAATGTCCGGTAGAGATAAATGCGCAACCAAGCTTATCCGCCCACTCTGTAAGTATGCGGAATTTAAACGTAGGATTACACATCACGCACGGATTGGGTGTCCGCCCCTGGCAATATTCATCAATAAAATTCTGCACAATAACTTTGCGGAAAGCCTCACGCTCATCGGCCACATGGTGTTCGATGCCCATGCTATCGGCAAGTTGCCGCGCCTCCACAGGTTCATCTCCCCACACCCACATGGTTAGTCCGACTATCTCATACCCCTGTTCTTTCAACATCAGACAAGTGGCGGTACTGTCTATACCGCCGCTCATGCCTACCAATACTCGCTTCTCAGGTTTGTTCATTTTAGGATGTTCATTCAATTAGCTTACAAAAATAGATGATTTCGGGCAGAAGAAACAGAAAAGGCATACCTTTTTCACATGACTTCACACAAGTGGCCGAACTAATACACTTATTTCCATACACAATTCCTTTACCTCTCCCACAATTCCATCAATCACCTCTTGAACGGTATATCCATACTTTTTAAAATACTTTTGCCCTAACCACACGCGAGAAGGGGCATATTGATATTTTTCAAGTAATGCTATCAGTTCTTGCTGATAGTAATATGTACTCTCATTAGTATATTGTTGGGAATAACTCTTATGCCGGATAGCAACATACCCTTGTTTCGCTACTGACAAGTTGAGATCTCCAGGAAGCAAAAATCTTTCCGGATGTTTTGTATCATAATTCTCTATGCCCAATTCCAGCAATCTTGAAGTTATACCTTTACTCACTTCCACCGAAAGTTTCGCCGAAAGACTTGAATTTGATTTGCGTCCTTTCCATTGTTCTATTTCAGTAATAAAGCGTTTCTGAATATTATCCGAAGTAAACATCTCACCTTCATGTTCGAACATATAACCAAGACATTTCCCGATAAGATTCATTTCCTCATAAGAATAACGTTTGCTGGTGTGGGGAATACCATAGACAGGAATATTATTCCACCTTCCATAAGAAAGTTCCGATGGGATCAGTTCTGTAGGGAGTACCCCTGTATGCTTACACAGTAGCTGAAAGCAATCTTTTCTCCCCAAACAAAGTATCCTCCGGGGCTGTAAAAGTTTGATGAGCTCAATGGTGCTCTGAGGACATTTTTCAAAAGCAACTTTCGGAAGTCCCTTTGCTTTACTTGTATTAAACAGAATCATATTAGTAAATACAAACCTATGCTCATCATCCAACAAAGACACATGTTCTTTCCAATGACTCAATATGATCCGAAGCCTCTTCCACAAATGCCATTTCTCCCGTTCCCACCAGAAAGCATTGCCTTTCAGTAAAGTGTCTCCATCCATGTGGCCATCCCTAATTCCCCACTCTTTCCAAATCTTATTATCAACCTGCCCATTGTTTTTACCAGATTCACTAAAATAAGGACCACCTGATCCCGGATTGATTGCCAAGACAAGCAATTCAGGATACTTCTCTACTTCTGTCAGATTCGTCTGGGTATAAAATGCTAAATTACAGTCTTTTTCCGTCATTGCCAAGTTGTGATACAGGCCGACCGTACGAGCTGCCCAAGCTTTCAAACCATCTTTTAAACTCATAACTGTTACAAAAATATATTTATGGATACTTCCATCAACAACAAAGTTACAAAGACTTTTTTTATATTTAATGCAAATCAGAAGTTGAAATTCATCCATTTCTGATGAAAAAAGAATTATTTCACCACAGAGGACACGGAGAGCACAGATGTTATAATTAACTATGAATTAGAAGCCTAAAAAAACTCTGTGTACTCTGTGGTGAAAAGATTCATACCACTTGGAAAGGAAACTATGCTTCTCAATGTCAGTAGCATAGGGTCATGACACTTGCAACTTCTTACCTTGAGAACCAGAAGCCCCTTTGCTTTGCTGCACAAGATGGCATCTTGCTCAGCACAACATACCATCTTAAACAACACAAGATGGCATCTTGAGCAGTAAAGGTAGTCACGCTTCAGTAGATATGCAAGCTTTTTATGGGGGAAAGGTAATAGTGATGTACGTGCATTTTTATTGGATCGTATAGAAACAGTATTGTCTCTGTGTCTATTATAACGGTGCAGAAAGGAAGGAAATTCCAATTGACAATCGGTCACCATACGGGGATTCGGTACCTTTCAGACTGCCTTGACCAGCAAAGGATTCGAGCATCCGGGCCAAGTGACTCTCGGATTACCTCCCCATAGAACTACTGACACCTGAAATTCTGGAAGAAGAAAAAGGATTGAAAGAGGAAGGAATTATATAGGATATACAAATTTACTTTAAACAAAAGGAGTTTGCCATAAGCGTTAATAACTTATGGCAAACTAAAGATTACATCGGCACAATCGTCACTCCCCACCGATACTCTTGGTTAGCAGGAATAAGATATTGTGAATCGGGGATAGCTCCCCAACTGTCATACCCGCCTACTTCCATTTGTTTCATATCAATGCAGCAATGTACCACCTTTTCGTAAATCATAGCGCATGCCGTGACTTTCGATATTGGCTTCGTCATAAACATAAAATCTTTACGCATCAACTCTTACCATACCTTTCGATTTCATAGACACATTTTTTTCTCCGGTAACAACCACTCTGCCTAAGTGGTCAATCAATTCATACCCAATAGCCAGGTTGGCATTAGTGTCCTTATGATTCTTTAAATCAAGGGCCAAACGGAAAACACCATATAAGAGCCGGTGCTCCAACGAAATATTTTCAGTACAAGTGTATTTTCGCCTGATTTCAGATATCTATTAATCAGATATTCCACCGGATTCTTAGAGTCCTCGTTATAACCTACTTCATACCCGTTTATATACACATAGCATCCTGACTTGGCACCTGTAATATACAAATAAACATCACGCCCTTCCCAATCGGTTGGTAGAGTGAACTCCTTACGATAAACACCCACCGGATTCTCTTCCGGCAATTGAGGCAGCTGCGGATTACTTGATCGAAACTCATAACACTGATTAGTATAGATGGCAGCTCCATAACCCTGTAACTCCCAGTTCCCTGGAACTTTGATCCTCTTCCATCCGACCACAGTAGCCGTAGTATCCACGATATCAGCCGGAAGCTCCTTATAGGAATCCACATAATAGAATTTCCAAATACCAATCAAAAGTTTATAATACGGGCTTTCTTCATACCGCCCGGTCATAGCCTGCGCACGATTGGCATACGTCATAAAAGAAGTTCGGGGATTTTCCGTATTTACAGAAGTCGTCTGAATATCTTTCCAATAAGGCAGATGCTAGTACTTGAATGAACGCGAAGGCACTCTCCCACGTCCTTTCACAAGAATAGAATCTTGAGTAATCTCTACTGTGGAGTATGCATTTTGCGTTTCCGTCTCTATCATGCCTTCCTGGGTAATCATCGGGATTCCTTTGTAATATCCAAATGCCCCGGCATGATGATGTCCTGAAAATACAGCTTTTACACATGGATATTTCGAAATCGTATTCAAAATTTCCATATTGTTTAAAGCCGTAAATTCACTCTGCGGATAAAGCGGATGATGTGTAAAGATCAGCACATTGTTATGATTCCTTTCACATTTTACCAACAAGTCATCCAGCCATTTCATCTGCTTTCTGCTGATTCCTCCATTCCATCTGTAGGCTTGTTTTCCTCCGGTTTGTTTTATTTGCTCCAGCATCTCAGCCAATTCCTGTTCTTTTTCAGTTCCCGTTACATTAGCATAAGCTGACACTTCATTGGTGTTCAACATGATGAAAACCCAATTTTGCTTCTTGAACGAATAATATTCAGAAGGCATACTTAACTGTCGGTAGAGAACAGAATTATCTGTCACTTCTTTATAATCATGGTTACCCGTAATATGATAAATCTCATTATTAAGATGAGTGAGAGAGGACATTATCTTTTTTAAATCACTGTTCTTCCTGTCAATAATATCCCCCAGATTAATAGTAAACTGGACATTCTGCTGATTGAAATAATTGATGCAAGTATCCAGTTTCTGCAATGCCTGCCTATAAAATCGTGCATTTTCCGATGGGCAGTCTGCATACTGTGTATCGGCAAACAGCCCAAATTTAAGGATAGGAGAAATATCCTGCGCTAATGCACCGCCTCCCAGAAAAAACAAGCATATAAATAGTCTGATAAACATTTTCATGGTAATTTATTTTATAGTTATAAACAAAACGAAGAATCTGTATACATAAACTTGAATGCTTACAGATTCTTCTACTTGTTCAGTATGAGAATACAATCAGGAAATTCCTACATTTATAATCTCATTATCTAAAACCTATTGATTCAATTGGTTATATCTGAGTTACTCAATACTCCTTTATACAATTTAGCATATACAATCTTTCCAATGAAAGGATTTTGTATTGAAGGAGTAGCCGTATCACGATAATCGCCACCAATTCCTAACAGATAATCAGGTGCTTGGTCTTTCTTTGGGAAATTAAATGTGCCGGATACCTTGACTTCTTTCACTTTAGTACCATTAATATACATCCTGAAAGTTGTTTTATCGTATGTAACAACAGCATGGTAATAAATATCTTTTCCTAATTGAATGGGAGTCTGAAAATTATTATTTGGCAATACCCACTTATTATTTGCCCTATAATAAAATGCCAGTTGATTACCGCTGGTAATTTCATACCCCAATCCACCGCTTTCCATTGAGGAGAATGGATTTACTCCTCCATCAGGGGAAAACAGGATTTCCATAGAAAACATCCCTTTCATAGCCTTACCAATAGCATCTTCTTTACTATAAGGAATATAGAAGAAATTACTTCCATCAAAAACAGCCTCATATTTTTCATACGAACTATTCCAACGTGTTTCTATGGCATTCGTCGTTCCTTCTACAATGGGCAAAGAAGAAATTTCTTCATTCATATTAGTAGCTATCCCCTTATCTGCAAATTGTACATCCATGATTAATTTCGGAATTTCTTCATTAGGAAAACCTATTATAAGAACGGTCAAATGACTGTATTTCTTTATTTTTTCATAAATGTCCGGTTCATTATAATAGATTCTATAATTCCACGAATATTGTCTTACAGGCCTGTTATTGACTTGCGCATTCTCAAAGTTCGTTTTCATAGCCTGATAGACGTCAGAATCAAAACTTATTCCGTCAACATTATTTTCCTGCATAGATTTCAGCCAACCATCACAAATTTCCTTTTGTTCTTGTTCGGTTTTTCCTACCAGACTACTCCAGGTAGAGTAAAAACTTACATGCCATCCATCATTTGCAAATGAGGTCAAATGCGTAATATAACGACTTTCAACCAAAACACGATGCTTTATATTATATTTGCTGTCTAAGCGATACAAGGTTTCACGAATAATCGCTTCATTCTCATCCGTACTCAAATCCTTAAAATCAAGCCATAAAAAATTAAAATCAGGTTTCATTACAAGAAGATCATCCATATACTCCTCAAAAGTTTGGCCTGTTGAAGTTTCCAATTCATGCCCAATCATCAAAACAGGAGTACCACTCTCTCTGGAAACATGAATATCCACTTCAAAATTGCTTATTCCATAATCGACAGCATCCTGTAACTTAACAATATCATTGCACTTATGGGCTCCCCAAATCATTGTTTGACCAAAATCGTCAGTAGAAAGAATACTTCTGGTCATAGGGCCGTCAACGTTAGTATTCAATAAATCAGAAGAACATGATGTCAATATCATCGTTCCTAGTAATAAACCCAATAACATCTTTAACTTTTTCATAAACATGTATTTTTAATTCAATTATTAATTCCATCCCGGATTATTAGGTTTCAAATCCGGATTCCTTTCAATTTCCACTCCCGGTACGGGCCACAACAAATCTTTCTCTGTGAATACGCGAGTTACCAGTCTTCGTCCGGTTATTCCGTATACGTCTCCCGGCAATACTTCCAAGGCAATGCCCCAGCGACGAAGATCGAACCAACGATGTCCTTCTGCAATAAGTTCAACGGCTCTTTCGTGTTTGATGCGTGTCAACACCTCTTCTTTAGAAGAAGCTTTCAGCCATGCAGGACCACTGTTAATAGCAGGCATATTGGTAGAAGGGCGTTGGCGCACTTTATTAATATATTCTACTGCCGTAGCTTGGTCATTCAACTCATTCTTGCACTCTGCATACATTAGGAACACATCTGCCAGACGGAGTATCGGAAAGTTAATAGGAGTATGTTCTCTATTATTTATCGCTCCATTCATATTGCCTTCGGGTACGAATTTCCGGAAAATATACGACTCTGTTCTGGCAGGGCTCAACCGAATGAAGCCATTTGTTTCATTCGGAGCTATATTCCGGGCAATTATAAACTCACAAGTCTTAGGCTGATTGTTTACCCATCCCGGATAAGTGGTATAAGGCATAATGATGGTTTCACTCATTCTCGGGTCACGTTTCGGATACATTTCAAGCAACTTGTCCTTGTATTCGGGATAAGATGCAACCGTTTTACCTCCTTCTGCAAGTACCGATACAAAGGTTTTGTCCTTCACGTCCGTACTGCTGAATCCCGGAATAACTTCTTCCCAATCAAAAGGTTTGCCATCCTTATACTCATACATACCCACTAGCGTAGCGGACGGTAGCACCACATTCCAGCAACTGCCATACGTAGCACGGCTGCCCATATAGAAAGTCATTGGCATACCATAATCCTTGCCTACACCTCCTGAGTTCTGAATAGCGAAAATCATTTCATCGCTTTGATCGCCTTCCGGAGTGAATAACTTAGCATAATCAGCATACAAAGAGTAATTATATCCTCTGCCCGACGGATCCAATATAATTTCCTCGAAGTCCTTGGCGGCTTTTGCATACTCTTTCGTATACAGATATACTTTTCCACGCAACGCATAAGCGGCTCCCAATGTCACGCGCCCATAGTCATCTTGTATCCTCTTTACAGGAAGATTACTATTGACGGCAGCATCCAAGTCAGCAAGGATGAACTGCACGACTTGCTCTTCAGAGCTTCTGGGCTTCTTTAAGTCATTATAATCTGTACTCAAGTTTACACTTTCGTCATACAGCGGCAGTGCTCCATAAAAATTATAGAGTTCAAAATAATACAAGGCACGCAAAAATCTGGCTTCTGCCAAATACTGGCTTTTAAGTTCTTCACTCATACTTTCTATCCCAGGTACCTTCTGTAACACCAGATTGGCTCTCATTACCCCGTCATAAAGTGACTTCCATTTATCCTCCACCAAGGCATGCCGATCACTATAAGTACCTAAGATAACCGGTCCAAAGCCCTGAGAATCATACCCCACACCTATATCCGACATACAATCATAGGCAAATCTCATCCCAAAAGCATTATCTTCTCTAAGAGCCGCATATACTCCCATCATTCCTTGTTTGGCATGGGTTTCCGTCTGCCAGAAAATGCCATCGCTTATTTGGTCAGCCGGATACCTATCCAGCTCATAACAACTATCCAAGCACATTGATGCAACAAATGCACCTAATAATATTCTATACTTTTTCATAAAACATCAATTTAAAATGAAAGATTAACTCCAATAACAGCCTGTCTCATAGAAGGGTAGTCGACGCCAGATACTTCCGGGTCCAGACCATCATATTTGGTAAACGTAAAGAAGTTCTCTAAACTACCGTAGATTCTCACACGCTCTATAGGCAGAGATGGGAACGCCGTTTTCGTAAAGGTGTATCCTAACTGGATATTCTTAATTTTAAGGAATGATCTGTTCTGAATCCAAAAGTCACTAATCAATGTATTCCTGTTATCACTGAATTCCAGTAAGCGGGGATAGCGGGCTGAGCCCTGAATACCTTCATACCAACGGCCATCTGCTATCTTCTTGTTGAGCTGATAACTGTGGCGAACAACCGGACGAAAATAATTATCCAGCCAATAAGTTTCCACCCCGGTGACTCCCTGTAAGAGAACAGAGAAATCGAAACCTTTATAAGCCCCTCCCAGGTTCACACCAAAAGTACACTTCGGAGTAGCTCCATTACCGATAATCGTGCGGTCATCATCATTAATCACACCGTCACCATTCAAATCTTTATATAGCAAGTCTCCCAGTTCCGGACGATTAGAGGGAAATGTTTTTTTAGGCTTGCCTGTACTTGGATCAATCGGAGTATTATCCACTAACTGCTGCACAAAGTCCAAATCCTGCTGTGTCTGCACAATGCGGTCAACAACATAGCCATACTGAACATTTATCGAATAACCTTCTTTAATCATATCAGCATTAGTAATAGCACTTTCATTGCCCTTGAACTTGGTTACCTTGTTGTTTATAAAAGTGATATTACCGTTCACGAAATAAGAGAAATCCTTTATCTTATCTTGCCAGCCCAAACTAATTTCCACACCTTTGTTCACCACTATACCTGCATTTTGTCTTGGGATAGTTGCATTTCCGTTCACAAGCGGAGCCGGAAGGTCGATCAAGATATCTTCCGTCTTTTTGTGAAAATACTCGACCGTACCGGTAAAACGGTTATTTGCCAAACCGAAATCCACCCCTACATTAAAGATTTTCGTCTTTTCCCAAGTCAGGTTTCCATTGGGAATAGCCTGCATAGCCACTCCGGTAGCTATATTATTATTCAGGATATAGTTGGATGCCGAATATAAAGATTGGGCATCATAATTACCTTCAATATCTGCATTCTTGCTTCTCAACGCATTGTTACCCAACACACCATACGAAGCGCGTAGTTTCAGATTACTCAATGTCAGTTTCTCCGAGAAATCTTTCACAAAAGGTTCTTCACTGATTCTCCAGGCAGCGGAAGCTGAAGGGAAATATCCCCAACGGTTACCCTCTATAAAACGGGAAGAACCATCGGCACGGAGATTCACTTCAAACAGATACTTGTTATCCCAGTTCAATTTCAATCGACTAAAGTAAGAACGCATCACCCATTCCACCGTATTACCTGAAGACGAAGCAGCTCCGGTGGCGCCATCAATCACTCCCAGTCCCGGATCCAGTAAGTCCTGCTTGGTTGTCTTGAACCACTTATAGCGAAACAGTTCCTGACTGGCTCCCACCATAACGCTATAGTCCAGTTTGGAAACCTTATTCTGATAAGCAGCAGTCACATCCATCAGATAATCATTCCATTTGTAATCACTGTTCATGATGTGAGTTTTACCAATGCCTGTAGAAGCCACCACATCGTTCAGGAAATTCCATTGCTCCAGAAATACCGGTTTAGAATCATCCGTCTTATTACGATGCATATAGTTGAATGATCCAGTCAGCGTAAATCCTTTGAAAGGAATCAATGTTCCGTAAAAACGGCTTTTCACATACCGTTCTTGGATATCTCCCGCAGTATTATATAAACGATAAATAGGATTATTGGCTGCATTCTGAGCATCGTCCTGGTCATTATTCACAGAACCCAACCGACCATCAGGAGCGCGAAACACCATACCCGGAGAAGTAGCGGCAGCGTAAGTGAAAACATCTTCCATCTTATTCGTACCCTGCTCCGTAAAAGATACATATCCATTAATATTAGTTCCGATCTTCAACCAGGAAGTTACGTCAATGTCCAGATTAACGCGTGCTTGCGTTTTTTTATAACCAGAATTATCCATCACCCCCGGTGAGTGCAGGAAGCCAAAAGAAGTATAAAACTTAACTTTATCCGAACCACCGCTAATTGAAATACTATGGTTATTACTCAAAGATGTTTTAAACAACTCATCCATCAGACTTGTATTTGGATATTTCAACGCATCTTTTCCTTCATTGGCACGCCACAATTTGATGGCATCATCCGAGTATTTGGTTGGCAAGTTTGAATTGGAAAAACCTTCATTAATCAATTCCATGTAATCAGCATAGTTAGACACTAAATCAAAGGTTTTTCCTACAGATTCCCAAGAGAGATAGCCATTGTAATCAACTTTCGTCTTACCCTGCTTGCCACTGCGTGTAGTAATCAAAATAACACCATTAGCAGCTCTCGAACCATAAATAGCTGCTGATGCAGCATCTTTCAAAACCGATAGATTCTCAATATCCTGAGGTTGCACGCTGTTTAATGAACCTTCTACTCCATCAATAATGACAAGTGGCGCCGAATTATTCAGAGTTCCTTGACCACGAATCATTATAGACGCCGTGTTATCACCCGGTTTGTTTGAACTGGAAGTAACCTGCACGCCGGCAGCCATACCCGCCAATCCCTGTGATACATCTGTAATCGGACGACTTTCGCTCATTTCTGCCATATTGATATTGGCGACAGAGCCCGTCAGATTTACCTTCTTTTCAGAACCATATCCTACAACTACGACTTCATCCAGCGACTGTGCATCTTCCGTCAAAGCAATTTTCAGTTCCGTAATATTACCGGTAATCTTAATTTCTTTAGTCAGATATCCAATATAAGAAATCTGAATAACACTGCCAACCTGTACATTGTCAAGCGTGAAATTTCCATCAATATCTGTAATGACTCCATTGCTCGTACCTTTTATAATTACATTAGCACCGATAATCGATTCACCCTGTACATCCAGTACTTTGCCTTTAATCGTTTTTTGTTGTGTGATACTCTCTACTATATCAGTATGGAGTGACGTTGAACTGACTCCTGTCGCCCATAATGATCCGGTAGCAATTAAAGCTAGCGATGCCCCCAATACCATTCTTTTGGGGAGAGAGCTGCAATGCTTGAGTTTTCTTTTCATAAGTATTAAAAATTAGTTGTTATTAACGCTGCAAGTTTACGCCTTTTCACCTTATAGGCATTATCCAAATCGTCCAAAGATACAATGAAAATTATCCGTGGACATTTTTAATAGGATTCAGGAAAATTTTCATAGATATACATGTCATTCCTATTTCAATGTCACATCTTTGTAAAAATCATCTTCGACAATAATCATATATATTCCGTACAATAACTACAATCCAGTTTTATTTAATAGCACTAATATTGCACCAATAATATTTCAAAAAAGAAACAAACCATTAAAAGCAATTATTATATATGAAAACAAGAATTATCCTCTTAGCCGTCTTTTCTTTCTGCCTTCTGGGAGACACATTTGCAAAAAGAAAAGTGGAAGAACCTCCAAGTGACAGACAACAATGGGCTGACCTCTGTTATAAGATAGCACAACCCATTTTGGAAAACATGAGTAAAGGTGAACTGCAAAAGAATATGCAGTTGGAACTTAGCCCCACATGGGATGGACGTGATAAACGCGTAGCCTACATGGAGGCCTTTGGACGGCTAATGGCAGGCATCTCTCCCTGGTTATCACTACCTGCAGATAATACAGCCGAAGGGCAGCAACGCCGCCAATTGCAGGAGTGGGCACTACAAGCATACAAGAATGCTGTAGATCCCCAAAGCCCGGATTACTTGTTATGGGAAGGACCAACCCAAATTCTGGTAGACGCAGCCTACATTGCCGAAAGTTTTCTTCGTGCGCCAGATGCCACCTGGAAGTTGTTGGATGAAACCACCCGGCAACGTTACATCCAATGTTTCAAAGGATTGCGTGTCATCCGCCCAGCTTACAATAACTGGCTGTTGTTCCGTGCCATGACCGAAGCTTTTTTACTCTCGATTGGCGAGGAAGCCGACCGGTTTGCACTTACTGTGGCAGTGAACAAACTCAACGAGTGGTATTTAAGTGACGGTTGGTATTCAGACGGGCCGGAATTTGCTTTAGATTATTACAATTCTTATGTCATTCATCCCATGTATGTGGAAATATTAGAAGTTTGCAAAGCAAAAAAGTTTCAGACTCCCGTCAGCACTGTACTGGCTATTTGCCGTATGCAACGGTTCAATGTTTTCATCGAACGCCTGATTTCACCGGAAGGAACTTATCCTGCCTTCGGACGTTCAGTGATATATCGTATGGGAGCTTTCCAGACGTTGGCATTAGCTAGCTGGAAATATGGATTACCAGAAGAGCTAAGTAACGGGCAGGTGCGTAGTGCACTGAGTACAGTCATGCGGAATATGTTTAGTATAGAAGGGAATTTCGATGATAAAAATTTCCTTAGGCTAGGTTTTGCCGGACACCAGCCAGAACTGGCTAACTACTACACCAATAATGGTAGTCTCTATATGACTGCATTGGTATTTATGCCATTAGCTCTGCCTGTTACCCATCCCTTCTGGAGCGATCAAGCAGCAGAGTGGACTTCCCAGAAAGCATGGAGTGGTAAACCATTCCCAATCGACGGACATCACTCACTACGTAACGAGAAATAAAAAGAATTCAAACAAATCACTAAAAATAAATATTATGAGAAAACTTTCATCTTTATTACTTTTGCTAGTCTTATCCATCTGCTGGAGCTATGCGCAACAAGCCAAATATGTATTCTACTTTATTGGCGACGGAATGGGCGTCAACCAAGTGCAAGGTACAGAAATCTATCGGGCAGAACTGGAAGGGAAAATGGGAATTGCCCCTTTACTATTTACTCAGTTCCCCTATTCTACCGTCGCAATTACCAATTCTGCCACAAACAGGGTTACAGACTCGGCTGCCGCAGGTACAGCACTTGCTACCGGCCGTAAGACCCAAAACAGCGCAATTGGCGTATTGAAGGATCAGGAAACCCCAATTAGCAGTGTAGCTGTATGGGCAAAGAATAAAGGTTGCCGGGTGGGCATTGCCACCAGCGTCACCGTCAACCATGCAACTCCCGGAGCCTTTTACGCACATGCCGCTAAGCGTACACTTTATCACGAGATCGGAAAAGACTTATATAAGACCGGCTTCGATTTCTATGCCGGTTCCGACTTCCGGGATGCAACAGACAAGAACAATCCCACGACTGACAACTTATATGAGATGGCCGGCAAAAACGGATATACCATCGCACGCGGTTATAAAGATTATCTGAAACAGAGCAAAAAAGCTGATAAGATGCTCCTACTGCAAACTGAAGAAGCCTCTAAAAGTGAATTTGTAGCCATTCCTTATGCAATCGACCGTAAAAAGGGAGATATGACTCTTCAGGACATCACCCGTTCCGCCATCAATTTCTTGTCAAAAGATTTATCCAAAGGCTTTTTCCTGATGGTAGAAGGGGGAAGAATTGACTGGGCCTGCCACAGCAATGATGCTGCAACCACATTTCATGAAATAATAGACTTCGATAATGCCATCAAGATAGCTTATGAGTTTTATTCGCAACATCCGGATGAAACACTGATAGTTGTCACTGCCGATCACGAAACTGGTGGCTTTGTACTGGGCACAGGCACTTATGACCTGAATCTACAGGTATTGAAAAACCAAAAAGTCAGCGAAAACGGCTTCACCCGTATCGTCAACGAAATGCGCGCCAAGACCAACAATCAAGTGAGCTGGGAAGCCATACGACAGGCCTTGAAAGACAATTTCGGTTTCTGGGATAAGATAGAACTAACTGCCGAGCAGGAAGCCCGATTGAAAACGGTTCATGAAAAAAGCCTGATGCATCAGGAGATGAAGCTGGAAAAGAGCGAATATGCACAAGACGAACCGATAGCATCGGAAGCTAAACGTATCATCAATGAAATAGCTCTTGTAGGCTGGACCAGCGGAGGACATTCAGCCGGTTATGTTCCAGTATTTGCCATTGGAGCCGGAGCAGATCTGTTTCAAGGGCGTATAGACAACACAGAGATACCTATAAAAATCGCTCAAGCTGCCGGATACCCTATAGATTTCTAAATGATTATGAATTTATCTTAGGCACGAATTACGTGTAATCCGTGCCTAAACCTCCGAATCTTTTCTTTTCTGATAACTCTGTGGCGTACACCCGTACTGATTTTTGAAACAACGGCTGAAATACACTGGCGAACTGAATCCACAGCGATCGCTTACCTCCGCAATCGGCAAATCAGAATATCGACAAAGAAGAGTTGCAGCATGTTTCAAGCGGTAATTGAGTACAAAGTTATTAGGAGTCATGCCCGTCAAAGCTTTAAATTTGGAATACAGCAAAGAACGACCTATACCAACTTCCTTACATAATTCCGGTATATCAAAATCAGGATCGTCAATATGTTCCTCGATAATTTGTGACGTTTTGCGCAACATCTCCTGATCCAGCGGATTGATGCTGGTCAAATCTATTTCCGACAGAGGTTTCTTACGAAACTGATGTTGTATCAGCAATCTGTTCCTTACCAGATTATTAGCTCTTGCCAAAAGCAACTGTGCATTGAAAGGTTTGCTTATATAGTCATCCGCCCCACGATTCAACCCCTCAATACTCTGCTCCGTATTGTTGAGCGCAGTAAGCAGAATAATAGGAATATGGCACAAATCAACATTATTCTTTATTTGCAGGCACATTTCAATTCCAGTCATTTCAGGCATCATAATATCCGATATAATCAGACTCGGCTTATGCTCGTAGGCTTGAGCAAGCCCTTCTTTTCCATTATTCGCCAAGTAGACTTGATAGAAAGGTTCAAAAAGCTGTTTCAAGATTTGCAGCAGTTCTTTATTGTCTTCCACCAACAACAGTTTCCTGTCGTTCTCTTTTGCCGTTTCCTGCAATAGTGAGTCTTCCGGTACAGGCACTTCATAAAAAGAGGCTATTTTCTCGCCTAACAATGGTCCTGTAGTAGTCATCATATCAGATACACTATCAACAAATTGAATATGTTCGTCTTCCTTATAGATACTCATGTTGAGCGATAAAGTAATTGTAAAAGTGCTGCCCTTCCCTACCTCACTTTCTACAGAAATTGCCCCATGATGTTTTTCTACGATGCTTTTGGTCAAAGCCAAACCGATGCCCGTACCTGGAGATTGTTCGTTTCCCTTCTGATTCCCGCCCTGATAAAAGCGGTCGAAAATACGGGCGGAATCCAAATCTGAGATGCCACTACCGGTATCGCAAATCTGTATCTTCACATTACCGTTATCAGTGGCAATTATCATACCTATTTTCCCTCCGTCAGGGGTATATTTAAAGGCATTTGAAAGCAAATTAAAAAACACTTTCTCCAATTGTTTAGCATCAAACCAGCACACTATCTCCACCGGATTGCACTGAAAATCATAGCAAATGTTACGTTGATGTGCAAAGTCACTGAACGAAAGAAATATCTCTTTCAGGAATTTCCCTATATCCCGCTTCTCTATTTGCAATATAAAGCGGTTCTGGGTAAATCGTCTGAAGTCTAAAAGTTCAGAAACCAAATTAGTCATCTGCTGTGCACTCTGCTTTATTTTCAATATCTTGTTGTATACTTGCGGAGGAAGCAGCTGATTTTGCAACAAAGTATCAATATGGCTGACAATCAGTGTCAATGGAGTACGGAATTCGTGACTCACATTAGTAAAAAATACCAGCTTGGCATGATTCATTTCTTCTATATGCTGTTTTTCGATACGCTCTTTTTCCAGCGATTGCGCCAAAGCCTGTTTTGCGAATCGGTTTCGGGCATAGTAAGTGATGCCCGAAACAATTGTAATCATATAGAATATCCATGCCCACCAAGTGGCATACCAAGGAGTGGCAATATGAATAGCCAATTGAATAGGAAGCTGACCGGAAGCATACGCCATACGTACATAAAGTGTATAATCGCCCGGATCGAGGTTTGTATATCTGGCCTCCGGAGTCGGAGTAAATGTCCAGACTCTATCCAATCCTTCCAATTTATATTCAAAGCCTTGCTGCGCATATTTGTTCTGATAATCAGAATGGGCAAACTTGATAAGCAGATTATTTTCTTCAGTATCCAGCATTAGCTTCTTCGTAAAAGGAAGCGCTGCAGTGAGTATTTTATTTTCAGGCGACGGTTCTATCAACCGATTGTTAACATGAAGAGTAGAGAAATAAAGAGAACTTATCTCTACCTGGGAAGTATGAAATTCTTCTTCTGCCAAAAGAGTAACCCCTTTTGTGTCTCCAATATAGATTTTATTGTCCGAAGAGACATAAATCCCGCAATCCCGGATGATCGGAGCCTTGAGATAGACTTCTTTCTGTCCCAAGCTGGTAAATGACTGCTCTTTCGGATCAAAAAGTATGATTCCCCGGTCTCCGGTAAGGATAAACTTATTGCTGGCAGTCTGTTTCACATTGTAGCAATAATTGCTGGGCAATGTGCTGTTCTCCGTATTATAAACAATCATTTTTCTGGTATTCCGATCATAATACAGTAATCCGCTTCCTAACGTACAGATATATGCACCGTCTTTTGTCACCCGCACATGCGATATGCTGCCCTTATAGCCCATATCCTGCAGCTTGAGAGTACTTCTTTGAGTAACATCAGAAAGAGGGACGATCACAACTCTGTCTGCCTGGTTAGCATAGAAGTTCCCTTCTGCATCAATATCAAAATTTATACAGTAAGACTCCGGTTTGAACAGAAACGTAAAGTGATTAGTCACCGGATCGAGTTGAAAAACACCTTCACGGGAAGAAAGATAAAGTTTACCATTCCACATCTTGACCTGATAGATGAAATGGCGCGGAGCCGGAGTATTTTCCAACTGATGTTCCAGATAATTATAAAAACTTTTTTTCTGAAAATCATAACGTGACAATCCTCCTAGGTGGGTTCCGATATACAGGTAGTCATTCTCCCGGTCATAGCAGATGCTCTTTACATTGTTATGCGGAATAGAGTTCGCCCCCCCCGCCGTAAATTGATGTACCAGTTCCCAGTTTTCATTTATGCAACCTAAACCTCCTCCGTCAGTACTGACCCAAAGATTTCCATGTTTATCAGCCGTCATCTCACCAATATATGAATAATATAGGTTGGAAAGATTTCCGGCCTGGTAGTCATAGTGTACAAATCCACTGCGGTCGGGAGTAAAATAGTTCACTCCTCCATAGAAACTTCCTATCCAGATAGTTCCTTGTTGGTCAGTATAAAGAGAAAAAATGGAAGGATGATTTAAGCCCCCCACATACTGAGGTATCTGTATCAGTGTATAGGTTTGCTTCCGGACATCATACTTTTGTAAACCAACGAAAGTTCCAAACCAAATATTATGCTCATCATCCTCGACAAAGGCACGTATCTGCATATTGCGGATTCCAGCACTTCCGGTAAGTGCGTAAGGAACTTTTTGCAATACATTATCCTTGAGCCGATACAATCCTTGCATGCGAGTGCCTATCCACACTTCTTCGTCCGAACTCTCGAAAATGCAATATACATCTATATTTTCCAGTAAAAACCGGGATGGTTGGAGTGTGTTTTGGGGAATGATATACATTCCTTCCATCATGCCGACATATATATTGGTTTCGCTAATTGCCAGCGTGTTTACGGTATAAGGAGGAAGTTTCACTTTCGACCGGACGGTGTGCTGTCGGCAATCATAAGCGAAAAGAGAATCTTTCCGGGCATACCATATTTCATTCTGATAGACAGCCAAAGCGGTAGTAGCATTGTCTGTCGTATATTGCTTAAATGTGGAGGCATGAATGTCATAGCCAAACAAATTATTATCAGCTATGAAGAAAATATCGCCATCGATATCATGAACAATGAAAGGTACATAATTACCGATCCAAAGTTTTTCCCCATCCGCATCTGTAATTTCACCTTTGACATAAGTGATTTGCTCTCCATCATACATATTGATGCCTTCCTGCGTTCCAAACCACATCCGTCCCAATCCATCTTGGGCAATACTCAAAACCGAAGGTTGTGATAGTCCATTTTGCAAGCCCAAATTACGGAAATATTCGGCAGTTGCCGGAAGTGTGCTAAATAGCAAAAGAAGTAGAGATATGATTCTGTTTTTCATTAGTATGGTTTCCGCATTTTATTATAAATGCAAAAATAAGGAAAAAAAAGAATATAGCTCCTACTAAAACAAAGTTTATTGTTGAAAGAACTGCCCCCAAAAGTTAGACATAAAACTTTAAGAGTGCAGTTCATATCCAACTCTTGAGGGTCTTTATTTTTATCTTTTAAGGCATATCCTTATTTGAAAAGCAACTGTGCCATGTGATACAAACTTCTACGCCAAGTCAGGAATTCATGCGTCGTATCGGGAGAAACGAACGACGTAGCCTTGAAACCGGCAGCCTTGAGATCGTTCACAGCCTTAACGGCAATCTGTTCGGGATTTGCGATATTACACATATTAACAGCCACGCCAATAGAGAAGTAGTCTTTATAAGCATCCTTCAGTCCTGTTTCGCCGCTTTGTGCGAACCCGTTATTTGCGCTCATGGCAAATGCCAACGCGCAAAGGGAAAATTTGAATAAATGTTTCATCTGATAATTATTTAAAAGGTTTTTCATTGTATATCTATTCATCTACAATTTCATGTATTTTTCTATGCATATCACTCACTAATTGGAAACGGTTACAAAAGAACGCTTTTTTCAGAGAGATTCTTCATATTTGCGTAACACGTTTTTTCGTTTATGTTACCTCCTTTAATAAAAGTGAAGGAAAATGGGTTCTCAAGGACAATATCGCCACTGAAATGAAGAGAAAAAGATGATTGTAATCAAAACGAAACATGCATGACACAAAAACATAACACACATGTCTGAACTTTGCCGCCATTAATTAATCGACTACAACTAATAATTATGAAGAAAAGCGTATTCATGCTGCTCATCACCCTGCTGTCACTGGCAGCAAACGCCCAGACGCCGTACCGCAACGAGGACGGAAAGAAGATTGATAAAGAAGAGTTAGAAACGAAGGATTACCTGCCGGAAATACACGGTACTATCCGTACTAAGTTTGAGTATCAGACAGAAATGGCTGCCAGCCGTTTCGAAGTGCGTAATGCACGTATCAGCATTACGGGCAACGTCTTACCCATAGTAGCATATAAGGCGGAAATTGATCTCTCCGATGAAGGACAAATCAAAATGCTGGATGCCTACGCCCGCCTTTTCCCAATAAAAGACCTGACCGTCACCGCAGGACAAATGCGAGTACCATTTACAATCGACGCCCACCGCTCTCCACATCAGCAATATTTCGCTAACCGTTCGTTTATCGCGAAACAGGTTGGTAACGTTCGTGACGTTGGTGTTACATTGGGATATAAATTCGGCACAGGAATACCTGTAACCTTAGAGGGCGGTCTCTACAACGGTTCGGGACTGACTAATCAAAAAGAATGGCACAAAGAAGTGAACTATTCTGCCAAAGCACAGTTCCTGTTTGCCAAGAAGCTGAATCTGGCTATAAGCATACAGAGCATTCAGCCGCAAGATGTACGGATAAACTCTTATGACATCGGCGCTTTCTATGAATCCGGACGCTTCCACATTGAGGGGGAGTACCTGTACAAAACATACGCAGACAATGCTTACAATAATGTGCATGCCATAAACAGTTTCATCAACTACGATTTGCCTCTGCGAAAAGTATTCAACAAAATGTCTTTCCTGGCACGCTATGACATGATGACCAGCCAAAGCGACGGCAAGGCCATTGATGAAGAAACCGGTGCTTTAGTCACTACTGACTATAAGCGGCATCGCATAACCGGTGGTATCACTTTCAGCCTCAGCAAAGCGTTCCGCACAGACCTTCGTCTGAACTTCGAGAAATACTTTTATGCTAAAAACAGCATTGCCAAAGAGTCTGAACAAGATAAGATTGTGTTGGAACTGATGGTGAGATTCTAAAATCTATTACACGGTAGCGACAGGTGGCTCTTTCCGACCGGTAAGTATTTTTAAAAAGCCCGGTGCATAACGTTTCAACAGATAAAAAGTACTCAAAAGTAGAGCCAGCGTTAATAATACAGTCAAGGCATAAACACCCAACAGAGCTAAATCCGACTCCGGATTTAGCTTTATGACAAATAGTTTTAATATTTTATGGCAAATAAGGGTGTGCGATACATAAATAAAAAAAAGCGGACGAAGCAAGAAAAGCGTTCACTTTGCAAATGCGACATCTCAACAACCAGGTTGCCAGATTATAAGCAAAAATCAGTCCGACCATTACATTCAAGCGCTTAATTATGGAAAACATCTCAGGAAAGTGATACACAGAAACCACATAAAGCACCGCCAATAAAGGATACAAAATCATAGAAACAATAAAATAACGACCAAAAATTCGAAGCATATCTTTTTTACCTATACTCAGACAAGCCCCCCAAGAGAAAAAGAAAAAGGCGGTTAACAACATATCAGAGTGTTTAAAATCAAAAGAAACTGATCCAAACCACAATATCCCCAATAGTATTACTAAATAATAACCGGCTCGCTTTAGCAACCAATAAAGCAAAGGAGTGCATAGCACCACAATCATCAGATCGCGCAAAAACCATAAAGGTGCATTGATAGGCGCAACGGAAGCTAACTCTCCGGCATAAGCCTCTGTGCCTACAGGAGCTTGGCACAACTCACCATGATACTTCCAGAAACACGATAAAAGTGCAGGCAAAGAGAAATTGAATTTCAAATCCAGATAAGAGAAGTAATCTCTGAACCATGGCACAAACCGTATTCCTATCATCAACACAGCCGCCAAATTCCATATTATATAAGGAATCAACAGTGTCTTCGTCCTGTTCTTCAGTTTTCGGACAAAAGTTTCTTTCGTTAGTTTAATCCCTAAAAAGAAGACAAAGCCCGAGATAAAGAAATAAACAGGGACACTCTGATCTCGCAAAAATCCATCAATAAAGTTATTCACCCACAAGAATAGCGGATGACTGTCTACCTTAAACGTTTCTCCTTGCAGCAGCAGGTCATTAGTGGAAAACACATGGACAACCAATACCACGACAGCCAAAGGGAAACGTAGCAAGTTTAAACTTTGCGATCTTAATTCATTGTCATTCATACCGCAAAACTAATAAAAAAGTATCGACACTGTCTAAAAATAACAAAATCTTCTTCATGCAATATGTCATAGAGAAGCTGTATGAGCCTGCCAGACCCATTCCAAGTATCCCATTTTATTAAATATAAACTATAAATCCCCATACTTTCCTAAATCTGTCCTCCGAAAATTTGATTATTTGCCCCAAAAATCGTATGTTTGAATTAAACAAGTCAGATTATGGCAAATCCGATTATTCCGGGCATACCCGAAGCTGAACAAGACCTGTTGTATAAGAAACTAAACGAATACAATTTGGGAAGAGCCTCTTACAAAGAGGCTGGTGCCTATCTTGTTGTGTTGCCTCGTCCCGAGTATCCCCGCTATTCATTATGGATTTATTCGCCCCTGCCCGAACGGCAGTCCATCTTTTACATTCAGGACCTTTCCGAAGATATCAATGAAAGCCTGCGAGCCGCCAGCAGTCTGTGCTATTATTCTCCCCGCTGTATGCTGTTGGTAGAGTACAATGCCAAACGAATGCAGAGCAGAGGAGACGACATTATTTCTATCGGTAAATATCACGGGCACTTCCTGCACGAAATTTTCCGCATCGACCCGGGATATATCAGTTGGATTGCCTACAAATTCACCCCACGCATTCCCAAACAGGAACGCTTCGTACAGATTGCACAGATATATCACTCCGTCCACCTCGACATTCAAAAGCGGCAAGCACATCAGAAGTACTCCACCAGCCGTTTTCTGGGGAAGGAAGGGGAAAAAGTGGAAGACCTGACCCTGAAAGTGCTCCGTGTACGACTGGAAGACGATCCTTACAAGACCATCGTAAAAGGAAATACCCCTTATTTCTACGTCCGGCAGATACTTACACTGGAAGACACTATAGGAAACCTTGTCACTTTCCGGATAAGTGCCCGTACGGCAAGCCGTGAGTCGTGCCAACTGCCCGGTGCAGAACATGCTTTTCAACCCGAAGAAACGGTTCATATCACCTCGGCACGCATCGCACGCACTTACACTTCGGGAAACAAGCAGTACACCCGCCTCAATTATGTTAAGTTTAAATAAGCTTAAAAGATAAGCCGTTATCTTTCCCTTTAAAAACATTCGTCTTTTCTTTGTTGGCAGAAAAGGGGGTGCTATAAAAATAGCTGAGATTATACCCAATGAACCTGATACGGTTAGTACCGTCGAAGGGAATTTTCTTTCTATATTCTACTATTCGTTTATACTACTATCCCTTTCTGTAAGTAGAACCTCTAAAAATTCAGAGTTTGAATGTTTGACGTACAATTCATTACGCATTTTACGGCATCCATCTCATACTTGGACTCCGCACGTATCGCCCTCGAAGGGGGTTGCCGCTGGGTACAGCTTCGGATGAAAGACGCTTTCGAAGATGAACTGAAAGCCACAGCCATATGCGTACAGGACCTCTGCCGCCAATACGGGGCTACCTTCATCGTTGATGACCACGTAGACCTGGTGAAACAGATTGGTGCGGACGGTGTCCATTTAGGAAAATTGGATATGCCGATAAAAGAAGCAAGGGAGAGACTGGGCAAAGGTTTCATCATTGGCGGAACCGCCAATACTTTTGAGGACATCAGGCAACATGCTGCCGATGGCGCGGACTACATTGGCTGCGGCCCTTTCCGTTTCACCACCACCAAGCAGAAGTTATCACCCATCCTTGGACTGGACGGCTATCGCTCCATCCTGGCGCGGATGAAAGAAGAAGGTCTTTCAATTCCCGTCGTCGGCATTGGCGGAATTACTCGTGAAGATATTCCGGCATTGAAAGCCGTAGGACTAAGCGGGATAGCACTGAGCGGTGGAATCCTGAAAGCCGGAAATCCGGTGCGTGAGATGGAGACAATCATACGACTGACCGAATAGCAATCAATTATTGAACCATGGAAGATAAAACAAAATTCACCTATCCCGATTCCGAGAAAGTCTACATGCAAGGCGAACTTTTCCCTTTCCTCAAAGTAGGTATGAGAAAAGTGAATCTGACCCCTACCGTAGTAGTGGAGAACGGGAAGAAAATCATCACGGAAAATGCTCCCGTGTACATCTACGACACAAGTGGAGCATACAGTGACCCGAACCAGAAAGTCGACTTAAAGAAAGGTCTGCCCCGCCTCCGCGAACCGTGGATACAGGAAAGGGAAGTTGAACGGCTTCCGGAAATCAGTTCCGAATACGGCAAAATGCGTCTGACGGACACAAGTCTCGACTCCCTCCGCTTTGAACATATCACCCTGCCCTACCGTGCCAAAGCGGGCAAGCAGGTGACGCAAATGTACTACGCTAAACAAGGCATTGTCACCCCGGAAATGGAATACGTTGCCATTCGCGAAAACATGAACTGTAAGGAGTTGGGCATAGATACCTACATCACGCCGGAGTTTGTGCGGGATGAAATTGCAGCAGGACGTGCCGCACTGCCCGCCAATATCAACCACCCCGAAGCAGAGCCTATGATTATCGGTTCCAAATTCCTCGTCAAGATAAATACGAATATCGGGAACTCCGCCACTTCTTCCACTATCGAAGAGGAAGTGGAAAAGGCCGTGTGGAGTTGCAAATGGGGAGGCGACACACTGATGGACTTGTCCACTGGAGAAAACATCCACGAAACACGCGAATGGATCATCAGGAATTGTCCCGTTCCTGTGGGCACGGTTCCCATGTATCAGGCCATGGAGAAGGTGCGCGGAAAAGCCGAGAACCTGACCTGGGAATTGTTCCGCGATACACTTATCGAACAATGCGAGCAGGGAGTGGACTACTTCACCATTCACTGCGGCATCCGTCTGAAGAATATACATTTCGCCAACGAACGTCTCTGCGGTATGGTGAGCCGGGGTGGAAGTATCATTTCGCAGTGGTGTAAAGTGCATCAGAAAGAGAGTTTCCTTTATGAGCATTTCGATGACATCTGCGATATATGTGCACAATACGATGTAGCCCTGTCACTGGGTGACGGCCTGCGTCCGGGAGCCATACGGGATGCCAACGACCGGGCACAATTTGCCGAACTGGACACAATGGGAGAACTCGTGGAACGTGCCTGGGCCAAGAATGTACAGGCATTCATCGAAGGGCCGGGACACGTGCCGATGCATAAAATCAAAGAGAATATGGACCGCCAGATAGAGAAGTGCCACGGTGCGCCATTCTATACGCTCGGCCCGTTGGTGACGGACGTTGCACCGGGCTACGACCATATCACAAGTGCCATCGGAGCAGCACAAATCGGTTGGTACGGAACAGCGATGCTTTGTTATGTGACTCCGAAAGAGCACCTCGCCTTGCCACAAAAAGAAGATGTACGTGTAGGTGTAGTCACTTATAAGATTGCCGCACATGCCGCTGATCTTGCCAAAGGTCATCCGGGAGCGGAAGTCCGCGACGATGCTTTGAGTAAGGCACGTTATGAATTCCGCTGGAAAGACCAGTTCAATCTGAGCCTTGATCCGGAACGGGCACTCCAATATTATAAGGAAGCCAATCACCTGAATGGAAAGTATTGCACCATGTGCGGACCTAACTTCTGTGCCATGCGCATCAGCCAACAGTTGAGGGATTGTGATTATGATGCGGAAAGAGAAGAAACGAACAGATGACATTTTTTAAACATATTATATTATGATTGAGACTAAAGTATCTAAAGGTATCATCAGTACCTATTTCGAAAAATTAGAAAGAAACCTTGACTTGGACGTAGCCATTGTCGGTGGTGGTCCTTCGGGCATAGTAGCCGCTTATTATCTGGCAAAGGCCGGATTGAAAGTTGCGCAGTTCGACCGTAAGCTGGCTCCCGGCGGCGGTATGTGGGGCGGTGCCATGATGTTCAACCAGATTGTCATCCAGGAAGAAGCGATTGACATTGTAAAAGAGTTCAATATCAACCATGAGAAGTATGAAGACGGACTGTATGTGATGGACTCGGTAGAGAGTACTTCCGCACTGCTTTATCAGGCAGTTCATGCGGGTGCCACAATCTTCAATTGCTATTCTGTGGAAGACGTCATATTCAAGAATAATACTGTGAACGGAGTTGTGGTAAACTGGACTCCCGTATTGCGCGAAGGTATGCACGTAGACCCGCTGAACATCCTTGCCAAAGTAGTAGTGGACGGCACCGGACATGACAGTGAAATTGCCGCCACCGTAGCCCGCAAAAACGGCATCCGTCTGGCAACAGAAACAGGTGGAGTGATTGGCGAACGCTCACTGGACGTAGTTGCCGGAGAAGATGAAGTAGTAAATGGAACGAAAGAAATCTATCCGGGATTGTATGTTTGTGGTATGGCTGCATCTGCCGTTTCGGGTACTCCGCGCATGGGACCGATCTTCGGTGGAATGTTGATGTCCGGAAAGAAGGTTGCCGATGAGATTATTGCGAAACTGAAGAAATAATTTCTTGCAGACTACCTTTACTTGTGTATGGTCGGGCGAATGATTATTCGCCCCTACAGTGCGGTGTAAGGCACTTTAGGGGCGGAGGTTCATTCGCTTGTTATTTTTTCAGTAAAACATTATCCGGCACGTTCCCGCAGTTTCCGGAAGTGTGAAAGGGCTTCTTCCGCATCATTCCATGTCCGATAGCGGTTCCATATATCTCCCAACAAGGCGGCACCGCCAAAACCCAATGACTTTATTTCTGAAAGATTCGATTCACTTATTCCGCCCAAGGCAATGACTTTTTCATTAATAATCCCTTCCGCCTGTGCCTGCCGCAAAGCTTCCTGCGAATATCCCGAACGGTATCCCTGCTTGGAAATACTATCATAGACAGGGCTCATCAATACATAATCGAAACGGGCAACTGTAGCCTCCACCTCTTCCAGACTATGGCAGGCGCAGCTCAGTAATCCCTGATACCCTTCGGGTGCTTCCGTATGGCGGGAGTTCAAATGAATTCCTCCCAAAGAAAATTCGTCTTGCAGCGAAAAGAAGTCATGGATGACAATCCGTTTCCTGCATTCCACAGGAATCTCACACAAAAGACGCCTGACTTCATGCACCGTAGCATCCGGCTTACGCAAGTGCAGCAAGTCCAGTCCGGCACAGAAAAGACCGGCGATGATTTGCGCCTCATCCGGAATAAAAGCCGGAGATGTAATGACAATCAGTTTCATACTTTTATTCTTCCCCGGCAGGATTCATCGGATTCACCAGAGACGGGAAATGCCACAAAGGGCCGTTTCCATGCCCGATATGCAAATCTTTTCCGGCTTCAATGACCTTAGTTATATAAGTCTTGGCCAGTTCCACAGCCTCATACATCGGGAAACCCTGCGCCAGACAAGTCGCAATGGCCGATGAAAGAGTACATCCCGTGCCGTGCAGATTTCCGGTATGGATGCGTCCGGCAACAAAGAGGTGGAGTTCGCGGCCATCATAAAATACATCGCACATCTCATTTCCATCCAGATGCCCTCCTTTGACCAGGCAAGCGCACTGATATTTCTCGTAAATCAGATGTGCCGCACATTCCATATCATCCACCGTATGAACCGGCTGTCGCAACAACACTTCCGCCTCATTCAGATTGGGGGTTACAAGGGAGACTACCGGAAGCAAACGGGTGCAAATAGCTTCCACCGCCTCATCCGTCATAAGTTTATGACCGCTGGTAGAAACCATTACCGGGTCGAAAACCACCCGGCGCGGAGAGTATTGGCGCAACACACGCACAATCTCATCAACAATCATCACATTTCCGGTCATACCTATCTTAATGGCATCCGGTTGAAGATCTTCCATCACAGCCTGCATTTGCCGGCCTACCAACTCGGCGGAAACAGGATGGACGCTCTGTACGCCCAGTGTATTCTGCACCGTAACAGCGGTTATAGCCGTCGCTGCATATCCGTCCAATGCCGATATGGTCTTTATATCCGCCTGTATACCTGCACCGGCAGAACAGTCGGAACCGGCAACGGAAAGAACAACTACCTTTCTATCCATACGCTCTACAGACTATAATGTGACCACACTTCGGGTCCGGCTACTTTCCCATGCCGCCTCAATCAAACGGATGATACCAACCACCCCACGGGCGTCACTTTGCAAAGGTTCCCCCTGACGGATATGCCGATAGATGTTCTCATAAAAAGCAGCATAGTTTCCGGGGAGGGTCGGATAGGATTCACGCACGACTTTACCGTCTTTCTCCGTATGGAGTATTCCCCACTGGGATCGGTCTTCTTCCCCCCAATGCGGAACAGTTGGCAGCAAGCCTTTAGTCAAATCCGCCTCCTGGGGGTCGAGGCCGTATTTCACGAAAGAACCTTCCGTGCCATGAAGCACAAAGCGCGGTTCGTTTTCACACATCAGGTAGCTGGCCTTCAGAGTGATTCTTACTTCAGGGGCTTTTGCCGGTTTCAGCAAGTGGATAATGAAGTAATCATCCACCTTGCCTCCTGTACGCAATGTGGCGATATCAGCAAATACGGCTTCGGGCATACCGAACAACTGCACAGCCTGGTCTATGACGTGGGCACCCAGATTATAAGTCAGCCCGCCGCCATTCTCTCCGGTTTCTTTCCAGGTGTTCGGTTTGATGAAGTTCCGGTAGCGGGGAAAGGTCGATTCAAATTCTACCAGACGGCCTAAAAATCCTTTAGCCAGAATTTCTTTTACCGTCAGAAAGTCACAATCCCACCTGCGATTCTGATAAACACTCAAGGCGAGTCCCTTCTCCTCGGCAAGAGTCACCAGTTCATTCCCTTCTTCTACGGTTGTGGTGAAAGGTTTTTCTACAATCACGTGTTTGCCTGCTTCGAGGGCACGGCGGGCATATTCGTAGTGGGAACTGTCCGGAGTATTCACCACCACCAGATCCAGTTCGTCCATACTGATCAGTTCATCGAAACTACGCACAATGCGGGATTGCGGATACTTGGCCCGCGACAATTCCTTACTGCGTTCTACAACAGCAGTCAGTTCAAAATGAGGATTAGTGGAAATAAAAGGGGCATGAAACACCTGTCCCGACATTCCGAAAGCAGCTAATCCGGTTCTTATCTTATCCATGATCAATCTATTTTCTTCCGACAAAACTAATGAATTTATCACTCATTTAACGCATGAAGCGGGGATAATATCAAAATCTCCAACCTAAAAATCAATTTCACCTATATACTTCCGGTGGAAACAGGTATTTTTGTTCCGCACATTTATATAAACTCAATACCATGAAGAAATTAGTTCTATTCGCTTGCCTCCTCCCCATCTTGTGGACGGCATGCAACAGTACCAAGACCACCGGCAAAGAAACGGGTGAATGGGCAAAGGTACCCGGAATACTGAAGAACATCGTTCCGCCCACTTTTCCCGACAGCGTTTATGACGTAACAAAGTACGGAGCAAAGGATGACACGGCTTACGACAGCCGGCACGCCATCCTGGAAGCCATCAACCAATGTAATACAAACGGAGGCGGCACAGTTCTCATCCCTGCCGGACACTATTTCAGCAAAGGTTCCATCTTATTGAAAAGCAACGTAAACCTGCACATCGCAGAGGGAGCGCGACTGGAATTCTCTACCGTAGCCTCCGATTACCTGCCCATGGTATTGACCAAATGGGAAGGAACAGAATGTTTCAACTACTCCCCTTTCATCTATGCCTACCAATGCACCAATGTCGCGCTAACCGGAAAAGGCACAATCGACGGCAACGGTGCGGTTACCTTCAACGGCTGGCATGCACTGCAAGGGCCTGCCCTCGACCGGTTACGCCAGATGGGTATCGACTCCATTCCGGTATACGAACGAGTGTTCGGCGAAGGATATTATCTGCGTCCCTGCATGATACAGTTCTACGGCTGCAAGAATGTGCTGGTAGAAGATGTGCAGATATACGACTCTCCCTTCTGGATTATCCACCCTGTCTTCTGCGACAATGTGACTGTACGCAATGTATATATAGACAGTAATAACTACAATAACGATGGCTGTGACCCGGAATCGAGTACCAATGTGCTGATTGAAAACATGGACTTCAATGTAGGGGATGACGGCATTGCCATTAAATCGGGTCGCGACCAGGACGGCTGGCGCATCGGTCAGGCTACGGAAAATGTGATTATCCGCAATTGCCACTTCGCCCGGTGGGCTATCACTATCGGCAGCGAGATGTCCGGCGGCGTGCGGAATATCTTTATCGAGGATTGCAAGATAGACAGTTGCCGCAACGGTATCTACTTCAAGTCGAATCTGGACAGAGGCGGTTACTTCGAGAATCTGAATATGCGCCGGATAGAAGCGGACGTATGCCTATGGGGAGTTATCAACTTCCGCACAAACTACCACGGTTACAGAGGCGGAAACCATCCTACGGTTTTCCGGAATATTTGCATAGAGGACGTCACGTGTAATCGCGTGGACAGCGTGGCACTCATGGCAAACGGTTTACCGGAAGCGAAACTGTATAATATCACCCTGCGGAATATAAAGGTGAAACAGGCACCGAAAGCCATACAGATGGATAATGTGGTGAATCTGGTGCTTGACAATGTGGAGGTGAACGGGAAACAGGTTACGTCTGCGGAGCAGGAAGATTAAAAAAAGGAGAAGGATTGTTTATTTCTGCACGGTTTTGAATCGAATGGGTACGCGGACAACGCGGATAAGGCGGATGAACGCGGACTTTAATTTATTAATAGCATTGCGCAGCTTAAGCCTGAAAGCCTTAGGTTGCGCAAAATCAGAATCTACCTCATTCCTTATTTGCTTCATTCCTGTACAGTTCTGAATATATTTAGACACGGATTACACTGTTGTTTTATATACTACAACAGTGTAATCCGTGTCTAAAATATCAATTAGCATTTGCTTCATTTCTTTTCAATTTTGACACTTTGCATTTTATGCATAACGAGAATGCGATATTTCCGTCCGATGGCAGGGAAGAACGAAAAGAAACGAACGAAAAACGGCATTCTACTGACAGATAACGCAATACACAAATATATACAACTCTAATAAAAGAAAAACAGACGGTCTGTTTACTGAAAACAGATGGTCTGTCCACTATATATAGACCGTGTGTCTCCGATCAATAGACCGTGTGCGTCCCATATATAGATTGTGCGCGTCAGATCTATAGTTCCTGCACGAAAGAAGTATTGTTCCTGCATGAAAGAAGTATTGTTCCTCTGCATAAGTATTATATATCCTGACTTTTCATGCAGAAACCGTGCATTTATATTCCGTATATTATGCATCCAGATTCTATTTCGGGGATTTCAGAAAAAGCTTCTGTCAGCAAAAGAGGCATTCCAGTAACTTTTTGTTTAAAATGAAGTATAATACTATACCTTTAGCAGATGAGGGTATACCGTCCTATCCTGTATTTATCGACTGTACAAAATTGTAATTAAATCCAGGATAAGACATATACATTCTCCTATTACTCCGTCACCAACGGGCGTTTGCGCCAATCATCCTTCACATAGCTATCCGGATAAACGGTTTTATCAATAATCTCACCGCCTTTCAGATGTATCCACGAGGTAAAGGTACGTTCTCCTTCTTTCAGCACAATCACGCGGGCACCGTTAGAGAGATGGTTGTATTCCGTATTCCCACCCGTGAAACGACCGTAAGCCAGCACGACACCTTTCCACATGACTGAATAATCATTATCATGGTCGTGTCCGACAAAAGTTCCCATCACATCACCGGCTTCTTTCATTGCGGCAAACATACCCGTATTGATGGCAGGGGCACAGGCTTTCTCCATCCGCGTACCATAAAGGATTGCGGTTTCATCGGAAGCGGCCTCGTTATATTCGGGCAAAGGGATATGGAAAAATGCCAAAGCAGGCAAAGGCTTCCCATTATTCTTTGCGGTGAAAGCTGCACTTTGCTGGCGATACCAGTTCACCTGGTCAAAAGTAAGCCAGTCGTAGCCCTTCACATCCGGCAGTTTGGAGTAAGAGTGAGAATCGAGGCAATAGAGTACGGACGCATCTTTCTTGCCATCCGAAGACTTCACTGTAAGAACATAGTCGGGAGACTCTACTGCTCCACGGTCGGGCTGGATATTATAAGGCATCGCGCGAATGATGTCGTACAATTCAGCACGCGTCTTTCCCTGCTCATTATCGTGGTTGCCGAAAGTCACCACAAACGGAATCTTACGGGAAGAGGCACAGGCAAGCACCGTGCGCATCGCCGTATCTGCCGGTGCGGCATAAACCACATCTCCCGTAAATACGACTAAATCGGGACGTTCGGCATCAAGCACTTCGTTGATGCGCTTCAAAGCAATGGCCGATGCCGGGTTGTGATACTGGAAGTGAATGTCAGTGAACTGAACGATCTTGAATTCTCCGGTCTTGTTAAACTTTAAAGGGGCAACCTGTGCCTGGCAGAACAGAACCGTAAGAAAAGCCAGACAAAGGGTTAAAGAAATTCTCTTCATGTTCATGATTAGTTTTAGGTAGTTATTCAGGTTGAAATCAGTTATTATGGTAATCTTTTTATTCTTTAGTAATCAGCACTGTCGCATAGGCTGATATGCCCTCTTCACGGCCTGTAAAGCCAAGTTTTTCTGTCGTGGTGGCTTTAATGGAGATATCATCCTCATCCACTCCCATCACTTCGGAGAGCGTCTGCTGAATGGCGGGAATGTGAGGCTTCAGTTTAGGGCGTTCCGCACAGATGGTTGCATCGATGTTTCCTACGGCGTAACCTTTCGTTGCTATCAGTTCCACCGTTTTCTTTAATAATATCTTGCTGTCGATGTTCTTGAATTCTCCTGCGGTATCGGGAAAGTGATAGCCGATATCGCGCATATTGGCAGCTCCCAACAGGGCATCACAGATGGCATGTATCAGCACGTCGGCATCCGAATGTCCGAGTAATCCCTTTTCATGTTCCAGGCGGATACCGCCCAACCAAAGTTCGCGCCCTACCACCAGTTGGTGTACATCGAAGCCAAAGCCTACACGTATTTTCATATCATTCTTCTTTAATTTTAATGGATGAATGCACGAAAGTACGGAAAAAAAGCAAGTGGGGAATAAAGACAGAACGCAAATTACACAAATTTTAATATAAGGCAACCGATATAGTCCTAAAAAGAAATCGCGTAATTTGTGTAATTTGCGTTCTATCCCGTATTCCCTACAATTTACGGTCTATCCGGCAGTTGGGACAATAGGTCTTTGTAGAAAGCACGTACGTCTTTCCAGTGATAAAAAGGAGCAATATCAGTCTTCACCGGAATACTTACTTCTTTTTCGTTCAACATAAACTTCACGATGACATCATCCGGAGAGCCTTTCTTACGGAAGAAAACAATCTGTACATTAGCAGCCATCGGAACCATCTTGAAGTTGCACCATGCCTGATAAAACTTATCCGGATCAGATTCTTCGTTATAACAATTCTCCAGCCTCAACAATCCCACCAAAGGAATTACATTACCGTCATGCCCGAAACGGAAAGTAGCCGAGTTCGTACCGGAAGCTACCGCTTTATCCGCCGAATCAAGGATATTTTCGACGAGAGATTTTGCATTGGCCAGCATCAGTCCGTTTGTCATGGGCGAAGGACCGTCACAAACGTAATTCTTATAGTTGTGTATTTGCCAGATGTCGAACAATTCCTGTTTCTCGAAGATATCATAGAAGCACACATCCGGCTCCACGTTCTGCATATCCGAAGCCACCCAGTACAGACCGCGCATCAATTCCTCCGGATTTACATTCTTACGGATATACTCTTTACTATTAAATAAGGTATTCATCAGGCGTTCCGGACGAACGTGCTCCTGTTCGAACTTGCGGAATTCTTCATACCAGGGGCCTTTGCGAGAAGTAAACTTCATAGCTTCCTGTGTATGGAAATTCAGATAATCCATATATTTATTGCTCGACTCACGTTCAATCTGCATTTTCGGATTAAACTCTTTCAGGCGTTCACAAAAAGCATCCATACTGAGTACACAACGGATAACGACTGTGGAACGCGCTGACATCTGCGGTTCGCCCTTAAAGACTTCGGGGAATGCCTGGTACATACGCTCGGCAATGCCGCGTTGCTGTTTCACTCCTACCGGACTCAAATCGCCTCCATGTCCTTTCGCATCTTCCCAAACTATATCCAGACGCTTGCGGACATCTTCTCCCAAATCGGTTAATACTCCGGCTTTATGAGCTTTTTCAAACACTTCCATCACACGAATGTAATCTTCATCTGCAATCAGCCAGCGGGAACCATGACGACCATAGTGGCTGATATAAAACGGTTCATAACCTTTCGGAGCCTTGGTCTGAGTTCCCGACGGGCCGGGATAAGCATAATAGACACCACCCGTTGTTGCAATATCATTGAAGATTTCTTCGCGCGTAACTTGTGCATACGATGTATGCACTGCCAACGCACCTAAAAAAATCAATGAAAGAACGGTTCTCTTCATTCCTAATTTCATGGATACTTTGTTTTTATGGTTTATATTTATTTCTGATAATCAGGATTCTGAGTCAGATAAGGATTCGTTGTAAACTCATCCTGCGGAATGGGATACAGTTTATACTTATCATCCACATCTTTACCCATATACGTTCCGGCTTCACCATCGCTACTGCCTTTCCAGTCCCAATTATATCCTTTCGTAAACTTACCGAAGCGAATCAGGTCTGTACGACGAACCAGTTCCATATGCATTTCACGGGCTCTTTCATCCAACAGGAAATCCAAAGACAGCTCACCGGCAGTAATACGTCCCGATGCACCGTCACCATATTTGCCGGACATATAAGCACGGTCCCTGATTTCATTCACATATCCCAAAGCCTCATCCTGCGTGCCTCCCACAGCACCGCGAAGTATCGCTTCAGCCGCCATCAGATAGGCGTCTGCCGTGCGAAACATCGGAAAGTCAACAGAAGAGTATTTCGTACCGCCTTCTACCAGCTCCTTACGCTCTTTCGTCACATTTCTCCACTTGATGCAAGCATAACCGTTCTCAAACGTTTTCTGGAAAGCTTTACCCTCTACCCAAGTCTCTTTAGTATGGTCGATAGTAAAGAATTGCGCACGCTTATCTTTCTTATTATCTCCCCAAGTGTCATCCGCATAAAATATCTGGTCCGCCTCATCAAACTTATCCACAAATGCCACCTTCACGCGAGCATTTCCCCAACCACGGCTCCCGACACCCGTCTTCACATAGTTGTCCATCGGGCCGTTCATCAGTGCCTTAATCAGAAAGTTCGTGCCTGCGCTGCTCTGTGCATAATCAGCATCCTGCACCAACGGCCAGATTATTTCAGAACAAGTATTGTTATCCGCCAGGAAGATGTGGCGATAATCCGAAGCCAACGGATAATTGCCTTCTGCAATAACCTTCTTGGCATATTTATACGCATTTGTATATTCATTCTTACCTACCCATGTCTCTGCATTCAGATACACACGAGCTAACAGGAACCAGGCAGCCACACGGTCCACACGGGCATATTCATTCCGTTTCGGTTCTTTCAACAATCCGGTAAGTTCTTCCGTCTCCGAAACTACATAGTCATAGATTTCCTGCCGTGTCCTCTGATGGGGAATAGTACCTACATCCATCGTTTCGTCAATGAAAGGAGCCGAACCGTAAAGGTCACAAATCATACTGTAACAGTAAGCACGGATGAATCGGGCTTCAGCACGGTAATAAGGCATTTCAGCCTGCAAAGCATTGTAGACACCACGGTCTTTCAGTTTACCGTCGCTACTTTCGCGCAAGAACTCGTTACAATAATTGATAGCCATATACAGGCGGTAGTACGGATAGCAGATAATCTTTGTAGAAGGGTCCCAGTTCATATACAACAGCGACAACGTTCCGTGACTACCCCCGGAGTGGAAAGCAATCTCATCCGTACAAGCCTCTTGCAGATAGAACAAGGCACGCGTATAGCCGCTATACCCTTCGTCGATGCCCGGCACGTCACCGTCTCCGGCATCACCACCCTTCTGTCCGGTCTGAATCAGACTGGCATAGCACTTAGCCAACACTCCTATATATCCCTCGGGCGTAGAGTAGACCTTCTCACCCACCAATTCATTATCGTCCAAAGGCAGAGTATCCAAATCTCCCAGACAAGAAGAAAGCAGGAAGAGAGACACCAGACATATACTCGTAAATTTGAAATATTTCGTTTTCATTGTTTTTTGATTTTTCATGAATTAAAAATTAAGATTGACTCCCAACATGAACATACGCGGACGCTGATAGATGTTCTTATCGATACCGCTGTAGATTTCCGGGTCGAGACCGCTGTAACCTGTCAGAGTACATACATTCTGCACCGTGAAGGAGAGGCGAAGGGAAGTCTTGGCGTTCCACAGCTTGTCGAAGGTATGGCCTAAAGTGATATTGTCGATACGGAAGAAATCACCTTTCTCCAAGAAATAGTCAGAGTAGATGCGTTCCTGTGTGAATCCGGTTTCGAGTGTAGAGCGCAGGATGTTACTGGATACACCTGTTCCACCATAAAGCCCGTCCAGGGCATCGGAAGCCTTTACATAGTTGTAGACATAAGCACCGAAACTTCCATGACCGTTGATGCCCAAATCCCAGTTCTTGTAAGTCAGGCGGGTAGACAGACCACAATAATAAGGAGCTTTGGAGCTCTTGCCGGTCACATACTTGTTAGCATCTTCCTCGCTGCTGGTGACAGAACCGTCTTTGGCAATATATTTGCCGTCCAGCGGCTTACCGTTATCATCATAAGCCTGCTGCAGCAGGTAGTAAGTATTCGGAGTCTCGCCTACCATGTGTACTTGCAGGTACTTACCCGTACCACCGGCACTACCAGTCTTCACATAGTTGCTTTCACTGTCAATGGTATTCAACTTAGTAATCTTAGAGGTATTCCAGGTGAAGTTACCACTGACGCTCCATTCCCAGTCTTTGTTTTTCACGGGGATGACATTGATACCAATTTCCAACCCTTTGCTTTCCATATTACCGATATTGGTTTCAATCATATTGGTGAAGTTACTTCCGGCGGGAACGAAAATCTTGTTCAACAGGTCTTTGGTGGTACGCCAGTAGTAATCAACCGTACCGGAGATGCGGTTATTCAAGAAACCGTAGTCGATACCAATGTTCCAAGTTTCGGTTGTTTCCCACTTGATGTTGGCATCGTAACCATTAGGGCGGTAAGTGGTGTGCCATTGATTCCCGAAATAATAGCGGGACTCGTCATAAGATGCCGTATAAGTCGACAGATGCTGGTAGTAAGAACCGATGGATTGCTGACCAGTCTGACCATAGCTTAAACGGAGTTTCAGGTCGGAAAGGGCTTTGAAGTCCGAAAGGAAAGCTTCCTCGTTCACGCGCCATGCGGCAGCAACTGAAGGGAAATATCCCCAACGGTTGTCGGGAGAAAAACGTGAAGAAGCATCAGCACGGAGGGTAGCAGTCAACATATAACGCTGTTTCCAGGAGTAGTTTATACGTCCGTAGAAAGAAAGCAGATAAAGTTCGGCTTCGGAATGTTGGGGAGTCGCCAGTTCTTTGCCTTCGGTATCAGTAGTTACGCTATTGTTCTTATACCAGAAACGTTGCCAGCCATAACCCGCCATGACATTGATGTGATGGTCTTTCAGTTCCTTATCATAGTTGGCATAGAAATCGAGCAAAGTGTTGCGCTTATCTTGATGATACGTATAACGCTTGCCCGTACCGTCATTCTGATTGCCTGTATACATGGACGGGGCGAGGTCAGGCACATTGTCACGGTTGTCATTCGTCTGAATATCATAACCCATATTCAGGTTGAAGCGCAGATCTTCTAAACCATGTACTTTATAGTCCAGAGCGATGTTACCGATAGAACGTTTCGTCTTGTTCAGCTTGTCAGCCAGCTCAAGGTCGGCAACGGGATTCGCAGAAGCCAGCGTGATAGGTTTGCCGCCATTCATCCATGTATAATACCCCAGACCTACATTTCCTTCATAATCTTCATAAACAGGACGGGTAGGATCGAAAGAGATGGCACTGCCGATAACCCCTGTTGAAACGGGTTTGTCATTCTCGATACTTCCTTTGACATTGATATCTACAGAAAGATGTTTATTGAAGAACTTCGGAGACAGACCTACACTGGCGTTGATGCGTTCGTAGTTGTTGTTCTTCAACGTACCGTTTTGATTGGTATAACCCACGGATACACGGTATGGCATATCTTTCAAAGCTCCGGTCATGGAGAGGTTATGATCCGTGCCAAGTGCTACGCGATAGATTTCTTTCTGCCAGTCTACATCCGCATTGCCCAACTGGAAAGTTTCTGGCGCATTGCTATGCTCTGCAAAGGCTTTACGGAATTCTTCAGTAGAAAGCACATCCATATGTTGATATACATTGCTCACCGTCATATTTCCGTTGTAGTTGAAAGACGGGCGTGTGGTGCCGTCGCCTGTACCTTTCTTGGTAGTGATGATGATGACACCGTTGGATGCACGCGAACCGTAAATAGCCGTAGCCGAAGCATCCTTCAGCACTGTAAACGAAGCGATATCATTCGGATTGATGGCACTGATAGAAGTATTGCTCACAGGCACACCGTCAATAACAATCAACGGGTCATTATCTGCTGACAAGGAAGCCCCCATACGTATGCGGATGGTGCCGCCACTCCCTGGAGCACCATTGCCCGGAACAATGTTCACACCGGCAACTTTACCTACCAGGGCATCTTCAGCAGTCAGTTGTTTACCCTTGTTCAGCTCGTCCGGCTTCACGGTCAGCAAAGAACCAGTCACGTCGCCTTTCTTCACCTGACCGTAACCGATGACTACAACTTCGTCCAGCAGTTCGCTGTCTTCGAGCAAGGTAACAACTATGAGAGGTTTATTGGTTACAGTGATTTCCTGTCCTTTATAGCCGATACTTGTAACAGAGAGTACATTCCCGGCAACTGCCTTTAGTGTGAAGTTACCGTCTACATCAGAGATAGTACCTACGGATGTGCCTTTAATCAGAATGTTAGCTCCGATAACCGCTTCACCTGTAGCGTCTTTTACATGTCCTTTCACCACAACGTCTTGTGCTGAAAGCGACAGGGATAGTAGTAATCCCAACAAAGGGAAAAGCCCCTTGACAAGTCTAAAAATGTTTTTCATAAGGTCATTATTGTAATTAATAAAAAAGATAATTCTCACTCCACATTTACCTAACAAAAACTAATACCCAAAGAAAACCTATTGTTAACTTTAATTTCTACGGCAAAGTTAGAGTATTACTTTTCGAACAAGTGACCTGAGTAGATACGAAGAGTAGATGAAAATAGAAAGGAGAAAACGATAAATAACTGATATACAAAGCACTTCTATCCCTCCTTATAGACAAGGAAAGTAGATTAAAGTAGATGCCTGAGGAAAATAAAAAGAGGTATTTCAACCTATTTGCAATACTGCATCCATGAATTCCTCCTTTGAAAGCAGAGATTTGTTCCGTACTTTCAAACGATAATTATATACCGTCTGGGCCGAATAATGAAGAAAGTTAGCAATCTTACCGCTATCAATGATTCCCAACCGAATGAGAGCAAAGACACGCAACTCCGGTGTCAGCAACTCGCCTTCCTTCGGATAAATGCGCTCATCTTCCTGAAGTAAAGTATTGAATTGCTCAATAAATCTGGGATAAAGTTTGAGGAATACACTGTCGAACGTATAGAAGAATTCTTTCAGTTCATTGGCTACGAAAGAAGATGAATTCACTGTCTTGTAAAGATCATCCAATTGTCCGGTCTTGATTTTTCGGGCAAGCATTTTCCGTTGCTCCTCCTGCTTGTTGATATAAAGCGAGCACATATTGAAGACATAACCGATATATTCTTCCTTCACCTGATTGGATTCCTGCAACTTATTATTCAGTGTTTGTAGGTCTGTATTGATATGTTTGAGTTCCTCGTTCATATTGCTCACCACTTTCCGAGCAACATTCAACCGTTTCATCTGATAGAAAATAAACATCAAGGCAATCAGCAAGATTATCAACAGAGCTGAAGTCAGGATGAATAAAGCAACCATTTGCGTCTTCTCCTGCCGCAATTTATTCTCATAAGTCCGACTAATGACGGGCAACATTTCCGAAATCTCCTGTGTGCGATAGCGGGCATTACAGAACGTAGCATCCTGCATGGAACATTCTATATAAGTATAAGCGCGGTTAATATCCCCCTCCTTAAACAAAAGATTTGCCAGTTTCCAAAGAGAAATATATTCTTTCGTCGCTGCCTGGATATCGGCAATAGCGGAAATAATCAGATATTTCTTCTGCAACTCTGTCTTTCCCATCACGCCATAAGCATTCGCCAGCCCGATGGAAGGAATGGCAACGCTATATCCTTTCTGCTTATGAGTCTCGTAACAACTGTTCAATATCTCGATGGCTTCATCATATTTTTCCTCGTACAGCAGTTTCTCACTTTTCATCAGCAGATAGCCCTGCGAACCTGGCTGCCGGATGCTGAGAATAGAGTCTTTATACTGATAGGCAAGACTCCGGTAATGATCCTTCATCTTATCGGAAAAAGCGTAATCCGCCATCAGGGTGTAGACCTGATGATACTGATAATAATAATAAGAAATGCCGGAAGCATCCAAGTCGCTGGATTTAATACCGTCCAGTATCTCCAACCCTTCCTTATACATGGCCACTCCTATCATGACTTCCGCCACATTCAACTCTGCGGAATAGAGACGAAGGGGATTTTTCATGCGTTTGGCAAGCTCCACACGCTGGTTGGCAACCCACAAGGCGGAGTCCATGCGATAAGCACGATATTTACCGAACAATTCGCGATAGACATCAAAGCGCTCCTGGTCCGAATGGGGTAGGCTTAGTTTCCGCTGCAAGGCATCTATCTGTTTCTGGCGTTCTAATGTATATTGGGGACGATTCCTGATAGATATATCAAGTACCCGAAGCAAAGAGTCTGTTTCGTTGGCATAAGAATACAGAGACAAGGATACAAAAAAGACTGCCAAAATTACTTTAAGTTGCTTCATACGGATTTCTTTCACGGTTTAACTATAAATCTTCACGGACAAAAATACAGAATAAATATTTGAAACAAGAAAATTTTCGTATATTTGAGAAATCATACAATCCACTAATACCCACAGACATGAAAAAGCTATTTCTCGCCGCAGTTATCTGCACAAGCCTCAGCGCATTCGGCCAGACCGCCAACGACCGGGTAGCAAGCTACATGAATCAGGAGAACTGGTTTGAACTGCAACGGGAATTCGCCGTTAACAAAGACTCTCTGAATCCTTTCCTGCGCGATTTTGGGCAAGCATTGCTATATAACTTCTTCAACCGTCCCGAAGCAGCCTGCGAAGCCATCGGCAAATTACTGGCCGAACAACAGGAGAATATGGGATTTGAAAATACAGCTTCTATGGTTTACTTCCTTGCCGAAAACCTAAGCAAGCTGGGGACAAACGACCAGGCCGCCGAAACACTGAAAAGTTTCTGTGACCAACTGACAGGGCAAGTGGACAGTGCTTTCCTGACGGTATACCGGAGAAAAGAAAAAGAATATCGTGTTTTGTCCGGCTATGCCTTATACCAATGGGAAAAACCGGATATGGATTTAGTACTGCCTATCCGCATAGACAGCATAGGCAAAAGCGGTTCGGGAGCCACCGCCATAACTTTGGAAGGAACTGTGAATGGAAAAGAACAGAACTTCACATTAGATACGGGTGCAGGTGTCAATGTAGTCACCCCCGAAGTAGCCAAAGCCTGCGGAATGAAGATACTGGATGTGGAAATCACAGCAAGCGGAGTACGTACCGGAAGCGGACAATTCGCCATTGCCGAAGAGATAAAGATAGGCTCTCTCGTGATGCGAAACGTACCTTTCTATGTGCTGGATATGGAAACCGGGGATGAAAAGGCGGACCGCTACATGAAACATCTGGAAGCCATCATCGGGCTGCCTATCCTCAATCGACTTCAAGAAATAAAACTCGATTTCCGCACCAACCGGCTGACAATTCCCAAAGACCTGACTCCCGCACCGGGATTTGCCCCGAACATCTGCTTTACGGGAAAAGGCATCCTTGACCTTGAAGTAGTATATGACCATGAATTACTACGGATGAACTTCGACAGCGGTTCCGGTCTCAGCCAGTTGAATTACGACTACTTTGAACAGCATAAAGACCGCATCGAACGGATAGCCGAGAGAGATTCAATGGGACTTGGCGGCTTCGGCGGCACAGCACGGGTCTGCATTTACAAACTGCCGGGCGCATGCTTCCAGATAGGCGAATATATGGGATGTACAGATAGCCTCAGCGTAGTGGCGACACCTGAACAAAATGGGGTTCACTTCGCCGGAGATGGAACTATAGGAATGGATATATTCCGAAGTTTCAGTACGGTTACAATGAACATGAAGGATATGTTCGTGAAGACAACGCCACGGACACAGGGAGTCAATGCCACAATTTATGACCCTAAAAAGCTGCATCTGAATATACCGGAAAAGGATTTGAAAATAACAGACGTACTATTAGGAATAACCGGTTTTTATCTGGACTGGTGGAACTCACGCCGCTAAAAATCATCTTCTGCGACGCCCGAACAAATCCTTAATCCCGTCAAGGTCGAAACCTAACGTAAAGCGAAGTGTCTGGTCGAGCGGATTGCTCTGTGCCGTAGACACCAGATAAGCGGCATCCAGCGAGAACACGCTCATCTTGAATCCTGCACCGAACGAGAAGTACTTGCGGTTTCCTTTATTCTCATGTTCCCAGTGATAGCCGCCACGAACGGAGAACTGTTCATGATAGGTATATTCCAATCCCAACGACCACTGTATCTCCTGCAATTCTTCCTTGAAACCACCGGGAGCGTCACTGAAAGATTTAAAGATACCTTTAATAGGCGAAATATCATTGTAGTCACGATCCAGACGCTCTTCATACTCCTCCTGCGACTCCTCTTCTCCACGGATGGGACGGGTGGGAACCATGTATTTATTAGCATCAAAACTGACTCCAATCGTATTGTAATCATCTATCGGAAACAGCAAAGAAGCTCCCAAACGCAGGTTGGTAGGCAGGAACTGACTGGTATTGCCGCTATCGTATGAAATCTTTGTTCCTATATTGGAGGCGTTCAACCCGAAAGAAAGCATACACTCGCGTTGCGCGAGAATGATATAATTAGTATAATAGAACGCAATATCAGCAGCAAATGCAGAACCGGCGGAGACGTCTTCATCCTCTCTATATGCCAGGTCAGAATAGATGTAGCGCAATGCAACAGCCGCAGAGAAATGTTCGGACAGCATACGGGAGTAAGCTACGTCCACCGCCATTTCATAGGGTTTGATAGTATAACCCGGAGAATTCTCGCCCTGATTGACCGGTACTTCTCCCAAAGAAAAATAACGCAATGAGCCGCTGACAGCCTGATAATCTCCGATACGATAATAACCGGCTACGTATGCCAAGTCAATATCATTCACCAGTTTACGCAACCAGGGAGTATATGAGACAGCCACTCCGGCACGGCTGATCGTAAACGGGTACTTTGCCGGGTTCCAATACTGGGAGTTTACGTCCGGATCAGTTGCCGCACCAACATCTCCCATACCGCCACCACGGGAATCGGGGGCAATACCTAAAGAATTAACACCGGTATTGACAGGGTTAAACTGGTTCTTGTCTTGTGCCGAAAGACTTACGGACAAGAGAATTATGATTGATAGTAAGATTAATTTCTTCATATAGATATGTTCTCTTATTTATTTTATATTATCGGTATCTGTCATCTAAGGGAGCGTAACCGAAGGATCTCATCTTTTTGCATGCATAGGGAGGAGATTCTTCGACTACGCTCAGAATGACAGATAGTATAGTTTATCATGCTGATGTACTTAGCATTGCTTTAAGTACTTTCGGTCTGCAATACTAATAAAACTGTAAACAGCCTCATTTATTGTGACAGGATAATGATTTTCTGCGCTTTCGTACTTTCACGGCTGCCATCGGAGACAATGGAAGCACGGTACAAATATACACCGGGTGCCAGACGTTGTCCGCCATTGCTGCATAAATCCCATTCTACGTAATAAGTCTGTCCGTCGGATATGCCCTGTTCAAGGTGTGTCCACAATTCCCGACCGGAAAAATCATAAACCGACATACGCACAGCAAGCGTAGAACCGGGACGATTGTGCGAGAGAACAAACGTTGTGCTCTCCCTTGCAGGACTCTGCGTACAAATCACGGAGAAAAGATTGGGCCGCAATCCGCGAACCACTTCAAAATCCAGCGTCTTTGTTGAAGAGTTATTCAGCAAATCCCAGGCACGGAATGAAAGGGTATGCTTTCCTTCAGTAAGGTCGGGCACAGAGAAGTACACCGCCCCGCGGGTATAATCTCCAGCTGTGGGGGTATAGTAATCATTCAGGTTATAAGTCAGCACAGCACTACCGTCAATACAGAGCGAAAGGTCGTGCCCGATACCGTTGCCCACCGTATTGATGCCGTCAGCATCTTCCAATTCCGCCACAAACAGAGGCGTATGATTAGTTTGTCCTCCGGAGTGGAAATCCGGAGTATTCAGATAAATCGTCATCTTGGGTCCTAAAGTATCCGAAGAAATCTCATCGGCCGTGCCTCCTACCAGGAAGCGGTCGAAATATCCCCCCGCTTCATTAGTCTGGTTTGCGCTCAGTGCATAAAGGCTCAACAAACCTTCTTCATCCGAATAATTGATGTCCAGCGGTACGGGGAAAGTAAATTCAAACCGGCCTTGGCGAACAGAGTCACTGCCGGAGAAAAGAGTTTTACTGCGCTCCGTATAAGTGTAAGCTCCCTCGCCACGGTTGTCGAGAGTGGTCACCTGTTCTTTACTATCGAGCACAGTAGGATGCACCGTACCGGTAAAATCCTCTGCCGGATTACCTTCAGGAGTCAGGATATGCCCTTTGACGGTGATCTTGCTGCCGGCTTTCACCTGCGGATAGACAGCGCCTTCTTCTGATACATTCACTCCCGCGAATTCATCTATTTGTACCTGATAATCGGGATATGCCAATGTCAGGGCGGGGTCGCCGATAAGGGCAAAGTTCAGCTTATTCTTGTCGTTTGCCAAGGCCTCGTCACATTTAGACAGGCGCATGATGTCTCCCAACCGGAGGCGCTTCCCCTCTGGACGGGAAAAGATATGGCGAAGAAAGGCCTGGTTCAGAGAGGAGTTTTGCGAAGCATATACCACACGGGAGGTAGTGAGCAAGGCAATGGCACCGCCTTTGGGATTCAGAAAAGCCTGTTCGCCCGCCGAAGTCTGTATATCGTCAAAACGGGTGAAGTCACAGGTTGCCGTTATCCACAGAGGAAGGCGCGGAGACGACATTTTAGTGATGTCGTTGACTGTTAATAAGTTCTCCGCCGCCCAGGCAGAGGTGCTTCCATGCCCCGTGTAGTTGACTACCAACATTCCTTTGTCGAACATTTGCAAAAGACGTTTCGTTGCATCAGGATACGTTTCTCCCGTAGCGGAAGCCTCACGGCGGAAGGCATCGGCATAAATCCGGTTGACAAGCAAGGAAGGATAATTCCGTTCAGTATAACTTGCCAGTATCTCGGATTGGGATATGTGCAGATTCTTATCTCCGTCATCCGATACATAGCAAACAGTATGCTTCCAGGGCCCTGCATGTTTATTTTCCATATAAGCGATAGTCTTATCGACAGCCGCTTTCGCCTCGGCAGCCGTGCGGACAGGGAAACGTCCGATGCCGATATCCAGCATGGCAGCCGTCAGGTTATCACCTTCTTCATCATCCAAAAAGCCGAAATAATCATCAGTCACGTATGAACCGGTTTCTTCGATAGAGTTCTCCGACTGATAGGAGAGCAGATAATGGTCCGGGCGGTAGTTCTTCCAAGAGGATGTCAGCATACGGTTGTCATAGCTGCAATCTCCAAAGAACAACAGATACTTAGGACGTTCGGCAGTCGTCGGAAAACGGTCGTAGAGCATCTTCATCAGGCGGCGGTAGGCTGTCCCATCCGGTGTTCCTGAAGAAAATTCATTGTAGATTTGCGGGGCAGGAATGACGACAACCGACAATCCGTCCTTTTCACGATGCGCCTGCGCCAGTCTCTCCGCCTGTGTCATCAGGTCAGTCCGGTCGGGAGAGATGATAATCATATCGGTAGCTTCCAGAGAATGCAGATTCTGGTTGGCAATGCCGCCAACGGATTCTACAGTTTCAAACCCCGTTGCTTCGGGAGTGACAGCCACAAACTCACGCAGTTTTCCCGCAGGGATGGTGAATGTATAGGTGGCATCTGCAAAATGTCCTTCTATCCTACTGATATTCGCAGGGTCGGTCACATCCCAGATAACGGTGGAAGCGGTAGCACCGGAAAGTACGAATGTGGTCTCCTTGTCGATAGAAGCCAGAGAACGGAAAGTAAGATAAGGGGCGTTCAGCGTAAGTTCGCGGGTATAGTTCAAGGCTATATAATCAAGACGACCCGATGTTCCCGACGGGCGGCTATGAGTAACGGTTACTACGGCAGTTCCCGAATTAGTTCCCTGCCAAGAGGTATTTATAGTGGCGGAAGTAGCTCTCGTATAATACTGGTTATCGGATGAGATAGATGCTAACGGGGCATTGTCTTGCATCACCCCATCCACCGAAACCGAATAAGAGGTAGCCACTTCGATGGAACGGGCAGTAAATGTGGTAGTCAGCCAGCCAGCCCCTCCGAGGACAATACCCGGTAAATTCAAGGTATAGTTCTTCGTATTTCCGGCAACATAGTCGTAGTCTTCGTAAAGTTCCCGGCCGGTATTGGCCCAGCTGAATGCATCTTTCTCATAAAGGGCGTATGAGTTGAATGTAGTCAACCGGTTGGCAGCAGTGCCTTGCAAAGAGGCTGTCACTTCGGGTTCCATTTCCGGAATATCATCCCGGTCGGTCAGGAAATAATATCCCTCGTCGGAGTAGAAGTTACGCTCGCGGACAAAATAAGTGTTTTGGGTATCGGGCTTCCAGGAAACAGTGCCACGGGCATAAAACAGCACACCGTCCGACAAACGCAGCAAGGGAACTTCGGGCAAATCGGCCGCCGGATGTTCACTGAAACGTTGGGACAGCAAATAACCGCCATACCCGAACACCCGGACTTTCTCCGGTCTTGAAAAACCCATCTTCCGTAACTCGGCATCCGTAATCTTAAAGACTCCGGTGGTCCGGACACGTATTTTTGTCCAACGGCCGGAAGAAAGAAGTGAATTCGTACAGTCTTTCAGAGAAGTATAATTACTCAGAGAAGCGTACCCCTCCAAAGAAGTTTCAACTGAAGGGATTGCTGTGTTTCGGGTGAGTGTCCCCTCTCCCATTCCCTCTTTCTTTGGAAAAGGTTTCACCGATAACTTAAAGGAGTTCAGCCGTTGATAACTACCCTCACGATAGACCACAGGAACAAAATTTACGGAGAGAAAGCCACGGTGTGCGGAGACTTTGATGAACGAAGTAACCTGAGGAGATACCGGCAGACCTTCCCTAAAAGCCATATCTTCATCCGGAAGCCGGCGCAAACTATCCAACCGCACTTCCAAAGCGGCAGCCTCACTCTTACTTAACTTCTGGTATTCCGGAAACTCTATTTCTACCTGATAGGTGAAAGAACGGAAATCATCCTTCAGCGGAAGTTCGCGCGTCACTACGGGAAGCGTTTGTGCAGACGGCAATTCCTGCCAGTTCAGCGTAACAAATTCTTGCGCCGAAACCGGTAGAAAGAGAGCGATAAAGCAACAAAACAACCAGCAACGTTTGATAGACATATACTAATAAATTGACTCAACGAATATAAAAGTCGAGCAACCTATCTTCTCCGAGGTATCCTTGTAAATGCTGTCCTATCTGTACCTGACCTACGCCCGCGGGAGTCCCCGTAAACAACAGGTCGCCTATTTTCAGCGTCATGAAGCGGCTGACGTATGCTATAATCTCGTCCACCTTGAAAAGCATGTCCGAGGTATTTCCGTGCTGCACTTCCTGTCCGTCTATGTCCAGACGGAAATCAAGTTGCTGCACATCGCCTCCTGCCTGCTCCAAAGGAACAAAGGTACCGATAGCCGCCGAATTGTCGAACCCTTTGCAGAGTTCCCAGGGATTGCCCGCCTCGCGGAACTTGCGTTGCAAATCGCGCGCTGTAAAGTCGATGCCTACTGTCACCGCATCATAATAACGGCTTGCAAACCGCGGTGCAATATTCTTTCCCAAACGGCAGATGCGTACCACCACTTCTGTTTCATAATGAACCTCATCCGAGAAATCGGGAATAAAGAAAGGCTTTCCGTCTTTCAATATCGCCGAGTCGGGCTTCATGAAGATAACCGGCTCTTTATTTACTAACGTATGCCCCAGCTCTTTATTGTGCAGTGCATAGTTCATTCCAACAGCAATAATCTTCATTATTTGATTTCGTTAAAATTCAGACGGTTGAACATCACCGCCAAATGAGCATATAGAGAAGTATTCTGGACAACGATATTTTCCGGCACACGGATGCGGAACGGGGTAAAGTTCCACACAGCCTTGATGCCTCCCGTTATCATTGTGTCCGTAATCTGCTGGGCTATCTCGATGGGAACAGTCAGCACCCCGATATTCACATCATATTCGCGCATCTTCCGTTCAAAGTCGTCAGAGTGGAAAATGGGAATACCATTCAGTGTAGTGCCCACCAATTCGGGATTGACATCAAACGCCGCCACTATCTCCAGTCCGAAATGCTTCAAACCGGAGTCGCGCAACAGAGCGCCCCCCAAGCTACCTACTCCGAAAAGGAATGCCTTATGCATATCGGTAAATCCCAGAAAGTCTTCCAGCACGGCAATCAGCGTATCGACCTCATAGCCTACACGCGTACGCCCGGAAATATTCACATAAGACAGGTCTTTAGCTATCTGGGAAGCATCTATATTGATTTCTTTGGATATTTGTGTAGAAGAGACAAACCGTTCGCCCCGCTGTTTGAGCAACTTGACATTCGACAAGTACCACGGCAACCTGCGCAAAGTAGGCTCCGGCACTTTCATGCTATCCTTATATTGAATTGCCTGGTTCGTGGTCATTTTCTTCATTTCTTTAGGTTACGGATTGACAAAAATACGCTTTTTTCCGAAAATGAACAGTCATACAGAAGAAAGTTAACATAATTTCTACAAAAGTGTTATTCACCTGCAATCAGAGATAAGGGCAGACTGATGGAAACTCCTGCCGAATGGTATTTCAGGCAATCGAAACCGGCAAACACACCTATCCGCGCCCTATCAGAAAGCCCGACCGAATATCCCAGTTCCGTGTAAGGCCGTTGCCCGTATATCACGATAGAGCGGAGATGCAAGGCTTCATCAAAAGGTTTTCTTGACAGAAAAGGAAGGTGCTTCAGAAGCAGGTACGGGGTGTACCAGGAGACGTTTGCCTGCGCCCAACGGGTATTGGTGGATAAAGCATAATTATCCAGCAAACTGAATCCGCTATCGAAAGAACGTTCCGTAACCCAAATACGGGTGGAGGCGAAATGTTTGAAGTCGGGGAATTGCAGATTCTTCGCCCCCCAGAATGTACCGGCATTTACCGACCAGCGCAGACGATTGAACATGCCGAACCCGATATTTTGTTTAGCCGAGAATTGCATCAGATGGTAAGAAGTCAGATAGCGGCTTCCATCCACCGGAAATGCCCGGTCGTATTTCAAAGCGAAAGTCGGATAACGGGAAGCTTCATATATTTTCTTGCCTCTGGACATATGGTAGTAATGTGCCGGGGTATATTCCAATTCAAAAGAAGCTTTCAGAATGTCATTCTCCGGCATGGGACGGAATTTGCTGTTTTCGGGAATGTTCGGTTCGGCATCCCTCTTAAACCAACTATGCCTGATGTGATTATCCAGCATCTTCCTGCGTTGCCAGGAGAGTGAGGATGAAAAGAGCAAGCCGTTGAAAGGTTCTATCGCATGGTCCACAGTAAAGAAAGTATTTTCATAAAGTTTCAGATGGTTGTGCCCGAACAATGAGCTGGACATCGCATTTATCATACGCGACTCTCCGCTTTCCGAATTATAATCGGCAGAGAGGATTCCGCCTGAAAGGGATAAATAACCTCTGTTACGGGGAGCGTACTCCAAAGTCAATTCTCCTTGCCCTACCCAATTCTTCCGTGCAGTGGTATAGTAAAAGGAGGGAACGAAACGGAGGGTAGACGATTCTGACAGCTTCACCCCGGTCTTCAACTTGGCTCCCAACCAGAAACCATCCACAAAGTTATATTCAGGAATATAAGAGGAAAGACCGGGTAAAGTCAGCCAGGCATTCTTATTGGAAGTCCTGAAAGTTTTTCCCCACATCATCGTATTCAGCACTTGCCCGACAGCTGTTTTCTTATCGGACTTATCCTGGGGTGACGATTCTTTCAAAGCAATCTTTTCTTCCTTATACTGATAGCTTTGCACCTCCTCCAACCGCAACGGTACACTGCGGATAGCCGTCCAATAAAGGGAATCCCTCTTGTCGGCAAGCGAATCGACCTGGGTATCCTTACGCCCGATTCGTGCCGGACGCTCATATTTATGTTTCTTGGGTTGCGCCACTGTGCCTGCCGTTACGGTCTTCACGGTCTTATCCGTACTTGTTTCCGGTGAAAGCTCTGTCTTCACCTCTTTATAGTGTATCGCCGCCAGGTAAGATGCTTCCGCCTTGAACCCCATAATATCTATGTCAGAAGATGTATTGATGGAAACGGGCAGAAAGACAGAAGGCTGTATCTCCTTGCAGGTAATCTTAATCTTTGCTTTCAATCCGGTATCACGTACATTGACATCGGCAGCCGATAGGCACCACAGGTCTTCTACAATAAACAAGTCTCCTTCCAGCAAACGGTTGTCGTCTTTTCTTGGAATCACACGTATCTTATTAATCATCTGCCCTTCTTCCACGAAGCAACCGTCAAGCCGGAAGCGGTAGTACGAAAAAGCGTTTTTATTTAAAGGAGAGACTTTGCCGAAAAGCTCGGGTGTATAAAGATTAACTGTGGTGATGCCCATATCCACCTGTATTTCTTCGGGAAACGAATTCCTATTGGCTAATACTTTATTATTCCAGATATTGGGAGCAGTAAAATTCACAATCTGTTGTTGCTCCAAAACAAATAGTTTTCCAAGCCACTCCTTCGCGCCTTTCCGCACTTCTTTGGACAACTTCAGGACAGCGGGAATGGAGGTGCCCTTACCCGTTCCTTTCAAATACGTGCCGGCAGTATAACTTTTTATCTGCGTACGATAATAAGGAGCACGCGCTATTGCTCTACGCATCACGACATAGGCGGGGTCTTCATTCCCTTTGGTGATACTTACTTCCGGCAGGCTGTAAGTGCGCTCGGCAAGTACTATATCTTTCTCATAGTCGCGATTGAGCATTTGGAAAGAAAAGGTCTGGGATACGAATCCTAAAGAAGATACCTCACAGGTATATTGCCCGGCAGGCAATCGGGTCTGAAAGCGCCCATGTTCATCAGTGGTCAACCCCGATTTAGTCTCTCTCAGATAGAGGGCGGCATACGGAACCGGATTCCCGCTATTGTCCGTAACAGTACCCTTGAAAGATTGTGCAAAAGATAGTATAGTGGCAAAAAGCAATAAAAATAGCCCGGCAAATCTTTTCATGTTTCGTGCATTTGAAGTTAATTAGCATTTTCTATTAGACGACAAAAGTCACAAAAGATTGCAAAGTTCCATGCAAAATATTACTTTTGATTCTCAAAACAGAACGAATATGAAGAATAATGATTGGAAAGAACGGCTGAATGTCGTGTATTCTACCAACCCGGACTATAGTTACGAAAGGGAAGATAGCGAAGAACAAGTCTCTTTAGAAGCCTCCCAACAGAAGTTGCGCGTTCAATTGGACCGCAAGAACCGGGGCGGCAAAGTGGTCACACTGGTCACGGGATTCGTAGGTACGGAAAATGACTTGAAGGAGTTGGGCAAATTGCTGAAGTCTAAATGCGGCGTAGGCGGAAGTGCCAAAGACGGAGAAATCATCGTACAGGGAGATTTCAAGCAAAAAGTGCTGGAACTGCTTAAAAAAGAAGGATATACGCAGACGAAACCGGTCGGATAATCGGGTCTGCCGAAACAGATGGTCTATTAGGGCAAAACAGATGGTCTATTGAGGCCAAACAGACCATCTGTTTGGGGTAAACAGACCATCTGTTTTACCCTAATGCATCATCTGTTTCAAAAGCCGCTAATATGCATAAAAAAACGACCGCTACGGAAATTCCGTGCGGTCGTTTCTTTTATATATAGAGAGTGGATTATTCAGCTTTCAAAGTGAAACGCTTGAAGTCAACAACCTTCAGTTCAGGATCTGCTGCCTTCAGTACTTCTCTAACAGTCTTTTTAGCATCCATGATATCTTCCTGGTTCAACAAGCAAACTTCCTTCAAGAACTTACCCAGACGACCCTTAGCGATGTTCTGAATCATTT
>OGJY01000185.1_pt1 | contig 87422 bp, 63 predicted proteins | sample 1572231 | NCBI WGS metagenome assembly OGJY01 (sample SAMEA2582121, study PRJEB24529) | metagenome | biome: Human gut stool | place: China | collected 2011
TCGAAGGTTTAAGTAAGTTTTTCCGTACGGAAGAGGTTGAGACAATTGCGTTGAACAAGGTTTCTTTGAATATCTTGAAACGAATGAATATCAGCCATTTTATTTAAGGAATACTCTTTTTGGGTCGATTTTAGTATCAATAAAATAGAGCAAGTTATGAAAACAATCATACGCAATTTCATCAATGTATTAATACGTTTCAAGGTAGCTACCTTTTTGAATGTAGCGGGATTAGCGGTCGCTTTCGCTGCGTTTTTAATTATCATGGTGCAAGTAAGCTTTGAGCATAACTTCGATCGTTGTCATCCGAACTCGACCCGGATTTATCGGATGGGACTTTCTTTCCCGGATGGAGCAAGCATGATCCATTGCCGACCGTTGATAGAGGCGTTTATCCACTCTTCCCCGCATATTGAGGCTGGTACGTTGATCAATCCGTATATAGGAGAGATGTATGTGACTGTTACAAGAAAAGAAGGAAAGCAAGGTTTTAAGGAGACGATCATAACTTGCCATCCGGAGATTACCCGGATGTTTCAGTTTACGATGTGTGAAGGAGAATCTTCTTGCTTGTCGGAACCGGAAAAAGCCTTGATGCCCGAAAGTATGGCTCACCGATTATTTGGAAAGGAATCGGCAATTGGAAAGCAGATCGTTCCCGATGGTGGGATCTGGACGAAACCGGGCGTGAAATATTTGGTCGTAGGAGGTGTTTATAAGGATTTCCCGGAAAATACACAGTTGAAAAACGTGATTTATACAGAGATGTCTCCGGATTACGCACTGACGAATTGGATAAGTAGTAACTATTTCTGTTACGTGATGCTAGATCCTTCTGCCTCCCCGAAAGAAGTAGCTGAGAATTTTGATGCCCATTTTGACTATTCGAAGCAATATGGGGATATGGCGAAAGATATACATGCCGAGCTGGTCCCCCTAACCGATATTTATTATATGAACGAGGATTCCAGCGGAAGTTTAGTGAAAAGCGGTAGCGCGGAGAAAGCCCGGTTACTGATGCTGATCGCTTTTCTGGTGATTATTGTGGCGGGTATCAACTTCACGAATTTTAGTACCTCTTTGGCGCCTTTGCGCATCAAGAGTATCAACACGCAAAAAGTTCTGGGGAGTTCTGCTGGCATATTACGTGCTTCCCTGTTATTTGAAGCCGTGGGTATTAGTTTGCTTGCTTTCCTTTGTTCTTTGTTTATCGTTTGGGGATTAGGACATATGGGATGGCTGTATTTTGTGCAAGCGGATACGACATTGACTGCTTACCCCGGTTTAGTAGGTGGCTTAGCTGTATTATCTGTTATAATAGGTCTTATTGCGGGGATCTATCCATCTTTATATATGACTTCTTTCCCTCCGGCATTAGTATTGAAAGGCTCTTTCGGGCTTTCTTCCTCTGGGAAGAAGTTGCGTACGGCATTGATCGGTTTTCAGTTTATCGTTTCTATCGTATTGATTATATCAGCCATGTTCGTTCGTCAACAAAATAGGTTTATGCAAAAATATTCTTTGGGTTTCGACAAAGATCAGGTAGTAGTTGTCGAGCTGAACCGGAATATTATGCATGACCATAAGGATAGCTACGTGGGTGGATTGAAAGAATATCCGGGAATAGAGGATGTGGCGTTCTGTTCCCAGAAGTTTGGATCGGAGGATAGCTATCGTACGTGGGGAGGTGTATATAAAGAGCAGAGTGTTAATTTCACTTCTCTTTCTGTTTCTTGGAATTTCTTCAAAGTAATGGGTATTCCATTGATTGGGGGGCGGATGCCTACCGAGTCTGATGAGAGAGGTAACAACTATAGTTATGTATTCAATAGACAAATGCGGGATAAATGGAACATGGAACCGAATGATATCATGCGGATTCCATGGCTTGAGGAGGAATCGGCCGATGGTTCCGTCATCGGATTTGTAGATGATGTTAAATTTACTTCCTTGCGACAAAGCGTCTCCGAATTAGGTTTTGTTATTAATGAACCTCGTTTGATGCTTTATTCTTTTATTCGTGTGAAAGCGGGAAGCGATATCATGGGCGTGGTGGATCATATCCGTAAGACAGTAGCCCACTTAGATCCCACATATCCTTGTGAGGTGGAATTTTATGATGAGATTTTCGATCATTTATATCATCAAGAACGGAATTTAAGTACGATGATTTTATTGTTTAGCCTGTTGGCTGTGATTATCTCTATTGTCGGTATATTCGGCCTCGTTATATTCGAGACCCAGTATCGCCGGAAAGAGATCGGTATTCGTAAGGTATTCGGGGCCACGGTTCATGAGATCTTGATTATGTTCAATAAGATTTATTTCCGTATTGTCTGCGTTTGCTTTATCATAGCGGCTCCTTTGGCTTATTATGGCGTACGGAAATGGTTAGAGGGTTTTGCTTATAAAACTCCTATTTATTGGTGGATATTTGCGTTCGCTCTATTAATTGTCTCCTTAATAACGATGTTTACGGTAACTTTCCAAAACTGGCGTGCGGCGAACGCGAATCCGGTGGATAGCATTAAAACGGAATAATAAATGAAACTATAATAAAATGAAAACGATTATTCGAAACTTTCTAAGTGTGTTGAGGCGGTTTAAAATGGCGACCGCATTGAACGTAGCCGGTCTTGCGGTTGCTTTCGCCGCTTTTATCGTGATTTTGATACAGATTAATTTTGAGCGGACTTTTGACCGTTGCCATCCTACGTCCGGGCGGATTTTTAGGGTGGACTTGACCATTCCGGGTACTTTCGGGACAATATTACCCCGTGCCTTTGTGGAGGCTGTCATCCAATCTTCCCCGCATATAGAGGCGGGTACATTGTTGACTCCTTCTTTTGGCCAGAATGGTGTTTATCTCTCGGTGGATAGAAACGGGCAACCGTTTGGGTTTAAGGAAATCGTGACAACCTGCCACGCTAGTTTACCGAAGATATTTGCGTTCCCGATCGTGGAAGGCGATATCGATTGCTTGAAAGATCCCGAGAAAGTAATGGTACCCCGAAGCTTGGCTGACAAGTTGTTTGGGGAAGATATCTCTGTGGTTGGTAAGACGTTGCGAGCGGAAGAAAATATCTGGACTAAATCGGCTAAGCTTTTTACGATTGGTGCGGTTTATAAGGATTTCCCGGAGAACACGCAGCTTCGGAACGTGGTCTATACGGCGATCGATCCGGATTATAATATCAATAATTTTAGCTCAAGTAACTGGGTTTGTTATTTATTGCTTGATAATCCTGCCATGGCAGATGAGGTTGCCGATAATTTCAACCGTCATTTTGATTTCAAGAAGATTTACCATGAAGGAGAACAGATCCGGCTCGTTCCGCTGACTGATATTTATTATATGAATGAGACGCAAGACGGTGGTACATTCCGGAGTGGAAACAAGGAAGTCACGGCCTTATTGTTCGGTATAGCCCTTCTGATCGTCATTGTCGCGGCTATTAACTTCACGAACTTTAGCACTTCTCTGACTCCGTTGCGAATCAAAAGCATCAATACGCAGAAGGTATTGGGTAGCTCGGATACTTTGTTGCGCAGATCTTTATTGATAGAGGCAGCCCTTATTAGTTTTATGGCGTGGCTGGTAAGTCTCGTTATCGTTTGGGGATTGGATTGGGCGGAAGCGCTACCTTTTATCGAGGCCGATTTGAGTTTGGTCTCAAATCTTCCGATCGTTTTCTTGTGTGGCATCGTAGCGTTGGTTATCGGTTGGCTGGCGGGTATTTATCCTGCTTATTATATAACTTCTTTTCCTCCGGCCTTGGTGCTGAAGGGCAGCTTCGGGTTATCTCCTTCCGGGCGTAAGTTACGTACGACATTGATTTGTGTCCAGTTCGTTGTTTCGATCGTGTTGATTATCGGGGCTTGCTTTGTGCAAATCCAGAATAGTTATATGCGGAATTTCTCTTTAGGATTCGATAAGGACCAGGTAGCTATCGTGGAGCTGAATGAGACAATGTACGATAAGCATCACGATACATATGTGAATCGCTTGAAAGAGAACCCGGGTATCGAGGATGTGGCTTTCGCTATGGAGAAAGTGGGCTCTAAGGACGGGTATAACACGAATGGCGGTAGTTATAAGGGTAAGGACTTTCAGTATTTCATAATTATAGCATCTTCCAATTTCTTGCGGGTGATGGGGATTCCGGTTATAGAAGGGAGAGATTTCTCAAAGGCGGACGAACTTTCGGATCATACGTCTTATATATTCAATCGTACGGCGATGGAGGGGTTGGATATGCAAGTGGGTGACGCGTTCGATAGCTATTCTCCCGGTCATCTTATCGGTTTCTCCGACGATGTGAAATTCACCTCGCTTCGTGGTGGGGAGGATAATATCGCTTTCTTGGTCGGAAACTTTGGTTATTCTTTGCCAATCTCTTATATCCGCTTGAAAGCCGGATTGGACATTCATGCCGTAGTAGGTCACATTCAGGAGACGATGAAAGAATTAGATCCTTCCTATCCGTTTAATATCGAATTCTATGATGAGATCTTTAATCATCTTTACCAGAAAGAGGAGAATCTACGCGATCTGGTTACGGTTTTTAGTTTACTGGCGATTATTATCTCTTTGGTCGGAGTATTTGGCTTAGTGGTGTTCGAGACTCAATACCGCCGTAAGGAAATAGGTATCCGCAAGGTACATGGAGCTACGGTAGGAGAGATCCTGCTGATGTTTAATAAGGCCTATCTGAGGATTGTAGGTATTTGCTTCGTGATAGCGGCGCCGGTCGCTTGGCAGGGCGTGAAGATGTGGCTCGAGGGTTTCGCTTATAAGACTCCGCTTCATTGGTGGGTATTCTTAATCGCCTTATTGATCGTAACCGTAATCACGTTATTGACCGTGAGTTTCCAGAACTGGAAAGCGGCGAACGAGAATCCGGTAAATAGTATCAAGAGCGAGTAATCCACCATCCCATCTTCCACGCCAGTAGCAAGATCAGTAGGGAAAGGACCAAGCAGACTAATAGCAACCAAACTCCCAATCCGTTTACGAAAAGGATGGGGACGAAAGTGATCAATAAGATCTCTATGGGAGCGATAGGCAGGTAAGCCATCGCGTAATCATCCATCGCTTTGCTGGAAAGTTTCGGATCGACGATCCGCAGCAAGGCGATGCCCATGGCCATCGTGCCGGTCCACCATCCCCAAGCGAAAATCATGCGCTCGAACCAAAAGGTCTTGGCTAATCTTCTTCCTAAGAAGAATGTTATGCACCAGACGATCGCCACGCCCGCTATGATGAGTACGATAAGCGGCAAGGCATATTTTACGATCACCCCTAGCTTGATAGACGCTACACCGCAAGCTACCAGCATATCCGTGAAGGAACTGCTCAGCCTCTGGGTCGTCTGCGGACAGATATATCTGGATATGGTTGTTGCGTCGAAGAATTTCTTTAATACTAATCCAATGATAAAGGCACAACTGAAAACAGGTAACTCCAATACCGGATAATACACCTTTACGGTTTGGCTAACCATATATCCCAAAAAAGCCACGACAAATACCAAAGCCACATGGAAAGTCAGCGTATCGATGGATATGGAGGAAGTCGTAGCCTCTCCGATGGAATCCCGCTTATCCTCTGGCAGCAACCCACTTCTCAGCTCGTCCGGGAGATCGTCGAAATCCGAGATAAAAGCGGTTTGTTTATGCTTGGCCGCCCATTTGACCATCAGTAAACCTCCGATGATCGAGCAAATAACCCCCACGGTAGCGGTTGTCATGCCTAAACTGCGAGCCTCGTCCCAGCCCAATCCCTCGAACGCAGACCCGATAGCAGCGGCCGTGCCGTGTCCGCCATAAAAGCCTGTCGGCAACATAATGCCGAAAGCGTCATTCAGGTCCGGCCAGATCAGTTTGATCACGTACAATCCGAAAAGGCCTACCAATGCCCATTGCAATAACATACCCACCTGAGCGTACGCCCACATCGGTCCGACTCGTTTCGCTACTTCTTTCATGGATACGTTCGGGGAAGATAAAGGCAACGCGCCGAACACCAAGGCGATAAGGATAGCCGCATAAGTACCTAAGTCATTGGAAAGCGGAATCCACCCCAGTCCATTAGGTCCGAACGCCAGTCCTAGCAAGCCCGCGATCAAGCTGGGTGGGATGAATAATTGTTGTATCAGTTTTACCTTGACTCGTATGAATTTGCCAACCAATAGAAGTATCGAAATGAATCCAAGATCCGTAAAGAGAGTCCAAGGGGTGAACTGTGTTAGGTCTATCATAGTAACTACTTACTTTATGTTCGTTTAAATATCTATTGTACAAATATATTTTATTCTTATGAGAAATACTAGAAATCCAAACGAATTCTATATCTCCATCTCCTTTTTACGATAAACGGAAGGAGAGCAACCCATAACTTTCGTAAACGTACGCGAGAAGTAGGCGGCATCCTCGAATCCCAGATGCGTGGCGATCTCATTCAACTTCATATTCGTTAGCTCGATATATTCACAAGCCTTCTGTATTTTCAAGCGTATGAAGTAATTCATGGGCGAGACCCCGGTCTCGCCAAAGAAGAGAGCCGAGAAGTGAGAAGGGGAATATTTGAAATAAGACGCTAATTCCTTCAAGGTAAGATTCTGCTGGATGTTCTCACGCATATAATGAATAACCCGTGCCGTGAACGGATATTCTTTTTGCGAGGGAATCATGATATGGCGGAATTGCTCCAGATAGATGAAAGAGGCCAGAAAATTGTAAAGGCACATGGAGGAATAAATCATATATTCTTTAATATATCCCATGGAGAAACTGCTATATATCTCCTCAAACAGCCGTAACCGATCTTGTAAACGGGAATATTCATTCGGCGAAATAGTGACCGGAACCGGATGCGACGGCAGGAATTGATCGCAAAGCTTCCCTTGGAAGTGTAACCAGTAAATAGTCCATGGATCTCCCTCGTCTGCCCCGAATGAGTAGGGGATACCGGGAGGGATGATGATATATTGGTATTTCTCCACGGTATATTGTTTACCGAGGATACGATACCATCCTTTTCCCTCCGTACAATAAATAAGCATGGCGTAGTCACAGCCATGTTCTTTTTGGAGAAAATGATATTTAACACGTGGGAAGAAACCGATCTTGCGTACATATAAATTATTGATGAGCGGTTCCCTCCGGTAGCTTGCCAATAGTTCCTCGGGTAAAGAAACGAGCCGTTCTCCCTTAAATCCTTCTTTTATCTTGACCATGATCTATAAATCATAAGATTGTACAAGTAAATCGGAACAAATGTAGTATTCCTTTCTGGATTATTGAAATAATTTTGCCGACATAAATCATAACATAATGCCATGAATAAAATTCTAGTTGTAGTTTCTTTTGTATTTGTATCTTTTTTGTCTTGTACGGGATTAACCGATAGACAGCGATTGGCCAATCAGATATTGTCTGATACGAATTTGTTGAAGGTCGATAGTATGGCTCGTGCTACCATCCGCAATGGTTTTAACGCGGGCAGCGGTTATTCCCAGATATGGGCTCGTGATATGAATACGTTTATAGAGATCGCTTGCGAGGAGAGTGATCCACACGAACTGCGGGAAGCTATCTTATTGTTTTTCGCTCTTCAACAGCCGAATGATGAGATGATCGATGGTTATGTGCTGAAAGAAGATTTTACATGGTATGATGATACGCCTTATTATTCGAATGCCGCTCCGAAACATGTCGCTTTTAAGAATACGGTAGAGACGGACCAAGAGTCTTCCTTGATTCAGATCGTAGGTAAATACATTCGTAAGACGGGTGATCGGGAGATATTGAATGAGAAAGTTGCCGGGAAGACCGTTCTCGAGCGAATGAACGCGATGGTAGATTATCTGATGCGGGAACGATATAATGAGAAATATGGATTGCTTTATGGAGCAATGACCGCTGATTGGGGCGATGTACAGCCGAATGACGATTTCGGATGTGATATGAATGATTTGTCGGATCCGGCTATCGATGTATATGATAACGCTATGTTCATAATCGCCTTGGATTATTTGTTGGAAATGGCTCCTGATTCTCCGCAAGCCTCCCGTTGGAAAAGTCTGCGTGAGGGAATCGAGAGAAATGTGCGGGCTCATCTATGGGATGTAAAGCGCCAGAAGTTCATTCCTCATATTTATCCGGAGAAATCTCCGATTCCGGAAGGTTTTGATGAACTTGCCATTCATTATCATGGTGGGACGGCTATCGCTATAGAGGCCGGCTTATTATCGAAAGACGAGATACGTACCGTAAATGCCCAGATGCTTGAGAATGTTCGCCTGTCGGGTATGCCGAGTATTGGTCTTACCTTATATCCCGTGTATCCGGATGGTTTTTTCCATGGAGGAATGTCAAAGGCTTATCTGTATCAGAATGGCGGGGATTGGACTTGGTTTGGCGGTCGGATGATCCAGCAGCTTGTCGTTAATGGAATGGTTGAGGAGGCTTATGCGGAGATTCATCCGATGATCGAGCGTGTGATCCAAAATGACGGATTCTACGAATGGTATGGCAAAGGCGGTGTCCCCAGCGGCTCTGGTAATTTCAAGGGATCGGCCGGAGTGTTATCTAAGGCGATTGAATTATTAAGGGATTGGGCAGAGAAAAATAAGAGTTAAATACAAGCGTGCAATATTAAATGTCAAAAGAGATGAGAAAAAGTAATTATGATAAAATGCCGGCCACCGTTGTAGACGGTACCTTGTGGAAAGGCTGGGAATCGATACGGAAGCGATTGGCGGAGATACATGCGGAAACGAATGGATCACAAGTTTGGGTGGTGGAATGCTACCAAGGGGTTCATCACGAGGAGTTGATGCGTGAACTGCAAGCGCTCGCGCCCGATCGTTTTATCAATACGCGAGATTTATTTAAATCGGCAGAAGATATAGAGGCGATGACCTATCCTTATCTGACGGATGACCGGTTGTTTGGCCGCCGGGCTCATTTCTCTTATACGGATTTCTTGGATGAGGAGAAGGTGAACGCCTGCCGGGAGTCCTTGCGTGATGGAAAAGGCTGGACAATCGTTTATGGCCACGCCGCCGCCGAGATCGTTCCCGCTCCGGACAAATTGATCTACGCGGATATGGCTCGTTGGGAGATCCAGATGCGTTCCCGTAGAAAAGAGGTGAACGGGCTAGGTGTGGAAAACCGGGAGGAAGCCCCGTCGTACCATTATAAGCGAGGATATTTTATTGATTGGATTGTTTGCGATAATCTGAAGAAGAAAGTCCTTCCCAAGGTCGATTATTGGTTGGATACCCATATCGTCGGAACACCTAAGATGATTTCCGGGGAGACCTTGAAAGAAGGGTTAGAGAAAACGGCGCATACTCCGTTCCGGGTAGTACCTTTCTTCGATCCGGCTCCTTGGGGCGGCCAATGGATGAAAGAGGTCTGTGATCTGGATAAAAAGCAAGATAACTTCGGCTGGTGTTTTGATTGCGTGCCCGAGGAAAATAGTTTATACCTGAAAGTTGCCGGAGAGCTGTTTGAGATCCCTTCCAATGACTTGGTATTCTATAAGACGAGAGACTTGCTGGGCGGGCCGGTCGAGGCTCGTTTCGGACAAGATTTCCCGATCCGTTTCGACTTCTTGGATACGATGGGAGGAGGAAACCTAAGTTTGCAAGTGCATCCGGTCACCCAATATATCCGGGATACGTTCGGCATTTATTATACGCAGGACGAGAGCTACTACCTGCTGGATGCCGAGGAGGACGCTACCGTTTATCTGGGATTGAAAACCGGTGTCAACCCGGACGAGATGATCGCTGCCCTAAACGAGTCCCAACAGACCGGAAAGCCTTTCGATACGGAGAAATATGTCAACAAATGGCCTGCCAAACGCCATGATCATTATCTGATCCCCGCCGGAACGGTTCATTGTTCGGGAGCCGGTGCCATGGTGCTGGAGATTAGCGCTACCCCAAGTATCTTTACCTTTAAGCTTTGGGACTGGGGCCGCTTGGGATTGGACGGACTGCCTCGACCGATTAATATCGGCCACGGCTCGAAAGTGATCCAATGGGAGCGGCAAACGGAGTTTGTCCGTCATAACTTGATCAACCAAGTGGAGATGATCGCCGAGGGAGACGGTTGGCGGGAGGAGCGGACCGGCTTGCATGAGAACGAGTTCATCGAGACCCGCCGTCATTGGTTCACGGATATCGTGCCTCACAATACGAATGGAGGGGTGCAAGTACTGAATGTAATCAAGGGAGATGAGTTGATCGTGGAGAGTCCGACAAACGCTTTTGAACCATTCATCGTTCATTACGCGGAGACTTTTATCATTCCGGCTTGCGTGGGTGAATATACGATCCGCCCGTATGGATCGTCCGTAGGTAAATACTGTGGTACTATAAAAGCTTACGTACGATTTAGGCAATAATCACCGTGCCATAGGCATCGCACAACTGTGCCACCCTTGATGGCACGGTAGTGCCACTGCGATGGCACGCCAATGCCAACCCTATGGCACGGCTGTGCCACCGTGGTGGCACTGGCGGAACATGGGTAAATAAAGAAAAGGAATATATGATGTATACAAATGACAATAGAATAGTAATGACATTGGATGCGGGAGGAACGAATTTTGTTTTCTCTGCCATCCAAGGAGGAAAAGAGATAGCCGATCCGGTAGTTCTTCCGGCATGCGCGGATTGTTTAGATAAGTGTTTAGGCAATTTGGTAGAGGGTTTTAAGGCAATTCAGGCAGGCTTGCCGGAAACTCCGGTCGCTATCAGTTTCGCTTTTCCCGGTCCGGCAGACTATCAAGCCGGTATCATAGGCGATTTACCCAACTTCCCCTCTTTCCGGGGTGGAGTAGCGTTAGGCCCGTTTCTGGAAGATATATTCGGGATACCGGTATTTATCAATAACGATGGGAATTTATTCGCATATGGAGAAGCGTTAACCGGAGCCCTTCCGGATATAAACCGCCGTTTGCGGGAGGCAGGAAGCATGAAGCAATATAAGAACCTGCTGGGAGTCACCTTGGGTACCGGTTTTGGTGCCGGGGTTGTCATTAATCAAGAGCTTCTATTGGGAGATAATGCGGCAGGAGGAGATATCTGGTGTTTTCGGAATAAGAAATATCCGGAGTATATCGTAGAGGAGAGTGTCAGCATACGTGCGGTCATGCGAGTATATGCGGAACGATCCGGTGATACGGGAGCGCATACTCCGAAAGAGATCTTTGAGATTGCCGAGGGTATTTGCCCGGGTAACCGGGAGGCTGCTATTACGGCTTTCTCCGAATTAGGGGAGCTAGCGGGGGATGCGTTGGCGTCTGCCATTACTTTAATCGATGGCATCATCGTGATCGGTGGTGGACTATCGGGGGCTTCTAAATATATTCTCCCTGCTTTGTTGAAAGAATTGAACTCATCTACCGGTATGATGGATGGAAGTCGTTTCGGCCGATTGCAAATGAAAGCTTATCTTTTGGAGGATGCGGAGAGTTTCGCTGATTTCGCTAAAGGAGGAGCTGTCGAGGTACCCATTCCGGGTACCAATCGCAAGGTAGGGTATGATCCTTGTAAACGGATAGGGGTGACCGTAAGTAAACAAGGTGCTAATCGCTCGATCGCTATGGGAGCTTATGTTTTTGCGTTAAACCATCTATCTAAAGGAATATGAGACAAAAATATAGTATAGGACCTGTATGGTTCCTGATGTTTGCGTGTGCTTTCTTCACATCCTGTGTGACACAAGGCAAGAAAGTTCAGCAAGAAGAGCTTAGCCAATATGTAGAACCTCGGATCGGTACGGCGCATTGCCGTTGGTTTCATTTTACCCCGGGAGCGATGCCTTTCGGTATGGCCAAGCCGGCTCCTTCTACGAACGGGCATATCGGGAATAAATCCGGTTGGGAGGCGACCGGTTACGATTATCGGGATCAATCGATCGAGGGTTTCCCCTGCTTGCATGAGTTTCAGATCGGTGGAATCGTACTGATGCCTACGACGGGTCCATTGAAAACAATTCCCGGGGCGGTAGACGACTCGACAGGTATAGGATACCGTTCCCGTTTTGACCGTACGGACGAGATCGCTACCGCCGGTTATTATTCCGTTCTCCTAAAAGATTACTCGATTTGTGCGGAGCTTACCGCTACCCCTCGTGTCGCTATTCAGCGTTATACATTTCCGGCCGGGGAGGATAGCCATATCTTGTTCGATATAGGAAACCGTCAAGGAGAGAGCGGAGCTGTACGGGATGCTGAAATTACTTTTACGGAAGACGGGCATATCGAGGGCTGGGTGATTACCGAGCCTGAATATGTGAGGAAATATCAACCCGGGGCATCGGTTCCTTTGTATTTCTCGGCGGTGCTGGACAAGGTTCCCGTTGGATTTGGCGCTTTCAACGGAGCGGATATCCGTCCGGATGAACGGAAAGCGACGGGCGTGGGGGCCGGACTTTATCTGACATTCCGTACCCAAGATCAAGAGTCGGTAACCGCTAAAGTAGGTCTTTCCTATACATCCGTGGAGAATGCCCGGTTAAATAGGGAGACTGAGGCCGCTACCCTTTCGTTTGACGAGGCAAGGGAAATATCTCGCCAAACATGGGAAGAATATTTGGGACGTATCCGGGTAGAGACTCCAGCGCGAGAGGATAAGGTGAAATTCTATACTGGTTTGTATCACGCTTTATTGGGGCGTGGGTTAGCTAGCGATGTGAATGGCGCTTATCCGAGAAATGATGGCTCGGTAGGACAAATCCCTTTGAAAGACGGGAAACCGGTACATAACTTATACAATACCGATGCCGCTTGGGGAGCGCAATGGAATCTGACACAGGTTTGGGCTTTGGCCTATCCGGAATATTATTCGGATTATATAAGTAGCCATTTGTTGGTGTACAAGGACGCCGGCTGGCTGGCGGATGGAATCGCTAATAGCCGTTATGTCTCCGGGGTTGGTACGAATTTATTAAGTACGATTATCGCTGGCGCTTATCAATGTGGCATCCGGGATTTCGATGTGAATACGGCTTATGAGGCTTGCTTGAAGAATGAGTTGGATGGGGAGAATCGTCCGTTGGGCGCGGGAAAGATCGATACCCGTTATTTCGTGGAATATGGTTATGTACCTCATTTGGATAAAGGGGACGGGCCGGACGAGGCTTTCATGTTTTCCGCTTCCCATACCTTGGAATATGCTTATAGTGCGTGGGCCGTGGCCCAATGGGCGAAGCAACTGGGTAAGACGGACGATTATAACCGTTTGATGGACTTATCGAAAGGCTGGGAGCGTATCTATGACCCTTCCTGTAATTTTGTCCGTCCTAAAAAGAAGGATGGTACGTTTATCGAGGACTTCAATCCGATGCAAGTATGGCGCGGATTCCAAGAAGGTAACGCTTGGCAATATACATTCTATGTACCGCACGACGCGAAAGGCTTGGTCGCAAAAGTAGGTGCGGACGTGTTTAACCATCGGTTGGATAGCATCTTCACGGTGTCTCGTAAATTAATCTTTAGCGGAGGCACGGAAGTAGGGGCTTTCGCCGGTTTGCAAACCTTGTATAACCAAGGAAACCAACCTTGTTTGCACATCTCTTGGATGTTCAACGAGGCCGGTCGTCCCTCGCTTACGCAAAAATGGGTGCGGGCGATCTTGAATGAGTTCTATGGTACGGATGGCATCCACGGTTATGGCTACGGACAGGATGAGGATCAAGGCCAGCTCGGGGCTTGGTACGTGATCTCTTCCTTAGGCTTATTCGATATGAAAGGCTTGACGGATCAAGCGCCTTCTTTCGCTTTGGGCAGTCCTTTGTTCGATAAGATTACGATCCGGCTGAATGACCGTTATTATAAAGGGAAGGAATTCGTGATCGAGACTCGTAATAATAGTAAGCAAAATGATTACGTGCAATCCATGGACTTAAACGGGAAACCATTGACGGATACTCGTATTCCTTTCTCGGAGATTGTTCAAGGTGGACATTTGGTTTTAGAAATGGGTAACCAACCAAAAGATCGATATGAGAACTAAAAGTACGAACTCCGCTATATTCCCGATCCTTTTCGGCTTTTTCGTGATGGGATTCGTGGATGTCGTGGGAATTGCCACGAATTATGTGAAGATGGACTTTGGTTTGTCCGATACGTTGGCGAACCTATTGCCCATGATGGTCTTTCTTTGGTTCGCCCTGTTCTCTGTCCCTACCGGTATCTGGATGGGACGGCACGGGCGTAGGAATACGGTGGTCGTAGCCTTGGCTATCACAACCTTGGCGATGCTGATACCTCTATTCTTCTATGACTTTGCTTGTATCTTGTTTGCGTTCGCTTTGCTGGGAATTGGAAATACGATCTTGCAAGTGTCCTTGAATCCGATGGTAGCGCGGGTGGTAAATCCGGATAAAGTAACGAGCGTGCTTACTTTAGGGCAGTTTATTAAGGCGGTATCTTCCTTCTTAGGGCCGATTATCGCGGGTGTAGCTTCTTCTTTCTGGGGAGATTGGAAGTTGATATTCATTGTCTATTCGGTGACTACCTTGTTATCTATCATCTGGTTGATAACGACTATTCCGGGTAAAGAGGAAGGAGAGGGGCAAGAAGCCTCGTTCGCCTCTACGTTAGCTTTATGTAAAGATGCTAGGATACGGATGCTTTTCTTGGGGATTCTGTGTATTGTCGGGATCGATGTCGGTCTGAATACGACGATCCCTAAGCTATTGATGGAAAAGTTATCCATGCCGTTGCAAGAGGCTGGATTAGGGAGTAGCCTTTATTTCGCCGCTCGTACCGGAGGTTCTTTCCTGGGGGCTATATTGCTGGCGAGGATCTCGTCACGACCCTTCTTAAGGGGAAGCATGCTTATCGCTATCCTTGCTTTCGTAGGATTGCTTATCTCGGATAGCTTGTGGGGCATGGGCGTTATGATCGTACTGGTTGGCTTGGCTTGCTCGAATGTGTTTTCGATCCTGTTCTCTTTTGCGTTGGAACATCGGCCGGAGCAATCGAACGAGGTCTCGGCCTTGATGATTATGGGTGTATCAGGAGGCGCTTTGATTACGCCTTGTATGGGAGGCATAGCCGATATGTTCGGACAGGTAGCCGGCTTGATGCTATTATTAATATGTATGTTGTATATAGGACTTATATCAATAAAAACACGATAAGATGAAAAAAAGAACTTATTTATCAGCAGGATTGGCTTTGTTGATCGGGACATTGTCGGTTCATGCGTCTCCGGGATTATCGGATATCAAGAGCCGTGTATTACCGGCGGTTTATAAATCGAAAAACGGACTGACCCAAAAGGTCGAGATCTCCGTAAAACATGAAGGAGAACCTTCTACAGTGACGATCCGTTTAGGCGAGCAAAGCCATAAAGAGAAACTGGTATCCGGGGATAATGTATTCCGAATCGAGATACCCGAGGTTAGCACGACTCGCCAATTACCGTTGACGCTGACAAGTGGGAAAGAGAAAGAGGAAAGTACGGTTACCGTAAAACCGGTTCGCCATTGGCAGATGAATATGGTGCAGCACACGCATACGGATATCGGTTATACTCGTTCCCAAATGGAAATCTTAGCGGAACATCTACGATATATTGATTATGCGTTGGATTATTGTGACGCTACGGATAATTATCCGGATTTCGCTAAGTTCCGTTGGACTTGCGAGATCGCTTGGGCGGTTAGCGAATATTTGAAATGTCGTCCTGCGGAACAGATCGCTCGCTTGAAGCAACGGGTAAAGGAAGGCCGTATTGAATTAGCAACGATGTTCTTGAATTTTGACGAATTACCGGATGAGCAGACACTTGCCGCTTCTCTTTATCCGATCAAGCAATTCAGGGAAAATGGGATGCGTGCCGAGGTAGCTATGCAAGACGACGTGAATGGTATCGGTTGGTGTTTCAGCGAGTATTTCGCAGATGCCGGCGTGAAATATGTGAATATGGGAACCCATGGTCATCGAGCGTTGATCTGCTTTGATAAACCTACGGTGTTTTGGTGGGAATCACCTTCTGGGAAGAAGGTCTTGACTTATCGTGCGGAGCATTATCACTATGGTAATTTTTTCGGGATTCATACAGATAACTTTGACCAGTTTGAGGAGCGTGTTTTAACTTATTTAGGTGAAATGGAAGCGAAAAATTATCCGTATGATATATTAGCGGTGCAGCATTCGGGATATCTTACGGATAATGCGCCCCCTTCGACTAAAAGTTGCGAGATGTTACAGAAATGGAATGAGAAGTATGAATGGCCGAAATTACGCACGGCGGTAGCCAGTGAGTTTTTTAAGACGGTAGAGAGCCAATATGCGGATCATATTCAGACTATTCGTGGAGCTTGGCCGGATTGGTGGACGGATGGTTTCGCTTCCGGTGCCCGTGAAGCCGCCATATCTCGTGTGACTCATTCGGATATTATCGCGAATCAAGCCGGATTGTCATTTGCTAAAATGCTAGGCGCTCAATTGCCGAAAGACATCAATGATCGGATTCAGGACATCAACAAAGCTCTTTTGTTCTATGATGAGCATACTTTCGGGCATAGCGAGAGCGTACGTAACGCTTATGGACTGGAAACTTGGGAACAACGCTCCTTGAAACAATCGTATGCGTGGGAAGCCTATCGCCATTCCGGTTTGCTGGGAGAGGCTACTATGGGTATATTACAATCATTCGTGCCTAAAAGCGACGTTCCGTCTATCGCTGTATTCAATACGCTCAACTGGAGTTATAGCGGTATCGCTAAAGCTTATGTCGATCATCAGATTCTTCCGAAAGACAAGGCTTTCGAGATCGTGGATGCGGCTGGCAACGTAATTCCCGCACAAGCTGGCGAAAGCCGTTCCGACGGTACCTATTGGAGCTTTTACGTGAAAGATGTCCCGGCCTTGGGATATGCGCAGTATTATATAAAAGTAAAGGATGCGCCACGTCCGGAAATACAGGGCGCAACGGAATTAAAAGAGACACATGTGGAGAATCCTTGGTATGCCATCGACTTCAATACCCGTAAAGGTACGATTCGTAAATTATATGATAAGGATTTGAACAAACAATTGGTTACGCCGGATGCGGAATGGGAGATGGGAGAGTTTATTTATGAGATTATCGATAGCCGTCATCCGATGGAACAATATCGTGCTCCCCAATTCCTCCGCCGTCGTCCCGAGAAGATGCGTTTCGAGAAATATGAGAAAGGCGATGTTTGGGATACATATCGTTTTCGGGGAGAGACAGTAGCGGGACGTGAGCCGAATAATTTGATGGTGGAATTCCGTGTATTTAACGTAACAAAGAAAATCGAGGTAGTTTATCGCTTGCGTAAAAAAGCGGTAACAGATCCGGAAGCGGTTTATATCGCTTTCCCGTTTGAGGTTGAAAGCGGTAAGATCCATTTGGATGTACCCGGCGGATCGATTGAGGCGGGTGTAGACCAAATCCCGGGCTCCTCTAACGATTGGTACACGGTGCAAAACTTCGCTACGGCTCGTAATGGAGAGTCACAGGTCGTGATGGGTAGCCAAGAAATACCATTAATGCAATTTGGGGCGATCAATACGGGGCGGTATAAGGCCGGAGCCGTACCTCAGTCCACGAATATGTATTCATGGCCGATGAACAACTATTGGGTAACCAATTTCAATGCGGACCAAATGGGAGAGATGCAATGGAGTTACTTCATCAACTCTTCGAAAGACAACACTATTGAGTATGCGACTAAGTTCGCTTGGGAAAACCGGATTCCGTTCTTGACCCGTGTTTTGCCTGCCGGAGATAAAAAGGTGGAGCCTCTTCAATCGGCTTCCATTTTCAAGATCGTACCGGAGAATTTGTTGTTGGTAAACATGAGGCCTGTGGAAGGCGAGAATGCTGTTATGCTTCAATTGCGTGAGATAGGCGGGAAGCCAGCTACTTTCTCCGTAACTTCAGATAAAATTAATTTTGTGAAAACTACGGTTTGTGATGTCGTTGGAGACCCAGTTTCGGGGAATCCGTTGAGTTTCGCTCCGTGGGAGAATAAGTTTATAAAATTATCTTGGTAGCATGGTAGGGGCGGGGTTTGCCCGCCCTTATCCAGTTTGTCTTATGTTTGTATATTGAATGTTTTGATAGGATTTAATCCCAAATAAATCGGTATTATTCTAAGCAGAAGACTTGCTTGTGTTAGAGTGATGGGTGAAGAGTGTCATGAGAGACTCTGTTTCGGGTAATGCCTTATTGGATTTCAAGCCTTGTGGGAATAAGTCTATGGCGCTTTCTTGGTAGAAAGATTGTAGATAATGTGGTTCTTCTTTTATTTATAAAGGAAGGCTAAATTTTTTTATATTATCCAGTCTCTGAATATATTATCTGTTTTTTTCATAGAAGCCATACTAGTGCCATTTTCGCCTAGCCTTGAATCTCAATAAATTTAACATTTGTTTATTGTAACCAATTTAAAGTGTTTTTACTGTTAATATTTGATAGTTAATTATTTATGTGATAGAAAGACGATGATACTATTGTAAGTCCGTACGGAACAATATATTTTTAGTACATTTAAGGGCTGATATTCTTGGTTTCAAGGGGTGATTTGTGATAAATGTGTCATTTTTATTAAAAAAATACTATAGATTTAAGTCTAGTTTACAAAAAAAGTTATACATTTGCCCAGTTTTTAATGATATAGACCATGAATGGCGCACTAGTTCCGTACGAACTATGTCCATCTATAACGATAAAAATTACATAGACAATGTAATCAATCTAAACTTAATTAAAAAACAAAGCAAAATGACAAAGAATGAATCTAAGCTATTATCCATTCAGGGGATAGCTAAAGCCTCAGCGTTCTGTTTGCTGCTTTCTGCCTTCTCTGTAAACGCCGCTATGGCCGCTCCCGCTCCCGCAGGCACGGTTGATGAAGTAATGGCAGTGCAGCAAGGCAAGAAAGTAACAGGTGTGGTTGTTGACGGTACAGGTGAGCCTGTTATTGGCGCTAACGTGGTGGTGAAAGGCACTACAAACGGTACGATCACTGATTTCGATGGAAATTATACGATCGAGGGTGTGCCCGCCGACGGAGTTTTGGTGATTTCCTATATCGGTTATTTATCTCAAGAGATCCCTGTAGGCAACCAATCTGCAATCAATGTTACATTGAAAGAAGATACACAGACTTTGGATGAGGTAGTAGTAGTAGGTTACGGTACGATGCGTAAATCGGATGTAACAGGTTCTATTTCTACAGCTAAAGGAGAAGAGATGTTAAAAGCTCAAAACTTTAGTGCATTGGATAACTTGCGTGGTAAGGCTGCCGGTGTAAATATCTTCTCTAACTCTAGCCAGCCGGGTGCTTATGGTAGCCGTGTTGTTATCCGTGGTCAAGCGACAATTAATGCCTCTTCTGATCCGTTGTATGTTGTGGACGGCGTAGTAATGGAGAACTTCTATTTGATGAACCCGAATGACATCGAGTCTATGGAGGTATTGAAAGATGCTTCCGCTACCGCTATCTATGGTGCTCGTGGTGCCAATGGTGTTATCATGGTTACTACGAAACGTGGTAACAAAGAAGGTGGAACGAAGGTTAGCTACTCTGGTTCTGTAAGCTTGGCTCATCGCGCTCGTAAGATGGATACGATGAATGCGCAGGAGTGGTGCGATGCTTTTATGCAAGGTATTGAGAATGAGAATAGATGGGGATCTGATAAGGATGGCAATCCATTTAACTGGTCTACTAATCGTGCGGATTGGTTTACAGATCGTCGTTTCTTCGATTCTAACGGTAATCCTCTTTATGATACAGATTGGCAAGATGAGGCAACTCGTACAGCGATCTCTCATAACCATCAATTGAATGTTCAGCAAGGTGGCGAGAAATCATCTATGGGTGCATTTTTGAACTATACTGATAACCAAGGTATCATGTTGAATACCTATTCAAAACGTTTGAATGCAAAGATCGCTTATGATGCGAATCCTACAACATGGTTATCTACAGCGATCAACTTGGCGGTGAACCATACTTGGGGTAACTCTACTCCAGAAGACGGTGGTGGACAGGATGCTCGTCGTACTATGATTGAAATGGTTCCTTGGATGCCGGTTCAATATAATGGCAAATATACCTCCACCAATACTCCAGAAGGGATGCCAATGGACTTTGAGGCAATGTCTAACCCTGTTCATATCTTGAAGACCTATAAGAATATGAACTATAATACAAAAGTATTCGGTAATGCAGCCTTGACATTCCATATCATCGAAGGTTTGGATTTGAAGACTCAATTCGGTGTTGACGCTAACTTTAAGACTTTGCATAAATATATGCCAAGTGACTTGGTGAATTTGGCATATGACCAACATGGACGTGCTGAAAGATATCATGCAAATACTCTTTATTGGCAGGAAGAGACTTACTTGACTTATAATAAGACGATTGGCGAGCACCGTATCAACGCTATGGCCGGTTTGTCTTGGCAGGAGCGCAAGTATGATTATTCTAGAATGTATACAGAAAACTTCACTACCGATTTCTTTGAGGACTTCAATATGGACGCAGGTACGAAGCCTGATGCTCCGAAGACTTATTGGGAACGTTGGGCTATGAACTCCTATTTCTTACGTTTCGCTTATACATTCAAGGATCGTTACTCCGCTACAATTACTGGTCGTTATGACGGTTCTTCTAAGTTTGGTAAGAATAATAAATATGCGTTCTTCCCATCAGCGGGTTTGGCTTGGAACATCACGCAAGAAGACTTTATGTCTGATCAAAATACGATCAGCAACTTGAAGTTGCATACCAGCTACGGTTTGACTGGTAACTCTGAGATTGGTGTTTACAAATCTTTAGCAACAGTTAAGAGCGAAACGTTATTATTGAACGGAACACGTAATTCCTATTCTTATTTAAATAGATTGCCTAACTCTGATCTGAAATGGGAGAAAACCGCCCAGTTCGATATAGGTTTCGATTTAGGTTTGTTCAATAATAGAATTACGTTAGATGCTTCTTATTACAACAAGAAGACTTCTGATCTGTTATTGGATGCTCCGGTTCCTCATACAACAGGTTTCGAGACTGTTTATAAGAATATCGGTTCTATCCGTAACCAAGGTTTGGATCTGATGTTATCTACTCGCAATATTGATACAAAAGACTTCACATGGACAACATCCATCAATGCTAACTTCAATAAAAATAAGATCTTATCTTTGGGTGACAATGACGAGGATATCTTGAAAAACGAATGGGTGAGCGGTGCTTCTATCTTGCGTGTAGGCGAAAGCGTAGGTAGTTTCTATGGTTACAAACGTTTAGGCGTTTATACAATAGAAGATTATGAAGCTGGTAACTGCCAGAAGAAACAGATCGGTCGTGCGAAACGTTCTTCTGAGCGTGAGATCATAGGTAAAGGTGTACCCGATTGGACTGGATCTATGATCAATACATTACGTTACAAGAATTGGGATTTCACTTTGGATTTACAATTTGTCGCTGGTGTTCAGACCTTGCAACAGTTCTATCACTCTACATATGACCGTTTCGGACAGACTAACGGCTTGACAAATATCTTGTATGACGCATATAATGGAACGAATCCTAATTCTATGCAGCAAGCTATCTGGTTGTTCAACGGTGGTCACGCAGGACAGGATACTTTGACAGACTCTCAATGGGTGGCTAATGGTTCTTATTTACGTGCGAACTTAATCCAGTTAGGTTATACTTTTGACTCAAATCAATTGGCAAAGACTCCGTTTAGTAGCTTACGCCTATATTTGAATGTGAACAATGCGTTCTTGATTACAGCGAAAGACTTTAATGGGTACGATCCTGAAAGTACATCTCAGATCTCTACATCTAACGGTTCAGTATCTCCAGAACAATTTGGTCAGAATATGGCCTTCTTCTCTTATCCGAGAGCTAGAACGTTTACGTTGGGTGTAAATGTAATATTTTAATTAATTAAATTATTCAGAAAATTGCAATGAAAAAAATATTAACAACAGCTATTTTATGTGCGGGATTGGTAGGATTTACCGCATGTGACAGTTTTTTGGATGAGGATCCGAAGTCGTCCTTGACTTTGGATACCTATTATAAGACAAGTGCTGATATTATTGGCAATGTCAATTATCTATATCGTGATGGTGCTCCTGATAAGATGGGTAATATGACTGGTGCTTATAGAGGTTCTAGCTTGTCTGTAATGAACATGGTAACTGGTTATTTCGTGAATGAATATGAAGGTCAGGAAGTAGACTGTTCCTATGCTCGCCAGTTGACTCGTCAGGACTTTACGCAATCTTGTTGTAATTATTTGACTAATGACACTTGGAAAAGTTGTTATAAGTCGATCAATGTAGCGAACGCAGTTATCAAGTATGTTGATGGTGTGGAAATGGATAATCAAGCTCAGTATAAAGCAGAGGCTCGTTTCTTCCGTGCATTGAACTATTTCTATCTTGTAAAAATGTTTGGTGATGTTCCAATGGTTACAGAACCTACAGAAGATGCTACTTTGGTTGAATATCCGACTCGTACGGCTGCATCGGAAGTTTTCAATACAGTTATCATTCCTGATTTACAGTTTGCTGTAGAGAATTTACCTAATGCTACTTTTGCAGGAAATAGTCACCGTGTGACAAAATATGCGGCTGATATGTTGCTGGCCGATGTTTACATGAGACTAGGAGAGTACGCTAATGCGGTTACTCCATTGAAAGATGTAATCAATAGCGGAAAATTCGCTTTGGCTACTAACGATAACCTTGCGGAAGGTAGTGCGTTCAATAAGTTACGTACAACAGATGATCTGCCAGAGGTTATTTATGCCCGTGAATATGACGCAGCTATTTCTCCTAACGGTAATATCCCGGTTCACGCATTCAATTTGATTTCTCCGACATTCTTCGCTAATTCTTCTACTGGAAACAAATACTCTTTGTGGGTAAATGTGTATGGTGTTAGCGAGCGTTATTTGAATGTGTATGGTGAGAAAGACTTGCGTGCCCAGATGAATCAGTTCTTCCATCGTACATATACGCATCCTGTTGATGGAACAACTCTGGATATGAAGATGCTTTGTAACTGGTACTGGTATGATGAGACTGCTATCTTAGAGACTGGTAAGGGTACGAAAGACTGGAACTTCTATCGTTATGCTGAAACATTATTATCTGCCGCTGAAGCTATCGCTCAGTCTAGTGGGGTAAACGCTGAGGCTGCCGGCTATTTGGCACAAGTTAAGGCACGTGCTAACATGGAAGGTAAGGATGTTTCTACAATCGCTTCCGAGCTTCAAAGATTAGGCAAGCAAGCTTTTATTGAAGAGTGCTGGAAAGAGCGTTTACGTGAGTTCCCATTGGAAATGAAGATTTGGGATGACTGTGTTCGTACAGGTAAATTCCCTCAAATCTCCGCTACAAACAAAGGTGAGGTTCAATTCGTTGATTTAATTGGCGCTAAGAATGGTAGCGGTGCTACATTCAAGGCAACAGACTTATACTGGCCGATCCCTGTAAACGAGATCCAACGTAATCCGAATTTAACTCAGAATGAGGGATATTCAGCGAAGTAATTACTTTTTATTTCAATAACTGATGGCTGAAAGGGAAGGATGAGTGATTATTCTTCCCTTTCTTCCTTAATACAAGAACCCCATCATCCATAACGGGATCTTATTTTTATATCATCCGCAACGATAAAACCGTCCGGTATCCCTTCTATTGGTGAGTACCTTTTTCGTTTGCCACCGATCTCGAACGTATAAATTCCATCCACTAAAAAATCGTTGGCTTCGCTCATACTTTACAAATTTATCCTTTCTATTTTATCTGTAATACTCGGATGTAAATCTAAGGTTGTTACTTGGTGAGACTTTTTCAATTGGTTCGCAAAGAACGTCTCCCGCATGTTGCCGATATTCGCTTTCAAAGGCGAGAGGATATACATCAGATTTCTATTTTTCAAGTAGATATTGTCCGGCTTTTGCAGGCGAGAGATACCAAAAGTAGAAACAGTTGTAGGTCAGCTTACTTTCTGCCAATACGTTTAGATAAGTCAATAAAACGTTTCTCGTGATACTAATCCATTCGCAGAGCTTACTGATATTCGGGATAAAAGGGGCCGGTAAAGATAATTTGCAGTTCTGGCATATCATCGTATATATTCTTCAACTCTTGGCTTTACTGGGGGGATTTATGTACCTCATCCAAGTGTAAGCGTGTTCCTCCTCGTTTCACGAAACGATCCGCAAAGTCATATAATGTATTGTCAGAGAAATAGATACTATCTAAGCTGACATATATGGTTCGTTCGTCTTGCGGAAAATTTCGCTTGATATGCTGTTGCGGTACACTCCCCGAGCACCTCTTATACCGATCAACCGGGCATCCCGATTAATCTCGTACACCGTGCTTCTAATAAAGGCGGTAGAGGTAAATCGCAACTTCTTTCGATACATCTCTATCAATCGCTCCATAATCGTACTTATATATATGCAAATATAACAAATTGTTTATAGCAGAGAGCAATTTTGGGCGTTTTTTGTTTACAGAAGGAAGCAATTGCTTATCCTCTAGCCTGTGTCAAAGTAAAGGATGTTTATGAAGTACTAGTGACTTGGCAAAGTAATATATACTGCATGGGCAAAATAAGTATATATCCTTTGAGCAAGTCAGTAGTATTGCTCAGAAAATCATTTTTTTTCTTCACCTTCCAATCGTCCTTCTAACTTAGCGGAATCTAGTACGTTATTTCTTGCTCTTTTGTTTTCATAGTTGAAAGTGAATAATAAGACAACCAAACCAAAATTCTGTATATTATACATTGTTTCATGCAACTTGCTGACTAATCAAGCTACCAAAAAGAGAGGGAAGGATGATCGCTCATTCCCTCCCTCTCTAGCCATCAGTTATTGAAATTTATTATTGAACGGCATAACCCTCATTTTGAGTCAAACTCGGGTTACGTTGCATCTCGTTCAAAGAGATCGGCCATAACAAGTCGGAAGACTTGAAGGTCGCGCCGGAAGCGTTCTTTGCGCCAACTAAGTCAACGTATGTAACCTTACCCTTCTCTGTAGAAGAGATTACAGGGAACTTACCTGTACGCAAACAGTCATCCCAAATCTTGAATTCCAACGGGAACTCACGCAAACGCTCTGTCCAGCATTCCTCGATAAAGGCCTGCTTACCTAATTTCTGAAGATCGGCAGTAATTGCGGCTACCGTCTTACCTTCCATGTTTGCACGAGCCTTAACTTGTGCCAAATAGCCGGCAGCCTCAGCTGTTACACCTTGAGACTGAGCGATAGATTCAGCAGCGTCAAGCAAAGCCTCTGCGTAACGGAAGATATCACGGTCTTTCGTAGAACGTCCTGTGTTCAACAAAGCGTCCTCATCATACCAGAACCAGCAACCACAAGCATTCTCAGGAGCCGTCCAAGTCTTGCCATTATCCGGATTTGTATAATTCCAATGGAAGAATTGATTTGGCTGGATACGTAAGTCGTTTGCCGCATACACGTTCAAGAATTGATTCGTTGGCCCGTATGTACGCTCAAAGATAGAATACGTACCAAATATAGCTGTAGCCGCTGAGTTGAATGCATAAGTAGGCCACCAACCACCGTTACTGATCGTTGCGTTGTACTCATAAGAATAGATAGACTCAGCCAAACCGTCTGTCGTACGGATCTTATTATAGGCAGAACCCAATGCTAAATCATCGTTGGTTGCCAAAGCATGCGGAGAATCGATCACCGTCTTTACCGCAGAAGCAGCGTCGGCATACTTACCTTGTTGCATATAAACGGAAGTCAAAACCATAGCGGCAGCATACTTCGTGATACGGTTACTATTGTTGTAGAAAGTAGCAGCCGGCAAAGCATTAACGGCATCCTTCAAGTCGGATTCGACCTGAGCATATACTTGCTCTACAGAAGCACGCTCCAAATACATGTTCTCCATAGATTCGTACGGCTCTACTGTCAATGGAACACCACCAAAGATCTTCACCAAGTTGAAGTAGTTCCAAGCTCTAAAGAACTTTGCCTCACCGATCAAACGATTTGCCAAAGACTGATCCATTGAGATCTCGGGGATATACTTGATAGCGCCATTAGCTACGTTGATAGCCTTGTAGCAATCATCCCATATACCGTCAATAGTTACGGAAACAGTCATCGTATTCTGCTGACGAGTCAACTCGCGAGAATATTTACAAGTCAGCTCCTGACCTTCATAACTGTTTGTAAAGTAACCGGTCAATTGTCCTGTGATAGAGGCAAACGGACCTACGTAAGCACTACCCGCACCTGTGAGCTTACTTGAAGCTCCCGTACGATACAAATAGTTCACGTTAGCCTGAGCTTGAGCCTCTGTCTGGTAATAATCCGGGGCTGTCAACGATGACTTCGGTTTCTCTTCCAAGAAATCATTACATGCGCTGAACCCGGTTAAACAAGCGCATGCAATCGCTACTGTCAATATTTTTTTCATTTCTAAAAATTCTACTGATTAAATGAATTAAAATGTTACATTAACACCGAACGTGAAAGTTCTCGCTCTTGGATAAGAGAAGAATACCATGTTCTGACCGAACTTATTACTATCACCCTGCGATGTACCCTCAGGATCGTAACCTGTGAAATCGCTAGCAGTAATCAAGAATAAGTTATTCGCACTTGCGTACAAACGCAAAGCAGACAAACCGATCTTGCTAATCACGTTTGAGTCAAAAGTATAACCCAATTGCAACATGTTACAACGCAAGTAAGAACCATTGGCGATCCATTGAGAATCTACTGTCGTATCCTGACCTGCATGGCCTGAGTTACACAAGTAAACAGCCTGTTGCATCGTGTTCGGGTTCGATCCGTTATATGCGTCATATAAAATATTGCTCAAACCATTCGTGATACCGAAACGGTCGTAAGTAGAGTGGTAGAACTGTTGCATGGTCTCAACACCCCATACGAACTGCAAGTCCATCGTCAAATCGAAGTTTTTGTAAGAGAAGTTGTTGATCCAGCTTCCAGTCCAGTCCGGCATACCTTTGCCGATGATCTCTTTCTTATCCGTACGTTTCGCACGACCGATCTGGTTCTTCTCGCACAAGCCGTTATTGAAATCTTCCTCCGTATAAACACCCAAACGTCTGTAGCCATAGAAAGAACTCATGTTCTCACCTACACGCAAGATACTTTCAGAACCACCTACCCAGCTGTTCATCTCGATATCCTCATTATTGTCGCCCAACTGAAGGATCTTGTTCTTGTTGAAGTTTAAGTTAATCGTAGAACTCCAATTGAAGTCTTGTGTCTGAACTGGGCGTGCGCTGATCATTAAGTCCATACCTTGGTTTCTTACAGAACCGATATTCTTATACACTGTCGTGAAACCTGTAGTGTGAGGAATCGGGCAATCCAACAATAAGTCGGTTGTCTTCTTGTTATAGTAAGCTACATCGAAAGACAAGCGGTTCTGCCAGAATCCAATCTCGAAACCAACATCAAACTGACCAGTCTTCTCCCATTTCAAATCCGGGTTCGCCATAGAGCTGATGTAAGAATACGGAGCGCGAATATCGTTGATCAAAAGCGTACCAGAAGAAACACGAGCCAATGACCGATAAGTGTCAATCTCGGAGTTACCAGTCAAACCGTAGCTAGTGTGCAACTTCAAATTGCTGATCGTGCTTTGATCTTGCATGAAATCCTCTTGAGAGATATTCCAAGCCAAACCTGCAGATGGGAAGAACGCATACTTGTTGTTTTCACCAAACTTAGAGGAACCATCGACACGACCTGTTACGGTTGCGGAGTAACGATCTTTATATGTATAAGCGAAACGCAAGAAATAAGAGTTCATCGCCCACCGATCGTAAGAAGACTCAGGAGATGCCGGAGTTGTACCTGCGGACATATTATTGTCCTCAAAGAAATCATCCGAGAAACCTTCTGTTCGTGCCTTATTCCACTTTTGCACACGCTCTTGCCAAGACAAACCAGCCATAGCGTTGATACGATGATCACCGAATACCTTATTGTAAGTCAAGTAAGTCTCCTCCTGCCAATAAAGTGTATTCCAATTTTGGTACTCAGCCCAACCATTCGGCATGGAGATGTTGTTCAAATCGATAGAAGAATAACCTCTATACGTTTTATTATGATGGTCAAGACCTAGTTGAGTCTTCAAATCCAAACCTTCAGCCAAGTGGAATGTCAAAGCGGCGTTACCAAACACCTGCGTGTTGTAGCGCATACGTTTTTGCATATCCAAGATCATGACTGGGTTAGACATACCCTCAAAGCCTAATACATCACCAATGGAAGAAGAGGTAGAAGTGGTATATTTACCATTCTTATCGCGAATCGGCATCCAAGGAACCATCTCGATCATGGTACGACGAGCCTCTTGGCCACCACCATCCTCAGGCGTATAACGCCCCCATGTATGGTTAACCAATACATTGACTGCCGTAGACAACCACTTCGTAGGATTTGCGTCGTATGCCAACTTCGCATTAATACGCTTATTATACGTATTGTTTACAATACCCTGTTGATCCGTATAGTTCAAGAAAGCACCCATTGAAGAGCTCTTACCCGCTTGTTGGATATTCAACTGATGGTTGTGAGAAACCGCAGTACGAGTAGCCTCATCTTGCCAATTCGTATCATACAGAGGATTACCGTTTGCATCAAAGAAATCTGAATCATTAAACCAATCAGCACGGTTCAAAGACCAATTTTTACCTTGCCACTTATTCTCGTTTTCCAGACCAATCATGAATGCGTCACACCACTCTTGGGCGTTCATCGTATCCATCTTACGAGCGATATGGCTTGCGCTGACAGATCCTTGATAGCTAACCTGTACACCTTCACCATCTTTCTTACCACGCTTCGTAGTTACCATGATAACACCATTGGCACCACGAGCACCGTAGATAGCGGCAGCGGAAGCATCTTTCAAGACCTCCATAGACTCGATATCATTCGGGTTCACCAAGTCGAAGTTCTCCATAACAACACCGTCTACCACATATAGAGGGTTTGAAGAAGCGTTGATAGTAGCCATACCACGGATAACGACACGGTTAGAATAAGCACCCGGCTGGCTGGAGTTTGAGAAGATGTTTACACCAGATACCTTACCGCGCAAGTTGTCTAGCGCACTAAAGTTTTGATTCTTTGTCAAGTCGTCTCCTTTAGCCACACCGATAGAACCGGTCACGTCTGACTTACGCATCGTACCATAACCTACAACTACAACCTCGTCCAAAGTTTGAGTGTCCTCTTTTAAAGTTACTTTTATTGAAGATTGATTTCCCACCGGGATCTCTTGGGACAAATAACCGATATAGGATACCACCAAGATGTCATTTGCGGACACGCCTTCCAACGAGTAATTACCGTCGAAGTCCGTGATCGTACCATTTGTAGTGCCTTTCACCACCACGTTAGCGCCAATAACAGGCTCACCTGTACCGTCAACAACCACACCTGTTACTTTCTTGCCTTGCTGCACTGCCATTACTTCATCAACCGTGCCTGCGGGAGCGGGAGCGGCCATAGCGGCGTTTACAGAGAAGGCAGAAAGCAGCAAACAGAACGCTGAGGCTTTAGCTATCCCCTGAATGGATAATAGCTTAGATTCATTCTTTGTCATTTTGCTCTTGTTTTAAATTAAGTTTAGATTGATTACATTTATATGTAATATTATATTCTAGAATAGACATAGTTCGTACGGAACTCGCATGTGATATTTAATCTTTTTCGGGAATGATAAAAGTGCGATGAATAGGGCATGATCTAGCTCATTGGATTTCTTTTTTCTAATTCTTTTTGTTAGATTTGCACCTAGATTCGTATAATGCCAGAAATTCATAAGAAAGAAAGGGATATTTCTAAATAAATGACACGAGAATCACTTTCTATTCATGTTAATTAAATGGATATTTGTAGTCCAACTATGAATATAAAACACAAAAACGGATAAATTATATTATTAATTAAATAGCTATATCATGAAGAAAAAAAGCGTTTGGGCTTTAGCTTTAGCGGCGATGTTGATGTGGGTGGGAAAACCTGCGGTAGCGGCTGTGAATGAGGCTTTTGATCCAGTAGAGTATGTAAACCCGCTAATGGGTACGCAATCTTCTTTTGAGTTGTCTACAGGAAATACCTATCCGGCGATCGCTCGTCCGTGGGGTATGAATTTCTGGACTCCCCAGACAGGAAAGATGGGAGATGGATGGCAGTATGTATATACGGCTAACAAGATCCGTGGCTTTAAACAGACCCATCAGCCAAGCCCGTGGATCAATGATTACGGACAATTTGCAATCATGCCGGTGGTTGGTAAACCGGAATTCGACCAAGATAAACGTGCGAGCTGGTTCTCGCATAAAGGAGAGATCGCCAAGGCTTATTACTATAAGGTATATCTGGCGGAGCATGACGTGGTAACGGAATTAACGCCGACAGATCGTGCCGCTATGTTCCGTTTCACTTTCCCGGAAAACGAGCATTCTTATATCGTGGTGGATGCCTTGGATAAGGGGTCTTATATCAAGGTGATTCCGGAGGAGAATAAGATCATCGGTTATTCAACGAAGAATAGCGGTGGGGTTCCCGATAATTTCAAGAATTATTTTGTGATCGAGTTTGATAAGCCTTTCACATACGAGGCTACATTTGCCGACGCTTCTTTGAAAGAGGGTGCGAAGGAGCAAACGAGTGACCATGTAGGAGCCGTAATCGGTTTCAAGACGAAGAAGGGTGAAATCGTTCATGCGAAGGTGGCTTCCTCTTTTATTAGCTTCGATCAGGCCGCTATCAACATGAAGGAATTAGGTAACGATAACTTTGATACCTTGGTTCAGAAAGGTAAGGATGTTTGGAATGAGCATTTGAGCAAGATCGAGGTTGAGGGTGGAGATTTGGATCAATATCGTACGTTCTATTCTTGTTTCTATCGTTCATTGTTGTTCCCTCGTAAGTTCTATGAGATCAACGCTCAGGGCGAGGTGGTACACTACAGTCCGTATAATGGTGAGGTATTACCGGGTTATATGTTTACCGATACCGGATTCTGGGATACGTTCCGTAGTTTGTTCCCATTCTTGAACTTGATGTTCCCGTCGGTAAACAAGGAGATGCAAGAGGGCTTGATCAATACATATAAGGAAAGCGGCTTCTTCCCGGAATGGGCAAGTCCGGGTCACCGTGGTTGCATGGTCGGTAATAACTCGGCATCTATCTTGGTAGACGCTTATATGAAAGGCGTGCAGGTTGACGATTTGGAGACTCTATATAAAGGTTTGATCCATGGTACGGAAAACGTTCACCCGAAGGTCTCTTCTACAGGACGTCTGGGGCATGAATATTATAATAAGTTGGGATATGTTCCTTACGATGTGAAGATTAACGAGAATGCCGCTCGTACATTGGAATATGCTTACAATGACTGGTGTATCTGGCAGATCGCTAAACAACTAGGCCGTCCGAAAAAGGAATTGGATTTATATGCCCGTCGTGCGTTGAACTATAAGAACCTGTACGACAAGGAAACCAAGTTGATGCGTGGCAAGAATGAGAATGGCGAGTTCATGGCTCCGTTCTCTCCGCTGAAATGGGGTGATGCTTTCACGGAAGGTAATAGCTGGCACTATTCATGGTCTGTATTCCACGATCCTCAGGGATTGATCGACTTGATGGGCGGTAAGGATTCATTTGTGATGATGCTTGACTCCGTGTTTGCTGTACCACCTTTGTTCGATGATAGCTACTACGGTGGTGTGATCCACGAGATCCGCGAGATGACCGTGATGAATATGGGTAACTACGCTCACGGTAACCAGCCGATCCAGCATATGATTTATTTATACAACTATGCGGGTCAACCTTGGAAGGCTCAATATTGGTTGCGTCAAGTAATGAATAAGATGTATACTCCGGGTCCGGATGGTTATTGCGGTGATGAGGATAATGGCCAGACTTCCGCTTGGTATGTATTCTCAGCGTTAGGATTCTATCCGGTCGCTCCGGGTACGACCCAATATGTGTTGGGCGCTCCGCTGTTCAAGAAGGCTACGATCCATTTTGAGAATGGAAACAACTTGGTGATCAATGCCCCGAACAACAGCGATAAGAATATCTATATCGAATCCATGACGTTCAACGGCAAGAACTACACTAAGAATTATCTGGATCATAACGATTTGTTTAAGGGTGGCGTGATCGACTTCAAGATGGGTGACAAGCCGAATATGAATCGTGGTATTAATCCGGAGGATATGCCTTACTCATTCTCCGTAAACGAGGAAGGGATCAATAAACTTTCCCCTATTTCTGTAAAACCTAGTAAAAAGAAGAAATAAGCAATTAAGATGAATTTCATTCATAAACCATTAATGTCAGGCATAGCGATATGCCTGACATTTTTCGCATACTCCTGTGCTACACCGGAGAAAACGGAAAACAAGACAGACTTTACCGCATATGTAGATCCTTATATCGGATCGGGAGAGCACGGACACGTATTTGTCGGGGCGAACGTTCCGTTTGGAGCTGTTCAAGTAGGTCCTCAGAATATTTTTAAGGGATGGGACTGGTGTTCCGGTTACCATTACTCCGATAGTATCATTATCGGATTTAGTCATACGCATTTGAGCGGAACCGGATGTTCTGATCTGGGGGATATCCTTCTGATGCCTTATACGGGCGAGGTACGTACCGCCCGTGGCGAGCAAGATAATATAGAGGGAGCCGCTTCTTCCTATTATAAACATGCCAACGAAGCCGTAGCTCCGGGATATTACTCTTTGCTGATGGATAATGGCGTAAAAGCGGAGTTGACGGCGACCGAGCGTGTAGCCTTACATCGTTATACGTATCCGTCGGGAAGCGAGCATCGCCTCTTGATCAACTTGAAGGAGGGTATCGGTGATAAAGCATATGACACTTATTTGAAGAAGATTGATGAGTACACGATCGAGGGGTACCGCTTTTCCAAAGGTTGGAGTCCACGTCACAAAGTATTCTTTACGTTGAAATGTGATCAGCCGATCGAGTCTTTGGCTGTATTCAACGATGATGAGGCCGCGGGTAATGATGAGTTGACGGGCGAGTCTGTAAAGGGAGTGATTACCTTTAAGGGAGATGCCCCGACCGCCTTGGTAAAGGTCGCTATCTCTTCCGTAAGTTGTGAGAATGCCTTGGCTAACTTACGTACGGAGCTTTCTCATTGGGATTTCGACGAGGTTCGTAACGAGGCTATCGATAAATGGAATGACCAATTGTCTTGTATCTCCATCGATACGAAAGATGAGCGTGCCAAGAAGGTTTTCTATACCGCCATGTACCATGCGTTTATCGCTCCGACGTTGTATTGCGACGCAAATGGCGATTTCCGTGGCCATGACGATAAGGTGTATACGAACAATACTTGGAAGAACTATTCCACTTTCTCTCTATGGGATACGTATCGTACCTTGCATCCGTTGTTCACGATTATCAAGCCTCAATATGTGTCGGATTTGGTGAACTCGATGTTAAGCATTTACGACCAGCAAGAGAAATTACCGATCTGGCCGTTGATTGGTGGTGAGACGGATCAAATGCCGGGATATAGCGCTGTGCCTATTATCGCGGATGCCTATCTGAAAGGTTTTACCGGCTTTGACGCTGACCGTGCGTATCGTTATATGGTTGCTTCCTCTGTCTATGAGAAGCAAAACGGGGTGCCGTACGTGTTGGAAAAAGGCTATATCCCTTGTGATAAGGTACGTGAGGCTACTTCTATCGCGATGGAATACGCAGCCGATGATTGGGGTATCGCCTTGATGGCGAAGAAAATGGGCAAGACGGAGGATTACCAGAATTACTTGAAACGTGGTAAATATTATACGCAGTATTTCGATAAGGATATCAACTTTATCCGTCCGAAAATGAATGATGGCAGCTGGCGTACGCCGTACGATCCGATTCAGTCCATACATAGCGTAGGCGATTTCTGTGAGGGAAATGGTTGGCATTATACATTCTTCGTGCCCCAGCATCCGGAAGGCTTGATCGAGTTGATGGGTGGCGACGCTCCGTTTATCTCGAAACTGGATTCTTTGTTCTTGGTGGAAGGTGAGTTAGGAGAGAACGCCTCTCCGGATATCAGTGGCTTGATCGGCATGTACGCCCATGGAAATGAGCCGAGCCATCATGTCACTTACCTTTATCCATACGCCGGCGAGCAATGGAAGACAGCCGAGAAAGTTCGTTACATCCAAGATGTGTTCTATACCGACCAACCGGAGGGCATCATCGGAAACGAGGATTGTGGCCAGATGTCCGCTTGGCATATCATGTCTGCCTTGGGATTTTACCAAGTAAATCCTTCCAATGGCGTGTTCGTGTTCGGTAGCCCGTTATTTGATAAGGCTTCCGTTCATTTGCCGGAGGGTAAGACTTTCGAGGTCGTAGCCCAGAACAACAGCAAGGAGAATGTATATATCCAATCCGTGTTGTTAAATGGTAAACCTTATAATAATTCTTATATCCTGTATGATGATATCGTGAAGGGAGGGAATCTTACCTTTGTGATGGGCAATACGCCGAATAAGGAGTTCGGAGCTGCCCCGGAAAATCGTCCGAAGACGGCTGAGTAAATAGCTCCCTTACTAGTGAGCGGCTTATTGCCGGGAAAGTACCCGGCTGAGAAGCAAAGAATAATTAACGAATTAATAATCGACAAAATGAAGACAAAGCTTAAAACTTCGATGGCCCTTTTGGCTTCCGCTCTCCTGTGGGTGTCATGTGCCGGTGGGGGAGGGACTTCTCCTTCGGCGATGGACCCGGTGGATTACGTGAATCCTTATATGGGAAACATCAGCCATTTATTGGTGCCTACTTTCCCGACCGTGCATTTGCCGAACAGTATGCTACGTGTATATCCGGAACGTGCGGATTTCACGGGCGACCGTCTGGGCGGTTTGCCTATTATCGTTACAAACCATCGTGAGCGTTCTGCGTTCAATTTATGCCCTTATCAAGGTGACGAATCCGGCTTGCGACCCGTGATCGCTTATAGCTATGACCGGGAGAAGATTTTGCCGTACCGTTATCAGGTATATCTGGATAATGAGGAAATCAACGTGGACTTCGCCCCATCCCATCAAAGTGCCGTATATTCGCTCACTTTCGAGAAAGAGGGACCGGCTTATCTGGTATTTAACAGTCGTAACGGACAGCTACAAGTAAATGGTAACGCCGTAAGCGGTTATCAATATATAGATAAGAAAACGAAAGTCTTTTTATATGCCGAGACAAACCAGAAGCCTGTGAAAGCGGGTGTATTGTCGAACGGCAGTGTCAACTATAACGAGACCTCCGTGGAAGGTACCAATGCTGCTGTCACCCTTTCCTTCGGGGAGGACGTGAAGAAACTTGGCGTTCGCTACGGTATCTCTTTTATCAGCGAGGAACAGGCGAAGAAGAATCTGGAGCGTGAGATCGCCGCTTACGACGTGGATGTGGTAGCGAAGATCGCCCGCAACGATTGGAACGACGCTTTAGGTAAAATACAAGTACAAGGCGGTACCAAGGATGAGAAGACCGTATTCTATACCTCTTTATATCGTTGCTACGAACGCCCGATAAACTTGAGCGAGGACGGGCGCTATTACAGCGCTTTCGACGGAAAGATCCACGAGGATGACGGACGGCCTTTCTATACGGACGACTGGATTTGGGATACCTACCGTGCTACGCATCCCCTGCGTGTCTTGATCGATAATGAGCGTGAGAACGATATCATCAACTCTTATCTCCTGATGGCGGAGCAGATGGGTACCGACTGGATGCCTACCTTCCCGGAGGTGACGGGAGATACACGCCGTATGAACTCAAACCATGCCGTCGCTACCGTGATCGACGCTTACCGCAAGGGCTTGCGTGGGTTTGAGCTGGAAAAGGCTTATATCGCTTGTAAGAAAGGTATCGAGGAAAAGACCTTGATCCCGTGGTCTGCCGCTCCCGCCGGTTGGTTGGACGATTTCTACAAGGAACATGGCTATATTCCCGCGTTGAGACCGGGAGAGAAAGAGACGGTGCCTAACGTATCCATTTGGGAAAAACGTCAGCCGATCGCCGTGACTTTAGGAACTTCGTATGATGAATGGTGCTTGTCCCAGATCGCTCAAGAATTGGGAAAGAAAGACGAGGCGGATTATTATTTGCGTCGCTCTTACAATTACCGGAACGTATTTAATCCGGAGACAGGTTTCTTCCATCCGAAAGATAAGGATGGCAAGTTTATCTATCCATTGGATTACCGTTATGATGGTGGTCTGGGTGCCCGTGATTATTACGATGAGAATAACGGATATATTTATCGTTGGGACGTACAGCATAATATCGGTGACTTGATCTCTTTGATCGGAGGCAATGAGGCGTTTACCTCTGCTTTGGATTCCATGTTCAATACGCCGCTGGGTATGTCTAAATGGCAATTCTATTCCACGCTTCCGGATCATACGGGTAACGTAGGTATGTTCTCTATGGCGAATGAGCCGAGCTTGCATATCCCGTACTTGTATAATTATGCGGGTAAGCCTTGGATGACGCAGAAACGTATCCGTACCTTATTGAATCAATGGTTCCGCAATGATTTGATGGGTGTACCGGGTGATGAGGACGGTGGTGGTATGTCCGCTTTCGTTGTCTTCAGTCAGATGGGATTCTATCCGGTGACTCCGGGTTCTCCTACCTATAATATCGGTAGCCCGATGTTTACCGACGTGAAAGTGGATATGGGTAACGGCAATACGTTCGAGATCCGTGCGAATAACGCGTCCGATGAGAATAAATACGTACAATCCGCTAAGTTGAACGGCGTAACCTTGAACCAGCCTTGGTTCAATCATAGCGATATCGCCGCCGGTGGTTTGTTAGAGTTAGAGATGGGGCCGAAAGCGAATAAGGAATGGGGATTGGGAACGCCTCCTCCTTCTGCCGCTCCGATGCCTAAGTAAATAAAAAAGCGTGTTGCGATTGTCGCAACACGCTTTTTTTATGCCAATACCTTAGCGATTAATTTCTTTAGTTCTTTTATATCAATGGGCTTCACTACATAATCCGTGAATTCACATTGTTTGGCGATCTCCTTTTCCCTTTCGAAAGCGAATGCCGTGAGTGCTATGATCGGAATGGTCTTGGATAAGGTGCGGATTCTGCGAGTTGCTTCGAATCCGTCCATAACCGGCATTTTTATGTCCATTAGGATTAGGTCCGGATGATATGTCTCGAACATATCGATAGCCTCTTGCCCGTTTAGCGCATGATAAAGTTGGTATTGCTTGCCAAACAAGGTTTCCAAAAGGAAATAATTCTCATAAACGTCCTCGGCGATTAAGATGGAATGATGCCTATCTGAACGGGGCGTTTCTTCGGATTGGACGAGGATGTCCGGTGAAAGCTCAATATCAGTCCGTTTTGTGTCCAAAGGCAGAGTGAACCAAAAAGTGGAACCCACCCCTTCTTCAGAGTCTACGCCGATTTTACCTCCTAATGCCTCGATAATGGTTCGGCTGATGGTTAATCCCAATCCCGTACCTTGCTGGAAAGTATCTACCTTGATGAATCGCTCGAATATACGTCTTTGGTTTTCCGCGGAGATACCGATACCTGTATCTTTCACGCAGACTCGGATAAAATCCCCTTCTATCTCATAATAAATCGTGATACTTCCTTTTGTGGTAAATTTGATAGCGTTATTCACGAAATTGGATATCACTTGCATAACCCTCCGCTCATCGGTTTTAACGATTACGGATGGGGAGTCGAGATCAAAGATCAGATCCACGTCTGAAGGCATCTTTATAGAGTCTGCCAATGCGATTTCGCCACATATATCCTTGATGTCCACTTCCTCGAAATGATAATCCATGGTTCCCGCCTCGATTTTAGAGAAATCAAGGATATCGTCGATCAGTTGCAGTAGCAAATCATTGTTTTTATGGATGATATCTAAATAAGATTGACGCTCTACCTCATCATCAATCTCGGCGATTATATTTGAGAACCCGACGATAGCGTTCAGCGGCGTGCGTATCTCATGACTCATATTCGCCAAGAACGCGGACTTCAATTTATCAGCTTCCTTTACCTTGATTAGCTCGATCTCCTTTTCCCGTTGCTGGGTTATGTTGGAGGTGTAGCTTACGATCCTGTTAGGCGTTCCGTCATCGTTGAATTTATAGGAGCGTACATTGGAGTTGAACCAGAATGTTTTGCCATTGAGGATACGCCTGTAAGCCGCTACGAAGTTATTGATCTTCCCTTGCAGGAGAGGTTTGAACTGTTTATTATATACCCGGTCAAAATCATCCGGATGGATTGAGGATTTATAGTCTTCTTGATTCTTGAAGTTGTAATCATGAATTGCTTTTAGCCCCTCATTATTATTAATGTCTTCATTGAGGCCAAAATCTACGGTCAATTTATCATTCTCTACATCGTATTCCCAAAGAATGGAATCCCCGGTATCTACCGATACTTTTAGCCGGGCTAGGCTATTTTCGATTTGTTCCCGCTTGATGTGATTCTCGGTATCGTCGAATACAATATAAATATAGCCGAATATATTATCAAGAGAGTCTTTTAATGTGACTCCTTTTACCAACAGATGCTTTGTTTTAGAATCATGATGACTATCGTAATAGCCGTTTTGAGAAGCAACCTTGAAATCATAATTAAGAGGAAAGAATATATCTTTTCCGTTTTTGAGGCTTTGGTTTACATATTTCGGGATATTAGGATTCTCGAACATATTCAGTCCCACGGCCTGCTCACGGGTAACACCAAAAATATCGAGATCCGCTTGGTTGATATCTACCAACACTCCATTCTCATCATAAAGTTCGGCGCCCCAAGGCATCTTGTCAAAAATGATCTTAAACTTCGTCTCGCTTTTCATGACTTGCATAGCCGTATGTTCTACTAATCCTTGGACTTCCCCTCTTTCAATGGCTATGGAAAGGATATCAGCCAACATATGTAAGTTCTCTATATCTAAGGCACTCCAGTTCCGTTTCTTTTTTACAGAATCAAAGCCGATAAATCCGGATGGTTTGCCTTGCTTGAAAATAGGGATGACTAATAAGGATGAAACCTCTTGCAAAATCAGAAGATGCTGCTCACTCTTCGCCTCTTCCGGCATTTTAGAGACATCATGAATAACGATATCCATGCCCTTTTTGATACTATCGTACCACCAAGGAATCTCGTCTTGCGGGAGTTGACGCAGTAAATCCTCTCGCATAGAGATAATGCCATCACAAGTAACTTCATTCGTAAAGTCAACAGTATGAGTTTGTTCGTCAAATGTTCCGATATACACCCGATCCACATCGAAAAATTGTAAGATGCGGAATAACGCTTGGTCAATAACCGAGTTTTCTTTGGCTCCAAGAAGAAGTGACAATACATCCGACATCGTTTTTCGCAAATCAATCATATTGGCCAAAATCAAGTCGGTCTTTTCATCTTCTACATCGGTCTTCTTGTCTATAGCCTCATTAAGAAATGTTGTATTGGAATGAATGTTATTCATGATAAATTGAGTGTACTAAATTTATTCGAAAACAAATGTAAGTATAAACTTTGATTATTTTTTGTTTTAGTGTTTATTATATTATTATCGTGGCTTTAAAAATAATTTTGTACGTTTGTAAATAGTTGAATTAAACTTGAAATCTATGGATAATAAAATCATATTGACGATAGGCCGCCAGTTCGGAAGCGGTGGCCGCGAGATCGGACAACGTTTGGCGAAGGAGTTGGGTATCGGTTACTATGATAAGGAACTGATTACCGTGGCGGCCCGTGAGAGTGGATTATGCGAGGATGTTTTCGAGAAGGCGGACGAACGTGCCTCCAGTGGTTTATCGTACGCTTTTACGATGGGGTACTCTTCTTTTATGGGAGGGATGTTTACGCCTTATAATGATATTTTGTCTAATGACGGTCTTTTTAAGATACAGAGTGACGCTATCCGTAAATTGGCGGAGACTGAGTCGTGTGTTTTGGTAGGGCGTTGCGCTGATTATATCCTCCGGGATGATCCGGCTTGTTTGAGCTTCTTTATCCATAGTTCAGTGGAGAGCCGGGTCCAAAAGACCGTGGAAAGGCATGGTGTGACAGTGGAAGAGGCGAAGAACATGATGGAGAAGACTGATAAATCCCGTGCGGCTTACTATAATTATTATACGAATAAGACATGGGGAATGGCCTCTTCTTATAATTTCTCGATCGATGTATCCGTATTAGGGATCGACGAGACCGTGGAATTTATGAAAAGCTTTATCGAGCGCAGATTGAATAAGCGTCCGCCTCATTTCGGATAAATCGTATTCTTGAGAAACCATTATTGAATAGAGATTAACCTATTAAAACTAAGAAAGTATGCGAAAACCTTTTATTACTGTTCGGCTGACCCATGGTATGTTGGGCGCCTTGTTAGTTTCCACCTGTGCTTGTTCGGGCACGAAGTGGACGGAGATAGAGAAAGATTCTATCCGTATCGTTACCCAGCAAGAAGGAGCTGTATTAGGATATTCCGCCAATTCGGGGGTGAGACTTCTTACTGTTGACGGATATGCCTTCAAAGATCTGAATCGGAACGGGCGGCTTGATCCGTATGAGGATTGGCGTCTTACGCCCGAGGAACGTGCCGTTGATTTGGCCGGACAGTTATCTACAGAGGAAATCGCCGGATTGATGCTTTATAGCGCCCATCAATCTATCCCCGGTGCCTCGAAAGGGTTTGGAACTTCTACCTACAATGGCAAATCTTTTGATGAGAGTGGAGCCCAGCCATCCGATCTTTCCGATGCGCAGCGTAAATTCCTCACCGAGGATAATGTTCGTCATGTATTGGTTACGAGAGTACAAAGCCCAGAAGTGGCGGCTCGCTGGAATAATAATGTGCAAGCTTTAGTGGAGGGCATCGGTCACGGTATCTTACGGTCGTTGATAATCCCGATGAGGCGGATTTCGCCATCGTCTTTATGACGAGCCCGAACAGTGGTACGGGGTATGATAAATCCGATCGTGAGAAAGGAGGAAACGGTTATATGCCTATCAGTTTACAGTATAATGATTATACAGCTACCTATGCCCGTAATCCAAGTTTGGCGGGGGGAGATCCGTTTGAGAATTTCACGAACCGTTCTTATAAAGGTAAGTCCGTGAAAACAGCTAATAAGCAGGATATGCTTTCTGTTTTGGAGACAAAGGCTAAAATGAAAGGTAAGCCTGTAATCGTATCTTTGGAGATGGATAAGCCCACGATTATGTCCGAGTTCGAGGGTTCGGCGGATGCCATTCTGGTGAACTTCGGTGTACAAAACCAAGCGGTCTTGGATATCATCAGTGGAAAAGCCGAGCCTTCCGCTTTGTTGCCTTTGCAGATGCCGGCAGATATGCGTATCGTGGAGGAGCAATTCGAGGATGTTCCCCGGGATATGAAATGCTATACGGACAGCGAGGGCCATCTGTATGATTTCGCTTTTGGTATGAATTGGAAAGGCGTTATCGATTATGAGCGAGTGACTAAATATAAATAGGGTAAATTACATTTTTGTGTTTTTGTGGTTACGGTATCTATATATAATGCCTAAATTTGCATGGTAATATTATTAAGTGCAGACCATGAAAATTATGACATTGCAGGGAACGGACAAATTGTTATATGAACTTGTCGCACCTTTGGTCATGAATCCAGCCATTTTGCGACAAAATAACAATTACCCTTTTAAAACATCTCGTAGCCACGTTTGGTATATAGCCTTTCATGAAACGGCTGTTGTTGGTTTTATGCCTGTAAAAAAAGGACATATCTATTACTCTATAGACAATTATTTCGTGAGTGGTGACGATCCTTCGGTATTGAGTGAACTTCTTGAAGAAGTCATAAAGGATTTTTCATCTCAAGCTTCACTTATGGCTGTTGTGCATAAACGTCATGTAAAAGTGTTCTCACAAAAAAAGTTCCAGACATGTGTTGAGTGGAAAAATTATGATAAAATGCATTATTTACCGGAGGTAGAGTCATGATGCGAAGAATGGATGTGTACGAGGCGACAGAGAAAAGATTGAAGATCATTTTTGATTATTTCGATTACGTATACGTCTCTTTTTCCGGCGGAAAGGATAGTGGTGTACTGTTGAATTTGTGTGTAGATTATATTCGTAGATACGCTCCGGGACGAAAACTAGGTGTATTTCATATGGATTATGAGGTTCAATACAGCCAGACGACCGAATATGTGGAAAAGGTTTATGCCGCTAATTCCGATATCCTTGATATTTATCATTGTTGTGTTCCTTTTAAAGTCCAGACATGTACATCTATGTTTCAACAATATTGGAGACCTTGGAGCGAGGAGTGCCGGGATATCTGGGTTCGAGAGATGCCCCATTCATGTCTCCGGGCGAAAGACTTTGACTTCTTCAAGGAGGACATGTGGGATTATGATTTTCAGAATATGTTCCCTTTTTGGTTGTATCAACGGAAAATGGGCCGGCGTATATGTTGCCTTGTTGGTATCCGTACCCAAGAGAGTTTTAATAGGTGGCGGGCCATACATAGTGATAAGAATTACAGAAAACTAGCTAATTATAAATGGACTCGCAGAATGAATTATTCTATATATAACGCATATCCTATTTATGATTGGAAAACTCAGGATATCTGGATAGCGAACGGAAAGTTCGGTTGGCCATATAATCATTTGTATGATTTGTATTATCAAGCAGGGGTGCCTTTGTCCCGGCAACGTGTGGCGAGCCCATTCATATCCCAAGCGATATCCACACTGTTCATTTACAAAGTTGTCGATCCCGACATGTGGGGGCGGATGGTTGGACGTGTAAACGGTGTTGGCTTTGCCGGTATATATGGGAATACCTCCGCTATGGGATGGAGGGCTATCAAGTGCCCAGCCGGGTTCTCTTGGGAGAAATATATGTATTTTCTCCTAAATACCTTACCCGAAGAAACTCGTGAGAACTATTTGAATAAGTTAAGAGTCAGCCGTAAATTCTGGAGAGAAAAAGGAGGATGCCTCAGTGAGGAGACTATCGCTAAGTTACGGGCGGCTAATATTCCTATCATTGTGGAAGAATGTACCGCTTACCATACGGATAAGAAACCGGTACGGATGGAGTATATCGATGATATCAATATACCCGAGTTTAAAGAAATCCCTACTTACAAACGTATGTGTGTTTGTATTTTGAAAAACGATCATACATGCAAGTATATGGGTTTTTCCCAGACAAAACGAGAGAGGGATATGAGAAAAGAAGTAATGGACAAATATAATTTTTATAAGCATGGGAAACTTTGTTAGTCCGGCATATGGTGTTAGGGCTGTCCCTATAGAAAAAATTGTAGCCAACAGCTATAACCCTAATATCATGGCACCACCGGAAATGCGATTATTGGAACTTTCCATTTGGGAGGATGGCTATACGATGCCTTGCGTCTGTTATTATCTTGAAGAGGATGATTTATATGAGATAGTAGATGGTTATCATCGTTATCTGGTTATGAAGCAATCTCAAAGGATTTATGATCGTGAGAAAGGAATGTTGCCTGTAACGGTGATTGAGAAAGATATTTCAAACCGAATGGCTTCAACCATTCGCCATAACAGGGCTCGAGGGATGCACAACTTGGAACTTATGACGGAGATTGTTACGGAGTTGGTCAAATCTGGGATGTCTGATAAGTGGATCATGCGTAATATTGGAATGGATAAAAATGAGTTACTTCGGTTCAAGCAGATTTCGGGATTAGCTGAATTATTCCGGGATAAAGAATTCGGTTGGTCTGATGACTGGTCGGAAGAAGATTAAGCTTTTTACATTTCTCAATATGTTGAGGAGCAATTTGTTTGTTCGCCGATATATCGAGTATATAATGTTCTTTCCCTTCCAACTCAGAGTCTGTCCAAAGCTCGATAACCGAATTGCCTTTTGCCCGTAACCCTCCCATAATGGCGCTTTGCCCGAATCGTTCTCTCAATATGTCTTGCAACTCAAACAAGCAGGGAGCCTGTTTGGGCAAATTGGTTTTCACTACGGTTTGCGGAGTGATTGTAAAATTCTTCGCATCCGTTACTTGTCCCCAAGAACATACCACCACTAACAGCAGCGACAACATGATATTGATTTTTCTGACGGTAAAGCACATAACTTCTTTTATTTAAGATATTGTATCAAGGCATCGCATTGTTCCATATATCCTTGCAGCGTATCTGCCATTTGCGGCATTTCAGGAAGCAGTTCACCACATATCCGTTTGATGCCGGGTAGTTCCATCAATCCGGGAAAGCCTTTTCGCATCCATTCTTTCTTAGAGGGATAATCGTCCGGAAGATTAGTGTATAGCATTTGGTAGTAGCTGATGGATAATGCGATCTGTTGTATCTGTTTTGTCTCTCCTTCGGGGTATTGTTCCAGTTTGTCGATAGCTTCCGTAAACAGGGATCGCTGCATTTCGATGGTAGCCGGATAATCACCCAACAATACAAGTGTCTGTAACAAATAAATACGGCAAGTAGCAAGTTCCTGCTCAGTTAACGGCAGTCCGCTCAGGTACTCAAGCCCCTTTTTGACCTCAAGGAGAGAGAGCAGGCGTTCCGGTGGCAACGTGCCCGGTTCTTGCACCTTCAGCCATTGGTGGCAAGCGAAACTGACCACGCAACGGTGGAGCAGGCGTGACGGATCATTTTCATCTCCCGTAAGGGAGGCATAACGGTCGGCTTCCGCAAAATCATGCTTTTCTATAAGCTTGTACATTATGCGTTTACAAAATTCCGGAAATAGAGATTCCTGTTTCTCTTTCCACTGGTTGTACGGGGTCTCCCAACCGGCAAGGAAAGACATTTCCTCTTCTTCAAAATCGAAATCCATCTCTTTCCCATAGGCTCCTGCCACTTCAAACGCTTCGGGAACTGCCAGCAGCCGGAGCAACGCTTGGATTCTTTCCGGTTCGGGTGCATTGTCATCGTCCAAACCTTCCACTACGCAAAGTAGCGGAAAGAACGCGTACCAATGTCCCAGCGTATCGGCTCCTCTTTTATCCCCTTCGGCAAGTGCCTTAGAAGCTAAGGGAACAATTTGTTCCGCCAATTCCAAAGGGTCTAGTAGCCGAAGTTCCGCCTTTGCCGATACAGGAAGAACACTCATCTCAAGCAGCTTTTTCCATAATGCAGTCCCTGCGGTGACACAACACTTTCCGGAACAACCGTCCACATAAGTACCATCTTTCAAGAAACCGCCCTCTACGGCAAGCCGCCTCGCCTCGCTACGCTCCGGCTCCGGCAATTGCTCCGGAGGCAAAAGAGAGAGATAACCGAGTTGTTCCAGTTCATCACGAACCCGTAATACCGTGTACCCGCAGTCCAGTTGATTTTGGATTTGGTAAAGACTATAACAAATACTTTGTGCCAAAGGTGGAACAGGAGAGGCGGTCGCTGTTGTTATCACGGAATATTCCACCAAACTTTCTATAGCATGCATTGGCATAATTGCAGTGATTTATAAGGATTAATATGAGTCATATTGGTTGATAAATTGAAAACCAGAGATAGAAACTATAAGTTTGAATTACCTAATTACAAGATTTACAGATTTAATACCACTACGTTTATCGTAAGCAAAGTTACAGATATTTATTATTTGACCGATGATTTTTGCAAAGAATTTGCATTGCAACAAGGAAAAGACTAACATACCGTGATAATTATACTGATAACCTATGGTTTTATATGAATGTTATTGGCTATTGTACCCGATGAAATTGGTGGCAAATCTTCAAGGCATCTTATACATTATCCATCCGAATGACGGAAAAATTGAGGGGAAACATAGAAGTGGAACCTGAAGGTGTACAGTTATACTAATTTTTTGTACATTTGCCCCCGACTTTTCACATAGGGGTGCCCGAGTCATACGGGCTGAGATTATACCCATCGAACCTGATCCGGGTAATGCCGGCGAAGGGAAAATAAGGTAGAACTAGGAAATAAAGGGGGCGTTACCTCTATGTGCTCCCTGATGTTTAAACTTTAATTAGTTATTAAGATGGAACAGATTGTTTCAAGTGGAATCATTGACTCTTACTTCGAGAAGTTGAAGAGCAACTTGTCTGTGGATGTAGCGATCGTGGGAGGGGGACCTTCCGGTATCGTGGCCGCTTATTTCTTGGCGAAAGCCGGTAAGAAGGTGGCGTTGTTTGATCGTAAGCTGGCTCCCGGTGGAGGTATGTGGGGCGGCGCTATGATGTTCAACGATATCGTGGTGCAGGAAGAGGCTATGCCGATTATCAAGGAATTGGGCGTAAGCTATAAGGAAGGTGCTAACGGCACGTATATCATGGATTCGGTACATACCACTTCCGCTTTGATTTATCAGGCGACGAAGGCGGGCGCTACGATCTTTAACTGCTATTCGGTAGAGGACGTGGTGTTTCATAACGATGCCGTAGCCGGTGTGGTAGTGAACTGGGCTCCGGTAATCCGTGAGGGGATGCACGTGGATCCGTTGACGATCATGGCAAAGGCTGTCTTGGAAGGTACGGGGCATGATTGCGAGATTGCCCGTGTGGTAGCCCGTAAGAATGATATCCAATTGAATACACCGACCGGAGGCGTGATCGGCGAGCGTTCCTTGAATGTGGAGCTGGGTGAGCAGACGACGGTGGAGAACACGAAGGAGATCTACCCGGGATTATTCGTTTCCGGTATGGCCGCTAACGGCGTAAGCGGTAGCTTCCGTATGGGACCGATCTTTGGCGGCATGCTGATGAGCGGCAAGAAGGCTGCTGAGTTGATCTGCGAAAAACTTGGGAATTGAAAATTGAGAATTGAGAATTGAAAATTATTGATTGTTGTATCTTTAATTTTCAATTCTCAATTCCCAACGGTTTTTCCTTGTCTCAAGAATAAGAATCCCGTTATGATCAACGCCGTGGATAATCCCGTATAGAATACGGAAATGAAAGAATTCGGCAGTAAATGGAACGTGCGGATCGTGATCCCGAAAGCGATCATGAAGATCATGATAATCCAACCTTTCACGTCGAAGAAAGAGAACGGGCAATGTTTCCCGTTTTTCCGGGAGATCCGTTCGGAATGTTTATAGAAAAGCCGTTTAAAGACTAAATTGAAGAAAAGCAAGAAAACGATGGTCGCTTCCCCGATCTTGAATAACCAATAATGGGTATCGTTTAACCATGTGATGATACCGATGCGTAAGATATTGATACCGGCGAAAATCCATACGCAACCGGCGGTATATAATAATACCTTTTTATTTACTCCAAACTTCATCTATCTTTTTATTTACCGCAAACTTACAACATTCATGTAAAAAACGGAAAAATATCCTTATCTTTGTGCCATGCGTGAGAAAATGAAACAGAGGATTGTACAATACGTGGTGCTGATGGCCGGCATCTTGGCATTGCTTTCTGTGGTTATCCCTCACCATCATCACCGGGACGGGATGCCTTGTTATCAATCCTTGACCGCGGAGCAAGCGCATGGCGATAAAAGCACTGATACGCATGATTGCGGTTGCGACGGGCATAACTTGGCCTATTTCAGTACGCATATTTCTCATTTTATGGATGGAGATGTGGATATACATCTGATGCCGTTACTCGTCTTATTTGATTACATTTATCCACCTGAACCGGCGTTTTGCGGACAGCTCCTTGATCACGAGAACGCCCCCTACATTGAGTCGCTGCACGACACTTGGATAGTGAGTGCCTCGGGACTTCGTGCCCCTCCTATGTCTTGATACCTCGTTTGTGAGAGCGGGTGAGGACAGACTTGCCCCTATCTATTTATTATTAACGATATCAAGATTTTTTACACAATGAAGAAAATATATTTGGTAGGTGCGATGTGCGCTTACCTGTTTGCCGGTTGTGCGGGAAATGCGTCGCAAGCCGGACACGATGAGCATAATCATGAATTAGAGGCTCACGACCATGATCATGAGGGACATGAACACGAAGGCCATGACCATGAGCATGAGGCCGGTGGTACCCATCCCGGCGAGATTGTCTTTAAGAAAGCCTTAGCCGAGGCCGTTGGTTTGCAGACCGTAACGGTTAATCCCGCTCCTTTCACGGATGTGATTAAGACGAGCGGACGAGTAATGGCGGCGCAAGGGGAGGAGTCCGTGATCGTCGCTACCGTCCCCGGCGTGATCTCGTTTGGTAGCTTGCCGTTCGTGGATGGTACGGCGGTACGCAAGGGACAGGCCGTGTTGAGTATCGCTTCCAACGCCCTCTCGGATGGAGACGTGGCGGCAAGGGCTAAATTCGCTTATGAGACAGCGAAAAAGGAATACGAGCGTATGCAAGCCTTGGTAGGCGATAAGATCGTATCCGCCAAGGATTTCGAGCAGGCCCGCTTGAATTACGAGAACGCCAAGGTCGCTTATGAGGCGATAGCGGGAAAACAGACGGCGAAAGGCGTGTCTGTAGTCTCTCCCTTGAATGGTTACTTGAAGAACATCCAAGTGAAAGAGGGTGATTATGTATCCGTAGGCCAGCCTTTGGCTACGATCTCGCAAAACAATCGTTTGGTATTGCGTGCGGACGTGTCTGAGAGGTATTACAACGATCTTCCCATGATCCAAACCGCTAATTTCATGACTCCGTATGATAACGCTCTCTATAAATTGTCTGATTTGCGTGGACGGTTGTTATCGTATGGAAAGGCTTCCGATATGAACTCTTTCTATGTACCGGTGACTTTCGAGTTCGATAATAAAGGAGCGGTTATCCCCGGTTCTTTCGTGGAGATCTTTTTGTTGACAAAGCCGATGGAGAATGTCTTGAGTGTGCCTGTCTCCGCCCTTATCGAGGAGCAGGGCGTTTATTCGGTATTTATCCGTCTGGATGAGGAAGGCTATAAGAAGCAATGGGTGACGCTGGGAGCGAATAACGGCTCGGAGGTACAGATCCTTTCCGGATTGAAACCGGGCGATGAGGTCGTGACCCGTGGCGCTTACCAGATCAAGTTGTCTTCCGCTTCTAACGCGATACCGGCTCATAGCCATAGCCATTAATAGGAGGGACGTTGCATGTTAAATAAGATAATTTATTATTCATTGCACAACCGGTTGGTAATCTTGGTTTGTGCGCTATTGCTGATGATCTGGGGTACGTACACGGCGTTTAATACGGACGTGGATGTGTTCCCGGACTTGAACGCCCCGACGGTCGTGATCATGACCGAGGCGAACGGTATGGCTCCCGAGGAGGTGGAACGCTTGGTGACATTCCCTGTGGAGACTGCCGTGAACGGTGCGATGGACGTGCGGCGTGTACGTTCCTCGTCTACCACCGGATTCTCCGTGGTTTGGGTAGAGTTTGATTGGGGTACGGATATTTACCGGGCTCGTCAGATCGTGTCCGAAAAACTGGCTGTCTTGGGTGAGAGCCTTCCCGAGAACGTAGGTAAACCGACCTTAGGCCCGCAGTCATCCATCTTGGGTGAGATGATGATCCTCGGTTTGACCGCCGATTCCACGTCTTTGTTGGACTTACGTACGATCGCCGACTGGACGATCCGTCCCCGTTTGTTGTCTACGGGCGGTGTGGCGCAGGTGGCCGTGATCGGTGGCGATATTAAGGAGTACCAGATCTTGTTGGACCCGGCTCGTATGAAGCACTACGGTGTAGGGTTGAACGAGGTGTTGGATGTTTGTCGGAATATGAACCGGAATGCCAATGGTGGTGTATTGTATGAGTTTGATAATGAGTATATCATCCGGGGAGTCTTGTCTACGTCGAAGGCGGAGGAGATCGCTCAGGGTGTGGTGAAGACTGTGAATGAGTATCCGGTTATGCTGGGTGATATCGCTACGGTTAAGATCGGCGGTAAAAGCCCGAAGTTGGGAACCGCTTCCGAGCGGACAAAGCCAGCCGTGCTGATTACCGTGACCAAACAGCCGGATACGAGTACGGAGAAGTTGACGGAGAAGCTGGACGAGATTGTTGTCGATTTGCGGAAGAACTTGCCGGCGGATGTACATGTCTCTACGGATATATTCCGCCAGAGTCATTTTATCGATAACTCTATTAATAATGTAAAGAAGAGCTTGTTTGAGGGTAGTTTCTTCGTGGTGATCGTCTTGTTCCTGTTCTTGATGAATATACGTACGACGGTGATCTCGTTGGTAGCCTTGCCGTTATCTTTGCTGGTCTCTATCATCGTATTGCACTACATGGGATTGACGATTAACACGATGAGCTTGGGAGGTATGGCGATCGCTATCGGTTCCTTGGTGGATGACGCTATCGTGGACGTGGAGAACGTGTATAAACGGATCCGGGAAAACCGGCTCTTGCCTCCGGAGCAGCAACGCTCTACCTTGGAGGTGGTTTACGACGCTTCCCGTGAGGTACGTATGCCGATCTTGAACTCTACCTTGATTATCGTGGTGAGTTTCGTGCCCTTGTTCTTCTTGAGTGGTATGGAAGGCCGTATGTTGGTTCCGCTGGGTATCGCTTTTATCGTGGCGTTGTTTGCTTCTACGGTGGTGGCGCTTACCTTGACCCCGGTGCTTTGTAGCTATTTGCTGAACCGTAAAGCGACGGGAATGAAGGAACTGCGTGAGGCTTGGATAGCCCGGAAGTTGAAAGTGGTCTATAAACGGGCTTTGGAGTTTGCGTTGGCTTACCAGAAATGGGTGCTAGGTACCACGATCGCTTTGTTTGTGGTCGCCTTGGTGATCTTCTTTCATTTGGGACGTAGTTTCTTGCCCCCGTTCAATGAGGGTTCTTTTACGATCAACGTAAGCTCGCTTCCGGGAATTTCCTTGGACGAGTCGGATCAGATCGGACGCCGTGCGGAAGCGTTGCTGTTGCAAGTACCCGAGATAAAGACTGTGGCTCGGAAGACCGGTCGTGCGGAATTGGATGAGCATGCCTTGGGCGTGAATGTTTCCGAGATCGAGGCTCCTTTCGAATTGCAAGACCGTAGTCGGGATGAGGTGATGAATGATGTCCGCAAGAAGTTATCTACGATCAGCGGCGCTAATATAGAGATCGGGCAACCTATTTCCCATCGTATCGACGCTATGCTTTCCGGTACGGAGGCGAATATCGCTATCAAGCTGTTTGGTACGGACTTGAACCTGATGTTTACGGTCGGAAACCAGATCAAGGCCGCTATCCAAACGATCCCGGGTCTGGTGGACTTGAAGGTAGAGCAGCAGATCGAGCGTCCGCAGTTGACAATCACCCCGAAACGTGAGTTGCTGGCTAAATATGGCATTCCCCTGCCGGAGTTCGAGGAATATATCAATGTGATGTTGGGTGGAGAGGCCGTAAGTCAGGTGTACGACGATGGCAAGAGCTTCGACTTGACCGTGAAGACCTCCGACGCTAGCCGTGCCACGATGGATGATATTAGCAATCTGATGATCGATGCCGCCGGACAGAAAGTGCCGCTAAGCTACGTGGCCGATATCCGTTCGGTGACCGGTCCGAATACGATCAATCGTGAGAATGTGCAACGTAAGATCGTGATTAGCGCCAATGTATCGGAACGTGACTTGCGAAGTGTGGTTAATGAGATACAGGATCGGGTAGAGGCTAATATCCGTTTGCCGGAGGGATACCATATCGAATATGGTGGCCAGTTCGAGAGCGAGGCGGCGGCCAGCCGTACCTTATTGCTGACGTCATTGATGTCGTTATTGGTGATCTTCATGTTACTGTACAATGAGTTCAAGGACGTGAAGGAGAGCGGCGTGATCTTGTTGAACCTGCCGTTGGCGTTGATCGGTGGCGTGATTATCCTATGGCTTACTTCCGGCGAGATCAGTATCCCGGCGATTATCGGTTTCATTTCCTTGTTTGGTATCGCTACCCGAAACGGTATGCTGCTGATCAGCCACTATACGCATTTGCGTGGAGAGGGAATGGGATTGCGTGAGTCCGTGATACAAGGTTCCCTAGACCGTTTGAACCCGATCTTGATGACGGCGTTGAGTTCCGCCTTGGCGTTGATCCCGTTGGCGTTGAATGGCGATCTTCCCGGGAATGAGATCCAAAGCCCGATGGCGACGGTGATCTTGGGTGGTTTATTAACCTCTACGTTCTTAAACGGATTCATCATCCCGATTGTTTATCTGATAATGAACAAGAATAAAGAATAAGTTTTATGAAATCATATATTATAGTCGCCGCCTTGTCTGTATTGACAGGCGGCCTTTCCGCCCAGACTTCTATAGAGGACGTGCTCCGGAGCGTGGAGGCGAACAATAAGGATTTACAGGCGAACAGCCAGTTGGTCCAGTCGCAGAAGCTGGAGGCGAAGTTGGATAATAATTTGCCAGACCCTTCGGTCTCTTATTCGCATTTCTGGGGGAATAAAGAAGGGATGGGATTCACGGGCGAGTTCGTGGCTTCCCAAAGCTTTGATTTCCCGTCCGTATATGTCCGGAAGCATAAGCTGACGAAGGCGAAATCCGCGGGTTTGGATCGTCAAGGGATGGCTTTTCGTCAGCAAATCTTGTTGCAGGTGAAAGAGGTTTGCCTAGATTTGGTGCTGTTGAACCAGCAGAAGAACCTATTGGATACCCGTCTTAGGAACGCCGAGCAACTTTCCGCTTTTTATGCGACTCGTTTGGAGAAAGGAAATGCGAATATCCTTGAGACAAACAAGATCGATCTGGAATTATTGAACGCTCGGACAGAGGCCCGGATGAACGAGACTTCCCGTATTGCCAAGCTGCAGGAGCTAGCTACCCTGAACGGCGGTATCGCTATCGAGTTTACGGATACGGTTTACGCCTTGCCGGATAGGGAGGTGCTTTCCTTTGATGAGCTGCGGACGGAGGCGATGCAATCCGATCCGCAATTACAGACCTTGCGTAGCGACCAGACGACAGCCCTTCGGCAGGTGAGCGTGAATAAGGCGAAAGGTCTGCCCGGCTTTGAGTTAGGGTATCGTATGAATCCCGCCTCGGGTGGAGAGCGTTTCAATGGTTTCTTGGTAGGAATCACCATCCCGTTGTTCTCGAACCGTAATAACGTGAAACAGGCGAAGGCTCAGGCCCGCTATACGGAGATGCAGTTGGAGAGCGCTTCTTTCACGGTAGAGAATGGGTTGAGGCAGCTATATGACCAGTCTGTCTCCTTAAAGAAATCTATCGATGAATATAAGGATGTGCTGAAAAGGCAGAATAGCTTGGTCTTGTTGAACAAGGCTATACAGGCCGGGCAAATCTCTATGATCGAGTATTTCGTGGATGTGACGACCTATTACCAAAGCGTGCAAAACTACCTGCAATTGCAAAACCAATACCAAAAGGTCATGGCGCAATTGTATAAGTATCGATTATGATAAGGAACACAACTGTGTTTTCTCTTGAACACAGTTGTGTTTATCCACAGATACAGTTGTGTTTTCTCACGAACACAACTGTGTTTTTACGTTCTCTAAGGATAGCTTAAAGTCCCGGATCAATTCTTTCATCACCTCTTCCACGGATAATTCCTCCCAGAATAAAGACGCTACCTGTCCGATCTCTAACTCGCCTTCCTTTAGGTCGCCCTCAAAGATTCCTTTCTTGGCACGTCCTTTGCCCAATAACTCACGTAATTCTTCCACGGACGCTCCCCGGGCTTCCGCTTCTTCCACTGCCGTAGCGAAATCTCCTTTTACCAGACGGGTAGGAGACAGTTTCTTTAATAATAACTTCGTATCGCCTTCCTTAAGATTCAAGCATAGTTTCTTGAAATTCTCGTGTGCCGAGCTTTCTTTGGTTAGGGCGAAACGAGTGCCTATCTGTACGCCGTCGGCCCCTAGTGCGAGTGCCGCTAGCATCGCTTGACCGTTTCCGATACCTCCTGCCGCCAAAAGGGGGAGGGAGGTCGCTTTCCGGACAGCGGGGATCAGGCACATCGTAGTTGTTTCCTCCCGTCCGTTGTGCCCGCCGGCCTCGAAGCCTTCGGCAACGATGGCATCCACTCCGGCCTCCTCGCATTTCGTGGCGAATTTAGAGCTGCTTACCACGTGAACGACCGTCATGCCATGATCCCTCAAATACTTTGTCCATGTTTTCGGGTTGCCGGCGGAGGTAAATACGATCTTCACTTTTTCCTCCACCAATATCCGCATCAAGGTATCGATTTCCGGGTACATCAGCGGGACATTCACGCCAAAAGACTTGTCGGTCGCCGCCTCGCATTTACGGATATGTTCCCGGAGCACTTCCGGGTGCATGGAGCCTGCCCCGATCAATCCTAATCCACCGGCGTTACTAACCGCTGAAGCTAGCCGCCAACCACTACACCAAACCATTCCCGCCTGTATGATGGGATACTGAATACCAAAAAGACTACAAATTCGATTCATATTATTTCTTGCGTTAATCTCGCTAAAATTAGTGAACTATTTTTATTGGAACAACAATTTCTTTGTCGAGGTTGTTGAATAGGCATATAACTTTAAAATATAAGAGATATGCCAGAGAATATAATGAAAACGTTATGGGATGAGAGCGATGATCTTCACGATGAGACCATGTCTACCAATTCGGTATTGTCGGATGATTACACGTCTAATGACATTCAAGATTTACAAGAAACGATCGAAAATGAAAATATCGAGGACGGTATAGAGAGCGATTCGATTGAACATTGAATGAAAGCATATTGGGTCCCCGAAGGGAAGATCTCCCTCCGGGGATCTTTTTTTGTATGAATTGTGAAAATCTTTTTCCGGATTCTAAATAATAACAATTTGAAATAGAATTGTAACGCAAAACTTCGTTATCTTTGTCCATTGTAATTCTAATATAACAATGGCATGAATAAAACGCTTATGGCCGCAGGTTTAGCGGTTATTTTGGGAGCTTGTTCCTCCTCAAAGAAAAGCGATGTAGCGGAAGGCGCTACACCCAATCCGTTTTTTGCGGAGTATACGACACCGTTCGGGGTGCCTCCGTTTGACCAAATAGAGGTGGCTCATTACAAGCCGGCTCTTTTGAAAGGCATGGAAGAGCAGTCGAAGGAGATCGAGGCGATCGTGGCAAATCCGGATGCGCCGACATTCGAGAATACGATCGTGGCCTTAGACCAAAGTGGCGAGTTGCTTACTAAAGTAATGTATGCTTTCGGTGGCCAATCCAGTGTGAATACCACGGACGAGATCCAAGAGCTCGAACGTGAGCTTTATCCCCTTTTATCCAAACATTCGGATGATATCAGCTTAAATCCCAAGCTTTTCGCCCGGGTGAAATCCGTATATGAGAATCAGGCGAGCTTCCATCTGGATAAGGAACAGAAGAAGCTGTTGGAGGAAACCTATAAAAGCTTTGTCCGGGGAGGAGCCAATCTGCCGGAGGATAAGCAGGCGAAGTTGCGTGAGCTGAACGAGAAGATATCCATGCTCCAACTTACTTTCGGACAGAATACCCTGAAAGAGACCAACGATTTCCAATTAGTGATCGATAATAAAGAGGACTTATCCGGTCTGCCGGAAGACGTGATCGTCAAGGCGGCGCAAACGGCCCAAGAGAATGGTCTGGATGGTAAGTGGGTGTTTACCCTCCATAATCCGAGCGTGATGCCTTTCCTTCAATACGCCGATAAGCGTGATTTGCGTGAGAAGATCTTCAAGGCGTATACGAATCGTGGCAACAATAATAATGAGAATGATAATAAGGAGGTCGTTAAGCAGCTGGTTGCCGCTCGTCTGGAGAAAGCCCGATTGATGGGATATGAGGATTATGCCGCTTTCGTATTGGAAGAGAATATGGCGAAGAACGAGAAGAACGTGTACGACTTGCTTGATAAAATCTGGCCATCTGCCTTGGCGAAAGCGAAAGAGGAATTGGCCGATATCAACGCCGAGATCAAGAAGGAAGGCGGTAATTACGAGGCCGAGGGCTGGGACTGGCGTTATTATTTCGAGAAAGCCAAGAAAGCGAAATATAACTTGGACGAGAACGAGATGCGTCCTTATTTTGAGTTGGGACATGTACGTGAGGGCATCTTCTATGTAGCCAATAAATTATATGGTATCACGTTTACCGAGATCAAGGACATCCCGAAACCGGACCCCGACGCTCTCGCTTTCGAGTGCAAGGATAAAGATGGTACGCATCTGGGCGTGCTGTATATGGATTTCTTTACCCGCCCGGGCAAAGGAGGTGGCGCATGGTGCGGCGGTTACCGCTCACAAACGTATAAAGATGGGAAACGGGTAGCCCCGGTGGTTACTACCGTATTTAATTTCAGCAAACCGGCGGAGGGACAACCGGCGCTTTTGACGGCCGACGAGACCGAGACCGTATTCCATGAGTTCGGTCATGCCTTGCACGGTTTATTCTGCGATGTTCATTATTATGGCGTGTCCGACGTGCCTCGTGACTTTGTGGAGCTACCTTCGCAAGTCGATGAGCATTGGGCCGTTGAGCCGGAGGTATTGAAAGTGTACGCTAAACATTACCAGACCGGCGAGGTAATACCGCAAGCCCTTGTAGACAAGATGATCAAGAGTGGCAAGTATGGACAAGGCTTCGCTACGACGGAGTATCTGGCCGCCTCTTATCTGGATATGGATTATCATGTATTGAAAGAGATCCCTGCCGATTTGGATATTGAGAAATTTGAGGCGAAGGTCTTGGGCGATCGTGGTCTGATCCGTCAGATTCCGTCTCGCTATCGCTCCACTTATTTCGGACATACGATGGAAGGTGGATATACAGCCGGTTATTATAGTTATATCTGGGCGGAAGTGTTGGATTGCGACGCTTTCCAAGCTTATAAGGAGACGGGTAATATCTTCAACCCGGAGGTTGCCTCTAAATTCCGTAAATACGTACTGACCCCGGGCGGCATCGACGACGCTATGGACATGTACGTGAATTTCCGTGGCAAACAACCTAGCATCGATCCGCTGTTGGAGAACAGAGGGCTAAAATGAGCAGAACAATTTATAACTCATAAATCAAAAAATCAGTAAAGATGAAACAATTAATTATGGCAGCAGGATTAGCCGTTATGCTTACTGCCTGCGGTACTTCCGAAAAGAAGACCGTGGAGGGTGAGAACCCGTTCTTTGCGGAATATACCACCCCGTTTGGAGTTCCACCTTTTGATCAAATCAAGTTCGAGCACTACAAACCGGCCCTATTGCAAGGTATGGAAGAGGGACGCAAGGAGATCGAGGCGATCGTGAATAACCCGGAGGAGCCGACGTTCGAGAATACGATTGTCGCTTTGGATGAGCAGGGTGCGTTGCTTCGGAAGGTCCAGATTGTTTTCGGTGGACAGAATAGCGTGAATACGAATGATGAGATGCAGGCGTTAAGCCGTGAGATGTCGCCGCTATTGTCAAAATATAGTGATGATATCAACTTGAATCCGAAATTATTCGCTCGTGTGAAGGCGGTATATGATAAGAAGGATGAGTTGGGTCTCGATAAGGAGCAAATGAAGTTATTGGAGGAGACTTATAAGGACTTCGTCAGGGGTGGCGCTAATCTTTCCGCTGAGGATCAGGCTAAATTGCGTGAGTTGAATAGCAAGATCTCCATGTTACAGCTTACTTTCGGACAGAATATGCTGAAAGAGACGAACGCTTTCAAATTGGTGATCGACAAGCAGGAGGATCTTTCCGGTCTGCCCGAGACCTTGATCGCTAACGCCGCTCAAGCGGCTAAGGATGCCGGGATGGAAGGCAAATGGGTATTTACCTTGCAGAACCCGAGCGTGATGCCGTTCTTGCAATATTCCGATAAACGTGAGTTGCGTGAGAAGATGTTCAACGCTTATATCAACCGTGGTAATAATAATAATGAGAACGATAACAAGGAAGTGGTTCGTGATTTGGTTGCCGCTCGTTTGGCGAAAGCGAAGTTGATGGGCTATGATGATTACGCTTCTTTCGTGTTGGAGGATCGTATGGCGAAAAGCTCGGATAAGGTCTATCAATTGCTAGACGAGGTTTGGAAGCCTGCTTTGGCGAAAGCGAAAGAGGAATTGGCCGATATAAACGCCGAGATCAAGAAAGAAGGCGGCAATTTCGAGGCCGAGGGCTGGGATTGGCGTTATTATTTCGAGAAGGCCAAGAAGGCTAAATTCAATTTGGATGAGAATGAGGTTCGTCCTTACTTGAAGTTGGATAATGTTCGTGAGGGTGCTTTCTATGTAGCTAATAAGTTATATGGTATCACGTTCACCCCGATCCGTAATATCCCGTTGCCTTATCCGGAAGCGCAGGCTTTTGAGTGCAAAGATAAGGATGGCTCTCATTTGGGCGTTATTTATTTCGATTTCTTCCCTCGTGCCAGCAAGCGTGGTGGCGCATGGTGTGGTTCTTATCGTCCGCAGGCTTATAAGGATGGCAAGCGTGTGGCTCCGGTCGTAACGATCGTTTGTAACTTTAGCCAGCCCGCTCCGGGACAACCTGCGTTGTTGAGCGCTGATGAGGCGAATACATTGTTCCATGAGTTCGGTCATGGTTTGCACGGCTTGTTCCGTGACGTGCATTACTCCGGTGTTTCCGGTGTTCCTCGTGATTTCGTGGAGTTGCCTTCACAGGTTATGGAGCATTGGGTATTCGAGCCGGAAGTATTGAAGGTGTACGCTAAGCATTATCAGACCGGCAAGGTGATCCCGGCCGAGTTGATCGAGAAGTTGGATAAGAGCGGTAAGTACGGACAAGGTTTCGCTACGACGGAGTATCTGGCGGCTTCTTATCTGGATATGGATTTCCATGCGATCAGTGGTGACGCTGCGGATAAGAAGGTGATCAAGTTCGTTGACCAGACGAATAATGTTCCGGCCAACTTGAACGTGATGGATTTCGAGCAACAGACGTTAGGCCGTCGTGGTTTGCTGAAACAAATCCCTTCCCGTTACCGTACGACTTACTTCAACCATACGATGGGTGGCGGCTACACCGCCGGCTATTATAGCTACATCTGGGCTGAGGTATTGGATTGCGACGCTTTCGAGGCATTCAAGGAAACCGGCGACATCTTTAATCAAGAATGTGCCGATAAATTCCGTAAATATGTCTTGACCCCGGGCGGTATCGACGACGCTATGGATATGTACAAGAATTTCCGTGGCAAGGAACCGGGTACGGATCCGTTGCTGAAGAATAGAGGACTGAAATAATCTAGAAATGGAGATTTTATAAAGGCGGACCGGTTGGTTCGCCTTTTTTTGTATATGCTCAACCTCCCGGATCTGTATTACATTTGCTAAGTTTTATCACGAAAAAATAGCGATAGTATGGAGAAAAAGGATTTAGTAGAAGGGATGAGGTTGTATATCTATAAATTGCGTGTGGATGGGCGTTATTCCACGGCGAAGAGCTATCAGGATGCATTGAACTCATTCATGCGGTTTTGTGGGTTGGAGGTAATTCCCTATATCTATGTCAATAAGGAGAACCTTCGGCGTTATCAGGCCTTTTTGTTGAATAAAGGATGTACATGGAACACGGTGTCGACCTATATGCGTCGGATCCGTTGTGTGTACAACATGGCGGTGGAGGAAGGGTTGGCCCCCTATATCCCTTATTTATTTAAGGGAGTTTTCACGGGTATAGAGAGCAAACGCAAAAAGGCGTTACCACAGGATTTATTACGTTCTCTGATGACGGCCTCATTAGATGATCCGGAACTGAGAAAAACACGGCAGGCATTGTGCCTGATGTTCCAGTTTTGCGGTATGGCATTCGTGGATTTCGCTCATCTGAAAAAGGAGAATGTCCGGGGTGGGGTTTTGGAATATAAACGCCAGAAAACGGGTACTCCGATGCTTATAGAGGTACAATCTACCGCATGGGAGTCGCTGAGGGAACTGTCAAGTGATGTAGGTAAGGACTCACCCTATTTGTTTCCTTTCTTGAAAGGGATAAAAGTGGGAAAAGAAGCCTACAAGGAGTACACTTCCGCTTTGGCCCATTTTAACCGGAATTTGAAGAGGTTGGCGAGAGCCTGCGGTGTGTCTATCCCGATCACCTCATATTCGATCCGTCATTCTTTTGCGATGATTTTGAAGGAACAGGATGTCCCGATTGAGATGATCAGCGAACTATTGGGCCATAAATCGATCAAGACTACGCAAATCTATTTGAAAAGTTTCTCGTTGGAAAAGATGTCTGCGGTGAATAAAATTTGTTTTGAGAGTGTGTACAATCATGTACCGAAAGTAGGGTAAAGGGAGTAGGCTACTTGGGGAGTAGCGTATTCTTTCACGGCGCAAATGTAGTAAAAAATAACTAAAAACAAGCAAACAAATGCGCTTGTTTACTCATTGTAGGCGTTTGATCCTCTCTATTTTTTGATTTTCCTGTTTTATCCTAGACGTATAGACATGGTGATGCGGGTGAAATGACCTCTTGTTCCCGGTATCATTCCACCATGCCTTATAACCTGTGTGTATTCCTGTAGAGACGGGGCACGCCCCATCTCATCCCCTCCAAATGGTAACTTAAAGCTACTATCAGACAGTGGGAGACGGGGCGTGCCCCGTCTCTACAACCGGGTGATAACCGTTCTCGCACCTTTTAGGCTACTCCCCAAGTAGCCTAAGATTTCGAGAGATGGTAATTTTCAGTAATGCCACATTTAAAAATATAAAGTACTGTTTATCAAGATGATATAAATGATTCTTGGTAGGGCTCTGAATTGCCGTGGGGTCTGTTTTCGGGCCACGGGATAACCACTGGAAAAGATAATCATAGAGATGGATATATTGACAGGCAAGTGCTCGGATAGGTTCATGGCGCATGTTCTGAAGCGACGTGACCAGGAGGCCGTCCGCTGGTACGTGCTCACGCTCCCTACCGCCGGTGGCGGGCGTGACAGGATCAGTCCCTCGAAGGGGCTGGACGCTGAGCTTTCCCGCCGTGAGCGTCGTGGGGAGGCCTTGTTCGAGTATTTCTCCCCCTCGTATGTCGAGGCGAGGAAGGTGGGCGGCAAGATGGTCAACACGAAACGGCCCCTGCTGTACAACTACGTGTTCGTCCACGCCTCGGAGGACGAGATCTTCCGCCTGAAGCGTACGCTTCCCCTGTATAATTTCCTCCCCCGGGTTTCCTCCGGCGGGCGGTCTTATTTCCCGTACCTCTCGGATCGTGAGATGGATACCTTGCGTTGGGTCGCGGCTTCTTACTCCAACGAGCTTCCCGTATACGTGCCAGATAGCGGCCGCTTGTTGAAAGGCGACCGTGTGCGTATCACCTCCGGCCCTTTTACCGACATGGAGGCGGAGGTGGTGGTGCAGCCGGGCGGTGGGCATAAGGACGTGATGGTGCGTATCCTCGACTGTCTGTGGGTCCCCTTGTTCGAGGTGAGAGCGGGGGAGTACGAGTTGATCGAGCTGAACACGGGGGGCAAGCACGTGTATACCCATTTGGACAACGACCGTCTGTCGGAGGGCTTGCACGATGCCTTGGGCCGTTACCATGCCTCTGGCGTGGTAGTGGATGAGGATGCCCGTCTGGCCCGTGAGGTCCTGCGTGGCTACGCCTCTCTCCGTGGTGAGACCGACGTGATCCGTTGCAAGCTTTACTCTTTGCTCCTTCCTGCCTATCTGCTTTTGGGCGAGTCGGATGAGTTCGATCGTTTGCTCTCCACGATGCGCAGCATGCTCCCGGTGATAAAAGCGGGGCAATCCCGTGCCTTGTTGCTGGTCACGCTGTACGGCTGTACGGACAGCAGCCTCTACCAACGCATGGCGCACGAGGTGGTTGACCCGTGGCTGGACGAGCCTTCTCCCAAGAAAAGTAAGTCTGTGTTGATACGTCGTCTACGTGATTACGACGGTTGGCTGAAACATAATGAATAATGAATAATTCAAAATTCATACATCATAAATCATAATTCAAGACATGTCTTCCCTTCCTTCGGGCATCCGTTTGATGAACCTGTTGCGTGACCATTTGACAGAGATCATGGATCGTGAGCGTGCGAACCTGAACTCAATACACCTGTATTGTACGGGATCTTACTGGGTGTCGTTCGAGCGTTCTGCCTATCAGTTGCGTCGTGTGTTTCCGGATAGCGAGACTACGCCGCTGCGCCTGTTCGCTTATCCGTTCCCGATCGTGATGGTGTCCGTTACGGATCGCTCACTCCGTTTGTACGCCCGTAAACATATCTTGAGGAGGGACGAGACGGATTACAAGCTATTGACCGTCCCCGGGCTTCCCATGGCGGATTACCATGTATGGCACGCTGGCGAGGTGGAAGGCTTGCCCCAGCTGACATGAACTCCAAATATGAAGCGCTGGAAAAGTAATAAACTCAATTATGGTATAATGATTTTGATTGATGGTTGGCAATTAGCATGAAATTTCGTATATTTACTCTAGAGGAAAAATAATTGTCATAAATTAATGAAAGCGGACGTGCTAAATTCGATAAAAGAGACCTTACGTAAGGTGATCTTGATTTCCATCTGAAAGGCACTCATAAGGAAATGCCGTCCGATGAGATGGGCAATGGGGCGATAGACACCCATGAGCAATCTTAGGTGACTTGCGCCACTAACCTAAGATATTTTACCAACGTACCTAAGATACATGGTGGATGAACCTAGGATATTTTTTTAGTCAAAACAAATGCTTTGGGTCTGTTACGGATCTGAAGTGACTACTTATATACAATAATCATTATGTCAGAGGAAATCAAAATTGCTGTAGCTGGAACCGGTTATGTCGGGTTGAGTATTGCTACGCTGTTGGCACAGCATCATCCGGTCACTGCGGTTGACGTTATACCGGAGAAGGTGGAGACGCTAAACCGGAAGCAATCTCCTATTCAGGATGAGTATATCGAAAAATACCTAAAGGAGAAGGAGTTGAACTTGACGGCTACGCTTGATGGAGCGTCCGCTTATCGTGATGCCGATTTCATCGTTATTGCGGCTCCTACCAATTATGATCCGGTGAAGAACTATTTTGATACGCACCATATTGAGGATGTGATCGATCTGGTATTGAGTGTTAATCCAAGGGCGGTGATGGTGATCAAGTCGACCATTCCGGTCGGATATTGCCGGAGTCTTTATCTGAGATACGCCCAAAAGGGTATTGAGCGACTCAATCTGCTGTTTTCTCCGGAGTTTTTGCGTGAGAGCAAGGCGCTTTATGACAATCTTTATCCCAGCCGTATAATCGTTGGTTATCCCAAATTGCTAAGCGATGAGCAATTCAATGCGGAGAATGAGGCGATCGAGAGGATTGCGGATATTCCGGGTTTGGAGAAGGCTGCCCACACGTTCGCCGCCCTGCTTCAAGAAGGTGCCATTAAACAGGATATTCCGGCGCTATTCATGGGAATGAAGGAGGCCGAGGCCGTGAAGTTGTTTGCTAATACCTATCTGGCTTTGCGTGTAAGTTATTTTAACGAGTTGGACACCTATGCAGAAGTGAAAGGTTTGGATTCGAGTGCCATCATCAAGGGCGTGGGGCTGGATCCTCGTATTGGCACGCATTATAACAACCCCAGCTTTGGTTATGGGGGCTACTGTCTGCCGAAGGACACCAAGCAGTTGCTCGCCAATTATCAGGATGTTCCCCAGAATATGATGACCGCGATCGTGGAGAGCAATCATACCCGTAAGGATTTCATTGCGGACCAGGTGTTGCGCAAGGCCGGCTACTACGATTATAGCGAGAGGAACAGTTTCCGGTGCTCCGAAGAGCGAGAATGCGTCGTGGGTGTATACCGTTTGACGATGAAATCGAACAGTGACAATTTTCGCCAGTCCTCTATTCAAGGCGTGATGAAACGTATCAAGGCGAAAGGGGCCAAGGTGATCGTCTATGAGCCTGCATTGGAAGACGGGAGTTCTTTCTTCGGCAGTGCCGTGGTGAATGATTTCGCCCGTTTCAAGGAGATGAGCCACGCCATCATAGCCAATCGTTATGATGATTGTCTGGACGATGTGTTGGGAAAGGTCTATACGAGGGATATCTTCGGTAGGGATTGAATCTTTAGATGATGGCTTTACAAGAGAGGCTGGGAAGGAATAAGACCATACTGGCTAATTTTTCCTATCTGAGTTTGCTGCAGGTATTCGCTATTCTATTTCCATTGCTTACCTATCCTTACTTGCTTCGGGTTATAGGCTTGGAATTGTATGGCGTGATCATATTCGCTCAATCTATAATAAACTATGTATCGCTGGTGATCAACTTCGGGTTCAATATGTCCGGAGCGAGGAACGTGGCGATTTACAAGCAGGATAGGGCAAGATTATCCCGGATCGTCACATCCATTTATTGGTGTAAGTTCATTTTATGGCTTGTTTGCCTAGTCCTGTATTTATCGGTCATCAGTATGGTTCCGTTCTTTGAGGATCATTATTGGGTGTATGTCCTCTCTTTCCTTTTGACATTCAACGAGCTTCTGTTACCTATCTGGTTCTTTCAGGGGATTGAGAAAATGAAATATATCACATTCGTGAACCTATCTGCCCGCCTGTTGTTCGTGGTTGCTATATTCTTGTTTGTCCATCGGCAAGAGGATTATTTGCTGGTCCCCTTGTTAAACGGGATCGGGGCTATACTGGCGGGTTGTCTCTCTTTATATATCGTGTTGGAAAAAGAGAGAGTAAGGTTTTCCTTGATGCCGGTAAGAGAATTGCGATCGGCCTATAAGGAGAGCTTGCCCTTATTTGTTTCGATCCTGTCCACACAGATTTATGTGAACGTTAATAAATTGGTGATCGGTTCTTTTCTGGGGATGTTGGAGGTTTCCATTTATGATATGGCGGATAAGGTGCTTCTTTTGATGAAACTCCCAGCCTCCATGATAGCGCAAGCCGTTTTCCCGAAGATCTCCCGTGAACAGAATATTCGTTTTATCAATCATGTGATGTTCTTGTCGGTAGGGATCGCTTTACTTTTCTACATTAGTATGTTCTTCGGTAGTGACTGGTTGGTGTATCTTCTCGCCGGAGAACACATAGAAGAGGCTTCTGTCATTATGCGATTGCTGGGAATCTCTGCGATCTTGACATCTATCAATGGTTTCCTTGGAGGAAATCGTCTGGTCCCGCTAGGCTATTCGTCCGTGTATATGAGAGTGATGGTTGGAAATTGTCTGTTTTTTCTGACGGCTATGGGCTTGTTGTGGCTGACAGGAAGCATAACTATGTATACGGTTACGGTAATGGCCGTAGGGGTGGAAGTGTTTTGCTTTGTGTCGTTAGTTTATAGGAACTGGCGATTAGGGTTGTAGGGTTTAATAAAATAGTAATACTTATTTAGGATATATATCTAAATAAAGTGTTATAACAGAGATTTATTAAGAATATGTTGTTTTTCATTATAGCGTTTTTTCTCTTTTTTTATGTGTATATAAAAAGAATGATAAGGGATAGCTTTTCGAAAAAGATCATATTGTCTTTTTGGACTATATGGTTTATATCTTTGGTTATATCTACTTTCAATCCTTATGGACTTTATCCGGTATCTGATGAAGTATATGTAATCATGTTACTAAATGTTTCTGCTATTATATTAGGTTTTTCTTCTGTAAAAGTTAATAAAAATATATGTTTAGACAAAAAGGTATATTTATATTCTCGTTCTTTGAATCGGTTTATTTATAGTAAAAAATATTTAATAATACTTTTTGTGTCTATCATTTTATTAGGAAGTCTCCTCGTAAAATATTGGAATGTAGTATTGTCTATGAATCTTGTAGGAGTTGATGCTTTTGAAATACTAAATGATGATCTTTATAGCATAGATTTTGTTTTTTATACATTCTTTGCTCCTCCATTGTTTTATTGCTCAAATGCTATATTAGCTTATTGTTTGTTTTTTAAGCGAGTGTATAATCGGATGATTATAATATATATATATATTGGATTATGCTCTTATAGGTGGAGGTAGAACGAACTTTTTAGTTCTATTGTTTGCTGTGTTTTTTGTTTTTATGATAACTGGAATTAAACTTAAATTTAAATATGTATTTTCGTTATGTGTGTTTAGTTTGTTTATATATGTTGTGATTAGTTATTTTTCTGCTTTTAGGTTTGACATGCAGGAGTTTTCATTGGATACTATTAGAGAAGGAGCTTCTATTTTTAATGAAAATTTTGTTACTTACTTGGTTTTACCTCATCGTTTGTTTGATTATGCGTTACAAAATGATTATTTATCTCAAATTGGTGGTTATCATTATGGATTAGTTAGTTTTGATGGAATTAATCGGTATTTAAGATTGTTTCTTCGTTTATTTTCTATAGATATACCTGCTATTTATGAAAAGACTACAGCTATGTTTCAGGATACAAGAATATTTATAGGTGGTGATAGTTTTTCTAATTATGCTTATACAAATGCTATTTATCATTATTTGGATTTTGGAATAGTCGGTGTTTTTGTTATTCCTTTTTCCTTTTCTTTATTTATTAGATGGGTCATAATAAAGTTTTATAAAACAGCATCAGTCTCTTCTTTCTGTTTGTTGTTCTATTTGTATTTTGTTTTAATGAATTGTTTTTTTACTTGGCATCTTAATAAATTTTATTCATTGGGATTTATCTTGTTTATGGTATGTGTGATGTGTTATGATAAGAATGTATTATATCGAAGGATTAATATTTTGATAAAGAAAAATATGTGATTATAGTATTTATATACTTTTTATTAAATATATATGTTATATTTTAATGAAGCATGATGGGTATTTAGATTAAATAAATATCAGAAATTTAGTGTTTATAGTTTGAAAGACCAATATATGAATATACTTTTTATTGTGAATGATGCTGGAGTTTATGGTGCAAACCTTTCTCTTGCGAATTTGATTAAGTCTTTGGATTTAAAAAATAGTTTGGTATTGATTCCTTCAAAAGGGCCATTGTTGTTTTTATTAGATAAGATGAATATAGCATATTTAGTTATACCATTTAGATTTAATAGTGCAGTATATGATGGATGTGTTTCTTCGTGTTTGTTGTATATTGTTAGGTTTTTTTATTATAAGGTGCTCAATAAGTATTCTTATTATAGAATATTGAAAATTGTAGATGATGAAAAAATAGATATTATTCATACAAATGATAATCGAACTAGTATAGGTTTAGAGGTGGCAAGTCGTAAATCGATTAAGCATGTTTTACATATAAGAGAGTTCTTGGATTTGGATTTTAATATGAGGCCATTTAAGCCGTTTAAGAAATTATGTAAAGATTTTAATGAGTCAGATTCTATTATCTGTGTGTCGGAGGCCGTAAAAGAGCATTTTCATATTCAAGGAGCGAAAGCAAGAGTTATTTATAATGCCGTAGACTCTGTTCGTAATCTTCATAATATAAGAGAAAAGAAGGAATCTTATTTTCTGTTTTGCGGGAGTTTGAGCGAGAAAAAGGGTGTTTTTGACGCTATATATTCTTTTTCAAAGATGTTGAAAGACAGGGATCTTCAATTGTACATCGCAGGTACGGGACCGGCTCATATTGTTAAGAAGATTCAAACTGTTATTCAAAAGGAAAATCTTCAGAATAAAGTGTTTTTGTTAGGGTATCGAAATGATTCAAAAGAACTTATGCGTAAAGCGATCGCATTGCTAATGTGCTCAAAATACGAGGCATTTGGACGGGTAACTGCTGAGGCAATGTTAAATGACTGTTTGGTTATAGGTAGGAATTCAGGTGGTACTCCGGAATTGATAGAACATGGAAAAACTGGATTCTTGTTTAATACCAATGATGAGTTAACCGTATTGATGGAAAAGGTCTTGAGTATGGATACAACTGATATTCGGGATAGGGCGAAAGAGAAGGCCATAAACTCTTTTACGGAAGAGGTATATGCGGAGCAATTGAAACTGGTTTATGATTCCTTGAGATGATAAAGACGTATTCTTTCGACATTTTTGATACCTGTCTCGTCCGGAAGTGTGGATCTTCTGATAATATCTTTCGTATATGGGCTGATCGTGCTTTGGGGGAGGTTGATAGGTCTTATCTGAAAGATTTGATCAATTCCCGTTTGAGCGCGGAGAAAACGGCGCGGAGAAATTCCGGCAAGGAGGATGTCTCCTTGGATGATATATACCGTAATCTTAGCTTGGAATCTTTCCCGAATTTGTCGATACCAGCTCTTAAGCGGTTGGAACTGGAGGTGGAGCGTGAGAATTTATCTCCGGTGCGGCAAGTCTTGGATTTGATACGGGACTACCGGAAAAGAGGAAAGCGGATATTGTTCATATCGGATATGTATTTGCCTTCCGATTTCCTGAGGTTCCAATTGCGGAGGTTTGGCTTCTGGGAAGAGGAGGATCGTATATATGTATCCGGAGAGATCGGCTTAACAAAGCATTCCGGGAATTTATTCCGGTATATTCAAAGGGAAGAGAAGATATCGAGATGCTCATGGAAGCATGTAGGGGATAATACATATAGCGATTATTACGTGCCTAAGTCTATGCTTATACGGTCAAGGAGGATTTATCTTCCTTATACCCCTTCAGAGAATCTGTGGCAGAATGATATGCGATTTCCCCATGGGAAATTCCTGCCTTCTTATTTGTCGGGATTGGCCCGGGCTTATCGATTGTCCCTTCCCGGTTCGGATCGTTTGGATTTTTTCGTGGACGTGTTGTTGGTTCCTTACTTCTTGTTTGTGTATAATGTCTTGTGTGTCGCCAGGAATAGAGGCGTTGACAATCTGTTTTTTCTGGCGAGGGATAGCTTCGTCTGGTATCGGATGGCGTTGAGGCTGCGCCCTTTGTTTCCGGGAATGGATTTTCATTATCTCTATATATCGAGAAAGGTTGTTTTCGTTTCATGTTTGTATGACTTGTCGGACTATGAGTTTGAGCTGGTCTTTTCCGATACGATAGGCTATACTCCTCGGCAGTTGCTTTCCTCGTTGGCCTTGGAGGAGGACGAGATGCTGCAGGTCTTTTGTGTGGACGAGCTGGATGAGCCCTTGGACTTGGGAAAGCGAGTGCGGTTTTATGACAGGATAAGGTCTTCTTCCTTGGCCATGACTTTATTGGAGAAGTCCGGGGAGGCTAGGCGCCTGCTATTATCCTATTTGCGGCAGGAGGGGTTCTTGGGCAGCGAAAAGCCGGGGATCGTGGATATCGGCTGGAAGGGCAATACGAACCGTGTGCTTAACTATATATTGCGTCGGGAGGAAGACACGAACGCTTACTTGTCGTTTTTCCTGGGGGTGAAAGAGACCCGCCATCCGATCGCGAGCATAGGGGATTATGAGGCGGGATATTATTTCGAGGATTTTCTTGATGAGCCGGAGTATGCCTATAACTTGTTTGCCTTGGTGTATGTGCTGGAGAATTATTTCTCGGCCTCGGACGATACCACGCTGTTGAGGTATCGAGAGGAGGGCGGGACGATATATCCCGAATTTTCGCCCGGTACCATATCCGCCGCTTCCAAGGAGAAAAATCAATATATCTTACGCTTGACGGAGGGTTTCTTGGATCTTATAATGGAGTCCGGTTTATTGCGATACGATCCCTCCTCTCTCTTCGGGGACGTAGGGGTGCCTACCCTGCTCCGTTTGGCATCCCGCCCGTCGATGGCGGAGCTGCGGGTCTTGAGGGAGCTTACCTTCAATGATATTTATGTAGGTGACAGGAAGATCGTTCTGAAGATGTATCCATGGACCATCTGCGACTATGTGCTCAAGAAGCTGAAGAACAGGAAAAACGATGAGTATATATTCACATGGTTTGATGCCTCGATTATTTATACCTATGGATTCTTGTCCGGACCTATATTGAAGTTAAAGAAAAATATATTATCAGATTCATTGATTCATTTATTAATCAAAAAAGTAATGACATTATGGAAATAAAAGAATTCATTCAAAATTTCGCCGATCAGTTCGATGATACTGAGACAAGCGTGTTTACTCCGGAAACGGAGTTCAAGGAATTGGAGGAATGGTCGTCGTTGACGGCCTTGTCCGTGATCGCCATGATAGACGAGGAGTATGACGTGAAGATCAAGGGTGACGACGTGCGTAATTCGCAAACGATCAATGATCTTTACGAAATCGTTAAATCCCGTCTCTGATGGCTTTTCTGGAATTTCGGAATGTACGGATCTCCGGCATCTCAGCCGGAGTTCCGAGACATGTGGAGTACAATAAGGATTATCCCTATTTTGAGGAAGGTGAGGCGGAGAAATACATCGCCTCCACCTCCGTTAGGGAGAGGCGTATCGCTGATCCCGGGGTTTGCTCCTCTGATCTTTGCTATTCGGCCGCGGAACGTCTTATAGAAGACCTAGGTTGGGATAAATCAGAGATCGAATGTTTGTTGTTTGTCTCTCAAACAGCGGATTATATCCTGCCGGCTACGGCTTGCGTCTTGCAGGAACGTTTAGGGTTGCCCGAGAGCTGTTATGCCATGGATATATCCTTGGGGTGCTCTGGCTGGGTTTATGGCCTGAGCGTGATCACCTCCCTGCTGTCCTCCGGGCAGATAAAGAAGGGCTTGCTCCTTTCCGGGGAGATCTGCCATTTGCAGTCCTCACCGTTGGATAAGAGCGCCTATCCCTTGTTCGGGGATGCCGGAACCGCCACGGCTTTAGAGTATCAAGAAGGATATGAGCCTGTCCGCTTTCATTTTTCTACGGATGGAAGCGGGTATGAGGCTATCATTATCCGTGACGGTGGCTATAGGCATCCTTTTGATAACCAATCATTGGATGTTTATACGACTTCGGAAGGTTTACGAAGGACACGTTTGAACACGGAGATGGATGGCATGAGCGTTTTCTCGTTCGGTATAACGAGGGCCCCTCAGAGTTTCAACCTGTTGATGGATCGCTTCTCGTTGGATCGGGAGTCTTTGGATTATTTCGTGATGCACCAAGCTAATTATTTCATGAATAATAAGATCCGGAAGAAATTGAAGCTTCCGGAGGAGAAGGTGCCTTACTCCATGCCTCTTTTTGGCAATACGAGCAGTGCCTCCATACCGTTGACTTTGGTGACGGCCTGTGCATTGAGAGCACGGAGGAGTAAGATCGCGGTTTGTGGATTCGGGGTTGGCCTGTCTTGGGGAACCGGTTATTTCGAGTTGGATGAGAATGTAGTGATAAGTGACTTGGTAGAAATATAAATAATTATGAGTTATAATCCATATTCATTGGAGGGAAAGACGATCTTGGTGACAGGAGCGTCTTCAGGTATCGGAAAGGCTACGGCCATCGAGTGTTCCAGATTAGGGGCTCGGGTCGTGATTACGGGACGGGATATGTCCCGTTTAGAGGAGACATTCTCCTTACTGGAAGGGAGGGAGCATTCATTATTAAAAGCGGATCTTTCTTCTGAGGATGGAATTAGAAGCTTGGTCAAAGATATTCCAGAGATAGATGGGTTGGTCAATGCGGCTGGAATGGTTAAAACCATACCTTTTCCTTTTATCTCTAAACGTGATATAGAGGAAATCTTTGATATAAATTTCTATGCCCCTACTTTATTGTCTAAATACTTGATAAAGGCAAAAAGGATGCCGAAAGGCGCGTCTATAGTTTTTCTTTCGTCGATAGATGGTCCGGTCACGGCGCATCATGCGAATTCGATTTACGCGGCCTCGAAAGGTGCTGTATCTGCGATGGCGAAAAGCATGGCGATGGATTTGGTCTCAAAGAAAATTCGGGTGAACTGTGTTTTACCGGGTATGACGGAGACGCCGTTGATTCATGGGGAGGCATTCACGGAAGATGATTTAGAAAAGGATAAGAGTCAATATCCGTTGAAAAGATATGGCCGTCCGGAAGAGATAGCGTGGGCCATCATTTATTTCTTGTCGGATGCAAGCGGTTTCACCACGGGCGCCAGCCTTGTTGTCGATGGCGGATTTACGGTTTTATAGGCTATGGCGATACTGAAATATATAGATGTGGGGATTCATTCGGTCTCAGCTTGTGTCCCAAAAAAGGTTGTGCGGAATTCCGAACTGGATAATTTGATTCCCAAGGAGGATTTGGATAAGACCATCCATTCCATCGGTATTCGTGAGAGGAGGATAGCGGAGCGGGATGTCTGTTCCTCCGATCTTTGCGGCAAGGCCGCGGAGCGGTTGCTCTCGGAGCGTGGCATCGACCGTGACTCTATCGGTGCTCTGATCTTTATCTCCCAGACCCCGGATTACCGCCAACCGTCCACGGCGCCTTCCTTGCAGGATCGTTTGGGCTTGCCAAAAACGGTGATGGCGTTTGATATCAACATGGCCTGTTCCGGATATGTGTATGGACTGTCCATCGCTTATTCCTTGGCCTCGCAGGATGGGATAGGGCGTGTCCTTTTGCTGGTGGGAGAGACCATGTCCAAGACCGTATCGGATCATGACAAGGTGACGACACCGTTGTTCGGCGACGCCGGAACCGCCACGTTGATAGAGAAAGGAGATGGGTATGGCCCCTCCTGTTTCGTGCTTCATTCTGATGGGGGTGGCTCGGATATGCTCCGCGTGCCGTACGGGGGATACCGGAATCCTAGTAGCGCAGAGGGATTTGAGCGAAAAGTGGATGAGGAGGGGAATATCCTTGGCGGTGAGCAGTTGCACATGCGTGGAATGGATGTCTTCAATTTTGGTTTGCGGGTTGTTCCCTCGGGCATAAAGGAGATATTGAAAATCTTGGATATGAGGATCGAAGATGTGGATATGATCCATTTCCACCAGGCCAACCGTTTCATGACGGATTTCTTCGCCAAGAAATTGAGGTTCCCGTTGGATAGGGTGCCGTATAGCTTGGAGTATTTTGGCAATACCAGTGCCGCCTCCATTCCCTTGAACATGGTCCATACCATGTATGACGGCAGTTTCCCTAGACGGCGGCATGTGCTTATGGCCGGTTTTGGGGCGGGCTTGGCTTGGGGAACGGCTTATCTTTCCTTGGAAAATCTAAGAATCTCAAAGCTGATAGAATATTAAGATGAGATATTATATATTTCGGAACAACACGCTTGAGCCTTTGTTCGGGAATCTGGATGCTTGTTACTCCGGCTATGGGGATATCTCCTCGCTGGAAGAGGGGGCGGATCGCTATATATGGTTCTACCAGGTTCCTTTCGGGTTTGATAGGTGCCGTGTGGCGGAGGAGGTGTTGTCCTATATCGATAAGTTGAGGTGGGTAATAGAAAAGATACCGGCACATAAGAGCGTGCTGGTCTTCTCCTTGGTTGATCTTTGTCCGTTTCAATGGGCCGGTTCAGAATGGGAGGTACAGGAGAGCATAGAGACCTATAACAAGTATCTACGCTCGCTCGCCTCGGAGAGGAGTAATGTCCGGTATGTGGATCTGCCGGATTTCACTCGCCGTTATTCTTCCAGCCAATTATTTGACTGGCGTTTCTATTTTATTTCCCAAATGGGCATTAACCCTAAGCTGGCTTCCGACTTTTCTTGCTGGTTTGAGGATCGTTTGAGGGAGATAAGCCTCTGCCGGAAGAAGTGTCTGGTATTGGATCTGGACAATACGCTTTGGGGGGGGGTCCTCGGGGAGGACGGTATAGATGGAATAAAGATAGGAGGTGATTATCCGGGCAAGGCGTTCCTGTATTTTCAGGAAGGCTTGTTGGAACTGGCCAAGAGAGGTGTCATACTGACGATCTGTAGCAAGAACAACGAGCGGGACGTGTTGGATTTGTGGGAGAAGAATCCTTTCGTGTTGTTACGGAAGGAACATTTCTCGGCTTGGCGTATTAATTGGCGGAACAAGGCGGATAACATAAGGGAGCTTTCGGAGGAGCTGAACATAGGTCTGGACAGTCTCGTCTTCGTGGATGATAACCCGACGGAGCGTGAGTTGGTCCGCCAAATGCTTCCGATGGTGGAGGTTCCCGAGTTTCCAAAACAGCCTTATATGCTACCCGATTTCTTGATCTCCTTGTCGGATCGTTATTTCCGTGTCTATTCGGTGACGGAGGAGGATCGGCGGAAGACCGAGCAGTACAAGGCGAATGCGAGCCGTACACAGGAGCGAAAGAAATTTGTGGATTTCGATCAGTATCTACAGAGTCTGGAGATCGAGATGAGGATTGAACCGATGAGCTCGTTCAATGTTTCCCGTATCGCCCAGATGACCCAGAAGACAAACCAGTTCAACTTGACGACCCGTAGGTATTCGGAGATGGATCTCATGGGATTTTTTTCCGGGGGCTGGTTGATCTATTGCCTTTCCGTCAAGGATCGTTTCGGGGATAATGGGATAACCGGAGCGGTCTTGTTGAGACCTATCGATGGGGGTTATGAAATTGATAGTTTCTTGCTCAGTTGCCGGATTTTAGGCAAGCGGATAGAAGAGGCGTTCTTGTCCGGTATTCTTAACATGTTGAGGAATAGTAGTGTTAAGCTCGTAAAAGCGTCTTATGTTCCGACATCCAAGAATATGCAAGTCTCAGGCTTCTATGAGCAAGCCGATTTCATTTTGGATGGCCATGATAAGGATGGAAGCAAGTTCTACCATCTAGAAATGGGTGCGGAGATAAAAATCCCATCTTATTATAAAATAACATATTGATAGTATGGAAGAAAAGATATTGTGCGTATTAAAGAACGTGTTAGGATTGGAGAGTGCGACAAAAGCGTTATCCCAACAGAATTGTGATAAATGGGATTCCTTGCGTCATTTGAATTTGATCGTTGAGTTGGAATCCGAGTTTGGTGTCGAGTTCGATCCGGAGGAGATCTCCGGGATGAAGTGTTTCGAGGATATAGAAAGGGTATTAACGCAAAAACTGTGATATGGATTCGGTCGTGAAAAAAACCGGAGAATTATCCGATTCAGAGATAAAGTCCATAAATACACTCTTTTTCGAGGTATTTGGCTTGCGAAGAGATATCCTTACGGTTCGTGAGGAGTGCTTTAATGCTCCTTTGGGATATTCCGTACATAGTTTGATGTATGACAAGGGTCTCTTAGTCGCTTATTATGTATATATGCCTTTTTATTATAAGAAACAAGGGGAAAAATTCATTGCGGCTCTAGGGTTTGATTCAATGGTAAAAAAGGAATATCGGGATTTCTTTACTTTTTATGAGACGGAAAGGGCTTGTTGGCCTTGTCTCCGAAGTATAGGGTGTAAGTTGTTGTTTGGTTTTCCGAATGACGAGTCTTATCCGGTTATGATAAAAGGGTTTAAGGTAAAAGATATAGGCCGTTTGACCACTTATATCCTTCCGATCAAGATTGGTCCGATCATTCCGAGGATGAGATGGCTTGATCCTTTCTTTAGACTTTTTTCTTGGTCTCTGATCAAGATGTCCCATTTATCCAAAGGGAAAAAGATTCGTTCCTTTGTTTTTGAGGAGGATCGTGAGTCTTTCGATAAAGTCCGTTATAGATGGAATAAGGGGCAATATGAGATACGGGATATAAAAGGCTGTAAGTATGTTTATCGAATAGAGGATCATAAAGATCGCCATCAAAATTTTAATCCAGTTAAGACCGCTTTTCTTTTAGATGTATATCCTATGAACCGCTCAAATTTTGAGTTTGCGGTACGATCCATATACCAAGAGCGATCAAAGGATATTGATTTGATCATGTATGTGGGGGATTTAAATTTTGTTCCGGTTTCATTGATTAAGATGCCTCATAGATTTGAACCTAAACATTTTCATTTTACTTGTAATTTAATTGACAAATCATATTTTGATGATACTCTATATGATATAAAGAATTGGGACGTGAATCTATCAAATTACGATTTATTATGAAGATTCTGACGTTTGATATAGAGGATTGGTGGGGATACGATTATTGTAAGTTAGGGGACAGATCGGATTGGGAACCACGTTTGGATAAATACCTTCGGACGGTACTGGATTTATTGGAAGAAAAAGGAACCAAAGCGACTTTCTTTATTTTGGGAGAAGTGGCTGTCTCAAATCCGGCAGTCGTTAGAAGTATAGCGGAGCGAGGACATCATATTGGGTGTCATTCGTTTTCCCATACTTTTTGGAAACAGCCAACGGAAAAAGAAATTAAGGAGGATACCTATAAAGCGTTGAATGCGATAGAGGATTGTATCGGCCAGAAGGTAACGGCTTATCGTGCGCCCGCGTTTTCTATCACGAGTGAGAATTGTTGGATTTTGTCTGTTCTTGCGGAGGCTGGTATTTTATATGATTGTTCGATCTTTCCTACCAGTCGCAGTTTTGGCGGTTTCCCGGAGTATAAAAGTAAGTTCCCTAGTAAAATAGAGATAGATGGAGTATCTATCAAAGAGTTTCCGATAGCTCCATCTACAATATGGGGACGTGAAATCGTATATTCAGGGGGAGGTTACTTTCGTCTGTTCCCGTATTCTAAGATAAAGGCATTGACGGTTGATTCTGATTATGTTATGACTTATTTCCATATTAGGGATTTTGATAAAGAGCAGGCACGTACGTTTGCGATTCTAGAAGGCGAATCTGCTCTTACAAGGTATTTTAAGAATTATGTAGGCTTGAATTCCTGTTTTAAGAAGTTTACGAGATATATTTCCGATTTTGATTTTTGTAGCGTAAAAGAAGCGGATGCGGAAATTAATTGGGAAGAGTTACCTGCGATTCGTTTGTAATTTGGTAGGTAGTGAGTCCTTGTAATTATTCAGTTATTATGTATAAAAACTTCTTTAAGAGGATGATCGATTTCATCCTCGTGTTCTGTGCATTGGCTATGATCTGGCCGATATTATTACTGATTACCGTATGGTTACATTTTGCCAACAAGGGTGCCGGCGTATTTTTCTTACAGGAGCGTCCGGGTAAGAATGGTAAGATCTTCAAGGTCATCAAGTTCAAGACAATGACGGATGAGCGGGGTGCTGATGGGAATTTGTTGCTTGACGCTGACCGGCTTACGAAAGTAGGTAAGTTTGTCCGTTCAACCTCGATCGATGAGTTACCGCAATTGATCAATGTGTTGAAAGGAGATATGGCGTTGATCGGGCCTCGTCCGTTGTTAGTACAATATCTTCCTCTCTATAGTAAGGAGCAGGCACGGCGTCATGAAGTGTGTCCCGGTATTACTGGATGGGCACAAGTAAATGGTCGTACAGCTATATCTTGGGAAAAAAAGTTTGAGTTGGATGTCTGGTATGTAGATCACGTTTCTTTCATGGTGGACTTGAGGATCTTTTTCTTGACAATATGGAAAGTCGTTAAGCGTGAGAATGTGGAAAATAATGTAACATATCCTTTTCGAAAAGAATAAGATATTTAGGATGAGGAATTTATTGATAATAGGAGCCGGTGGGTTCGGGCGTGAGGTATATAATTCAGCTTTGGAATCTATAGGGTATGGAAAGGATTTTATTGTAAAAGGTTTTTTGGATGATCGATTGGACGCTTTGGATACATTTTCTAATTATCCTCCTGTCATAGATCGTATTGATAGTTATTCCATAAAGCCTGATGATGTATTTGTTTGTGCGTTAGGTACGGTCACTATAAAGAAGAAGGTTTGTGAGTCTATTCTATCTAGGGGTGGTGATTTTTTAACCTTGATACATAAAGACACATATATATCAATGAATACGAAAATCGGTAAAGGTTGCATTCTTTTATCTGGTGCTCGGATTCACTGTGATGTGAGTATTGGTGATTTTGTCGTCGTACAGCCTTATGCTATTATAGGACATGATGTAGTGATCGGAGATTGGAGCCATATAAATGCGTTGGCAGATTGTGGTGGTGGATCAAGAATTGGAGAATGTGTGACATTACACACCTCTAGCTTTGTGCTTCCTTCTGGAATTGTGGAGGATAATTCCACGGTTGGGGCTGGTAGTGTCGTCTTGCGTAGAGTGAAAGAAGGGAGCACGGTGTTTGGTGTTCCCGCTAAAATAGTATTAACTCCTAAAAAACAATAGACTATGGATGGTATTATAATAAGAGATCTGGATGTTTTCATGATTCAGCAATATCAGCAAAATAGATATCCTTGTTTATTCATTGATTACGTGTGCGAGCTTGTTCCGGGGAAGTTCGCCAAAGGATACAAGAATTTTTCTTTTAATGAATGGTTTTTCCCTTGTCATTTCCCTGACGAGCCGAATGTCCCGGGTTTTATTCAAATAGAGGCCTTGACACAGATGTTCTTGATGACATTTTTATCGCTACCGGGGAATAAGGGTAAGAAGACTAGTTTTGTTACCGTTAACAATGCGCACTTCAAAAAGAAGATAGTTCCGGGGATGAGACTTGATATTGAGTCGACCTGCAAGATGTACCGTAGAGGTGTGGCGATTGGTAGCTCAAAGGGGTACGTGGATGGTGAGCTAGCCTGTGAGGCTGAGTTCACCGTGGCAATTCCCGATGTGTTGAATCAGTTCAAACCAAAAGAATAATGGAAAGAGTAGCGGACTACGTGATAAATAGGCTTGTGGAGGAAGGCGTGAAGACCGTATTCTTGATAACGGGTCGAGGGATACTGTATCTCTCGGATGCGATAGCTAAAAACGAAGAACTACAGTCTGTGTCGGTTCACCACGAGCAGGCTGCGGCTTTTGCAGCGAACGCCTATTCCCAGTATAGTGAGAATCTGGGCGCTTGTATTATTTCTACAGGATGTGCTTCGACAAATGCTATTACCGGAGTGCTGAACGCATGGCAGGATGGCATTCCTGTGGTTTATATATCGGGTCAGAACAAGCTGAGGGAAACGGTGGGGTACACAGGCAAGACGGTGAGAACCTACGGCCAGCAGGAAGCCAATGTGATTCCTTTGGTGAAGCCCATCACGAAGTATGCCAGCTTTGTGATGGACCCCCAAAATATTGGGGTGGAGATGGACAAGGCCATTTACTATGCCAAGGAAGGATTCAATGGTCCAGTATGGTTGGATATTCCAGTGGATGTGCAGAACATGCGGGTGGAAGAAACGGAACTTGACCGTTGGTCACCCGATGTCAGGACTAAGAGCCAAGAGCGAAGGGGTAAGGAGATAGATGATGTCACCGCTATGATAGAAAAGGCAGAGAGGCCAGTTTTCTTAATCGGCAATGGCGTGAGAGCGGCTCATGCTGTGGAGGATTTTGAGGAATTAGTAAGGAAGACACGGATTCCAGTCGTGTTCTCAAACTCGGCGGTAGATATTTATGGAACCGCCAATGAGCTGGGTATTGGTACTGTCGGTGTGCTCGGCAATAACCGTTGCGCAAACTTTGCGATCCAGAATTCAGACTTGGTCATTTCCATCGGTTGTCGGCTATCCACCATTACCACTGGTTCTGAGTATGAGAAGTTCGCTAGAGCGGCCAAGATGGTTGTAGTTGACATCCGCAAGGAAGAACAGGATAAGAATACAATCAAGATTGATAAGCTCATCATTGATGACGCTAAATCATTCATTCAAGAATTGCTCGGTAAGGAACTCAAGCAAACAAACGAGGCCTGGACGGACAAATGCAAGCATTGGAAGTTGATATTCCCCAAGTGTGAAGATATTTATAAGCATAGCGATAAGGTCGATATCTATAACCTCTGTGAAGTCCTTTCTAGGCACTTGGAAGATAATGCCGTGGTACTGAGTGACGCCGGCATCGAGGAATTGCTTGTGCCTTCTACGATAGACTTCAAAAAAGGCCAACGCATGTTGCATCCCGCCTCACAAGGTTGCATGGGTGTAGCCCTTCCCGCCGCAATGGGAGCATACTTTGCCTGTGGTCATCCGGTTACCACTATCAATGGCGATGGTTCCATCATGATGAATCTTCAGGAATTGCAGACCATCGCTTATAACAAGATGCCCATCAGGATTGTGGTGGTGAACAATAATGTTTACTCCGTGATATGGAAACGCCAAAAGGAACTTTTCAGACGAAGGACCATTGGAACAAATCCAGAGGATGGTGTTGGGGTGCCCAACTTCCAGAAGCTGGCTGAATGTTTCGATATCAAATATATGAGGATTGAAGGAACAACTACATTGGAAGAAGGAATCGTGCGACTGATGAAAGAGGATGGTCCTGTCATTTGCGAAGTCATGGCCGTGGAGGAACAGGATTATATCCGCACGTCCGCCGCTTTCAACTCACGACGCAAATTCGTGAACAAGCCAATCGAGGATCAATATCCTTTCATCGATAGAGAACTGTTTAGTAGCGAAATGATCATTGAACCAATAGATTTATAAAGATATGGCAAGATTGACATTAAGAGACGGTATGGTCCTGGAGGACTATGGGAAACCATACATTGTGGCAGAGGTAAACAGCAGCCATAACGGTGATGTGGACTTGGCGAGAGCTATGGTTGACGCTGCTGCCGAGGCTGGTTGCCATTGCGTGAAATTTCAGTCATGGTCGGCGGAATCGCTTTATGCCGCTGAGTATTATAAAGAGAATCCTATCTCTAAACGTTTCTTTTTGAGGTTCTCGTTGAGCGAGGAAGAACTGAAGAGTATGGCGAACTATTGCCGTCAGCAAGGTATTCAGTTCTCTTCTACTCCCTATTCGAAAAGAGAGGTGGATTTTTTACTCGATGAGTGCGGCGCTCCCTTCGTGAAAATCGCCTCAATGGATTTGAACAACTATCCTTATTTGCGTTACGTAGGCAAGAAGAATGCTCCGATAGTGTTGAGTACAGGCATGAGTACAATGGAGGAAGTGAAAAAAGCCGTGGAGACAATAGAGGAGGTTGGAAACTCACAAATTTGCTTGCTGCACTGTATTTCAATCTATCCTCCAGATTTGAACACCATCCATCTTAACAATATTATTGGACTGAGAGATTTATTTCCGAACTATCCGATAGGTTTTTCGGATCATAGTATAGGTTGTGAAATTGCAAACGCCGCGACCGCTCTGGGTGCCGTATTGATAGAGAAGCATCTCACCCTTGACCATAAGAAAATTGGTATGGACAATCAAATGGCCATGGAACCCGGGGATCTGAAGAATCTCGTGAGAGGATGCAATAATATATATGAGGCTATGGGGCATAAGGAACGAGTGTTGATGGAAGCCGAGATTGAGCAGAAAAAGAAAATGCGCAGAAGCATAATTGCCGCAAGAGATCTTAAGGCTGGGACTGTTATCTCTGCGGATGATTTAGATGCGAAACGCCCGGGGACAGGAATTGCTCCTAGCCGTATGGATTCGCTGATCGGTAAAACATTGACTCGTGACGTGGCATTCGATGAGGTATTTAAGGAAGAGGATTTTGAGTGATATTTACACTAAGGTTTAATATTAAAATAAATTATAGAACAATGACAAATTTAGAAAAGTACACCCATACATTCGTTGAGACATTGGGTATCATGGCGGAACAGACAAATGGTTTGATGTATCAGGATGTGGAAGCATGGGATTCTGTAGGCCACATGACTCTTGTTGCCGCATTGGAAGATGCTTTTGACATCTCTTTAGACACCGATGATATCATCGATTTGAGTTCATTCGAGAAAGGCCTGGAGATTTTGGCTAAGTATGATGTTCAGTTTTAATGGACGTATTCTGGTTAAATATTGACGGTGAAGAAGTATTGCTCTACAGGTGCATTTACGCACCTGTAAAAAGCAATATGTTCATAATGGTTAATGGCAAGGAGGCGATAGTGATTGATCCTAATGATAATGAGGAGGGAATTCTATTGTTACAGGGTAAGAATGTTGAAAATGTACATTTGATACTTACGCATGAACATTTCGATCATACGTTAGGAGTACCGAAGATTCAAGAAAAATTTCCTCAGAATGATTTGTTTTGCCAAGAGGAAGCCGGAAGGTCTATTTCGAGCAAAAAGGGTAATAATCCGATGCTGATAGCTTTTGTGCTAGCCGAGCAGGATCGGACAGACGGAGGTGATAGATATAAGGATTTCAAATCCAGCTATCGGCCTTATGTCTTGCATGCGGACGAAATTTTTGGAGAGTCTGCCCATAGAGAGATTTGTGGATTGAGATTTCATTTTATCCATACTCCAGGCCATAGCGGAGGCAGTAGTTGCGTTGAATTGGGGCATTATGTCTTCTCGGGAGACAGTTTACTGAAAGAGGAGCGGACAATCTTGAGGTTTCCTGAAGGGGAGAAAGAAAAGTATGAAAATATAACCTTGCCTTATCTGAGAGGTTTGGGCAAGGAAACGATAATTATTCCGGGTCATGGTGATCCGTTTAGAATAACGGAAAGTAAATTCTTATGGGATTGAATATCATTACCGACAGGGGTGAAAGATTCTCTGCGGCTGAGCTGAAGGGACTGACTGATGAGTTTGGCAGGCATCTGCCTCAAAGATCATTGGTGTTTCTCTTTTGTGAGAATGTCATCGGGTCGCTGATCGGCTATTTGGGTTGTCTGGAAAATAGAAGTGTTCCGGTGATGCTTGATGCGACTAAAGACTTTGACATGCTGAAGCATTTACTGGAGGTGTACAAACCGAATTATGTTTGGATGCCATTAAGGATTAAGAGCGAAAAACTTATAAGTGAACCTGTGTACGAGAGATTTAGTTATGGGTTATTCGAATATTGTAGAGATCACGTTAATCTGAATGATGATTTAGCTTTGTTGTTGACGACCTCTGGCAGTACGGGCTCTCCTAAATTGGTAAGACTGAGTAATGAGAATATCAAGAGTAATGCGGAGTCAATTGCTGAGTATCTTGATATTACCTCTGAAGAGAGACCTATCACTTCTCTTCCAATGTATTATAGTTATGGTCTTAGTGTTATCAATAGTCATCTTTTGAAAGACGCGACACTCCTATTGACCGACAAGGCCGTGATTCAAAAAGAGTTCTGGGCTTTCGCTAAAGAACAAGCGGCAACAAGCATTGCGGGTGTACCATATACTTATGAGATGCTTCGTCGTTTACGTATCTTCCACATGGATCTTCCTGCCTTGAGGACAATGACACAGGCTGGCGGTAAACTTAGCTCAACTCTCGTGAAAGAGTTTGTTGAGTGGGCTCAAGCGTCAGGACGTAGATTTATCGTGATGTATGGCCAGACCGAGGCTACCGCTCGCATGAGCTACACCCCTTGTGAAAAAGCGCTTGAAAAATATGCGAGTATCGGAATCGCAATTCCTGGTGGAGCGTTCTCTATTATAGATGCGGAAGGAAATGAGATCACCTCGACGGATACGGATGGCGAACTTGTATATAAAGGTCCTAACGTGTCGATGGGTTATGCGGAGTGTATCGCTGACCTTGCTAAAGGAGATGAGAATAAGGGCGAACTTCACACTGGCGATGTCGCCCGCTTTGATGTGGATGGCTATTTCTATATCACTGGTCGTTTGAAAAGATTTGTGAAAATATGGGGTAATCGTTGTAATCTGGATGCTATGGAACAGCTTGTGAAAGCGGGTGTTACTACTGAGTGCGCATGTGCAGGTGTAGATGATCTGGTTACAATCTTTGTTACCCAAGAAGGCCTTGAGCAAGATATCAAATCATTCCTTTCAAGTAAGATGGGCTTGAACGTCAGAGCGTTTGTCGTTAAGGTAATCGATGAGATTCCCAAGAACGCATCGGGCAAGACTCAATACGCTGAACTTCAAAATATGTTGTAATGGATATCAACGAAATTCTAAATATCGCTCCTTATTCATTGGATAAAGAGCAAAAACATCAGCTGCTTAATGATAGACTTCATGATTTGACTCTTCATCATTATGAGCGGTGTCCAGAATATAAGAGAATGGTTGATGCTTATGGTTTGGATGTCAACAATCTTCCAGACTATGAGGAACTGCCCTTCCTTCCGGTACGTTTGTTCAAAGAGTTTGAGTTGCTTAGCGTGGAAAGGGAGGAGGTGGTGAAGACGATGACTTCCTCCGGTACGACCGGCCAGCAAGTATCGCGGATCTTTCTGGATAGGGATACCTCCACATTACAAACGAGGGCCTTGGCTAAGATCGTATCCTCTTTCATAGGAACGAGACGGGTACCCATGTTGATACTAGACTCTAGTGGCGTAATAAAAAACCGTAACATGTTTTCTGCACGTGGGGCCGGTATATTGGGCTTCTCCATATTCGGGTCTAAAAAAACATATGCCTTGGACGATGACATGGGATTGAATATACCTGTGATACAGGATTTCTTGGAGGAGCACCTAGGGGAACCTATCTTTATGTTCGGCTTTACTTTTATGATATGGCAGCATTTCTACAAGCAGTTGATGGAGACGGGATATCACCCTGATCTAAGCAAGGGGATCTTGATACATGGTGGAGGTTGGAAAAAGCTGGTGTCAGAGTCGGTTTCCCCGCAGAGATTTAAGGAATGCTTAGGTGAGGCATGTGGTATAGACGCAGGTAACGTGCATGATTATTATGGCATGGTTGAACAGACCGGAAGCATCTATATGGAATGTGAGTGCGGGCATCTCCATTCCCCCGTTTTTTCGGACGTATTGATACGCAAGGCGGATGATTTTGGCCTGGCCGGTATCGGAGAGAAAGGCATCATAGAGGTGGTTTCTATCCTTCCTGAAAGTTATCCCGGGCATGTGCTGCTGACGGAGGATGAGGGGGAGCTTCTTGGAGAGGATGATTGTCCCTGCGGCAGGAAAGGGAAATATTTTAAGATAATCGGTAGGATAAAAAATGCGGAGATCCGCGGATGCAGTGATACTTATGCGGCAAGATTTTGAGAATAAGGATATACAAGTCTTATGCCCAGGGGGTATGATATGGAATGAATGGGGACAATATAGACCGGATGTCCCTTTCTCGGATGTGGTGATCGAATACTTGAGCACGTTGTCTTCCTCTTTACTGAGAGATCGGGAAAGCCGGTTGTATCCGGATGTGGTGACGTTCGCGTTCTTCTGTAGGAAAGCCAATCTTTTGGCTCAAAAAAAGAAATATGTCCGGGACGATAACCTAAGACTGGGACGTGGGGTATTGTTTCATATAGCTCCCTCGAATGTGCCGATTAATTTTGGTTATTCATTGGTTGCCGGACTTCTGAGTGGAAATTATAATATTGTTAGAGTGTCCTCAAAGATATTCCCCCAAGTGGATTTGATAGTTCGGCATATGTTGGCTATGGAGACAATCGGTATCTACAAAGAGGTATCAGACCGAATTGTCTTGGTCAGGTATGATCGAACAAGTGATGCGACAAACTTATTCTCGTCTATTTGTAACGTCCGTATTATATGGGGCGGTGATACTACGATTGCCCATATCCGTCAGAGCGCTATTCCTGCCAGATCCTTCGATGTTACCTTTGCGGATCGTTATTCCATGGCCGTAATACGGGCTGATAGGATGATGCAAGTAAATGATACAGTTATAGACTCTCTTGCTGAAGAATTCTATAATGATACTTATCTCTTTGATCAGAATGCTTGCTCTGCCCCTCATCTTGTTGTATGGGTGGGAGAGAAGGAACATATAGAACGATCTCACGAACGATTCTGGAATGCGGTATGGAGGCTTGTTGATCAAAAATATGAGTTTCAAAGCGTATTGGCCGTAGATAAATTAACCGCTTTTTATCGTCAAGCCATAAATATGCCAATGGAACGAGAATGGACAAAGGATAATAAATTGGTTCTTGTCAATATGAAGAGGCTTGATGCCAGTATTGATGATCATCGTTGTGCGGGTGGTTATTTCTCGGAATATAGGGCTGCTGATTTGAAAGAGATTGTTTCTATTGTCAAGGACAAATACCAGACATTGGCCTATTATGGTTTTGATAAGGAGGAACTGGAGGGTTTTATTACTGATAGCCGATTAAAGGGCATTGATCGTATTGTCCCATTTGGAGAAACAACGAGTTTTTCATTTATGTGGGACGGTTATAATTTGATTGAGACTCTATCCCGTGAGTGCTCCATTTTTTGAGATGTGAAGAATTATATTTAAAATCATGAACAAACGTATTTACCTTTGCCTCGCCCACATGGGCGGTAAAGAACAAATGTATATCAAAGAAGCCTTTGATACGAACTGGGTAGTGCCTTTGGGTCCGAATGTGAATGGATTCGAGAAGGATCTGGAGGATTTTGTTGGTGAGGATAAACGTGTAGTGGCTTTATCTGCTGGTACGGCTGCGGTACACTTGGCGTTGATCGCTTGTGGCGTGAAGCCGGGGGATGAGGTACTGGTGCAGAGCTTTACTTTCTGTGCATCCTCGCATCCGATCACTTATTTAGGAGCGACGCCGGTGTTTGTGGACAGTGAGCCGTACACATGGAACATGGATCCGGAACTATTGGAAGAGGCCATAAAAGACCGTATCCGTAAGACGGGCAAGAAACCGAAGGCGATTATTCCTGTAGCTCTTTATGGTATGCCGTATGACTGTGACCGGATCATTGAGATAGCTAACCGATATGATATCCCGGTGATAGAGGATGCTGCGGAGGGCTTTGGTTCTAAATACAAGGGACAGGTATTGGGTACCTTCGGACGTTATGGTGTATTGTCATTTAATGGAAATAAGATGATCACGACCTCGGGTGGTGGTGCTCTGATTTGTCCGGACGCTGAGCAATGGCAACGGGTGATGTGGTATGCCACGCAAGCGCGGGAGAGCTATCCTTATTATCAGCATGAGGAGATCGGATATAATTATCGCATGAGTAATATTTGTGCGGGTGTTGGCCGGGGACAGATGACGGTGGCCGATGATCACATCGCTCATCATAAGCACGTGCAGGCTCTTTATGAGGAATTGCTTGCGGATGTGGAGGGTATCGCGGTACATCGGCAACCGGAAGGGGATGACTATGACAGTAACTTTTGGCTAAGTACGATCACGCTGGATGAGCATTTGAAAGTGAGGGGGCAGGAGAATGCCTACCAACAGGTGATAACAGGTGCCGTAGGAGGTGCCGCCGGTGTGATTCACGCTGCTGGGACGGCTACGACAGACTGCCAGCCGAATGATAATGTGGAGGCTATGCGTATGGCCTTGGATAGAGCGGGCGTGGAGGCCCGTCCGGTATGGAAACCGATGCATAGGCAGCCGGTATATAAGGACGCTCCGGCGTATGTAAACGGAGTGAGCGAGGCTATCTTCAAGGTGGGAATGTGTTTGCCTGCCGGTCCGTATGTGACGGATGAGGATGTGGCTTATATCGTGGATTGTATAAAGAAGAATATACTATAATTATCATGAACCCTTTTTCTCTACTATCTACCTGGTACTTTTCCAAAAAATCTTTACCTTATTGGGGCATTATCCTGCTGGATTGCTGCTTGATCTTATTTTCCGGCTTGTTGGTGTATACCTTGAATAATGGCGTATTATCAACCTTGGATATCTTGGGGCACCTGCTGGTCACGCTATTGGTATGCCTGATTCCTTATCTGGTAGGCTTTCGCCTGTTCCATACCTATTCGGGGATTATACGTTATTCCTCTTTCGTGGACTTGCAAAA
>OGJY01000199.1_pt1 | contig 84852 bp, 82 predicted proteins | sample 1572231 | NCBI WGS metagenome assembly OGJY01 (sample SAMEA2582121, study PRJEB24529) | metagenome | biome: Human gut stool | place: China | collected 2011
CGGCGACCACCGAGATCTACACTCTTTCCCTACACGACGCTCTTCCGATCTGGCTCTGGGCGGGCTGGCTTGTCTGTGGGGCACTTGGGCCCTGAGCCGTGCCGCCGGTTTCGGCCCGCAGGCCGCCCTGGCCTCCGGCCTGATCCTGCTCTCCAGCCTGCTGTTCCCGCAGCTGGCGCATTTCATGGGCCCGCAGGGGCTGGCCACCGGTCTGTGCCTGCTCTCCATGGCCTTTTTCTGCATGGGCTGGAAAAAGGAACACGCCTGGATCTCCCTGCCGCTGGCCTTCCTGACCTCCGGTCTGGCCGCGCTGACCGGCGGCCTGGTCTTCCTGATCCTGCCCCTGCTGACCAGCCTCGTCCACCTGTTCTGGACCTGGCGCATCCGTCGCGCCCAACGTCTGGACGCGCTGGCGGGCTTCCTCCTGCTCCTGCTGCTGGGTACCCTCTGGGCCGCCGCCATCATCTTCTGGGTGCAGGCCGAAGGCTACGCCCAGGCCGTGTCGGGCAAGTTCATCAGCCTGCCCTGGCCCCTGCCCGCCTTCTGGTGGCTGGCCCCGGCGCTGGCCGTGCTCGGCCTCCTGCCCTGGCTCTTCGTGGTCACCGGCGTCAACTGGGGCCGCGTGTTCGCCACCAGCTGGAAGACCCTGCGGGCCAGCCGCAAGGAAAACAGCGGCAGCTCCTTCCTCTGGATCGCCCTGTTCTTCTCCCTGCCCCTGTCCCTGCTGGGTTCCGGCCTTGCCGGTGCCACGCCCGTGCTCTGCCTGCTGGCCATCCTGCTGGGCCGCGCCCTGGTCCGCATGGGCAGCCTGGGCAGCAAGTTCTTCTATCTGGTCATCGCCCTGCTCTTCCTGCATGCGGGCATGCTGCTGGCCGCCCTGCACTTCCCCGTGGCGCTGGAATGGCTCCGCACGTCCACCTCGCTGGCCATCCCCCAGCAGTATGAGGCCCTGCTGACCAGTCTGGATGCCCTGCCCGTCCTGGGCGGCCTGTGCATCGTCTTTGCCGTGCTGCTGGCCCGCTTCACCCGCCGCGCCTGGCCCGGCGGCTCCCTGCTGGTCTGCACCCTGTTCGCCATCCTCCTGGCCCAGCCTGCCCACCTGTGGCTGGCTCCCCAGCTGGCCGGACATGCCGAGCTCAAGCTCGCCGCCGCCCAGCCCCTGAACGCCGCTGCCCCTGCCGCTCCGGCCGCTGTTGAGGAAAGCGCGGCTCCTGCGGCCCCCGAAGCTGCTGCCGAAACGGCCGCACCGGAAACGCCCGCTGCTGATGCGGCAACTCCTGAAGCGGCCCCGGCCCCTGAGGCCGCTGCTCCGGCTGAAGCCGCCCAGGCTCCGGAAACGCCGGAAGACACCGCTCCCGCGACTGATGCCGCCGCTCCTGCGGAAACGCAGGCTGCCCCGGCCGAGGAGGCTGCGGCCCCCGCTCCCGCGGAAGGCACGCCCGCGCCTGCGGAAAACGCGCAGCCTGCCGAACCCGCGCAGGAGGCGCCCGCCGTGCAGACCCTGCCCGCGGGCCCCGAACACGGCGCGCCCATCCCGCCGGAAGCCGTTCCGGCCCAGTAAGCGCCCGTCCATAGACCAAAAATAAGGGGAGAGCCTGCCAAGGCCCTCCCCTTTTGCGTTTCCTGTTTCCTTGCCCAGCGGGAACTCCACCCGCCAGCTTCGGCAAAGACTCCCGCACCTGTCTGCTGCCGGGCTGCCTGCCGCCCCACATTTCGGGCAGCGGGACTGTGACAGCATCTCTTTATCCCTGCCGGACGACGTATCCGCAAACATACGGAAAGGATGCCGTCCGAGATGGCGGATCTCCCCTAGCGACACGACACCACACCAACAAATGCGAACGTACCGGACCTGTCTCCATATCGTACTGTAAAGCAGGGAGGCCACCAGTCCCGGCCCCTCTGTTTGGGTGACAGCTCTCCTTCGTTTGGCGCTTCCGTCCGTCGCCGCCGCTAAGGCTCTGAAGGCCTCGCCGTGCAAGAAGAGCGTGTCCCACATCCGCCTGCCAGCAGGGAGGATGCAAACGGAACAAAGCCAAACGGCATGAAAAAAGCGCCCATCCCTCACGGGACGGACGCCTTTTTTTCAGAACAGCAGGCAGGAGCCTGCGATGCTAGTGGGACATGCCCTCGTCAGGCATGCTCACCTTGAGCAGGCTGCCCAGATGCTTGCGGGCCAGCTCCACTTCGCTCTTGTCCACGACGGGCATATCCTTGGGACGGGCCTGCAGGTCATTGCCGTCTTCCACGATGACAAGCGCTGCGGCCATGCGGCCCATGACGCAGAAGAAGCGCCGGGCATCCCAGCCCTTGGCTTCCACCCAGCGGGCGGCATCCTCAGGATAGAGGAAATCCGCCTTGCCCCTGCGGGCCACGGGATGGGCCTCGATCCTGTTCTCACGGGCCCAGCTGCGGAACTGGGGCAGCACATCGAGAAAGCGCAACAGTTCCTTTTCTTCCACCGGGCTCTGCCCGTCATAGACCGTCGTCACGGCGGCCGCTTCCACGTCCACCGGGGCGACCACGGTCAGGCCGCACAGCAGCAGGCCGCAAAGCAGCCCGCTGGCCAGCCAGCCTTGGCATCCTGTTTTTCTCATCAAGCAACAAGCCTCGCTTAGTACTGCACGGCGCTGATCTTGGAGAGCCTGTCCATATTGTGGTAGGATTCCACATAGCGCAGGGTCCCGGTCTTGCCGCGCAGCACCAGGGAATGGGTCACCGCATGACGGGCGCTGTAACGCACGCCACGCAGGAAATCGCCGCCGGAGATACCCGTGGCGGCAAAGAAGCAATCATCGCTGCGCACCAGGTCGTGCACGGTCAGCACTTCGCGGATGTCGATGCCGGCCTCGTTGATGGCTTCCTTCTCCACATAGGACTGGGGATCCAGACGGGCCAGGATCTGGCCGCCCATCCCCTTGATGGCGCAGGCCGCCAGCACGCCTTCGGGGGTGCCGCCGGTGCCCATCATGACGTCGACTTCGGAACGCGGATCCACGGCCATCAGGGCGCCGGCCACGTCACCGTCGGTATGCAGCTGGATGCGGGCGCCCGTGCTGCGGATGTCTTCGATGAGCTTCTTGTGACGGGGCTTGTCCAGCACGAAGACCACCAGGTCCTGCACGTTCTTGCCCAGGGCGCGGGCCACGTTGCGCAGGTTGACGTCCACCGGGGCGTCCAGATCGATCACATCGCGGGCCTCGCGGGCCACCACCAGCTTCTGCATGTAATAGCTGGGGCCGGGGTTGAACATGCTGCCGCGCGGCGCCACGGCCACCGTGGAGATGGCATTGGGACGGCCATAGGCCAGCAGGCTGGTGCCTTCCACAGGGTCCACGGCCACGTCCAGCTGCGGGCCGTCGCCCATGCCGACCTTTTCACCGTTGTACAGCATGGGGGCGTGGTCCTTTTCGCCTTCACCGATGACCACGATGCCGTCCACATGCAGGGTGGAAAAACTGTTGCGCATGGCGTCCACGGCGGCGCCGTCACCGGCCTCCTTGTTGCCGCGGCCCAGCCAGCGGGCCGAAGAAAGCGCGGCGGCTTCCGTGATGCGAACGATGTCAAGAGCCAGGTTTTTCTCTGGTGCTTCAGGCATGGTCTCTCCTCCAGATGCGAATGATGTCTGTCTGCGCTCCTGCGAGCGCTCCGGCGGCCATGCTCGTTCCCGCAGCCGCCTTCCCTTGATATCAAATATCGTGCGCCTTGCGGCGCGGCCCCTTTTCCCCGGATAGCACGCGCCCCTACGGCATGCGGTAGCGCCCGGCCACCGGCACCTGCCAGCCCGTGCCGAAGGGCATGCGGCTGATGTGCAGGGCCAACGGCTCCTGACGGCGCTTGAATTCCGCGGCGAACAGCTTGCGGCGCACTTCCTTGCGCAGGCCCTCGTCGGCTTCCTGGGGCTGGGCCGCCGTCTGCCCGGCAAAGATCAGGCTCTCCAGCACCGGATCCAGCACGTCGTAGGGCGGCAGGGAATCCGAATCCTTCTGCCCGGGCCGCAGCTCGGCCGAGGGGGACTTGTCGAAGATGGCCTGCGGGATGATGGTGGCCTGGCGGTGATGGTTGTACCAGCCTGCCAGGGTGTAGACTTCGGTCTTGGTCAGGTCGGCGATGACGCCCAGCGCGCCCACGGTATCGCCGTACAGGGTGCTGTAACCCACGGCACACTCGCTCTTGTTGCCCGTGTTGAGCACCAGCGCCCGCGCCCGGTTGGCCAGCGAGGACACCATGATGCCCCGGATGCGGGCCTGCAGGTTCTCGAAGGTGGTGTCACCGGGGAAGGTCTCGAACAGGTCGAGCCCCGGCGCCAGCGCTGCGGAAAAACTCTCCATGACCGGCTCGATGGGCAGGGTCAGGGTCCGCACTCCCAGATTCTTGGCCAGCTCCAGCGAGTCGGTCACCGAACCTTCGCTGCTGTAGGGCGACGGCATGAGCACGGCCGTCACGTTGTCCGCGCCCAGGGCCTCGGCAGCCACACAGAGCACCAGGGCCGAATCCATGCCGCCGGAAAGGGCCACGATGGCCTTTTCCAGACCGCACTTGCGGACGAAGTCCCGCACGCCCAGAGTCAGGGCGTCCCAGATGGCTTCGGGCAGGCAGGCGGGACGCGGATGCACGATGCCGCCGCTGCCCGCGGTGTCCACCAGCAGCACGTCCTCGGCAAAGGCCTTGCCGCGGGCCAGGATCTGCCCCGTGGGATCGAAGGCCAGGCTCTGGCCGTTATAGACGCGGCTGTCGTTGCCGCCCACCATGTTGACGGAAAAAAGATGTACATGATGCCGCGCCGCCACATGCGAGAGCATCTGCTCGCTCAGGCGCTGCACCCCTTTGCTGAACGGCACCGCCGCCATGTGGACGATGGCGTCCACACCGCGCTGCACCAGCTCCATGAGCGGGTTGTGGCCGCTGGCGTACTGGGTCTTCCAGAAGGCGCCGTCCTCGGTGGCCGATTCCTGGCACAGCACCACGCCAAGGCGCCAGCCGTCCAGGGCCAGGATACCGCAGGAGACGCCCCGGTCGAAGAAGCGGGCCTCGCTGTCCTGCCCGTAGGTCTGATAGACCTTGCGCGAGACCACCGACCAGCGCCCTTTCTGCACCAGGATGGCCGCATTGGAGAGCAGGCCCGAGGCGTACACGCTGGCCACCGGCGCGCCCACCAGCAGGGGCGGCCCGTCCTGCAGGGCATCGGCCAGCATCTGCAACCCGGCCTTGCAGCCCTCGGCGAAGTCCTCGGCGCGCAGATAGCTGCCCGGGGCCACGCCGCACAGGGCCAGCTCGGGAGTGACGCACAGGTCGGCGCCCTGGGCGGCGGCCTCACGCACGGCGGCAAGGATGCGCTCGGCATTGCCGGCCACGTCACCGGTGACGGTATTGCATTGCAAGAGGGCGATCTTCATAGACGATCCTTATTCGATAAGGCCGTGCAGCGGGCCGCCCGGCGCGGCCAGGGCATCCACACGGCGTTGAACGACGGGGTCTTCCTCCAGGGCGGGCGCATGGAAGGGCTTGATGCGGGCATCCAGCAGCAGCGGCCCTTCGCAGGACCAGTGCCGCGCGCGGACCACGGCCCCGGTGCCGTAGACGTCGGCAGCGGGATCGGAACGGCTGAAGGCCACCCAGAGGAAATTGTCGAAGTCCGCGGCGCAGAAGGCGGCATCGTCCGCCACGACCACCAGCGGGAAGGCATCGCGCTGCGGCCAGTGGGCCAGGCAGGCGGCCAGCTCCTCCATGCGCGGGTCGGTCTCGTTGCGGCCCAGCTCATGACGGGGGCCGCGCAGCACCAGGATGCCCGGCCCGGCACAGCGGGCGTCGCCGAAGCCTTCGGGCAGCGACGGCAGGTCGTGCACTTCCAGCGCCAGTTCCCGGCGCTTCTCGCCCGCCGAGGCCCAGATGAGCTTGGAGCCTTCGTTGAGGGCAAAACCGGTGTAGTCCAGCGTATCCGTGGTGGAGCGGGTGATGAAGTGCAGGTCGCGCTCGAAATCGGTACGCTCCAGCAGATGCCGGAAAAAGGCCACCACGTCCCGCGCCCGCAGTCCCGGCGCATCCTCATGCGCGGCCACCAGCACGTATTTGGCCAGGGCCGTCTGCGTGGTGCCCAGCATGTGCAGGGCGGCGGTCAGCAGTTCGCGCGGGCGGCGCTGCGCCTCGTACGGCGTGTAGCGCTCGCTGCCCAGGGCCAGCAGCAGGGGGTGCACCCCGGCGGCGTCCACGGCGTGGACCTCGCGCACGCCCTGGAAGACCTGAGGCACCAGCGCGCCGGTGAGCTCGTGGATAAAGTCGCCGAAGACCGTGTCTTCCTGCGGCGGGCGTCCCACGGCCGTATAGGGCCAGATGGCGCCGGTGCGGTGATGCACGGCCTCCATCTGCAGGACGGGGAAATCATGCTTCAGGCTGTAGTAGCCCACATGGTCGCCAAAGGGACCTTCGGGCTTGAGGTGCGGCAGGATGTGACCGCTGATGCAGAAATCCGCCTCGGCCAGCACCGGCAGGGGCAGACGGCGGCTGTAATGCATGGCCGCACGGCAGCCCCCCAGCAGGCCCGCGAAGCGCAGTTCCGACAGGCCTTCGGGCAGGGGCATGACCGCCGCCACGGTGAAGGCCGGCGGCCCGCCCACGAAGATGTTCACCGGCAGGCTCTGGCCCCGCTTGAGGGCCTCGGCATGGTGCACGCCGATGCCGCGATGGATCTGGTAATGCAGGCCCACCTCGTCGGCGGCGTAGTCGTTGCCCGCCAGCTGCACACGGTACATGCCCAGATTGGAGGCATCCGGGCCGGGGCGTGCGGGATCCTCGCTGTAGACCAGCGGCAGGGTGATGAAGGGGCCGCCGTCCATGGGCCAGCCCACCAGACGGGGCAGGGCCGACAGGGCGCAGCGGTTCTCCAGCACGGGGGCCTTGGAGGTGCGGCGGGGCAGCATGTGCGGCAGCGCGGGCAGGGCCCGCAGGCTGCGCAGGGGATGCTTCAGGGCTGCGGCCGGATCGGCCTTGGCGGCCAGCACGGCTTCCACCCCGGCGAGGCTGTCGCGAAAAATGTAGTGCAGGCGCTCCGTGGTGCCGAAAAGGTTGGCCAGCATGGGGAAGGAGCAGCCCTTGACCCGCGTGAACAGCAGGGCCGGAGACTTGGAGCGGAAGGCCCGGCGCTGGATGTGCGCCAGCTCCAGATACGGGTCCACGGGCACGTCGATACGGCGCAGCTGCCCGACCTTTTCCAGATCGGCCACACATTCCTGAAGGTTACGGTAGCCCATCAGTCATCCTCCCCTGCCGGTTCCACCGGCGCCAGCGTACGTTCTCCCGCCAGCCAGCGGCCGAAGTCCGCCAGGATGCGGGCATGGTCGAAACAAATGGGCTGCGGCAGCCTGTCCAGAGGATAGAAGGCCGCCCGGGCCGCATCGTCCCCGGCTTTCAGGGCCGCCGCATCACGCGGACGCCCCACGAAGACCACGCTCATGGTATGGCGGCGCGGGTCACGATCCGGGCGCGAATACACGCCCAGCACGCCCAGCAGCTCCACATCGAGGCCGGTCTCCTCGCGCATCTCGCGCACGGCGGCATGTTCCACCTGCTCGCCGTCGTCCACGAAGCCTCCCGGCAGGGCAAAGCCGTGCGGCTCGTTGACACGTTCGATGACCACCACGCCCCGTTCGGGATCATAGATGACCACATCCGTGGTGGGCGCGGGGTTCAGATATCGGATGACGCTGTGACCGCAAGCGGGACAGGTGAGTTCTTTCTGCATGGGTGCCTCCAGTGGCGCATGGTACGCCAGCAGCATGTTGGCCGCAAGCTCCATGTTCGACAGGGATTCCGATGCTCCGGGATGCGCCTTCCGCCTTTGACGGCGGAGCGGGCTCAGGCCAGGTGCGGCGTGAAGCCCGCGGCCTTCAAAGCCTCCAGGCTGACGGCCCCCAGACGCAGCACGCGCAGGTCCGTACCGGCCAGCGGCTCCACGATGGTGGACGGCACGCCGCCTGCCGGGGCCGGGCCGCTGACCACCACGCCGTCGTCGGGCCCGGTCAGGGCCGCCAGCAGGCGTTCGTCCAGCTCCTCAGGCACACGGGCGGCCGCCTGGCCGCTGATGTTGGCGCTGCTGGCCGTCAGGGGCGCCCCGGCCAGACGGGAAAGCTGCGCCGCCAGCGGATGGGGCGTCAGGCGCACGGCAGCCTTGCCCTTGGGGTTCACCAGCTGCGGCGCCAGGGGCCGACGGCCTTCCAGCGGCGTCAGCCGGGCGGTCAGCACCACGGTCAGCGGGCCGGGCCAAAAGGCCGTCAGCAGCGCTTCGGGGGCCTGCTCCAGCGTCACATAGGGGCGCAGCAGGTCAAGGCTGCCCGCCAGCAGGGGCAGAGGCATATGGACGGGCCTGCGCTTGGCCTGATACACTCGCGCCACGGCCACGGCCTGGTCGGCACAGCAGCCCAGGCCGTAGAACGTCTCTGTGGGAAAGGCCAGCACGCCGCCATCACGCAGTCTGCGGGCGGCGTCTTCCGCCGTGGATATCTGACACAACGATCGAGGAATCATGACAGGGAAACCCTTGCGCCTGCTCAGTGTGGGCAAACTGAAAGTACCGTTCTGGAAAGACGCCGCCGCCCACTACAGCCAGCGCATCAACCGCTGGCGGCGTCTGGAATGTGTGGAAGTCCGGGACGGGGACCCCGCCCTGCCCCAGGCCCAGCGCAACGAGCTGGAAGGCCGCCGTCTGCTGGAGGCCCTAGGCCCGCAGGACGTGCCCCTGGTGCTGGACGAGCGCGGCATCACCATGACCTCGCCCCAGCTGGCCCAGCTGCTGCAAAAGATCGACAACAACGCCATGGGCCGCGCCTGTTTCATCATCGGCGGCGCCTACGGTCTGGACGAGGCAGTACGCCAGCGCGCCTGGAAGCTCGTCAGCCTCAGCAGCATGACCTTCCCCCATGAACTGGCCCGCGTGCTCCTGCTGGAGCAGCTCTACCGCGCGGAGTGCATCATCCGCAAGGTGCCCTACCATCATTGATGCAGCCTGCGGGCGCTTGTCTGAAAAATCCGCCGGGGAGGAGCGCCCCTCCCCACCATGCGCCTCATCTCCAGAGGAGCCTTGCCGCGAGCCGCCTCCGCTCGCCCCTCTGCCGTCCATGCCCCGGCGCTCTCCATCGCGACGGACACGGCCCTGCGGACCGTCTTTGGTCACACGCCCATGCCAAAAGGGACGGCTTTGTCCGGCAAAAAGCATCCCTGCGACCGGGGCTCCCCCGGCATCCGCTTCCTCTTTTCCAGACAAAACACGCTGGGGAAGGCCAAGAGATTTGAGGAGAGGTCTGCCCTCTCCTCAAGAATCCCTCAACGTCCGCCCTTCCCTACAGCACTTCGTAGATACGGCAGAACACGTTGTCGTAGACCAGCTTGAAATAGGGCGAGATGGCCGGATCCTGCGGATTGCCCACCAGCAGGCGTACCATGAGCGAATTGTAGAGGTTGGCATCCATGGCCAGCTTCTCGTCCGTGATGCGGTTGAAGAAGAAATGCACGTTGCGGCGCCCGGAAAGGAATTCCTGCCGCTGGGCCGCCGTGGCCTGCGGATGGCTGTCGAACCACTGCTGGATGTAGTCCCGGCGGGTGACGCCCGTCTCCTCGAACACGCTGATGGACGCCGGACGGATGGGCGTGGCGCTGTCATCCAGCAGGACCTCGCCCTTGTCCAGATTGTAGGCCACGGCCTGCGGCAGGAGGGACAGGGCCGCGCCCTCTCCCTGCCGGGTCACGAAATCCCAGTTGCCGAAATTGCTGATCCAGAAGCCGAGACGCAGCATCTCGAAGCTGACCGTCACGAACTGCCGCCCTTCGCCTTCCACCAGCGCCGTTTCCGGCGAGCGCAGCTTGTCCATGAGGTCCTGGGCCTGCTGGGCGTCCAGTCCGGCAAAGACCTCGCTGGCCACCTCCTCGTCGAAGGGGTCGCGCCCCTTGGCGAACTGGCTGGTATAGCGGATGAGCTGACGGGCGAAACGGGGATTGTCCGTACCCAGCACCGCCGCCGAAAGATAGAGCGGCGCTCCGGCATTGCGGGCACCGTCCGCGATGGTGAGGCGGTGGGCAAAATGGTGGGCCGCGTAGCCCCAGTCCCACCACAGCCAGAGCGTGGCATCCTTGGGCACCACGGTCTGGGCCCGGCTGAGCATCTCGGCATGACGGCGGTTGATCATGGGGCCCTGCGACATGGCCGGGATGATGTTCACGAAGGGGGCCACCAGCAGCGCCAGCAGCAGCGCGGAGGTCAGGATGCCCGTCACGTTGGGGCGCAGCTTGCGCAGCAGACGCTGGAGCATCCAGTACAGGGGCAGGGTCAGGCCCACGGCCACGATGGGCGCGCCGAACATGACCATGCGACCGCCCATCTTGGTGCTGAGCAGGCCCAGCGCCGCCAGCGGCAGCAGGAAGAGCGCGCCGGGACGGCGGAAGATCACCCATACGAAACCCAGCAGGCCAAGGGCCGCGGCCTCGTGCCAGGGATGGAAATAGGCCAGCACGGCCAGCAGGCCAAGGTCCTGCACTTCGGTAAGGGCCTGCCCCGCAGGCGGATAGATGAGGGCCAGCGCCCCGCTGCCGCCCGAGACCTCGGTCTTCTTCATGTACAGGGAAAGCTGGTGGGTGATGGTCTGCAACAGTTCGCCCGACAGGAAGAGGGAGCCCACCCCCAGCCAGAGGAGGATGAGGACCCAGGGGCGACACAGCCACTGGCGCAGACGGTACATCTGACGGGCACGCGTCCAGCCCGCGGTCATGAGCAGGGCGCTGAAGCCGAAGAACAGGGGGCCGCCCAGCGTGGGCAGGGCGTAGGCCAGCGAGCCCAGCAGCAGGAGGTTGCGGCGGCCGCGCGGCGCCATGACCAGGCTCATGAAGGCCAGCAGACAAACATTGTAGCGGGTCAGATAGGGGAAGACCGAGTGCCATTCCTGCGTCCACCAGGAGATGACGCCGGAAACGCCCAGCAGCACCACCCACTGCCAGCGCAGGGGGTTGCCCAGGCGCAGGTCCTGCTCGGCCAGCGAGCTGCCCCAAAGGCGTCTGGCCGCGGCCAGGCCGGAACCGACGATGAGCTTTTTCAGGATCAGCTGGGGCAGGAGCATGTAGCGCATGGCCCAGCAGGCAGGCGCCAGGGTCATGAGCAGGGGGAAGAACAGGGTCACCAGGTCCGTGTCATAGTAGCCCAGCAGCGTGCGGGCCAGGAAACCCGGCGCAAGGCTGGTCAGCAGGCCCGCCGCCACACCGGCTTCCATGCTGCCCAGGGCCCAGACCCAGGCGTAGACGATGACGGCCACGAAGCAGGAGAGCAGCGCCGGGAACCAGAAGGCCACCGCCGCGGGATAGGTCCCCAGCAGATCGGCCATGCCGCGCAGCATGACGGCCATGGGGTGCCCCACCGCATGGCCGAAACCTTCGGCACCGGCCACCCAGTGGTAGGCATCGTGCGTGGCCAGCAGCCATTCCGAGCCCAGACGGTACTCCGGGTTCTGCCAGCAGGGCCATTCCAGCATGCGCAGGGCAAAGGCCAGGCCCAGGGTCACCAGGCCCCAGAACAGGCCGTGCAGCCAGAAGGTGCGGTTCTCAGCGGTAAAATAGACGGAGACCGGTTTGTCCGTCATGCGTGCTCTCCTTTGTGGCAGAGAGTTTTCAGGCAGAAGAAGGGACGCATCCCGGGGATACGAAGAAACGTGCGGGGAAAAGGCGAAAAGCCTGGGGCCCTCCCGCGTGGGCAGCCCCTCCCCTCAAAAACTATCCTTCGGCTCTCCGGCGCAGGGCCCAGAACCAGCGGTGCACGTTGTCGGCCGTGTAGGCGAAGGACCCCACCAGCTCCCAGCCGTCGATGTCCCCGGCGGCGGGCGGCTCCTCGCGGGCCAGGATCACCACGATGCCGTCATCGGCCAGATGCGGGGCCACCAGCTCCAGCAGCTGCGGCCAAGGCATGAAGGCCCGGCTGGTGATGCAGTCGGCCTTGCGGGCCTGCTTGGGGAAAAAGTGCTCCACCCTGCCCCGGAAAACATGGGTCCCCGGCAGGGGCACGCGGGCCAGCACCGTGGAAAGGAACAGCGCCCGTTTCTCCCGGGCCTCCACCAGCCAGCAGGTGCCGCGCTGCCAGGCCATGCGCAGGGGGATGGCGGGCAGGCCCGCACCGGAGCCCAGATCCCAGCACAGGGGATCTTCGGGCAGGGGCAGGCCGTCGAGGAAGGTCGCCAGATGGAAGCTGTCGGCCACCAGGCGCTGCATGGCGTCGCGCCAGTGATGCGCGCCCACCAGGTTCATGGCCTTGTTCCAGCGGCAGAGCAGCTGCAGATATTCCGCCAGCCCGGACAGGGCCGCCTCGGGCACCGTCACGCCCGCCTCCCGGGCGCATCGCGCCAGGGCGGACAGGGAGATGTCGTCGTGTTTCGCGTTGGGCTTCATGGGCCTTGTGTAGCCTCTGGCGGCGGGACTTGCAAGCTCTGGCGCTCTGTCGTAAAAAAGACGACTTTATACCGCTTGCCAATCCATTTTTGGAGCTATGAAAATGACATCGTGTGCATTGCTTTTTCCCGGCCAGGGCTCGCAGGAAGCGGGCATGGGCCGGGAGCTGGCCGAAGCCCGTCCCGAAGCCATGACGCTCTGGAAGCGCGCCGAAGCCATCAGCGGCCTGCCGCTGCGCGAGATCTACTGGGAAGGCGATGCGGCCGCCATGAGCGACACCCGCGCCCTGCAGCCCGCGCTGACCGTGGTCAACATCAACCTCTGGCGTGAGCTGGCGGGCAAGGTGCGCCCCTGTGCCGCCGCCGGTCACAGCCTGGGCGAATTCAGCGCCCTGGCCGCCGCCGAGGTGCTGGATCCCGAGACCGTGCTGCAGATCGTGTCCCTGCGCGGCCGCCTCATGGCCGAGGCCGATCCCGACGGCACCGGCAGCATGGCCGCCATCCTCAAGATGAAGCAGGAAGACGTGGAGGCCCTGGCCCGCGAGGCCGCCGTGGAAGCCGACGCCCTGCTCATCGTGGCCAATTACAACACCCCGGCCCAGTTCGTGGTCAGCGGTCACCGCGATGCCGTGGCCCTGGCCTGTCAAAAGGCCAAGGAGCACCGCGGCCGCGCCATCGAGCTCAAGGTGAGCGGCGCCTTCCACAGCCCCATGATGGAAAAGGCCTCCCGCGAGCTGGAGCCCCTGCTGCGCAAGGCCGTGTGGCGCAAGCCGCAGTTCCCGGTCTACTGCAACCTGCACGGCCGCGCCGTCACCGACGGCGAAAGCGCCAAGGAAAGCCTGCTCAAGCAGATGACCTCGTCCGTGCTCTGGATCGAGACCGTGCGCAACCAGTACGCCGACGGCGTGCGCCGCTGGGTCGAGGTGGGTCCCAAGGCCGTGCTGGGCAAGATGGTGCCCGCCTGTCTCAATCATCTGGACGAAGCCGCCCGCCAGGAACTGCGGGTGGAACTGGTCAACAGCCTCGAAAGCGTGGAAAATTTTTCGGCGTAGGCGCGAGCCCCGCCTCAGGAGATAAAATACATGCGCGCTACTGACGTTTTGCGCTCTGCCCTCATGGGCATTGTGGAAGAGATGGGCCTCAACTGGCCCGCCAAAGCGGTCATCGAACCGCCCCGCGACCCCAAACACGGCGACCTGGCCGCCAACATCGCCATGCTGCTGGCCCGCGAGGCCCACAAGAATCCCCGCGAACTGGCTCAGATCTTCGTGGAAAAGCTGCCCCAGCGCTGCGCCGACATCGAAAAGGTGGAAGTGGCCGGCCCCGGTTTCTGCAACGTGACCTTCAGCCAGCACTTCTGGCGCAAGACCGTGTGTGAAGTGGAAGCCGCCGGTGCCGCCTACGGCCAGAGCAGCGTGGGCCAGGGCCGCAAGACCCTGGTGGAATACGTTTCCGCCAACCCCACCGGTCCCCTGCATGTGGGCCACGGCCGCGGCGCCGCCGTGGGCGACAGCCTGGCCCGCCTGCTGCGCAAGGCCGGTTTCGACGTGGAGACCGAGTACTACATCAACGACGCCGGTCGCCAGATGCGCATCCTGGGCCTTTCCGTGTGGCTGCGCGTGAAGGAACTGGCCGGTCGTCCCGTGGAATGGCCTGAAGACTACTACCGCGGCAGCTACATCATCGACATCGCCCGCGAGATGCTGGCCGAAGATCCCAGCCTGCCCGACATGGAAGACCAGGCCGGTCAGGACCGCTGCTACGAACGCGCCATGAACGAGATCCTGGACGGCATCAAGGCCGACTTGGCCGACTTCCGCGTGGAGCACCAGCACTGGTTCTCGGAAAAGACCCTGGTGGAGAGCGGCGCCGTCAAGGCCGCCTTCGACGCCCTGACCGAAGCCGGGCACACCTTCGACAAGGACGGCGCCTTCTGGTTCGCCACCCAGGCCCTGGGCGACGACAAGGACCGCGTGCTGCGCAAGTCCGACGGCAGCCTGACCTATTTCGCCTCGGACATCGCCTACCACCACAACAAGTTCCAGCGCGGCTATGACTGGCTCATCGACATCTGGGGTGCCGACCACCACGGTTACGTGCCCCGCATGCGCGCGGCCATCACCGCCATGGGCAAGCCCCGCGAAAGCTTCGACGTGGTGCTCATCCAGCTGGTGAACCTGCTCCAGGGCGGCAAGCCCGTGAGCATGTCCACCCGCGCCGGCACCTTCGAGACCCTGGCCGACGTGGTCAAGGAAGTGGGCGCCGACGCGGCCCGCTTCATGTTCCTTTCGCGCAAGAGCGACACCAGCCTGGACTTCGACCTGGAGCTGGCCAAGCAGCGCAGCCTGGACAACCCGGTGTACTATGTGCAGTACGCCCACGCCCGCATCTGCGCCGTGCTGCGCCGTGCCGAGGAACGCGGCATCACCCTGCCCGCCGCTGCCACGGACGAACTGCTGGCGGCCCTGGACACCCCCGAAGACATGGCCCTGCTGCGCAAGATGGCCGGTTTCGAGGACATGGTGGCCACCGCTGCCCAGGCCCTGGCCGTGCATCACGTCAGCCACTATCTGATGGATCTGGCCGGTATGCTGCACAGCTACTACGCCAAGCATCAGGTGCTGCTGGCCGACGATACGGCCCGCACCCTCTCGCGTCTGGCCCTGCTGCGCGCCGTGAGCCAGGTGCTTCGCAACGGCCTTGATCTGCTGGGCGTCAGCGCTCCCGAGGCCATGTAGATCCTATGGCCCAGCCTTTGCGAAAGATCCGCCAGCGTATCGCTCCCGCTGTGCCCAAGGGCGGTTTCAGCTTCACGCTGCCGCCCCTGGCCGCGGGGGCCGTCTGCATCGTCATGCTGGCCTGCATAGGCTGGGCCTTCTTCATGGGCTATATGGTGGGCCACGGCCAGAACCCCGGCGAAGAGATGCGGGAACTGACCGGCATCGGCCGTCCCGACAGGGAGACCCTGGCCGAGATGGACAAGGCCATGGCCGGTTCCGAAGACGCGGGCCTGCGCGACAAACTGGCCGACCTGAGCCGGCAGCCCGTGGGCGGCGCCCCTGCCGCTCCCGACGGGGATGCCGCTGCGGCCCCCGCTGCCGCTGCCAACGCATCCGCCGCACCGGCCGCGGCCCCTGCCGCCAAGAGCTCGTATCCTTTCAACAAGCCTTCGGACAACGGACTGGCGGCCTGGGGCAATGCCCCCAAGGGCGCGGCCCAGCCCGCTTCCGAAAAAACGGCGGCCCCGGCCAAGCCCCAGGCGGCGACGAACGGCGCGCCCCTGTATGATTTCGTGTTCCAGGTGGCGGCCTTCCGCAATGTGGACGACGCCGACCGCCTGCGCCAGCGCCTGGAAGGCCAGGGCCTGCGCACACGCGGCCAGAAAAGCGGCAAGCTGACCCTGGTCATGGTCCATATGCGCGGCACGGATCTGGATGCCGCCAACCTCAAAGAAGAGCTGCAACGCATGCGGCTCGGCTCTCCCCTGCAAAAATCCAAAAAACGGGTAGGCGGCAAACCCCGCCCCCGCTAGTGAGGCGTGTTACCCTTTATGAGCAGCATCCTGACGTTCTGCAACCGGCTGGGCGCCGCTGTGCTGCGCATGCTGGACAGTCTGGGCGCCGTGACCCTTTTCATGCTCGACGGCCTGCGCCATATCTTCACCAGTCCCCGCATCGTTCCCCGCACCATCCAGCAGCTGTACGTCATCGGTTACAAATCCCTGTTCGTCATCCTGCTCATCGGCATCTTCTGCGGCATGGTGCTGGGCCTGCAGGGTTACTATACCCTCGTCCAGTTCGGTTCCGTGGGCATGCTGGGCTCGGCCGTCTCGCTGAGCCTCATCCGCGAACTGGGCCCCGTGCTCACGGCCATCATGCTGGCCGGACGCGCCGGTTCCTCCATGGCGGCCGAGATCGGCGTCATGCGCATCTCCGACCAGATCGACGCCCTGGACGTCATGGACATCAACTCCATGGCCTATCTGGTCAGCCCCCGCCTGGTGGCCTCGCTGCTGGCCTTCCCCCTGCTCACGGCCATCTTCGACGCCATCGGCATCATCGGCGGTTACCTCACCGGCGTGCTCATGCTGCACATCAACGAAGGCGCCTATCTGTACCGCATCGCCAGCTCCGTGACCATGAACGACGTGGCCGGGGGCTTCATCAAATCCCTGGTCTTCGGCCTGCTGGTGGCCACGGTCTGCTGCCATCAGGGCTACACCACCCACATGCGGCGTGACAGTGTGGGCCCCGAAGCCGTGGGCAACGCCACCACCTCGGCCGTGGTCATCTCCTGCGTGCTCATCCTGGTGGCCGACTATGTGCTGACCTCCTTCCTGCTGTAGGTGACCATGAACGCCTGGGACATCTCTTTTTCTTCCCTTTCCGTAGGCTACGGCGACCACGCCGTGCTGCATGACATCAACGCCACCCTGCCCGGCGGCAAGGTCTCCGTCATCCTGGGGGGCTCCGGCTGCGGCAAGTCCACCCTGCTGCGCCACATCATCGGCCTTTCGCGGCCCATCAGCGGCAACCTGCGCATCGGCGGCCAGGACCTGTTCAGCCTGCCCCATGCCGAGGCCCGGCGCATCCGCCGCCGCATGGGCGTGCTTTTCCAGGACGGCGCCCTGCTGGGCGCCCTGACCCTGGTGCAGAACGTCTGCCTGCCCCTCAGCGAGCATCTGCGCCTGCCCAAGGACGTCCTGCGCGAAGCCGGGCTGCGCGTCCTGCGCATGGTGGGGCTGGAAGACTTTGCCGACTATTTCCCCAACCAGCTTTCGGGCGGCATGCGCAAACGGGCGGGCCTTGCCCGGGCCCTCATCGCCGAGCCGCGCATCCTGCTGTGTGACGAGCCGACCTCCGGCCTGGACCCCATCACGGCCGCGCGCATGGATGCCCTGTTGCAGGCCATGCACCGCCAGTACCCGGAAATGACCATCGTGGTGGTCAGCCACGACCTGGCCAGCCTGCGCTGCATCGCCGACCATGTGCTGGTGCTGCGCGAGGGCCGGGCCATCTTTTCCGGTACGTTGCCGGAGCTGGAGGCCAGCCGGGACCCGTACCTGCTCCAGTTCCTGCGCCGTGAAGGCGGCGATGAGGAAAGCCTGGCCGACGCCCCTGCCGACCCGCGCGTGAGCGCCGCCCTGGACAAATGGTTCAGGACCTAGGCGGGGCCGGCGGCCCTCTGCCCTGTGCTGCGCTGCGGGGTCGTGCCGCCGCATCCATCGTCTGATACCCGGCGAGCCGCCAACGAATGTTGCCGCATATCGTTGCGGACGCACCTTGAAGATTGCCCCTGCCGGGCGTATAACCATAGCGCGGCATTGCCGCACAAGGAAATTGCCATGAATTCTTTCCGCCAGACCGCTGTCGGCATCTTCGTCCTGCTGGGCCTTGTCTGTGTGGCCTATCTGACCATCAAGCTCGGCAAGATGGAGGTCTTCGACAGCAAGGGCTTTGAGCTTGTGGCCAACTTCAACTCCGTTTCCGGTCTGCGCGTGGGCGCCGACGTGGAGATGGCCGGTGTGCCCGTGGGCCGTGTGGCCTCCATCAAGCTGGATGACGACCTTTCCCGGCGTCAGGCCCGCGTGGTCCTGATCCTGGACAAGGACCTGCAGCTGCCCGCCGATACCATCGCCTCGGTCAAGACCAGCGGTCTTATCGGTGACAAGTACGTCAACCTGACTGCCGGCGGCTCCGAAGACATCCTGGCTTCCGGGGACACCCTGGAAGAAACGGAATCCGCCGTGGACATCGAATCCCTTATCAGCAAATACGCCCTGGGAGGTGTGTAATATGAACAACCGTCGCACGGTGCTCGGCCTGCTGGCCGCTGCCGCCCTCACCCTCTGCCTGTCCCTGCCCGGCTTTGCCCCCGCCGCCGACGCGGCCGAAGCTTCTCCGGCCCGCAAAGCCCTGGAGGTCTCCATCAGCCGCGTACTGGACTGCATCAAGAACCCCGACTACGTGAACCCCGCCACCCGGCCGCCCCTGCGCCGCCAGATCGAGGACGAGGTCTACCATATCTTCGATTTCGGCGAGTTCTCGTCCCGTACGGTGGGCCCCCGCTGGAAGGAATTTTCCGCCGCCCAGAAAAAGAGCTTCAGCAACGCCTTTGCCGACCTGCTGCTGACCACCTACCTGAACAAGGTGGACGGCTATAACGGCGAGCAGGTGGCCTATACCGGCGAGATAGCCAATGCCGCCAAGACCCGTGTGGAAGTCCGCACCGAGATCACCATGAAGGACGGCACCCGCGTGCCCGTGGCCTACCGCATGATGGCCAAGGACAACAGCTGGCGCGTCTATGACATCATCGTGGAGAACCTGAGCCTGGTCAAAAATTACCGCACCCAGTTCCAGGACATCCTGACCAGCGGCACCCCTGACGAGCTCATCGCCCGCGTCAAGGCCAAGGCCGAAGAAGTGCGCAAGCAGCCGGTCGGCAAATAGCCGCCAGACGGAGACAGCATGCGTCCCCATATCCTTGTCCCGCTCCTGCTGCTGACGCTCCTGTGCGCCGCGCCCGCCGGTGCCGCTCCGGCCGCCCCGGCCACGGAACACGCGCCGTCGAGCCTGTACGACAGCAGCAGCCCCACCATGCCGGCCGGGGCCATCTCCGTGCATCCCTATGCCCATGAGCAGCTGGCTGACGGGGATTCCCTGGATGATTACGACAGCGAGCCCCTGACCAGCATCGCCGACCCGCTGGAGCCCTGGAACCGCTTCTGGTTCGCCTTCAACGACATCTTCTTCCTGCATGTCGCCAAGCCGGTCTACAACTTCTACGAGACCGTCGTCCCCCAGCCCATCCGGGGCGGCGTCAAAAACTTCTATGCCAACATCCTCATGCCCAAGCGCATGATCAACAGCCTGCTGCAGTTCCGCGTCAAGGAAGCCTTTGTGGAATTCGGGCGCTTCTGCATGAACACCACCGTGGGCCTGGGCGGCTTTGCCGATGTGGCCAGCACCAAGAAGATCCTGGTGGACATCGATCCCGGCGGTGAGGATTTCGGACAGACCCTGGGCCGCTGGGGCATCGGGCACGGTTTCTACATCGTCTGGCCCTTCCTGGGCCCCAGCTCCGTGCGTGAAAGCATCGGCTTTGTGGGCGACTGCGCTACCGATGTCTTCTTCTTCGTCCATCCCTGGGAGCTGGCCACGGCTTCCGAGCTCTACCTGCGCTTCAATGCCCTGGACGACCTGCTGCCCACCTACGAGAGCCTGAGCGGCATCGCCGTGGACCCGTACATCGCCGTGCGCGAGGCCTACATCCAGTACCGCGAGGCGCGCGTCAAACGCTGATCCGCCATCACCTCGACGACATCCGGGGGAAGGAGCCGTTTCCGCAAGGAAAGACTCCTTCCCTTTTTCAAACCCGCCGTGCCGGGGCCCTGCCGGGGACCGGCCGCCCAACCCAACAGCCGGGGAACACTCCGCCCATGAACCTGGACGATACCCTCACTCTGGAACAGCTTTCCGTCAGTTTCAGCACGGACGACGGCATCCTGCCCGCCGTCCACGCCGTCAGCCTCAGCCTGCCCCCGGCGGGCATCACCTGCCTGGTGGGCGAATCCGGTTGCGGCAAAAGCCTCACGGCCCGCGCCATCCTGCATCTGCTGCCCGAAAATGCCCATATCAGCGGCCGTATCCTGTTCCGCGGCCGTGACCTGCGCACCATGCCCCCGGAAGAGATGCGCGCCCTGCGGGGCCGCCATATCGCCATGATCTTCCAGGAGCCCATGACCTCGCTCAATCCGGTGCTGAAGGTAGGCATGCAGACCGCGGAGCCCCTGCGCCTGCATCTGGGCCTGTCCCGCAGCGAGGCGCGGCAGGAGGTCATCCGCCTGTTCTCCGAGGTGGGCATCCCGGCGGCGGAGAGCCGCTATGACGATTATCCCCATCAGCTTTCCGGCGGCATGCGCCAGCGCGTGATGATCGCCATGGCCCTGGCCTGCAAGCCCGATCTGCTGCTGGCGGACGAGCCCACCACGGCCCTCGACGCCACCATCCAGGGGCAGATACTCAGCCTCATCACGGAACAGAGCCGCAAGCGCGGCATGGCCGTGCTCTTCATCACCCACGACCTGGGCGTGGTGGCCCGCATCGCCGACAACGTGGGCGTCATGTACGCGGGGCATCTGGTGGAACACGCTCCCACGGCCGAGCTGTTCCGCAATCCTCTGCATCCGTATACGCGCGGGCTCATGCGCTCCGCACCGGGACGTGCGGCCATGGGCATGCAGCGCCTGCCCGCCATCACCGGCAGCGTCCCCAGCCTGGACAACATGCCCGAAGGCTGCCCCTTTGCCCCGCGCTGCGATGAAGCCCTGCCGCGCTGCTTTGAAAGCGCCCCTGTGGCCCGTTGCGAGAACGGCCACAGCGTTGCCTGCTGGGCGGTGTAGGCCGCCATTGCTTTTAGATCGAGAGGAGATCCTCTTTCGCTCTGCTGCCGACGGGCGTAGCTTACTGTGAGTACGGGCACGGCCTTCCGCCGCCATCCGGTCGCATCTCTGCTGTCGATGCCCGTAACTTCCTGCGTCGTAACGGGCACGGCCTTGCGGCCGCCATCCGGTCGCATCTCTGCTGTCGATGCCCGTAACTTCCTGCGTCGCAACGGGCACGGCCTTGCGGCCGCCATCCGGTCGCATCTTGCGGCAAAAAAGGGCTTCTCCCCTCGGACGCCCTTCCTCTCCCCAAACATCAGTATGTCCATCTGCCTTGCGGATGGACTTTTTTGTTTTGCAGCAACCCGGGTCGCTCAGGGACGATCACAAAGCACGGGGATGGAGACAGGTCAGGCTGTGACAGGCTATAGCCTACGACGGGCAGCAATAAGACAAAGATGCCCCCTTACCCTAAACGGAAAACACCCGCCGGAGCGGGTGTTTTTTCCGTCTGCAAGTCACAGGGGGCGACTGTTGGGGAAGCTGCGATAGGGATGCCGGTATGGCGGACGCCGCTCCCCTCCGGTCAGCCTGTTGAGCAGGCCGCCTCAATCGGAAGAGGGGATGCGCCGGACAAGGACCTGGATCCAGCGTTCCCGCAGCTCCGCCGCACGGTCGTCCTCCCCTGTCCGCATATCCAGGCAGGAAAGCTCCGGCAGCGCATCCAGCAGGGCCCGGACACCGGCCTCGTCCATATCCGTGAAGCGACGACCGTCCGGGCTGTGGCGCTGCCCCTGACCGTACTTGAAATTGAAGAACATCACGCCGCCGGGACGCATGGCACGCTGCAAACGCCGCAAGACATCGGGCAGATCCGCCAGGGCCACATGCAGCAGGCTGGCACAGGCCCAGATACCGTCGAAACGCTCCTGCCATGCCACGTCTTCGAAGCAGAGCACGGGCACCTCCTGCCCCAGCAGGAGCGCTGCCTGCCGGGCCATCTGCGGCGAAGCATCGAAGGCCTCCACCCGGAAGCCCGCCTGCCGGAAAGCCAGCGCGTCCCGCCCCGAGCCGCAACCGGCATCGAGGATGAGCCCGCCGGGGCGCACATGCGGCAGAAAACGGGCATACAGGGGCCGCAGGTCCATATCATGGGATGCCGCAGCGTAGCTGGCCGCGCGCTGGTCATAGAATGCCGTATCCGGTGCCACAGTTTTCCTCCCTTTGTCTCATCGTGCCGGGATGCACTGGTCATCGGCCGGACGGGGCCGCTCCCTCCCGGAACAGGGACGGAGCCTGTCCTTCCCGCTGTCTTGCCGCGGGAAGTCCCGGAGGCTGGTCGCTGCCTGCACGGCCACATCACAGGCCTTCTTTTCAACGCCCCTGCCCGGCCTCCGAAACAAAAAAGGGGGACCGAAGTCCCCCTTTGTGAGCGTCATGACGGACAGCGGAACTAGTCCTTCTTGTCCTTCTTCAGCCAGGTCATCATGCCGCGCAGTTCCTTGCCCACCTGCTCCAGCTGGTGGTTGGCTTCGTTGCGGCGGGTGGCCATGAACATGGGATAGTTGGCGCGGGCTTCGAGGATGAAGTCACGGGCGAACTTGCCGCTCTGGATGTCCTTCAACACGGCCTTCATTTCCTTCTTCACGGCGTCGGTGATCAGGCGGGGGCCGGTCACATAGTCGCCGTATTCAGCCGTGTTGCTGATGGAGTAACGCATGCGGGACAGGCCGCCTTCGTACATCAGGTCAACGATCAGCTTCATTTCGTGCATGCACTCGAAGTAAGCCATTTCGGGCTGGTAACCGGCTTCCACCAGGGTTTCGAAACCGGCCTTGATGAGGGCGGAGATACCGCCGCACAGCACGGCCTGTTCGCCGAAGAGGTCGGTTTCGGTCTCTTCACGGAAGCTGGTCTCGATAACGCCGGAGCGGGTGCCGCCGATGCCCTTGGCGTAGGCCAGGGCCACCTTCAGGGCTTCACCGGTGGCGTCCTGCTGGATGCCCACCAGGCAGGGCACGCCGCCGCCTTCGGTGAAGGTACGGCGCACCAGATGGCCGGGACCCTTGGGGGCGATCAGGAACACGTCCACGTCCTTGGGAGGCACGATCTGGTTGAAGTGGATGTTGAAGCCGTGGGCGAACAGCAGAGCCTTGCCGGGAGTCAGGTTGGGCTTGACGTCCTTTTCGTACACGGCGGCCTGCACTTCGTCAGGCAGCAGGATCATGATCAGGTCGCCCTGAGCGGCAGCTTCGGCAGCGGACACGGGGGTAAAGCCGTGCTGCTTGGCCAGCTCGTAGTTGGCACCGCCGGGGCGCTGGCCCACGACGACCTTCACGCCGGAGTCGCGCAGGTTCTGGGCATGGGCATGGCCCTGGCTGCCGTAACCGATGATGGCCACAGTCTTGTTTTTCAAGACGGAAAGATCGGCATCCTGATCATAGTAAACTTTCATGGCTCTTGTCCTTTTCAATGGAAAAATACTCGGTATTCCCGAGGGGGAAACTTCTATTTGGGATGCCGTGGCGCAAATGTCAAGCGTCACGGCATCCCTCAGGCAAATTTGCCGTCATCTTCCGGTGGGGAACCGTCCACGATCCCGCCGCCGGGGATGCTATTCACACTTTTTGGAGCGGCGCATGGCCACGGAACCGGTGCGGGCCACTTCCTTGATGCCGAAGCGGTGCAGCAGGCTCAGGATGGCGTCCAGCTTGTCGTGGTCGCCGGTGGCCTCGATGGTCATCTCGCTGGAGCTGACGTCCACCACCTTGCAGCGGAAGATCTCCACGGTACGCAGGATCTCGCTGCGGGCGGGGCCTTCGGCCTGCACCTTGACGAACATCATCTCGCGCTCGATGGCGGGCATGTCGGCAAAATCCATCACCTTGATGACGGTCACGATCTTGTGGAGCTGTTTCATGATCTGCTCCAGGATCTGGCTGTCACCGTAGGTGGTGATGGTCATGTGCGAAACGCCCTCTTCCAGGGTAGGCGCCACATTGAGCGAATCGATATTGAAGCCGCGGCCGCTGAACAGGCCGGCCACGCGGCTGAGCACACCGGGCTCGTTCTCCACCAGCACGGAAAGAACATGTCTTTGCATGGCGTCCCTCCTCTACACCAAGAGCATCTCATCCAGGGCGGCCCCGGCGGGCACCATGGGATAGACGTTTTCCTCGCGCTCAACCATGACGTCGATGAAGGCCGGGTTGGGCGAGGTCAGGGCCTTGCGCAGCACGTCTTCCAGCTCTTCGGGCTTGCTGATGCGGTAGCCTTCGGCGCCGTAGGCCTCAGCCAGCTTCACGAAGTCGGGCTGGGCCTCCATATTGGTATGGCTGTAGTTGCGATTGTAGAAGAGTTCCTGCCACTGGCGGACCATGCCCAGATGACCGTTGTTGAGGATGACCACCTTGACCGGGATCTTGTTCTGCACCACGGTGGCCAGTTCCTGGATGTTCATCTGGATGGAGCCGTCACCGGCCACGTTGATGACCAGCTTGTCCGGGAAGGCGAACTGCGCGCCGATGGCCGCGGGGAAGCCGTAGCCCATGGTGCCCAGACCACCGCTGGTCAGCAGGGTGCGCGGTTTGGTGAAGGTATAGAACTGCGCGGCCCACATCTGGTTCTGCCCCACCTCGGTGGCGATGATGGCATCGCCCTTGGTGATGGAGTACATGGTCTCGATGACCTGCTGCGGCTTGATGTGGCCGTTCTTGTTGTAGGCCAGCGGATGGTTGGCCTTCCATTCATGCACGGTCTGCAGCCAGTCGGCATGCATGCCCGACCAGTCGGTATCGGCCATCTTGGCGCGGCAGATCTCCAGGATGCCTTCCAGGGCCTGGCGGCAGTCGCCCACCACGGGCACGTCCACTTCCACGTTCTTGCGGATGGAGGTGGGGTCGATATCGATATGCACGATGCGCGCATGGGAGGCGAAGTCCTGCAGACGGCCGGTCACACGGTCGTCGAAGCGCGCGCCCACACAGACCAGCAGGTCCGCATGGTTGATGCTCATGTTGGCAGCGTAGGTACCATGCATGCCCACCATGCCCAGCCACAGGTCGCCGTTGGCGGGGAAGGCGCCCAGGCCCATGAGCGTGGTGGCCACGGGGATGTTCAGTTCGTGGGCCAGCTCGCAGAGCACCTCGGAGGCATTGGCCATGATGACGCCGCCGCCCGCCAGGATGATGGGCTTGCGAGCCTTGGCCAGCTCTTCGGCCGTACGGCGCAGCTGGTTCAGGTTGGGCTTGTAGGTGGGATTGTAACTGCGCATGAAGATATCTTCAGGCCAGACGAATTCCGTACGGGCCTGCATGATATCCTTGGGCAGGTCCACGAGGACAGGCCCGGGGCGACCGGAGCGCGCAAGATAGAAGGCCTGGCGGATGGTCTTGGCCAGGTTGCGCACGTCCTTCACCAGAAAATTGTGTTTGGTACAGGGACGGGTGATGCCCACGATATCGACTTCCTGGAAGGCGTCGTTACCGATGAGCTGCGTGGGGACCTGTCCCGTGAAGACGACCAGCGGAATGGAATCACAGTAGGCTGTGGCTATGCCCGTAACGGTATTGGTGGCGCCGGGTCCGGAAGTGACCAGACAGCACCCAACCTTGCCGGAGGCACGGGCATAGCCATCAGCCGCGTGCACAGCCCCTTGTTCATGCCGCACCAGAACATGCTTCAGTTCCGGATGCCGCGGCAACTCGTCATAAATATCAATCACAGCACCGCCCGGGTAACCGAACAGTACATCAACACCTTCTTTTTTAAGGGATTCAAGGAGAATCTGCGCACCTGTGAGTTCCATAGGGTCAACTCCTGCGCCAGCAGTTATGCTCCGGCGCGATGGCTATCCAAGAGCTCCATGAGCTTGGTTTTGCCTTCAAGTTTTTGTTTCTTAAGCTGCTTCAGGGTCTGTTCCTCGGTGGGGGTACGGAAAGACTTGGCTTCCAGCTTTTCTACCTGCTTGCTGTAAATGACGTGGTCTTCCCATAGGGATTTCAGCTCCGGATCAGTGGGCAGTAGCTGTTCGATGAGTTCAATTTCATGCTGATCCATAAGAAATCTCCAGCGTTAGATGTTCGGCGCCCGGCATGGCGCCCGTTACGACAAACCGCTGCTACACCAGAGTAGCGGCAAACTGGGCCAGTGATGCGATGACGATGCGGTTGATGAGCTGGATGACCAGCAGCACCACCACAGGCGAGAAATCGATGCCGTTGGTATAGGTGAAGGGCAACCATTTCCGCACCCGGTAGAATACGGGTTCCGTCAGGGTGCGCAACGCGCGCACCACAGGGTTGTAGGGATCGGGACGCACCCACGAAAGCACGGCCGCCACGATGACAACCCAGAAATACAGATTGAGGACTATGGCCAGCAGATCGACCACGGCCAGGATGACATTCTGTACAAAAAACATGCCTACTCCCATTCATTTTGCAGCAGCCCGGCCAGTTCGTCATAACCGGCTGCCGCGAGCGGGCCTTGCAATTCCCCGCCGAAGGCCGCGAACACGACGCCTGCGGCGGTGGCGGCTTTCTGGTCGTTGGGACTGTCGCCCACAAAAAGCACCTGCTCAGGATCGGCCCCCCACTGTTCAAGGATCAGCCGCACCCCATCGGGGGCGGGCTTGGGGGCTGCTTCCGTCGCCGTGACTACAGGATTAAAATAGGAGGGCAACGCCAAAAAGTCCAGAACCCTTTGCATCCCTTCCGCAGTTCTGTTGGTATGCACGGCCAGACGCATGCCGTGACCGTGCGCGAGCTCAAGGAATTCCCGGTAACCGGGATAGATCTGCAGCAGGGGAACGATATCGCGCGAATAGATGACCTCCGTCCGCACCACTTCATACATGCGCTGATGCATCTCGGGAGGCACGATGTATTCCAGCGCCTGCCGAGCCGTGGCCATGAACGTATAGGCATCTTGCTCCGGGGTCAGGGGCGGCAGTCCCAGGGCCGCCAGCACTTTGTTGTAAAAGATGGCGTTGGCGGCGCGGGAATCGATCATGACCCCGTCACAGTCGAAGATGATGCCGGTAAGGCCGTGCGGGAAAAGTTTGCCCATCAGTCGTCCCCGCGCAGCACTACAGTGCGTTCTTCCTGCCAGCCGGGGCAGCAGCGGGGCGCACGCGGACGCCCGAGGATGCGCCACAGGGGGGCACGCGCCTGCAACAGGGATACGGCGTTGCCTTCCGCATCGCACAGGCGCAGGGGGCTGTCGTCGGGCAGGGGCCGGAACTCCAGCTCGCCCTGACCGTCCAGCAGGTCGCGGCGCATGCGGCCCTCGGCCAGCAGCAGGCAGTCCGCCGGGGCAAAGCGCACCACGGCGTCCAGCAGACGGGGCCAGGCGGGCAGCAGGGAATCGTCCACATGCACGGGGCTGTTGAGGGTGGCCAGCGTGGCCAGGGCGGCCTCCGTGTCGCGGGCATCGCCCGCCAGCAGGGCCGTCTCGTCAAGATCGGCGGGATCCATGTCCAGCGCGGCCTGCAGACGGGCATTGCTGCTGCTCAGGCTGGAGCTCAGGGCCTGGAGTTCGGCCAGGCGCTCTTCCTGCAGCCAGCTCCAGAGCAGCATGCGCTGGGCCGCACAGGCCTTTTCCCGCTCTTCGCGGGCAGCTTCCAGGGCCTGGGCCGTCTCCAGGGTGCCGTCGGCCATCAGGCCGGCACGCAGGGCGCTTTCCGCGCTGTTGCGGCGGGCACGGCCCACGTCGGCGCCCAAAGTCCCCACCGGCTGGCCGGAAAGGGCGGCATCCCCCATGCGCTGGAGGTCGTCCAGACAGGCCGCGGCTTCACGCGGCGAAAAAGGCAGATCCTCCGGCATATGCCACGGCCCCTCGGGAGCCGGGGCCGCGACGGTCACGGCACGACGGCCGGACGCCGTCAGCCCTCCGGCGGCAGGACGGGAAAATTCTTCCGGCAGACCGGGCCACAGACGCAAGACAGGACAGGACCCTTCCGCGGGCAAAAGCAGTGCTTCTCCGGGCAGGGGACCACGCAGGGCGGGGACACGGATACAGAGTGCAGACATGTATCATCCTTGGTTAAGCTGGAGTTTTTAGCATACGCCACAGGGGGACCCGATTGCAAGGCCAAAGCCGTCATACCCTGACATCTCCGGCGCTCCCCTGCCCCGCCATGACTTATGGAAAAGCTTTTCCTCAGGGAGGCCCCGATCTTTTCCGGTGCCTGCCGTTACCCCGACCTGCCGCAACGGCGATGCAGACCGCAGACTGTGCGTGCGGACATGGAAAACCGCCGTCCATCCTGTCAGAACAGGCTCCGGGCCTTCCCCGGGACGGGCACGGCCTGTCTGCCGTAAACCGCAGGACGGGCCCGGATTATTGTCACTGACGACGATATGGCATATAACGCGCTTCTGGCCGTTAACGGCCCCACGCAACTTAGCGCACCGCACGGCGGTGCCGAAGGAGTAGAAGATATGGAACAGGGCACCATTCGCCTGAAGACCGGTCTTGCAGAAATGCTCAAGGGTGGCGTCATCATGGACGTGACCACCCCCGAACAGGCGAAGATCGCCGAAGAAGCCGGCGCCTGCGCCGTCATGGCTCTTGAACGCGTCCCGGCCGACATCCGCGCCGCCGGCGGCATCGCCCGCATGGCTGACCCCACCATCGTCAAGCGCATCATGGAAGTGGTGAGCATCCCCGTCATGGCCAAGGCCCGCATCGGCCATTTCGTGGAAGCCCGCATCCTCGAGGCTCTGGGCGTGGACTACATCGACGAGAGCGAAGTGCTGACTCCCGCCGATGACCGTTATCATATCGACAAGCGCGACTTCACCGTGCCCTTCGTCTGCGGCTGCCGCAACCTGGGCGAAGCCCTGCGCCGCATCGCCGAAGGCGCGGCCATGATCCGCACCAAGGGCGAGCCCGGCACCGGCAACGTGGTGGAAGCCGTGCGCCATTGCCGTCAGGTCATGGACGAGATCCGCGTGCTCTGTTCCCTGCCCGAAGCCGAAGTGGCCAACTTCGCCAAGGAAAACGGCGCTCCCCTGGAAGTCTGCATGGCCGTGCGCAAGGAAGGCCGTCTGCCTGTGGTGAACTTCGCCGCCGGCGGCATCGCCACCCCCGCTGACGCCGCCATGATGATGCACCTGGGCTGCGACGGCGTGTTCGTGGGCTCCGGCATCTTCAAGTCCGGCGACCCGGCCAAGCGTGCCCGCGCCATCGTGCAGGCCGTGACCAACTACAAGGATTACGCCCTGCTGGCCGAGATCTCCCGCGACCTGGGCGAACCCATGGTGGGCATCGACATCTCCACCATCCCGCCGGCCGAACGCATGCAGGAGCGGGGCTGGTAGCATGGCCCGCATCGGAGTCCTGGCCCTGCAGGGGGCCTTCCGCGAACATGCCGCAGCGCTGCGCCGTCTGGGCGCCGATGTCTGCGAAGTGCGCCAGCTCAAGGACATGGAAGGCCTTGAGGGCATGGTCATCCCCGGCGGCGAAAGCACCACCATCGGCAAGCTGCTGGTGGAATGGGACATGCTGGAGCCGCTGCGCCGGCGCATCCTGGACGGCATGCCCGTCTACGGCAGCTGCGCGGGCCTGATCCTGCTCTGCAAGGAGATCGAAGGCTCTGACCAGCCGCGTCTGGGCGTGCTGGACGCCACCGTGCGCCGCAATGCCTTCGGCCGTCAGGTGGACAGCTTCGAGACCGACCTGCACATCGACGGTCTGGCCGGTGAGCCCCTGCGGGCCGTGTTCATCCGCGCGCCGCTCATCAGCCGCGTTGGCGAAGGCGTGCGGGTGCTGGCCCGTCTGGATGCCGACCGCGGTGAGCGTATCGTGGCCGTGCGTCAGGGCAATGTGCTGGCCACGTCCTTCCACCCCGAACTGACCCCGGACCTGCGCCTGCACCAGTATTTCCTGGACATGCTGGCCTGATCCGCGGCATCTGCCGAAAAACAAAGAGCCCCGCGCCGAACGTTGCGTTCGCGCGGGGCTCTGTCGTTCTCTGGCACCGGGATACGCCCAGGAACATCTGTGGCTTCTTCTGCCAAATGTCCGCCCCTTTCCTCCGAGAACGTCCCCACTCCTGACCGGTACCTGGCTACCGGCCTGCACAAGGCCTGCCGTCCTCCTCCCCTCCCGGTACGGCCCGGCTGCGTGCCCGCATCCCCGCAAGGGAACACTTCCCTTTTTTACCCGAACATGAAAGATTTGTTCCACGCTCTCACTCCCGACCAGCAGCCGTATGGTTGCACGGACGCAGCCGCCAACCTCCGCCTGAGGAGTTTACATGACCAATACCACCCTGACCGCCATCGACGGCCTGCTGGCAGGCCACGCCACGGACGACCGGAACCATACCGGCTGCACCGCCATCCTTTGCCCGCAGGGCTTCACGCCGGGCATCGCCGTGCCCGGATTCGCCCCGGGCTGCCGCGAGACCGAACTCATGCGGCCCGAATCACAGGTGGATACCGTGCACGGCCTGCTGCTGGCCGGAGGCAGCGCCTTCGGACTGGCCGCTGCTGACGGCGTCATGCGCTTTTTACGCGAACAGGGACACGGATTCGCCATGCCGCACGGTGTCATCCCCATCGTCCCGGGGGCCGTCATCTACGATCTGGACATGAATGCCCGGCCCGGCGTGCTGCCCGATGCGGACATGGGCTATGCCGCGGCCCGGGCGGCCTCGGCGGCACCGCTGGCCGAAGGCGCTGTGGGGGCAGCCTGCGGGGCCCGCTGCGGCCGCCTGTTCTGCCTTTGCCAGGATGCCGCGGGCAAACCGCTGGATCTTTCGGACAAGAGCGGTCTGGGCAGCCTGTGCCTGGAACGGGAGGGCATACGGGTGGCGGCCCTGGTGGTCCTCAATGCGCTGGGCAATGTCTACGATGCCCAGGGGAACTTCCTGGCCGGCGGGCGCTTCCCTGACGGCACGCCTGTGCCCCATGCGCAGGCTTTGGACGCTCTGGCCGGACAGGTCCCTGCCGGCAATACCGTGCTCACCGTAGTGGCGACCAACGTCCCCCTGGACAAGACCCAGTGCAGCCGTCTGGCCCGCATGGCCGCCACCGGTCTGGCCCGGCATATCATCCCCGCGCACATGCTCTTCGACGGGGATATCGTGTTCACGCTGGCCAGCAAGCAGCCCCTGCCCGAAGGGCACGGCCCCTGGAATGAACTCCTGCTGGGGGCCCTGGCCGCTGACGCCGTGGCCGGAGCCGTCTGCCGTGCCGCCCGGCCGGGGATGTTCGCGTGATGCCGTATCACAGCGGGAGCCCTGCCGGACAAAGAGCCCCCCTTCCCTGCTCTCCGCTTTTTCCGGCATGCGCCTCTGAAAAACTGCGGCGGGAGAAGCAGCGGTCCCCGCAGCGGGGCATATCGCCCTGCCGTGTCCGTGCCATCTCCAACAGCTGAGAACACTCCGGCCATCGTCTCAAAACCACCTGCCATGCGGGTGGCTTTTCGTTTCGCGCCGTGGCCCCGCAGGCCAAAGCCCAAGACACAAAAAGGCCCCCGGTTTTCCGGGGGCCTCCATTATGCAGCTATGCAGCGAGGACTACAGGGCGGCCTTGTAGATGGCGGCCACAGCGGCGTCGCTCATCATGCGCGGGTTGGTCAGACCGCAGGCGTCCTTCTGGGCGTTGGCGGTCATGGTGGGGATGTCTTCTTCCTTCACTTCCTTGCCGTATTTCTTGCCCAGGGCGATCAGGCCTTCCGGGATACCCACGTCCTTGGACAGGATGCGGATGGCCTTGATGGCAGCCTGCGAAGCGTCGGTCGGGCTCAGGCCGTCCACGCGTTCGCCCAGCAGTTTGGCGATGCGGCCAAAGCGGCGGCGGCTGGAGATCAGGTTGTACTCGCACACATGGGGCAGCAGGATGGCGTTGCATTCGCCGTGCGGCAGGTCATAGAAGCCGCCCAGCTGGTGAGCCATGGCGTGCACGTGACCCAGGCTGGCGTTGTTGAACGCCATACCGGCCAGGTACTGGGCGTAGCACATGCCTTCGCGGGCTTCCATATCCTTGCCGTTGGCAACGGCGCGGCGCAGGTAGCGGTTGATGTATTCCATGGCCTTTTCAGCACAGGCGTCGGTCATGGGAGTGGCAGCGGTGGAAACATAGGCTTCCACGGCGTGGGTCAGGGCGTCCATACCGGTAGCGGCGGTCAGGGACGGAGGCATGCCCATCATCAGGACCGGGTCGTCGATGGCGACGCTGGGGGTGCAGCGCCAGTCAACGATGGCCATCTTCACCTTGCGGGAGGTGTCGGTGATGATGCAGAAACGGGTCATTTCAGAGGCGGTACCAGCGGTGGTGTTCACGGCCACATAGGGCGGGAAGGGCTTGCTGGATTTGTCCACGCCTTCGTAGTCGTGGATCTTGCCGCCGTTGCCGACCACGAAGCCGACGCCCTTGCCGCAGTCATGCGAAGAACCGCCGCCCAGGGTGATCAGGCTGTCGCAACCGTTGCTCTTGTAAGCTTCGGTGGCTTCCTCAACGTTTTTGTCCGTGGGGTTGGGCACGGTCTTGTCGTACACGGCATACTGCATGCCGGCGGCGTCAAGGATATCGGTGATCTGCTTCAGGATGCCCACGGCCACGATGCCCTGGTCGGTGACGATCAGCGGCTTCTTGCCGCCGAGGCTCTTCAGGCGATCGGGAATCTGGGTGGAGCAGTTCTGGCCGACCAGAGTCACGGTGGGGATGAAGAAGGACGTGATCTGGCCCATATGCATGCTCTTGACATCCGTGCTCATTGTGCAACTCCTTGGTTTGGGCGTCTGAACGGTCTGGATCCCCGTCCGAGCCCGGTTTGGAAACGTTTATGGATGTACTGGAATCAACATACGCGACCAGCCCCGCCATGGCAATAAGATTTTATAAAATAGATTCAACTTTTTTTGTCCTCCCCGAAAAGAACCGGGCAGGCCGGGGCTTCGCGGGGTTTTGAAAGGATGCAGATGCGCGCCATGAGGCGCAGGTATTCCTTGCGCCTGTCAAGGAAGAAGGCCAGGGGTTTCGAGAAGTTACGTCCAAGCAGGCCGTCCACCAGGAACTGGCTCACCTCCCGTTCGCGCATCAGCACCAGCTGGGCGCTGAGCAGCACGGCCCTGTCGGCCTCGGCCATGGAGCGCACCTTGTGCCGGAAAGCCTCCTGGGCGCGCGGCTGGTAGAACCAGAAATACATCAGGTCCAGAGCGCAGATGATGAGGATGCGCTCCAGGCGCTGGGCCTCCTCACCGCCACGTCCGCGCAGGCCGCCGGGGCGGGCCAGGCAGATCAGGGCGTCTTCGCGGGGGAAGAGCAGCTCCAGCTGGGTGTAGCAGTCGAAGATGCGCTTGATGGTGCTCTCGTAGTCCCAGCGACGCATGCGCAGGTTCACCTGGCTGTCGGCGTAGCCCTCGATGATGGCTGCCACAGTGTCCGAGGCCATCTTGGAGATCACCGTGGCACTGGGCACCAGATAGACCAGCGGGTCGGGGATGCCGAGCACCAGCAAAAGGAAGTGATAGAGCGTCGCGTTGTAAAGGGCCGATACAGGGATGGCCAGCATGCTGCGGAAGATGTTGCCGATGGCCGCCTGCCGGGGAAAGCCCCGGTACATGTTGTGCGAGAAGAGATAGAGGCCGTTGACCAGGTTGAGCACACAAAAGACCGCTATGGGGTGGTCCGCCACACTGAGGCCAAAGGTCTTCTCCAGTACGAGCACGCGCATGATGACTTCCAGCAGCAGTACGGAAATGCCCGTGTACATGAGCGAGTCACAGATGCGTTTGACGCTGACATGCTCCCGCCAGTGGGTCAGGGTGCTGCGCTTGGCGCCACGGGCGGCCATGACCATCTGGACCACGTTGCGCACACCGGTGATGCTGAACCAGATGAGCGGGCCGAACCAGGCCAGGAACCACCAGCTCTGGGTATACTGGAAGGAACAGAACGCCGGGATGAAGCCCAGCAGCACCTTGAGGCAGTTGCTCAAGGTACTGTTGAGGTAACGGCGGTCGGGCCGGGCCTCCTCCCCCTGCGGCGCATCGGTCAGACCGTTACCCCGGAAGGGGCTCAGGCCGCCGAGGTTGACCATGTTGCCCCGGTTGCTGACGCGGCAATCCTCACTGGCCGCCCGCCATACGCGGCGGCGTTCCATGCCCAGATGGTCGCAGCCCGGCAAAAAGCGGAAATGGGCCAGCAGGCGCTGCCCGGGCGAGGGGGTCTCCGGCTCGTTGTAGCGGATCTGCTCTTCCACCGGTGAATAGATGGGGATGGCGGACTGCTGGCTGCCCGACTTTTTCATGGCCAGCAGGGCCCGGCGCGGCAGCGTCTCCCGGATGGCCAGGCCCATGCCGTACGAACGCGAACGGCTGGCCGAATTGCTGCCCAGGCGCGACTTGAGAGGCTCGTGGCGGTATGCGGCCCAGAGCTTGGGGATGTCGCGCAGGATGGCATGGAACTTTTCCAGGCGTTCGTCGTCGCCCGTCATCTCCATCTGCCGGATCATCTGGCGCACCATCTGCTTCATGCGCGGGGCAAGGCCCTGGTTGAGCACGCGCTGCAATTCGTTGATGGCCGCGATATTGTTGAGGTGCCCTTCCACCCAGCTCTTCATGTTGAAGAGCTCCAGATGGGTGATGCGCCCCTCACAGTCCCAGAGCAGCTCCACCACGTCCTCCACGCTCAGGCCCTCGGTGCCCAGGATCAGACGGTTGCCCGTGGCAAGCCCGTTGAGATAGGCGGAAAGCTTCTGGGCGCTCATGCACATCAGTTCCGGCAGGTTGTCACAGGCGCCCGGCTGCTCCGTATTGGGGATGCGCGGGTTATGGCTGGGGTTCAGCCACAGGGCCTGCACATCGTCGGGGCCCAGATTGTCCAGACGCTGCAACTCTTCCATGGCCTCGGGATCGTCATGCCGGGCACGCAGGATCTCGGCCCGGGCCCGCAGGCTGGGCTGGATGTGCTTGTGCAGGTATTCGGCCAGACGCAGCAGGGAAGCGTGCCCGCGCCCCACGAAATCGAGGAACTCCTCCAGCCCCATGGGCGCCACGGACACGCCCCAGAGCTGCTCCAGACGGGGGCGCTCGTCCTCGTTCCAGACCTCCAGGGTGTGCAGGGCCACTTCGCGCCGCCAGTGCAGCACTTCGCGTCCCTTTTCCAGCATCTCCCGCATCTGCGGGCTGCGCAAAAAATCCAGGAAGCCCTTGCCGGAGCTGAAACCGCGCGGCATCCAGACCAGGTTCACGAAGCGGTCATAGAAAGGCACGCTGAATTCCAGGCCGATGCGCACGGAGATGCCCACGATGCCCGAAGCATGGATGACCTCGGTGGCGGCCTCCAGATCCACGCTGTTGTCGTAGACCACCGTGATGGAGCGCAGGCCCTTGATCCAGGCGTCCATGATGAGGTGCGTGGGCGTTTTGCGGCCCTTGGTGTTCACGTCATAGACATGGTCGTCGAAGGCAAGCTGGTTCCAGGCTTCGGGCATCTCGGGCAGATGGTAGCGCGCCAGCATGCGCCGCACCACGCGCGGCGTGCCCAGGGCGGTGTTGCGGAAGTCGTGGGCCAGCATGAGCTGACGGGTCTCGTCGCCGTGGGCGCGCACCATGTCCTTCATGATCTGCATGAGCGCACGGGCGGTATTGCGGCGCAGGGCCGAATGGGCGCTGGTCAGCACTTCGTCATACAGGGTCTGCAGGGCCAGCAGGCGGTCGCGCGAGCCGCCGACCTCCAGATTGCGCAGCAGGTTGATGACGGCATAGGCCATGCGCGAGGCCGGAAAGGTGACCAGCTCCTTGATGCCGTGGGGATGCAGCTCGGGATTGAAGAGATTGTCCCGCGAGGGCACGTTGGGCGCTTCGAGGATGCGGTTGACCAGGACGAGGATGTCCCTGTCCTGCCTGTCAAAAAAAATACGGTCGATGAGTCTTGCCACGGCGTCTCCCTTTTCTTTCTGCCTGCTGCCCGGGGCAGGCAAAGCAGGCTAACGGACTATGCCAACAAAAATAAAAAACCGCCACCATCTGCCAGGAGGCAGACGGTGGCGGCGGTTTCGCTGAAGAACGGCCCTGGCCGCTGCCTGTTAGATGAATTCGTCCATACGTCCCGACTTGACCTTCTGCAACAGACGTTCTGCCGCGCCGCGCTCCACGTCGCTCATCTGCGGGAGCTTGCGGGCGATCAGGCGTTCGCCCACCTCACGGGTATAGGGCGTCGCGTAATTGAGCAGGAACTCTTCGAAGGAAGCGATGGAGTTGGGGCTGCACTGGCTGCGCATGCCGCACTCGTGCACCATGCCCATGAAGTCCGCACCGCTGCGGCCCAAGCGGGGACAGGCGGTACAGAACGAGGGCAGGTGCTCGGCCTCTTCCATGAGGAAGCGCACCACTTCGTCCAGGTGGGTGTCTTCGCCCAGCGGGAAGGGGATGCCGTCGGGACCGGGCTTGTCGCTCCAAGTCTCGTAAGCGCTGCCCACGCTGCCCGTGAACACCTGGGAGACACCGCTGCTACAGGCGTCACGCCACAGGCCGGAAGGCTCACGCGTGGTGACGACGACGCCCGCATGGGGCACGGCCAGACGCATGATGGCCACGCAGCGCAGGAATTCGTCATCCGAAAGCGGATGCGGGGGCACGAACAGGCTGCCCGGCGCAGGACGCAGACGGAACATGCTGATGGTGTGGCCGCCGGCACCGAACAGGCGGTTGAGATGGGCCGCATGCAGCATGGTGGCCAGCACATCGAACTGCCAGGGCGCAAGGCCCAGCAGCAGGCCAAGACCCACATCGCGCACACCGGCGCCCAGGGCCACTTCAGGCGCGTTGAGGCGCTTTTCGTAATGGCTCTTGGGCCCGGCCACATGGGCGGCCTTGTAGTAATCGGGATGGTAGGTATCCTGATAGATCAGGACGGTGCCCACGTCAGCATCCAGCAGCACGCTGTACTGGTCGGCATTCAGCGGCCCCACGTTGACGTTGACGCGGCGGACTTCGCCGTGACCGTCGAACACGGTGTACATGATGCTGATGGCTTCGGCCAGGTATTCCACATCGGCATTGGGCAGCTGGCCGGAGACCAGCACGATGCGCTTGTGGCCCTGACGGATCAGCTTGCCGGCGGCCTCGCGCATCTCGGGCGAGGTCATGTACTTGCGCTGGATGAGCGTATTGCTTTTGCGATTGGCGCAATAAAGGCATTCACTGCCGCAATGGTTCGAGATGTGCAGCGGAGCGGTCAGCACGATACGGTCACCATAGACCTTCTGCTTGACCGCATCCGCCGTTTTCATCATCAGGGCAACGTCTTCGGGATCCGTCACCCGCATGAGAGCCGTCGCTTCCTGAATGGTCAGTGACTTCAGAGCCAGAGATTTGTCCAGAATATCCCGAAGCTCCGCCTTGTCCGGTGCAGCCGTACGACTGAGCGCGTTTTCGATGAACCGGGTGTCAAGCCATGCAGGCAGCTCGTATGCAGACATAACGTATCCTTCCAAGCAATGTCCCAAGGAGTTGCATCCCGCCCCTGCGCAACCCATACGCAGGGACGAAACACGAGTACACGTTTCCTGAGCAGGAGACTTAGCACAAGTTTCACAGCTTGCCTAGTGCTTTTTTTCACAGAAAAATGCCCAACGACAGGAAAAAAAGCCTCAAAAATAGCAGAAAATCTTTCATATTATTATTTTTATCATTTAAAAACAGTATATTGTAAAATACAATCTTTTTACTATGCAAATTGTTCGATTACTCAATTTTTCTCCAAGCGGCTCCCCGGGCGCTTGTGGCCTCTCCGGCCCCCTGCTAGTATGCCGCCGGGAGCCTGACATGAAAAAATGCTTTGATATCACCCGGCTGCTGTGCCTGTCCGTCCTGTTGTCCGTTTTTTGTTTCTCCTCCGTCCTGGCGGCTGCGGCCGGCGAGGCCCCGGCCCTGCGCGTAGCTCTGCTGCTGGAAGATGCGGCCCCCGACCGGGGCTGGAACGATCTGCTGCGCCAGGGGCTGGAGCAGGCCCGGAAGGAGCTGGGCGTCCGCACGGCCGTCGTGGTGGCCCCGCCCCAGGGCAGCAACGGCCTGACGCAGGAGGGCATCTTCCGGGCCGCCGCCCGGCAGGCCGACCTCGTCCTGCTCTCCGGGGCCCGCTTGCACGAGATCTTGCGCAACAATGCCGCCAACTTCCGGCAGACGAAGTTCGGCTGTATCGATACGGGCATCCGCGCCGCCAACATCATGTGCGTGACCTTTGCCGACGAGCAGGCCGCCTTCCTAGCCGGTGCCCTGCTCTCCCAGCTGCACCGGCACGGCCTGCTGCCCGCTCCCCGGACACGCGCCGCCGGCGATGAACTGACCCTGGGCTGGCTGGCCGGGGAAGACGACCCGCAGCTGAAATCCATGCTCAACGGCTTTGTGGAAGGTGTCCGGCTGGAAAGCCCGGGCGCGCGCGTCATCAACGGCGTGGCAGGCAGCTACAGCTCCCCTGAAAAAGGCCGCGCCAAGGCCGAAGAACTGCTGGGGCTGGACATCAATGCCCTGGCCGTGCTGGCCGGGCGTGCGGGACTGGGCGCCGTGGAAGCGGCCATAGCCCAGGGGCGTCCCCTGGTGGGCGTGGACAAGGACCAGCAATTCCTGGCGCCCAAGCTCATGCTGACCAGCATCGTCAAGCGGGCCGACCGCGCCGTGTTCGAGATCGTCAAAGCCACCGCCCGGGGGGCCTTTGCCGGTAACGAGATCATCACCTATGACCTGGCCAACGGCGGCGTGGACATCGTCTCGCCCCAGGTCTGGGCCCGTCATGCCGGTGTGCGCCTGCCCGCCGCCATCGAACGCCGCCTTGCCGAACTGCGCCTGGAGCTGACGCGCGGCGGCATCCGCCTGCCCTCCCTGCGCGACAGGACGCTCTGCAACTGCCGCTAGCGGAAAAGATCATCCGTCAAAAAAAGGCAGCCCTCCGGTCACCGGAAAGGCTGCCTTTTTTGCGGCACGCTCATGGCCGTGCTGTCCTGTCCGCCACAACGGCGGCCCGGATCAGAAGCGCAGCGTGAAACGGGGATCGTCCCCCCGCACCTCCACCTTGATGAAATCCGCCTGCTGGCCACGCGCCGGGCGGGCATCCCCCTCCAGCTCGAAGACATCACGCACCACCCAGAAGCGGTGCTTTTCGCCCGGCAGCTCCACGGACGCACCGCCGCCTACTTCCACATGCAGGTAGAACACGGGCTCCCAGGTCTCCAGGGTCACGGTCTGCTTGCTGTGCGGACCGAAGTTCACCCAGCCTTTCGTGACCCACACGCCGTCCGTGCGCAGATAGCGCAGGGCCAGGCTCCCGCCCAGGGCCTGGCTGTTGTCGATATGGATCTCCAGAGCTGCGGCCGGGAAGACACAGCCCAGCAGCAGGACCAGGGCAAACAGGCAGGAAACGATCTTTTTTGTCATGACGACCTCCGTATGCCGTTCCCCATACGCAAGCCCGGCGCAGGATGCAACGTCCGCGCCGCAGGAAAGCCGGGATATGCCGGGGCTCCCGCGCTGAATCCCCAGGAGAGCGGACGGCCGGATCCGAGCAGGAGCAGCAGGCATGCCCGCCGGAGCTCCCCGCAAAAAAACACTTTTCAAGGCGAGGCAATGCGCATAGATGTTGCCTGTGCGCTCAAACAGTCCTGTTGGAGAGCGCCAGTGCTTTCATCGAGGATACGTCATGGAACTGACCATCTCCACTCCCCGCCTGGCCGCGGCCCGCATCCTGCCGCGTACGCCCCGGGCCTTCTATCGTACCGCCATCAATGCCTTTTTCTTCGTCATGGGCATGGTCTTCGCCTCCTGGGCCGTCCGCATCCCGGACATCAAGGCCGCCCTGCAGATGAGCGACGCGGCTCTGGGCAGCGTCCTGCTGGCCGCCCCTCTGGGCGAGATGCTCTCCATCGCGCCCACGGCCTGGCTCATCGGCCGCTTCCGCAGCCGCCGCGTCATCATGCTGGGGCTCATGCTCATGCCCTGCGCCCTGCTCTCCCTGGCCCTGGCCGGCAGCCCGCACTGGCTGGCCGCGGCCCTGCTGGGTTTCGGCTTTGCCAACAACATGCTCAACATCTCCCTCAATGCCCAGGCCGTGGGCGTGGAGACCCTTTACGGCCGCAGCATCATGGCCACCTTCCACGGCATGTGGAGCCTGGGCGGGGTGGCCGGCTGCATCATCGGCTCCATCGTGGCGCCGCTGGGCGTGGCGCCCCTGCCCCACTTTGCCGCCATCTTCGTCATCACGCTGGCGACGCTGTGCTGCCTGCGCACCTGGACCATGCCCCGGGAAGTGCGCATCGGCGCCGCAGCGCCCGAAAGCGGGAAGCGCTCCTTCCGCCCCGACCTCTATCTGACCCTGCTCGGCTGCATCGCCCTGGGCAGCATGGCCACGGAAGGCGCCATGTATGACTGGAGCTCCGTCTATTTCGCCCAGGTGGTCCAGCCGGGCGAGAGCCTCATCCGCGCCGGCTACCTGGCCTGCATGTGTGCCATGGTCACGGGCCGCCTGCTGGCCGACGGTCTGGTGAACCGCTTCGGGGTCACGCCCGTGCTCCAGCTGAGCGGCCTCTGCATCGCCGCCGGTCTGAGCCTGGCCCTGCTCTGGCCCGACCTGCTGCCCGCCACGGCGGGGCTGGCCCTGGTGGGCTTCGGCATGGCCTCCGTGGTGCCGCTCTGCTACAGCCTGGCGGGCAAGTCCACGCGCGTGCCGCCCAGCGTGGCCATCTCGCTGGTCTCGTCCCTCAGTTTCCTGGGCTTTTTGGGCTGCCCGCCCATGGTGGGCTTCCTTTCCCATCAGTTCGATCTGCGCTGGGCCCTGTCGCCCATCGTGGTGGTGGGCGTGGCCATCTTCTGCCTGGCGCCGCTGGTCCGGCGCATCAAGGCCTAGAAAGGGGCCTTGTCCGGCGGGAGGATCTCCGTTGTCTGGCGAAAAAGGAGCCCCTTCCTCCGCACAGCATCAGGCACAAAAAACGGCAGCCCTTCAAGGGAGATGGCGCAAACCCAATTCCGCCTTCCCTGAAAACAAAAAACACGAAAAGGCAGGCACACCATCGCGGCGTGCCTGCCTTTTGTTTTTATGGGTATGCGGCCAGTTCCCTAGCGCGGGCTGCCGTCAGCACGGCGCTCGAAGCGGGGCACGGCCAGATGGCAGCCGCCCCGGCCCGTGCGGCGGGCAAAATCCTGATGGTAGGCCTCGGCCTCGTAGAAGGCCCCGGCCTTTTCCAGACGGGTCACCACGTCATAGCCCAGACCGCGCAGCTCATCCATGAGCTTCTGGGCCGTCCGCTTCTGGGACTCGTCCAGCCAGAAGATGGTGGAGCGGTACTGGCTGCCGACGTCCGGGCCCTGCCTGTCCAGCTGGGTGGGATCGTGGACCTCGAAAAAGCGGCGTACGATGGCCTCATAGCTGATCTTTTTGGGATCGAAGCGCACCAGCACGGCTTCGGCATGGCCGGTATCGCCCCGGCAGACATCCTCATAGGAAGGCCGGTCGGTATGGCCGCCCGTGTAGCCGGAACGCACGTCCACCACACCGGGGAGCTTGCTCAGGGCATCTTCCACGCCCCAGAAGCAGCCGCCCGCCAGCACGGCCACCTGGGTGTTGCGCACCTGCTCGTACAGGGCCAGGCCCAGCTTTTCCTTTTCGCTGCCCGCAGGGGCGAAGCGCATGGACAGGGAGTTGACGCAATGGCGGGTGTTCTTGGCCGTCAGGCCTTCGCCCTCAAAAACATGCCCCAGGTGGGCGCCGCAGTGCTCGCAAACGATCTCCACCCGGTGGCCGTCGGCATCGGGCTGGCGACGCACCATGCCCGGCAGGGCATCGTCGAAGGCGGGCCAGCCGCACCCGGAATCGAACTTGTCCGAAGAACGGTACAGGGCCACGCCGCACTGGCGGCACAGGTAGGTCCCGGCGGCCGTGTTTTTTTCGTACTCACCGGACCACGGGGCTTCCGTGGCCTTGCGGAGGATGATGTCCGCCTCGCGGGGCGTCAGGGGCGGCACCGCGGCATCACCGCGGGCAATGATCCGGAATCCGTCATTATTCATGGGGGCTTTCTCCCGTAAGGGGTCAAAGGTGGGGCGGGAAAGTTCCGCAGCCGCGGCACCGGTCCCGGAAAGGACCAGGGCCAGCATCAGGATGAAAAAGGAAAAGGCGCGTCGCGCGCAGGGATAGCCGTACATGGCACCTCCTATCAGTACAAGTTATCAATATTAAGATAGCGGCGCCTCAAAAGAAAAGCAAGCCCGCGCGAGGCCATAAAAAAAGGGAGGCTCATGCCTCCCCGGATAAAACATTGTCTTTTCTGGCAGGTCAGCCTGCCACTACCGTCCTTTGCACGGCTCCTCCGCCACAGGAACGGCGCATGGCGGACGCCCCGCCAGGATGCCGTCTTACTGCCGTTCGCCGTAACCGTGCGGATGTTCCCGGTGCCAGCGCCAGGCCGATTCGATGATGGCCTCCACACCCAGCTGCGGCTGCCAGCCCAGCACCTGCTGCGCCTTGCGGGCGGAAGCCACCAGACGGGCCGGATCGCCCGCGCGCCGCTGCCCCATGACCACGGGGATCTCGTGACCGGTCACCTTGCGGGCGCAGTCCACGATCTCGCGCACGGAAAAGCCCTGCCCGTTGCCCAGGTTGCAGATGAGGTCATCACCGCCGCGCTGCAGATGATCCAGGGCCCTCATATGGGCGTCCACCAGGTCGGTGACGGCGATGTAGTCGCGGATGCAGGTCCCGTCGGGCGTAGCGTAATCATCACCGAAGATGGTGATATGCGGCCGCCGGCCCAGCGGCACTTGCAGGACCAGGGGGATGAGATGGCTCTCGGGGCTGTGGTCCTCGCCGATGCTGCCGTCGGCCAGGGCCCCGGCCACATTGAAATAACGCAGGGAGACATAGCGGATGCCATGGGCCACCGAGACCCAGCGCATCATGGCCTCCATCATCAGTTTGCTGTGCCCGTAAGGATTGGTGGGCCGGGTGGGGGCATCCTCGCTGATGGGCACGCTGTCGGGCTCGCCGTAGACCGCCGCCGAGGACGAGAACACGATGCGGCCCACGCCATGACGGACCATGGCTTCCAGCAGGCTCTGCATGCCGCCCACATTATTGTTGAAGTACTTGAGGGGATCGACCATGCTCTCGCCCACCTGCGAATCGGCGGCGAAGTGCATGACGCCGTCGATGCGGAAACGGCGGAAGATGCCGTCCAGACAGGCGGCATCGCGGATGTCGCCCTGCACGAAGGCAGCCTTGCCCGCCACGGCGGCGGCATGGCCCGTCTGGAGATTGTCCACCACCACGACTTCCTGCCCGGCCGCTGCCAGGGCATGGACCGCGTGGGAACCGATATAGCCCGCACCGCCGCAAACAAGGATCGCCATACAGACCTCCACAACAAAGATGATGATGGCGGCACGCTACGATGTTTGCCTGCGGCTGGCAAGGCCCGGGATGCCCAAGGCCTCTTGAAGGCGGAACAGGACATAAAAGAAGCGCGGAGTCCATGGCCAGACTCCGCGCAAGGCACAGGACGCGCCCCGGCGAAGGCCGGGGTCCCTTTGCGGCTACAATGCTGCCAGAACAGCGGCCGCAAATTCCTGCACGGCATCAGGGGCATCGCTGACGGTACCGTCCACTTTCAGCCCCTCAGCCACGATCTGCGCACCCAGGTCCTTGCCCTTGGCCTCGATGGCGTCCACCGCACCGCAAAAATGCGTGTAGGAACTGTCGCCGGAGGCAAACGCCGACAGTTTGACGCCCGAAAGGCCCATGGCTTCCATGTTCTCATAAAGAGGGATGAAATCGTCCTGCAGCTCCAGCTCGTCGTCGCCCCAGGCGGAGCAGCCCAGCAGCACGGCGTCATAGCCTTCGGCCAGACCGGCGGCATCCACGTCGGCGGCGTTTTTCAGCGTGACGTCATGGCCTGCGGCGGCGATGATCTCTTCCAGTTTCTGGGCGATGCCCTCGGTATTGCCGGTGCTGGAACCAAAAACGATCAGGACTTTGCTCATGACAACTCCCTGGCGGCATGGCCGCCGTTGGATGTTTAGAAAAAGAAATTCAATTTCAAAAAGAAACTATAAAAGAACAGGGCGTGCGTCAAGCAAAAGACCGTCTCCCGACAAAAAATATTTATATCTGACTAAAAACATTACTTTTCTATCAAAAACATCCCAGCCAAGGGCCCACCCTACGCCTGTTGTCCTCTTCTACCGGCATTCGCCATGAGGATAGCTGCTCCACCTGGTCTCATATCGCCGTCGGATGAGTCTCCATTCCGTGGATACGGGCCCGCCCCGGCCATTGCCCCTGCGCGCCAGCACGGTTCGGAAGGCGCTGTGCCGACATGGCCGCAAGCGATATGACCTCTTCCAGACCAGGTACGGAAAACGGTGCCGCTCTCCCCTTTCCCGATCACGAGGCGAAATCGCTTCCCGCACGCCGAAGACGGGGACCTGCCATCCGCACCAGAGCAAAAGTTTTACGGGGAAAGGGGGCCCGGGGGAGGGGGACGCTTTTTCAAAAGCACCCTCCTCCCCCGGAAAATCCCCGGCCTCCTCCGTCAAAACCTATGCTCCAGCTTCCGCGTCAGCCTCCCCGGCGGCATTTTCCGAAGCGGGCCCGGCAAGGGGAGCGTCTGCCACAGAGAGATCAGGCATCTGCCACTGCCCGGGCAGGGGGGCCGTGAGCTCGGCCTTCTCGCCCACATAGGGGTTGAAGTAGCCGAAGCGCAGCCAGGGGCAGAGTTTTTTCAGACGCTTCATGAACAGGCTGAGGCCCATGATGGGGCCGTGGTCGATGCCGCGCATGAGGCCCAGATACCATTCGGGGTCGATGTTGAGGTTACGCCACTGGATCATGCTCACGCCGTTCTCGCCCACCAGACGGGCCAGGGCTTCCAGCTCGCCTTCGCTGTCGGTGACACCGGGGAAGAAGAGCAGGTTCAGCGAGACCCAGAGACCGTTCTTCCGGGCCACGGCGATGGAGCGGCGCACGTCGTCGAAGCTGTAGCCGTGGGGACGGTAGTAGCGCTCGTAGACTTCGGGCCGGGCGCTGTTGAGGCTGACGCGGATGCTGGAGAGGCCCGCCTGGGCCAGACGCTCCACGGCCTCGGTGCGGGAGGCGTTGGTATTGCAGTTGACCGTGCCCACGCCGCCCCGGCTGCGGAACAGGCGCACGCTTTCCACCAGCAGGTCGGGATTCATGAGGGGATCGCCCTCACAGCCCTGCCCGAAGGAATAGATGGGCGTCTTCGTCTCGCGGCCGGCATGGAAGCTCATGACTTCCACCAGTTCCTCCGGGGTGGGGGTGAAGGTCAGGCGGCACTGGGGCGTCACGTTGATGGGCGAATCCTTGTCCTGCTCGGAGATACAGCCCACACAACGGGCATTGCAGGTGCGCGAACTGGGCAGGGGCGCCTCGAAGCGGCCCAGGGCAAAGTTGCGGGCCGCCGGGCAGTCGTACTTCATGACGCAGTCTTCGAGGATGTGGCCCACCAGACGGTTCTTGGGGAACTGGCGCAGCAGGGCCCGCACGTTCTTTTCGATGCGGGAACGCGGGATGTGGCGGAACTCCTGACGCTGGTCGGCATCCACCTTGCGGGCACAGATGTAGAAGCGCCCCTTGGCGAAGCCCACGGCGCCATAGGCGAACAGGGGCAGCAGGGGGGCGTCGGCATCGCTGGTGTAGGCCGGATGGGCGGAGAGCGTATGGGCCGGTGCGGCAAAGGCGGCCACGGCCAGATCCTCGGTGCACTCTATCTCGCCGGTCTCGGGGTTCAGGCCCACGGCCCGGCGTCCGGGCAGGAGGAAGAGCTCGCTCTCCTCGGGCAGGGGCATGAGTTCGTCAGGACGGGGCGTGCCCCATTCCTCGCCGCGGCGGCAGACCATGAGCAAGTCGGGATCATCATAGATGTTGCCCTGGGCATCGGCCATGACCATATGCGGTTCGATCTTTGCTGTTGCCATTTTCCTTCCTTGCGGCATCTTGCCCTGCCGCGTCCGAATGTATATAAGCGGAGCTGCGGCCAGCCCCGGAAACATGGGCACGACGGCCGCCAGAATATCCGCGAGGCCGCCCCATGTTTTCCCTGATGCTCTTTATTTTTCTTTGTTTTCTCGGCATGCTTGCCGTACAATTCTACATGCTGCGCAGCCAGGAACGCCTGAACCGCGCCCTGCGTGACGAACACGCCCAGATGCGCGTGCTGCTGCGCGCCATGGAAGCCCGCCTGGATGCCCTGGGCTGCCCTGCCCCCAAACTGGCCGAAACGGCCGTGCAGGCCACGCCTGCCGCACAGGATCCCCTGCTGCATCTGAGCTTTGATGCGCCTGCGGCCAAGAAGGCCGCGCCCCGCACGCCGGTGGTGGACCCGGGTCTGGACCTGCACATGGACAGCAGCCGCTAGGGCTGTTCCGTTTTTTGCCCGGAAGCGGGCTTTTCCCTCCGGCGGGGCTTTTGTCGTGCCTTCCGCGCACGCCGCGACAGCGCTTCGTCAACCTAGCCTTGCCCCTTTTCATCGTCAAGCAGCCTTCCTGCCATGCCCGAACCATCCCGCCGCCTGCGTCTTTTCCTCCGCTGTCTGGCAGCCCTGCTGCTGGGCATCCTGTTGCTGGCCGGCGCGGCCATGGTCTATGTGCAGCACAATTCCGTCGCCATCACCCATGCCCTGCTGGAAGACTTCACCCAGCGTACGGGCCTCCACCTGCATGTCAGGTCCATCGGCCTTTCCTGGCTGCCTTCGGCCATCCAGGCCGATGACGTGCGCATCCGCATCAAGGAGCTGGACATCTCCGTCCGCACGGCCCGCCTGCGCCCCCGCCTGACCGCCCTGCTGCAGGGACGGCTGGAACTGGAATACGTGGCCCTGCAGAATCCCGTGCTCTCCGGCAGCCTGCCGCTGCCCACGCTGGACCTGCGCAAGCTGGGCTCCGCCGCCGGGGGCGGCAGCGGCGATACGGGGGGGCTGGCCCGGCTGGACGGCCTGCTGCCCGGTACCCTCCAGATAGAGATAGACCAGGGCAATTTCTCCTTCCAGGCCCAGGACGCTTCTTCCCTGCGCGCGGGCAACCTTTCCTGCGTGCTGCATCTGCGCGGTCTTCAGGACGTGCGCGGCAAACTGCAGGCAGGTCTGATCCGCAACCTGGCCGCCGGGGAAGAGATCCCCGTGCTCGACCTGGAGAACCTGCTCGTGGAAGGCCGCAGCCGTCCGCTCCGTTTTTTGAGCGATACGCCCCGCCTGCGCCTGCGTACCCTGCTGCATCTGCCGCCCCACCTGCCCCGCGTACGCATGAACCTCGATTTCACGGCCACGGCCGCGGGCTGGCAGCTGGATCATGACATCCAGGGCGACCTGATGCAGGACGACGAGCCCATCCCCTTTGCCGTGACCGGCCGCCTGCTGCAGGACAGGAACGCGCCGCAGGCCTCGGTACGGCGCATGCTGCGCGAGGTCTTCCTGCCCGATCCGCAGGAGCTGGCCGCAGCCGGAAAGGATGGTCCCGCAACGGCTCCTGCCCCGTCCGCCCCCCGTTCACCGGCCGCTGATGCCGCCGCTGCAAAGACCGCTCCCGCACCCCAGGTGGCCCCCCAGCCCGATCTGCCCGCTGCGGGAGGGACGCGCCCGCCCGTGCGCCTGGAACGCATCCGGCTGGAACTGGGCGAAGACAGCGCCACCCTCGACGGCAACCTGATCCTCGACAAACAGCGGGGCCCCGTCCTCAACGGCAGCCTGCAGGCCCACCGCCTGAGCCTGACACGCTGGCTGGGCTTTGCCCGCGGTCTGGCTCCGGGCCTGCAGATGGCCCTGGACAACATCACGGACAGTCTTCTGGAATTCGAACTGGATACCGAAGGCCTGCGCGTGCCCTATATCGTGGCCCATGCCTCGGGCTCGCGCTTTACCGGTTCCGGCGGCGTGGCCCGCTGGGCCGAGCCGGTGGTGGCCCTTGACCTGACCGCCCCGGAAGTAAAGCTGGGCCGGGCCATCCCGGAAGCCGTGGGCACCCTGCCCCTGCAGGCCTATTTCCCGCACGGGCCCCTGACCAGCCTGCGGGCCTCGCGCTCCACGCCGCTGCCGCCGCCCGATCCCGCCACGGACCTGGATATCGGTTATGACATCCGCCTCAATGCCCGCACCGTGCATTACGGCCCTGTGACCATCACCGGCGCGGCCGTGGTCATCGAACCCGGCACCCCCGACAAGGCCGGCAACGGTACGGCCGTGATCCGGGCCACGGGCGACTTTTACGAAGGCCGCCTCAAGGGCCGCTGCGCCATCGGCGGGCCTTCGGACATGCCCACCTTCGACATCGACCTGCGCCTGGACAAGGTCCACGGCAGCAAGCTGGTCAGGGATTTCGGCCTCATCCCCGTACGGCGCGGCATGCTGTCCGCCCAGGCGGCCATCACCAGCCGGGGCAGCGACCTGGACGTGTTCCTGAAGAGCATGCGCGGCACGGTCTCGGCCGACGGCAGCAAGGGCCTGCTGCCCGCCGGAGGCAAAAAGAGCCTGCCCTTCGAAAAACTCTCGCTGCGCCTCGACCTGCAAAGCGCCCGCCGCGACCTGCGTCCCACTCCGGCCCGGGCCGGTTTCGAAGGCCGCTGGACGGCCTCGCTGGAGGGTGAGGATCTTTCCCTGACCCAGAAGCTGGACGGCCTCGTCTGGTTCGGTGGCAAGGAGTTCGTGGCCTGGCAGGATCTGCCCGGTTCCCTGCGCCTGCACCTGCCGTCCCTTGAAAAGGATCTGCTGCCCCAGGGCATGGATCTGGATGCCGACGGCGTGTTCAGCTGTGCGGGCCCTGCCGGGCTGAAGCTGAAAAAGGCCACGCTCTCGGCGCTGGGCCTGCAGCTCAAGGGCGATCTGGACGTCAGCAACGGCCGCAGCGGCCTGACCTGGGGCGGGAACGTGGACCTTGCCGCCCGCGACCTGAAGCACAGCCTCCGGCAGATCCGGGGCAGTGCGCCCGCCTCCCTGCCCGCCTCCCTCAACAGCCTGCGCCTCAAGGGCACGGCCTCCGGTACCCCGGACAGCCTGCGCCTCAAGGATCTGCGCTGCAGCCTGGGCTGGCAGCAGGTGGACGGCGAAGCTGCCGTGAACTGGAGCGGCACCCCGCAACTGGACCTGCGCCTGCATGCCGCGGACTTCGATCTGGACCGCCTGCTGGCGGAGATGTTCCCCGACCAGGCCCGCAGCAAGGGACGGAGCAAGGCCCCGGGCGCTCCCTGGGACCTGCGCTTCATGAAGGCCTTCGATGCCCAGGGGAGCCTGAGCGTGGACAGGGTGCGCTTCATGCGCCTGCGCATGCAGCAGATGGCCACCCGCTTCAGCCTCAAGGACGGCCACCTTTCCGTGCCTGCGCTGGAAGGCAACTTTTACAATTCGCGCCTGCGTGCCTCGGGCGACTTCCGCTTCGACCGGGGCCTGAGCTACACCACCAAGGTCAGGGCCCTGAACATCAACCTCGACGCCGCCAGCAACGACCGCAACGACAAGCGCGCCGTGCGGGGGCTGGCCTCGGTGGAATCGGAGATGAGCGCCCACCTGACCGGCAGCGGCCAGATGCCCGCGGCCCTTTCCGGCACCTGGGGCGTGGCCATCATCAACGGCAGCTACCAGAACCGCGACAAGGGCGGGCGGCCCGGCGGCAAGCCCACCCGCTTCCAGCGCCTCAGCGCCTCGGGCAACATGCAGGGCGGTGTGGCCCGCAGCAGCAACATCTTTTATCAGGATGCCGAGATGCGCGTGCGCGGCGGCGGCCGCATCGACTTCAACAACGAAGACCTGGACTGCAACCTCTTCGTCAAGACCGACCGCATGCAGGAATTCCCCGTGCGCGTGACCGGCAAGCTCCATGATCCCAAGACTTCGGTCAGCGCAGGGACGGCCATCCTCTACGCCGTCACCAGCCTGACCCACGGCATCTTCGAGCTGCTGGGCGGGGTCATGGAAGGCACCTGGAATCTGTTCCGCTGATCCCGCGCCCCGGTCTCTTTCGCCCCGGTCCCACCGGCCTTCCCCTGCCGGAAAAGGCCTTGCACTTTCCCCGCCCCCGTTGACAGAACCGCCTGCAAAGGGTAGACAGGCTCTATCTGTTCTTTTTTGCACAAACCCAACAACGGTCCGTCTCAATAAGGAGAAGCGCCATGAATATCCTCATCTTTGGTCCCAACGGCAGCGGCAAGGGCACCCAGGGCAACCTGGTCAAGGCTAAGTACAATCTTGCTCACATCGAATCCGGCGCCATCTTCCGTGAGCACATCGGCGGCGGCACCGAGCTGGGCAAGAAGGCCAAGGAATACATCGATCGCGGCGACCTGGTGCCCGACGACATCACCATCCCCATGGTGCTGGAGACCCTGAAGACCAAGGGCAAGGACGGCTGGCTGCTGGACGGCTTCCCCCGCAACATGGTGCAGGCCCAGAAACTGTGGGAAGCCCTGCAGGCCGAAGGTCTGAAACTGGACTACGTCATCGAGATCCTGCTGCCCCGCGAGATCGCCAAGAACCGCATCATGGGCCGTCGCCTGTGCAAGGAAAACAACAACCATCCCAACAACATCTTCATCGACGCCATCAAGCCCAACGGTGACAAGTGCCGCGTCTGTGGCGGTGAGCTCTCCACCCGTTCCGACGACCAGGACGAAGCCGCCATCAACAAGCGTCACGACATCTACTACAACACCGAGAACGGCACCCTGGCCGCGGCCTACTTCTTCAAGAACCTGGCCGCCGAAGGCAAGACCAAGTACATCGAACTGAACGGCGAAGGCACCATCGACTCCATCAAGGAGACCCTGATCTCCCAGCTGAGCTAGCCTGAGCACGCCTTTTCAGGCCGGGGCCCTGCCCCGGCCTTTTTTTTGCCCGAAGATCCCGGAGCCCGGCAGGAAGCGGCCTTGCCTTTTGCCGCCGCGACCCCATCTTTATAGCGGGGGAAAGGTCCGCCGGCCCGCAGCGAGCACGCGTTCCGAAACAGGGGCCCTACTGGACATGCCTGTCCAAGTTTGCCACTATGCCCCCAACTTCACAGCGAGGTATCAATATCATGCAAGTCTGCATCGCGATCATGCACGGCAATCCCGTCATGCTGGAACTGCGGGAAGGCGTCCCTTACATCAATGACGAACCCCAGCCCATCAAGCACCTGACCGAAGATGACCTCGTGGCCTTCCACGAAGCCGTGAGCGCCATCCCCGACGACGGCGATCCCGGCAATGTCGCCCTTGTCAACGCCAAGCGCGCCGCGTTCATCGTGGACCTGCTGGGCCATGCCGTGGGCGACGAATGCGTCTCCTACCTGACGCATGTGCTGGACCACGTGCACTACGACGTCATGGAATATCTGGGTGAAACCGAGCCCCAGGACTAGAAAGCCTGCCGGGCTCCCGCAAGGGGGAGGACTTCCGGCATAATTGAGGGAAACAATGCTTGAGATCCAAGACCTGCACGTTTCCGTCCACGGCACGCCGGTGCTCAAGGGCATCGACCTGAAGGTGGAAGCGGGCGAAACCTTTATCCTGTTCGGCCCCAACGGCTCCGGCAAGACCACCCTGCTCATGACGCTGATGGGCTTTTCCGGCTACGAGGTGACCCGGGGCAAGATCATCTTCAAGGGCCACGACATCACCTACGCCCCCATGTACGAGCGTGCCCGTCTGGGCATCGGCATGTCCTTCCAGCGCCCGCCCACCATCCACGGCCTGCCCACGGGCAAGATGGTGGAACTGTGCGGCCGCGGCCGCAAGATGGACATCCCCGCCATGGCCAAGCGCGTGCATTTCGATACCTTCCTGGACCGCGACGTCAACGCCGGTTTCTCCGGCGGCGAGATCAAGCGCTCCGAGCTGCTGCAGCTCATGGCCCAGCAGCCCAGCCTGCTGCTTTTCGACGAGCCGGAATCCGGCGTGGACCTGGAAAACATGGCCCTGGTGGGCAAGACCGTGCGCAAGCTGCTGGACGGCGTGCCCGACTGCTGTAACGCCCCCCTGCGCGAGCAGGGTCGCCAGCGTTCCACCAGCGGGCTCATCATCACCCACACCGGCCACATCCTTGAATACGTCAACGCCGACCGCGGACAGGTCATGTATCACGGCAAGCTCTGCTGTGAAGCGCGCCCGCGCGTCATCCTCGACCATATCGCCCAGCACGGCTACCAGGAATGCCTGCGCTGCCTGGCCGGCGACATGTACGGCAAAATCGCGGAGGCTCCCCTGGTATGAGCAGCATCGACCTTTCCCGTTTCAACTTCAGCGGCGGTGAGAACTCCGCCCCCATCGAAGATCTGACCCGTCTGCCCCAGGAAGACCAGCAGCGCCTGGTCCTGGCCGGCATCGACGTGCACGACACCAAGGTCAGCGGCGCCTTCATGCAGCTCAACCATGCCGACGTGCACTGCACCACCCGGCAGGAAGGCCTGGACCTCATGGACATCCGCGCGGCCCTCAAAAAGTTCGACGGCCTGCCGCAGTACTACTGGAAGCTGCTCGATCCCAACAAGGACGAGATCACCCGCATGGCCTACGAGCACCTCAACGGCGGCTACTTCGTGCGTGCCCGCAAAGGCGTGAAGATCAGCCAGCCCGTGCAGTCCTGCATGTTCATCAAGGGCAATGCCGCCGGACAGGCCGTGCACAACATCGTGGTGGTGGAAGAAGGCGCCGAGCTCAACATCCTGGGCGGCTGCGCCACCTCCCAGCACAGCAATGATGCCGCGCATCTGGGCATCACCGAATACTATGTGGAAAAGGGCGGCAAGCTGACCTTCACCATGATCCACAACTGGGGCGACTCCACCACCGTGCGGCCGCGCTCGGCGGGCGTGGTGGAAGCCGGGGGCGTGTTCCAGAACAACTACATCCTGCTCAAGAGCGTGGGCAGCCTGCAATCCTATCCCCGCATCGACCTCAACGGCGAGGGCGCCGTGGCCACCTTCAACTCGGTCATCGTGACGCCCACGGGCTCCTACGTGGACAGCGGCAGCGCCATCCACCTCAACGCGCCCCACACCCGCGGCGAGATCATCTCCCGCACCCTGACCACCGGCGGCACCATCATCAACCGCGGTTTCATCGGCGCTTCGGCCACTCCGGTCAAGGGCCATCTGGAGTGCAAGGGCCTCATCGTGGGCGGCGGCCGCGTGCATGCCATCCCCGAACTGGACAGCTGCCGCGACGGCGTGGAACTCTCCCACGAAGCCGCCGTGGGCAAGATCGCCCAGGAAGAGATCGAATACCTCATGGCCCGCGGCCTGGACGAGGACGAAGCCACCTCCACCATCGTGCGCGGCTTCCTCAACGTGGACATCATGGGCCTGCCCGCGCCCCTGAAGAAGGCCATGGACGAACAGATCAGCAAGCTCAACGCCGGCGGCGCCATGTAGCGCCCCGCTGCGATACCTGCCTGTTTGCGGGGCTGTCCGTACATGCGGGCAGCCCCGTTCGTTTTTGCGGAACCGCACAGGCCCGCCCGGCTGTCCCCGCCGGAGCCCGGCCCTCAAGCCCTGCCGGAAGGGCTTGACCGCCTAGTGTCCTTCCGGCTATAGTTCGCTTCCTTCGTGGGCCTATAGCTCAGTTGGTAGAGCCTCCGGCTCATAACCGGCAGGTCCCAGGTTCGAGTCCTGGTGGGCCCACCATATATTTTCAGCAGGTTACCTCATAGCAGAGGTAGCCTGCTGTTCTCTTTTGGTGACCATTTTGTCACCGAACCGCGTGTATGGGCACGCGGATCTTCATCCATTGCTTCCCTTTCCTGCCCTGTATCTCTATGGGGCACCAGCTGTGCTGGTGCGACCTCTTTGGCGCAACGCGCCCAGGAAGCCGCCGCCTGCCCTCCCCGCACCCCTCCTTATAAAAAAAGACAGAGCAAAAGCTCCTATCCGCATCTGCTGCCTTCATTCTGCAGCGGGTCCTTCCAGAGCCCCCCCCCTCGAGGGGCCGAACCGGTCGCCCGAGAGGCCGGGGATTTTTCGGGATAGTTTTTCTGGGATTTTGGGACCATATCCGCGGAGATACCAATGACTGAGTCTGACCGTCAGCTCCAAGAAATGGCCAATCGCGTGGCCAAGCAGGTGGAGTCTGAAAAGGCGAAGGCTAAACCTGCCGACAAAAAAGACGCGATTACACCTGACTTCGTGGCCAAGTGCGCCACCTTTTCGGAAAAAGGTGATGGGCTCCTGCACTCCGCCCTGTTCCGGGGGAAGCTGACGTATGTCCCGGAGAGCAAGAGCTGGTACTGCTGGGAGGATCATCACTGGCGCAGCACCCATATTCATATGGTCGAGGCGTCGGTGGAACAGGTGGGAAATAAATACCGGGAAGTCGCTGCCCACTATGAGCAACTGGCCAAGGATGCCGGTGAGGGTGGTGACAACGAACGGGCCAACCATCTGAGAGCGAAAGCAGAGGCCCTGCAAAAAAGGGCCTCCTGGCTGAACAGCTCCAGGGGGGTCAATGCCTGCGTGAAGTTCACCCTGGCCAACAGCGACCCGCTGATATCCAAGCCGGATGTCTGGGATACGGACCCCTGGTTGCTGGGCGTGGCCAACGGCGTGGTGGATCTCAGGACAGGCGAGCATCGCCCGGGACGTCCTGAAGACTACATCCTGCGCTACTGTCCGGTGGAGTGGAAAGGCCTGCACGAACCTGCGCCGCTTTGGGAGGAGACCCTCCAGCAGATTATCGGTGCCTCGGAAGGGGTGTTGCCCTGGCTGCACAAAGTGTTGGGCTATGCCATCACCGGTCAGTCCACGGAGCCCCTGTTCCTCATGCTCTACGGGGAGCGGGGCCGTAACGGCAAAACGGTGGTGATGGAGACGCTCAAGAAGGTGCTCGGTCCCTACATGGGCCCTGTCCCAGCGGAGCTTCTTCTGGACCGCAAGATCCCCAAAGACCCCGATTCAGCCAGCCCGACCATCATGAACATGAAGGGCATGCGGATCATCTGGGCCTCTGAGACCAACGAGAACCGCCGGTTTTCGACAGCGCAGGTCAAGCTGCTTTCCGGCTCTGACTCTCTGACCGGGCGCTACCTCTGGGACAAGCAGAATACGGAATTCCGGCCGACGCATACCCTGTTCCTGCTGACCAACTTCCTGCCATCGGCCCCAGCGCATGACCTGCCTTTCTGGGAACGGCTCAAGCTCATCAATTTCCCCTTCCGTTTCGTGGACCAGCCCAAGGGGGAGTTCGAACTCCCTCGCAACCCGCACCTGGAGAGGGAGCTGGAGGATGAGTACCCCGGCATCCTAGCCTGGTTGGTCCGTGGCTGTCTGCTCTACCGGGCAGAAGGGCTGGTCGCCCCGGCGGCGATCACGAAGGCCACCGAGCAATACCGTGTGGATGAGGACGACATGCAGGTGTTCGTGGATCAGTGCCTGGTGGACAGCCAACTGCCGGAGGACCGCATCCAGGCCACAGAGCTCTATGAGGTGTTCAAGGAATGGTACAAGAAATATATCAATCCCAAATACATACCCAGCATGCACATCTTCGGGCGCCAGATTGGTGCCAAGCTGGAGAAGAGGAAAGTCGGGGGCCACACCTACTACTACGGCAAGCAGTTCTCCGATTTCGGTCACAAGTTCAAGAGCAAGACGGTATGACCTTTCCTTTTTGCCAGGACATTTTGAGGGGGCGAGGTCCTGAACGAAAGTTTTTTACTTTCGGTAGGATAGCTGCGTCAGGAGGATATGACGTCTTCATGGAGGGGCCAATGCGAAATGTTTTTTCATGGGGCGGGTATCTATTCTGTGCTCATGTCCTATTGTCCTGTTTCCTTTTTTTCTCTGAAAAAACAAAAGGATATGTCCAGGACATCTTGCAGGACATTTCAGGATGTTTTTCGGGGGCCCCTTATGCCTGCTGATATCATCGATCTGTTCCGTGAACAGGGCTTCGAGCCCAAGAAAAAAACTGCCGGCGAATGGTCTTCTACCTGCCCTGCCTGTGGCGGGACGAAGCGGTGCAGCATCTGGCCCGCCCGTGGAGAGGGGCGGGGCTACTACTGGTGCAGGGAATGCGGGGCCAAGGGGGACGGCATCCAGTTCCTGCGTGACTACGCCAAGATGTCCTATGCCGATGCCTGTGCGCGCATTGGCGTGGCTTCTGCTGCCTGGGCTGTGAAGACGCCCTCCCTGCCCCAGCGGGCGGAGAAAAATCGTTTTGAGTCTGTGGAGAATACGGGGCCCAAGGATGTGGACGTGGCCGCGTGGAGGACCTGTGCCGGCAATTTTGTGCGCTGGGCAGAGACCTGTTTGCAGCGCAGCCAGGAACATCTGGCCTGGTTGGCCGCCCGCGGCATCGATGCCGCAGCGGCCCGTCGGTACAGGCTGGGTTTCAATCCGGGGGAACGGGGGAAGAATTGCATTATCAGGCCCCGGTCGACCTGGGGGTTGCCGGATGTGCTCAAGGATGACGGCAAGCCCAAGCGCCTCTGGCTGCCGCGCGGGATCGTCATCCCTCAAATCGTCAATGATGAGGTCAGACGTTTGCGCATCAGGCGCCTGGATTCTGACCGGGCCGAATTCAATCCGGACCACAAATATCATGTGGTCGAGGGCTCCGAAATGCAGCCGCTGTGGCTGGAGAGCACCACCCCCCTGCGGGATGGGCAGGGAGCCGTCGTGGTAGTGGAGACAGAGCTGGATGCCCTGATGCTCAACGCGCAGGCCGGCGACCTGGTACATTGTCTAGCCCTGGGGACCTGCAATGTGCGTAACCTGCCAGCCCAGCTCTACAAACGGCTGGCGGACTCGTTGGTGATCCTGGTGGCACTGGACGCCGATGATGCGGGGGCGGAGGGCTGGCCACGCTGGCAGGAGACGTTCCCCACGGCCAAAAGGTGGCCTGTCCCTGCGGGGAAGGACCCGGGGGATGCTTTTGCCAAGGGGGAGGACATGCGGCTCTGGCTGCTGTCCGGGCTCCCGGAGGGGCTGCGTCTGACTCTGGACAGGGCCACGCCAGCAGTTGTGGAACCGGAGATCCAGGAGCCCACCTTCGTGGATGAGGAAGAAGAGATCCTGGATTCCACTGCAGCCTACGCCGCAGATCCGGATCGTCCCACGGATGCCATCCTGGAATTCTGGGATATGTGGAAGCGCTATCCCATCAAATACATCCGTGAGCGCAACGCGCAGGGGAACGTCTGCGGCTTTTCTTTCGTCTATCCCTATCCCTGGTCCCATGCGAATCCCGGCGTGGTCCATCGTTTTCTCCGGTTCCGGGATGACCATCCAGAGATCATGGTCTGGCTGTCTCGCAACAAGAGCGACATCGTGACGGCCCGGAATTTTATGGATGTGGAAAAATACAACGATACAGATGAGTTCTAGGAGGGAACATGAAGATCGAGACCTGGCCGGCAGAGCGCCTTTCCCCTTACGCGCGCGAGCTGAAGAAGCACGAGAAGGCGCTTCCGAAAATGGTCGCTGCCCTGCAGCAATGGGGGTTCCGCATCCCCATCATGGTGAGTTCTGCCGGTGAGATCATAGATGGCAAGCTCCGCTACCTGGCGGCGGTGCAACTCGGGATGCAGGAGATCCCGGTGGTGGTCGCTGATGACCTGACGCCGACGCAGATCCGGACGTTCCGCCTGCTCGTCAACCGCAGCGCCACGTGGGCGGACTGGAACGATGAGTCCCTGCGCATCGAGATGGCCGAGCTTCGTCTTGCTCTGGCGGATCTCAGCGTGACCGGCTTCGATGACAGGGAGCTGGACGCCATCCTTCTGGATGCGGTGGCCTCCGGAGAGAAAGACCCGGATAGCGTACCTGAACTCAGGGAGCCTCCTGTCTGTCAGGTAGGCCAGGTCTGGCAGCTGGGCATGCACCGGCTCATGTGCGGTGATTCCACCCAGCCTGCGGACGTGGCCACGCTCATGGCTGGTGAGCATGCGGACATGGTCTGGACAGACCCTCCCTACAACGTCGACTACAGCTCCCGGGCCGGCAAGATCAAAAAACGACAAGATGAGCCCTGCGGAATTCGACCAGTTCCTGCGCCGGCTCATGGTCAGCGCCTGCGACGTCCTGGTGGACGGAGGGGCCATCTATGTGGCCCATTCGGAGGCTGGTGACGGCATGGCCTTTCGGGCGGCCTTCAAACACGCGGGCTTCAAGCTCTCCTGCTGCCTGATCTGGAAGAAGAACCAGCTCGTCATGGGGCGTGGCGACTACCACTGGCAGCACGAGCCCATCCTCTATGGCTGGAAGCCTACGGGCAAGCATGTCTGGTACGGAGACAGGAAGCAACGCTCATTTTTTGAGCATTTCGCCGGCAGCGTGGTGCAGAAAGTCTCCGAGAACGTCTGGCAGGTGGCCAGCGGCGACAGCATCCTCCGGATCAGCGGCAAAGACCTGGTGGTGGAGGACCTGGCCAGCAGCATCCTCTCGGAGCCCAAGCCCCAAAAATCTGAGCTGCACCCCACCATGAAGCCTGTGGCCCTGGTGGAACGCATGCTGGCCAATTCGTCGCCGCGGGGCGGCCTGGTCGTCGACCTCTGTGGCGGCAGCGGCACGACCCTGATCGCTGCGGAGCGCCTGGCCAGGCGCTGCAACATGATGGAGTATGATCCGCGTTACGCAGACGTCATCATCCGGCGCTGGCAGGAACAGACCGGCAAGGTGGCTGTTCTGGCCGGCAGTGGTGCCCCCTATCCCCAGGAGGTGGAACATGATGCAGAATGATGTCCTCGATCTGGCCCGGCAGAGCGCGGCCAGTGACCTGGCGTTTTTGCTCAAGGCCAAGGAACAGGCCAAGGCCCGGCTGCGGGATGACGCCACGCAGGAGAACATCGCGGCCTTCAGGCGGGCCAAGGGCGCCGTGGAGGAAGAGATCCGGCGGTTGCAACAGGGAGGTGATTTCGTGGGGATAGTGATCAAGACCCAGAAGGAGAGCGTGGAGTTCCTGACCAATGCCGGCTTCAAGATTTCCACGTCGCAATTCAACCGGGACGTTCTGGCCGGCAAGGTGGCCAGAACATCTGACGGCTATGAAGAAGGCGCCCTGCTGGCCTATGCAGCGGCCCACCTCAAGCCGCTTGCCAGGCAGGAGCAGCGGGAGCTGACTGATGTCACGGTCAGCCGCCTGTCGGCCGATGCGGAGATGAAAAAAATCAATGCGGAGCGCAGCCGCCTGAAGCTGGAGAAGGAGAAAGGCACGCTCGTGCCGCGCAGCGAGGTCGAAGAGGCCCTCGCGGCTCGGGCCCTGTTCTTCAGGAACGAGATCGAGAACTTCGGCCTGCGTAAGGCCGGTGAGATCATCGACCTCGTGCGCGGTGATCCGGCCATGCAGGAAGCCTTCATGGACTGGTGGCGTGATGAAACGGCGGACTGGATGGATGCCTGGAGCGGCGAGATGAGTTTTGGTGGTTCCGAGGATGGCGATGATCTCGGACCAGAGGATGCCTGATGGCATTCCAGTTTACGGCCGGAGAGCGGCATGTTTTTGCCCGCCAGCCGTATGTGCCGCTTTCGGAATGGGCGGCGCGCAACCTCATCGTCCGGGACGGGCCGCATGCAGGCGGGCGCTACCGGCGTGACGTCAACCCGTATTTGGTAGGCATCATGGATGCCTGGAGCGCCCCGGGGGTGGAAGAAGTGGTGGTGTGCGGCAGTGCCCAGACGGGCAAGACCCTGGTCATGCACGCGGCGCTTTGCTACTGCGTCGCCCGCCGTCCCGGGCCGCGCATGCTGGCCATGCAGGACGACGATGCGATGGGCAAGGTGGCCCAGCTCAAGCTGTTGCCCATGTTCAGGTCTTCTCCGGGAGTACGGGGGATGTTGGGCAAGGTCAGAGCGCAGCGCATTGGTTTCCGGGACGGGACATCCCTGTTCCTGGCCAGTGCGCAATCTCCTGGCCAGCGAGCCTCCATCTCCATCCAGGACTTGTTCCTGGACGAAGAGGCCCTGTACAAGCAGATAGCCGGACAAGGCGTGCCGGTGGCCGAATTCAAGGAACGTACCCGATCCTATGCCCGCAAGCGCAAGATCCTGCGCGTCTCCAAGCCCATCGGCGGCGAGGAATGCAGCATCGCACAGGCGCTTTCGGAGATGGATGAGCTGCGGCACTACCTGGTGCGCTGTCCTGCCTGCCAGGCATACCAGCCCATGATCGAGGACCGTCTGGTGCTGCTGGAAAAGGGCGCCAGTCCGCGCGAGATCAAGGAACGCCGTCTGGGGCGGTACCGTTGTGCCGAGTGCGGCTACCTCTGGACGGACTACCTGCGCGACCAGGCTGTGCAGCATGGCCACTGGGAGGCAGAAGAACCCGTGTCCCGGCCGCGTTCCATCGGCTTCCTGCTGCCGGCCATCCTGTCGGCCAACGTCAGTATCTCCGAAGTAGTGGCCGAAAAGGTGGCGGCGGAGCGTTCCGACTCCCCGGCAACCAAGCAGCAGTACATCAACGGCATGTGGGCCCTGCCGTTCCGTATGGTCGAGATGGAGTCCAAGGAGGAAGAGATTCTCTCCCTGGTCGATCCGGAGCTGCCGCCGCGGACCGTGCCCGGAGATGCGGTGGCCCTGACGGCCGGCATCGACGTCCAAGCGCGCGGTTTCTGGTATGTGGTCAAAGCCTGGCGTCCGGACATGTCGTCCGTGCTCATCGATTACGGTCGCCTGACGGACTGGCCGGCCGTACAGGCCCTGATGGACACCCGTTACCCCTTTGAGCCGCGGTCTCCCCGGGCCGGCCAGAGCCTGCACATCTGGCGGGCGGGCATCGACTCCGGCGGCACGCGCCTGGATGATGCCGTGGTCTCCCGCACCGAGGAGGTCTACACCTTCGTGCGGCGGCATGGGCAGGGGCGGCTGTTCGCCTGCAAGGGCCTGAGCCGTGAGTCGCATACGCCGGTGCGGGCCACCATGATCGACCGCCTGCCCAGCTCCCGCATGCGCATCCCGGGCGGGCTCTGGCTTTATCTGCTGGATACGCACTATTTCAAGGGACTCGTCTTCGGGCGCCTGCGCATGGATGCCCATCAGCCCATGACCTTGCACAGCAAGACGGATGAGACGTTCGCACGGCAGATCACGGCGGAGGTCCTGGAACGGGACCGCAACGGGCACCTGGTCTGGAAGCGTCTGCGGAAAAGCAACCACTACCTGGACTGCGTGATGATGGCCGATGCATGTGTGGACGGTTCCTGGTTGCCTTCCTTCCAGCTCATCGTGGAGCAGAGCGAACAGCAGTCCAGGCAGCCGCGACAGGAGATCGTGGAACCGGTCGCGGCGCCGGCCCCGGCCAGACCCCACGTGCAACAGCGCCCGTTGCCGGCCCGGCCCCTGCCGGCGCGACAGCTTCCCGGCCGGCCGGCCTTCATGCAACGTGGCAGCAATTATTAGGAGGCGCCATGCCGAAGAACAGTAGCGTGAGACTGCACGGCATGCGCCGTGTCAATGTGGCGGTGGCGGCCACCTTGCTGGGATGCAGCACATCCTACGTCTACAAGCTGGTGGCCCGGGGAGATCTTGATGCTATCCGTATCGGGACGCGCAAGGGCTTGCAGGTCACGGAAGCGTCTATAGAAAAATATATCAAGGAGCATAGGGGGGCCGATTGAAACAGCGTCCCCCTGCTGATAGGCTGAAACGAACAAGGGAGGTTACACGATGTGGCAGAATATTGCTGTCCTGGGATTGTTTCTCGCGGTCGTCATGGCCATTGCGAGCCTGATCACGCCGCGCGCGGCCCTGTTTTGCAAGAAGAAGACCCGTCTCAGGGGCTTCCTGGGCTGGCTGGGCATCGGCCTGGTCTTCATCCTTGGCCTGGGTATGGTGGTGGGGCCGCAACCGGAGGCGCCGGCCACGGATGCTCCTGCAGCAACGCAGGCTCCCGCGGCGGATACTGCTCCGGACGTGGTCACTGAATCTGAAATCGCAGGACGTCCGCTGGCTGTGAAGAAGGTCTCGGTGGAGAAAAAGGGAGATACGGCAACGATCATCCTGGTCCCGGCCAGCTCACAGGCGGCGACGCAGGCGGATCTTGCGGCCACGGTCATGGCGGCGGCCCGACAGTTCCAGGTGGAGTTGGGCGTGGATGCGGTGGATGTGCGCCTGATCTGCCAGAAGGCGGCCAGTTCTTTTGGCGAGCTGCAGCTGGCCCGTGCCTGGTACCGGCCTTCGCGTGAGGGCTGGCGTGACCTGTCGGCGGCTCCCCGGGGATTCTCGGATCAGGAGCTGGAGTATCTGCGCCTGTGGGCGGAATTGCGCGGCAGTTTCCAGACAGCTGACGGCCTGACCGATGAGCCCAGACTTAAGGCGGCCATCGCCAAGCGCATGGGCATCAAGGATGGCAGCCTGACGCCCCACTTGAACCTGCGTGAGCCGGTACAACCGGTGCGCGTGGAAGGTGCTCTGGAGGTGCGGAGGTAACCTGCTTCCTGGGGAAGATTTGATTTTTGTCATTGAAAAAAAATCAAGTTTGCGTCAGAATGCTTCCTAACCCTTCAAAATACACAGTATTTTGAAGGGTTACTTACTTGGCTCCTGGCGCAAGAGTGCGATGATTGTCAAAAAGAAGCTTTTGGACTAGGTAGCGGAAACACATTTCACTGAGTGGAAACCTCAAAAGGGGGCCGTATGTCTGTCCTGTCCGATATGAATATTTTTGCCCTGCTTCGCAGCGGGAATTTGCAGATCAGCCCTCTGGAACTTTCGCAGATCCAGCCGGCATCTGTGGATCTGCGTTTGGGCGAAAAGGGGCAGTTGCTGGTGGCGGGAGAAGTTGATCCCCGTGATAAGGAACAGCTGGCGGAGATTCGCCATACTGATATCAGTTTTGTGGATGGCTATGCCTTGCGCCCAGGTGAAACGATCACGGCCAGCACATTGGAAAAGCTGGTTATCCCGCAAGACTGCAACGGAAAGATCCTGGGTAAGAACAGCTTGCTTATGATGGGGATCGAGGTCTTTGTTGCCTATATCAATCCTGGCTACTCTGGTCACATGCCTCTCCTGATCAAAAATGTTGGTCCCATAACCGTGACCCTTTCTGCTGGCTTGAAGATTTGCCAGCTGGAACTGAACGGTCTGACTGTGCCTGCGACGCGCGCGTATCCTGAGCGCTATAATATGGAAGTGCTGAAAGATCATGTAGGGATTGAGGGGATGAGCCTGCCTTCCTCTGATGAACCCAACCCGCTTTCTGATTTCCTGAAACGCCGTATCGCCGAACTGGCTTCTTCCCATTAGATCCATCATGTTTCGCTGGATAACCGGTCTGATCGCAAGCCCTAGCAGAGCAAGAAAAAACTTCATCCGCTTTGTTATGGGTACGCCCCAGATGAAGGAGTATCTGATACAGGAGGTAGCCCGGCAGAACCTGAAGAACCACTATGAGGCCTTAGGGCTACCTTCAGATAATATCCCCCAGCAGGCGATTGATGCATACATCTTCAGAAATCAGGAAAAAGTTGTTGCGGATATCAAGGTTCTTGCAGAGGACTTTGCGCATCAGGTGATCCCAGGATTTGACTGGTTTGCCGTCATCAAGCATATCGGCTTGTTCTCCTTGTTGCTTGGTCCATCTATCTTTTTCCTGATCAAAGAGATTTGTGACCGTCTCGGCGAAACACCACCTGGCCGTTCTTTATATGAGCCAATCGTCGCGGTGACGTTGCTGATCAGCTTGGTTATCGCGATCGGGGTGGCGCTCATTTTGGATGCCAGAAAGAAATAGCGTACATGGGGCTGGGGATCTTTCCCCGGCCCCATGTTTTTCTCTGGTATGCTCATCAGCCGATGACGCTTTCGCGCCTGAATCCGGCGTGAAAGGGCAGTGTGAAAAAAAGTTGTCTGTCCCCCTTGTCAAAAGCGGGGACGTGTTTATTTAGGTAAAAGTCCTCGTCCCATCGGGGGACGAGGCATCTTTCTGAAACCTTAGACATGGAGGTGAGCATGGCACGACAACGGTATCGACCACTCAAGCCGTTTCAAATGTCCGACGGACCCTTGAAACGGCGCAATACAAATCGCATAGCGGTAAGAGACGGACCACCCAAGGCTCCGCCACGAAGTCGCCTCAGCCCCAGGGTTCCCCAAGGAAGGAACAGCTGGAGCCGGGATGGACCAGGATGGTGGAAGACGCTCCGAAAAATATTCACAGGCACGATTCTTGAAAAGATTCTTGAAGATCACGATTTACTTGACATATTAGCTGCTATCGCCCTGTGGGCAATTCAAGATCCCATTACTTTTTCTCTCATTTGCATCGCAATCATATTCGTCAGTATCCGCCACGATAAAGGCGGGCGTTCGTAAAATTCAGTTCTAAAGCAGGCACCGTGGAGAACTCCACGGTGCCTCATTTTTTGCCCCCTTCGGGGCTGCCCCTTGACACCACCATTGCCTTCAGGCAACCTGAAATCCCCAAAGTCGAGAGGCCCTGCTGGAGGACCACTACCGCAAGCTCACGGCCCTGCTGGAGCAGGTGCGGCAGCAGGCCCCGGACGTGGCCCTGGAAACGCCCCGCTGGAAGATGTGAATACGGCGGGAATATCCCACAAAACCCTTGAGACATAAGCCTTCACGGTCCTATTGATGGCCATTCCTGACAGGGTGCGGAAAAAAATTTTTTCCGCACCCTCTTTTTTTGCCTGTTGTGATCCCCGCAAAGCCTTGGCCGGCGCGGCCTGGCGGGATTTTTTGCAGGCTGAAAAAAGTGTCTCCATTCTATCCATTCTATCCATTGTGGACGACTTTTCCCCTCAGCATGTGTACATGGCCCATAAAGGCCCCTGCGGCCATGCAGGAAGCACGAAAGAGGGAAAAGATGGCAGTTTTGACCCGCGCAGAAAAGACACGTCAGATAGGCTTGTGGACCGATGCTCTGGCCAAGGTATCCCTGGGCCAGGAGTACACCATCGGCGCACGCCGCCTGCGCCGTGCCGACCTGGCCGAGATCCGCCAGACGCTGGAATGGCTCGATGCCCAGCCCACGGTGGAGGATGAGCAGGCCGGTCGCGGGCTGCCCCGCTTCATCTCCATGCTGCCTGGGAGGAGGTTCTGATGCCGTCCCTGCCCGCCGTTGCGCCCAACCTGCTGGACAGGCTGGTGGGCTGGTTCGCTCCCGTGGCCGGTGCGCGGCGCATGCACGCGCGCATGGTCATGGCGCTGGCCTCCGGCCGGGTGACGCCGGTGCGCAGGCAGAGCGGCGGCCATGACGGAACCATGGAAAACTGGCGGCCCCGGCGCGAGCAGGAGGAGATGAGCGCCACCCGCGCCTACGACGTGACCATGCGCCGTGCGGAGTCCCTGGTGGCCAATGATGGCCATGCAGCCAGCGCCATCGATGCCCTGGCCCTCAACGTGGTGGGCACGGGCATGCGGCCGCAGAGCTATCCGGATCATGTCGCCCTGGGCATCACGGAAGACCAGGCAGAAGTTTTTGCCGAGAGCATGGAGACAGCCTGGCGTCTCTGGTGCGAGGAAGCGGACGCCTCCAGCCGCTCCAGCTTCGAGGATCTGCAGTATCTGGCGGCCCGCTCGCTGTTCGTCACGGGCGAGATCCTGCAGCTGCCGGTCTGGCGCGATGCCCCCGACCGGGTGTTCGGCCTGTGCCTGCAGGCGCTGCACCCTGCCCGCCTGCGGACCCCCATCGATCTTTTTTCCCGGTCAGACATTTGCAACGGTGTCCAGTTGGGCCCCTACGGGGAGCCTGTGGGCTACTGGATCGCCAATCCCGTGACCGGTACCCCTCTGGAATCCCTGGATTCGTCGCACTTTTTCTTTGCCCGGCGCAAGGTGGCGCACCGCTGGGGCTGTTTCCACTGTTTCCATGCCGGCCTGCCCGAACAGGTCCGTGGTGTCTCGCTGCTGTCGCCAGCCATGAAGCAGTTCCGCGATCTGGCCGACTATGTGGATTACGAGCTGGTGGGCGCCATGATCGCGGCCTCGTTCACGGTCTTTTTGGAAGCACCGGCCGATGTCATGGCCGGCGCCGCCGGTTTTGACGGTTCGGCCCAGGACAAGGCGCCCTCCTATCTGCCCATGCAGCCCGGGACCATGACCATCGGCCAACCCGGGCACAAGCCGCACATCATTTCCAGCAACCGCCCCGGGCCTACCTTCGATGCTTTCTATGAGCGCATCCTGCGCGCGGCGGCGGCCTCCACCGGCCAGCCCTACGAGATGGTGGCCAAGGACTTTTCCAAGACCAACTACAGCAGCGCCCGCGCGGCCCTGCTGGAAGTCTGGAAGCTGCACACGCTCTACCAGGACTGGATGATCCGCAGCTTCCTGCGGCCATGCTGGATGATGGTCATGGAAGAGGCCTGGCTGCGCGGCCTGCTGGCGGTTCCCGCGGGCGCTCCGTCGTTCTGGAAGTCCCCGGCCATCATGCGCGCCTGGGGCCGCTGTATCTGGACGCGTCCGCCTCGGGGCCAGGTGGACCCGGTCAAAGAACGTCAGGCCGATGATCTGGCCCTGGCCAATCTCACCGAGACCCGCACGGGCATCTGCCATGCCCGCGGTATGGATTTCCCCACCCTGGCCCGGCAGCGACAGCGTGAAGAGCGTCTGCTGCGTGACCTGGGCCTGGGTGCTCAGTCCGGTACATCGTCTCCGGACACGAAGGATGCCGTCACAGAAACGGCAGAGGAAACTGACGCATGACGATCCCCAACCTCCCCTCCTTGTGGGCCATGCAGCCGGAAGCGCTGACGGCCCTCGCCGATACGCTGAACCAGGGCCCTGATGCCCGCGGTCCTGGCCGCAGCGAAGAACAGCAGGCGCCGCTCTACACCGTGGAAGACGGTCTGGCCGTCATCCCCGTGCAGGGGGCCATGAGCAAGCATGGGCTCCAGTTCTTTGGCTGGCGCCTGCTGTTCTCCATGCGCGAGATCGCGGCGGCGCTGAAGGAAGTCGCCGCTGACACCAGTGTGCGGGCCATCATGCTGGATGTGGATTCGCCCGGCGGCACGGTGGACGGTATCGAGGAACTGGCCCTGGCGGTACGCACGGCCGCGGCGGCAAAGCCGCTCTACGCCTGGGCCGATGGTCTCATGGCATCGGCGGCGTACTGGATGGCCTCCGGGGCACGCAGGATAGCTGCGCCGGCTACGGCCCAGGTGGGCAGCATCGGCGTCATCAGCATGCACCGCGAATTTTCCAAAGCCCTGGAAGGCGCGGGCGTCAGGTACACGATCCTCGCTGCCGGTCATTACAAGGCCGCCGGCAATGCGGTGGAGCCGCTGTCGGATGAGATGCGCGCCTACCTGCAGGAAGGCATCGATGCCGTGTACGAGCTGTTCCTTTCTGCCGTGGAACAGGGGCGCGGCGTAAGCCGGGAAAAGACCCTGGCGATGGCTGACGGCAAGATTTTTATCGCGGGCGAGGCGCTCAAGGCCGGACTTATCGACCGGATCTGTTCCCGCGAAGAATTCATCAAACAGATCAAACAGGAGTGGACCATGAATCTCGCAGAACTCAGGGCCCAGCATCCCGAGCTGGAGCAGGAATTGCGGGCGGAACTGGAAAAAGACCGGGCGCCCGCCCTTGAAAATGCGCGTGCGGAAGGCGCCAAAGAAGAACAGGCCCGCCTCATCGGGCTGGCCTGCGCTGTTCTGGGTGATGCCGCCGAGACGTTGAAAACGGTGGTGCAGTCGGGGGTGACGGTCGAACAGATCAAGGCCCTGCAGCCGCTGATGCAACCTACGGCGAAGGCCGGCACAGCGCAGCCGGCTGACCCTGATCCCTATCGCAAGGACGCCCTGGATGCTCTGGGCAAGGCCGCGGCTTCCCCTGTGGATGTCGCGCCGGACCAGCCCGCAGGGGATGACTTCATGGCCCTGGTGAATGCCAAGGTCGCCGAAGGCAAAACCAAGGGGCAGGCCATGCATGAAGTGGCCAGGGACAACCCCGAAGCCCACGCCGTCTGGCTGAAAAACGTACAGAAGGAGTCCAAGTGATGCCGTACTACGAAAGCTCCCGAGTCACCCTCATCGCTGCTGAAACCATCGCCAGGGCCAGCTTCGTCAAGCTGGAAGCCGATGGGCTGAAGGTCTGCGGCGCGGCTGATACGCCCATCGGCTTTACCGAGCTGGGGGCGCAGGACGCCGGTGAACATGTCTGTGTGCGCCTCATCAATTCCCAGGGCACGTTCGAGGCCCGCTCCACCGGCAGCATCGCCATCGGCAGTCTGGTCATGCTGGCCGAAGGCGGCGCGGTGGCGCCCCACAGTGATGGCGCCCTGGCGGTGGGCATCGCCCTTTCGCCGGCGGACAATGGCGGTTTTCTCCAGATCGTGCCCATTTTCGACCGCTCCGCTGCCGCCGGGGCGTAACGCGAGGACATCATGCCTACTACTAATAGTGTGTTTCGCCCCGAACTCGGGGTCCTGGCCTACGAATACTCCCTGGGGGCGGCCCAGCAGGGCTTTATCGGCCGTCAGGTGCTGCCGGTCTTCGAAACGGATCTGCGTGCCGCGCAGTATCCCATGATCCCGGCCGAGGCCATCCTTGAGATGCAGGATACGGCCCGTGCCCCTCGTTCCGCCTATGCCCGTGGGGATTACAGCTTCGAATCCGCCGAATATTACTGCCGCGAATACGGCTGGGAAGAACCTCTGGATGACACTGAGGCCATGCTCTACAGGCGGTATTTCGATGCCGAAGTGGTGGCCGTGCAGCGCGCCACCCTCATGATCCTGCGCAACGAGGAAAAACGTGTGGTCGAGGCGACCATCAACAATGCCGACCTGCCCAACGGGGCCGTGGCCAAGGCCTGGTCCAGTTATGCCGACGCCGATCCGCTGGCCGACATCAACAAGGCCAAGGACCATTTTCGTTTTTCCGTTGGCCTGCAGCCCAATGCTCTGGTCCTGGATGTGGACATCCTGCGCCACATCAGCATGTGCGATGCGGTCATGGAGCGCATCAAATACAGCAATCCCAACGCCCTGCGCGGAGAGCTGACCATCGAACAGCTTAAGGCCTATTTCGGCGTGGCCAATATCCTGGTCTCCAACGCCGTCTACAATAGCGGCCCCAAGGGTGGCGACCTCAAAGTCGAGACCCTGTGGCCCAGGAACAGGGTCATGCTGGCCTGCCTGAGTTCCGGCGGGCCCGACCTGCGTGAGCCCTGCCTGGGCCGCACCTTCGTCTGGAGTGAAGATTCCGGCCTGCTGACGACGGAAAGCTACCGCGAGGAACAGACCCGCGGGACCATCTACCGCGTGCGCCAGAATACGGATGAACGCATCCAGTTCGTCGGCGCCGGCTATGTGCTCACGGGGGTGACCGAGTAATGGCTGATTTCGCAACTGCCTACGCGCCGCTGGCCGGCTTTGAAGGCGGCTGGTGCAACGTCCAGGGGGACAGCGGCGGAGAGACCTATGCAGGCATCGCCCGCCGCTACTGGCCGGACTGGCCCGGCTGGAAGCTCATCGACGGCGAGAAAGACCACAGCTCGTTCGCCTCCGGGGCCAGCGCGTTCACGCGCCATCTGGCCACGGTACCCGGCCTCTCCGATCTGGTGTCCGGCTGGTATCGCAGCGAGTGGTGGGATCGCCTCGGGCTCGCAGCCCTGCCGCAAGACCTCGCCAACGAGATCTTCGAGCAGTCTGTTAACCTGGGCAAGGGCGGCTCCGGCCAAAAGGTGCAGCTTGTCTGCAATGCTTTCAACCGCGCACGGGCCGGGAACTCCCTGTTCGCCGATCTTGCGGTGGACGGCGTCATCGGCCCCCGCACGCTTGATGCGCTGGCGGCCCTGCTGGCCAGGCGCACCGATGAAAAGGCCCTTGTGCATGCGCTCAACTGCATGCAAGGCGCGCACTACATCGAGCTTGCGGCCCGCAATCCCAGCCAGCGCAAGTTCACGGATGGCTGGATGCAACGTACCCATTGCCCCGACTAAGGAGGAAATCATGAAAAAATATCTTCTGCCCTTGCTGCTCTGCCTCTGTTGCCTCTTTCCCTGCCTCGCTCTGGCAGCGGAGGCGGACACCACTGTCCCCGGTGCCGACATCGTGGCCACCATCATCGGCTGGCTGCCGGAAAGCTGGGGACAGTGGATTACCTTCATCGTGACCATCTGTGCCGCCATCTCCGCTGTCTGGCCTCGTCCTGCTGACGACGCCAACGTGGTGGTGCGCTTCATCTACGTCATCGTGAATGCCCTGGGCTTCAACGCCGGTCAGGCCAAAAACGCTGACGACGCGGCGGCCAGCCGCAGGCTGTGATGTCATGCCGGTCTGGGCACAGGCGCTCCTGCGGCTGGTGGTGGCGGTGGTGGCCTTTTTCCGCCGGGAACGCGCGGCATCTCGCACGAATGCTGTGCGTGCTGACCCTGGTGGTGAGTGGATGCGCAAATTCGGGGGCAGCGACAAGCGCGCTTCCCCCGGTGCCGATGACGCCGGGAGCCATAGTGACGGATGAGTGGTGGTATGCGGAGGACGGCGGATTGACGCAGGTGGATGGCCAGTGGCTGCATCTGCCCGCTGATGAGGCTGGGGAGCTGCTGCTCTGGATCGAGTGGGTGGAGGACAACCGATGACCACCGAGATACTGCTGGGAGCCAATACCCTGCTGTTCGGCGCCAGCCTGTTTCTGGGCCATGAGTGGTGGAAGAGCCACAAGGCCCAGCACAAGGAGCTGGACGAAAGCATCAAGCGTCTGTCTGAGGTCTATGCGTCCAAGGCCGCCATGTACCGGGCGCACAAGCGTCTGGATGATCTGGATGGCATCACAGCGAATCACGCCCAGCGTCTGGCTCGTCTGGAGGCGGTCATGGAAGCCAAGCGGGATTGCTCCTGCGAGAGGTAGGGCATGAGCTTTAAAGAGCAACTTGAAGAAGACCTGCACGCGGTCTTTTTCAACCCAGCCGAGTTCGGCGAGTGCCTAGAACTGGCCGGGCATGAGGGCGTCCCGTGTGTCTACGAGCCGCTGGAGATAGAAATGCCCCTCAGTAGTGATGGGCGTAGTGCCGTCAGCTATGAGGGTGTCACCATTTATGTGGCTGCTGTCGACGTTCCGGATGAATTGAAGACCGGGCGGACAACTACGTTCCGCAACGAGCGCTGGTATGTGCTGAGTGCGGATGCGCATGAGCATATGCGGACCATCAGATTGTACAGGGAGCGGTCATGAGCATCGTCATCACGTCAGAAGGAATGGATGTGGCCCTGGGCAGGATGCAGGATGTGCTGGAAGCCCTGGGCGGCAAGGGGGCTGGCATCGCCATCGCCCGAGCCCTGAACCGCAGCCTTCAAGCGGCCAGGACCAGGGCGACGCGCATCGCCAAGACGGCATATACGGCCCAATATGATGAGTTGCGGGCCAATCTGGAGATCAGGCGTGCCAACCGCAGCAGCCTGGAAGGCGCCCTGAATATCACCGGCCGGCCCGGTATGAGCCTGATCCATTTCCTGCCTGATCCTGATGTGCCGCAACCTCCGGCAGCACGCCCTGCCGCGGGGGTCTCTGTGCAGATCAAGAAAAAGGGGGCTCGACATCCGGCTACGTCCAATGTGGCCGGGGGAAGCAAAAGCTTCATCATCCGCAAGCCCCAGGGCGGCTATGGCGTATTCGTGCGGCATGGCCAGCAATTGGAAATGCTCTACGGTCCATCGCCTGTGCAGGCGTTGCAGACGGCAGACGCCCAGGAACAGGTCGTGGCCCGAGCTGAAGAGGTTTTCCCGGAGCGTCTGCAGCATGAGGTGGACGTGATCCTGTCCGGCATCGTGGGGACAGGACGATGACCTCCCGTCTGCTGCTGACCTGCCTGGTGGAGCTCGTGCGGGAGGCTTTTGCGGATTACCCCTCCCCCGCCCCGCGAGGTGAGGGGATGCAACCTGTGCAGGTGTTCCTGCATGGCTTGCCGGAGGGCCAGCAGGAGGGCTGCTACCCCTTTGTGATCGTTCGTTGGATAGAGGGGCAGATCGAGCTGGAGCCGGACCACAAGACCGTGCTGCATGACAGCGTAGGACTGGCCCTGGGCGTCTACAGCCCGGTGGATCAGGAACAGGCGGGCTTGCTCCTGGCAGAGATGCTCGACTGTCTGCGCCGGCAGCTCTGGAAAACACGGCTGCTGGCCGAGCGTTTTGAGCTCGAGGGGGAGCTGAAGGCCAGTATCCCTACGCCCAAGCAGCGCTGGCACCAGTATCACCTGGCCACCCTCGAATGTGTGTGGAACTATACCTGGCCGCCCCGCGGCCTAGATGAAGTGGAGACCATCAGATGAGCACCACTGCTTGTATGTACCTTGGCCCCAGCCGGCCTTTCGGTCTGCCGCTGATGCGGAATGCGATCCTGCGCGGCAAGCCGGAAAAAATCTTCCCCGTCCTGGAGGATCTTTTTGGGGAACATCCCGAACTTCGGACGCTGTTCGTCCCGGTTGACGGGGATCTGGCCACGGCGCGCATGCTGCGGACCATGCCCGGGACGGCCATGTATCAGGCGTATGTCGCCGTCCAGGATGCGTCCATCAAGTCCCGGAAGAAGTAGGAGGATATAATGGCAACCACCGGATACCGTCACGGCATCTACACCTCCGAGCAGGCCACCAGCATCCTGCCCGCCCGCACCGTGGACAGCGCGGTCGTCTTCGCCGTGGGCACGGCCCCTGTGCATACGCTGGCCGAGGATAAGGCCCGCCCCGTCAACGTGCCGCAGCTTTTTTACAGCTATGACGAAGCAGTGCAGGCGATGGGCTGGGATGCCGACCATTTCGGCGACTACAGCCTGCAGGAGCTGATCTACAGCCATTTCGCGCTCTACCGCGGCGCGCCCGTGGTCTGCGTCAACGTTTTCGACCCGGAAAAGCACAAGACCGAGGTCGCGGACGAGAGCCTGACCTTCGGCACGTCGGCCCTGGACAAGGACACCGCCCGTCTGGCCCACGGCGGCGTCAGCGCTGTGGAGCTGAAGGATGAGCTGGGCGAGACCATTTATGAGGCGGGCACCGACTACAGCGTGGATGCCGTCAGCGGCCTGCTGACCCGTCTGGCCGGGGGCAGCATTCCCGAAGGCGGCACGGTCAAGGCCAGCTATGTCTACGCGGACGTAAGCAAGGTCACGTCCGAGGACGTGATCGGCGGCATCGACCCCGCCAGCGGGCAGGGCACCGGTCTGGAGCTCATCGACGAGGTGTACCCGCGCTTCCGCCTCGTGCCGTCCATCGTGGTGTCTCCGAAATACTGCGAAGACCCGGCTGTGGCCGTGGTCATGGCCGCCAAGTGCGACGGCATCAACGGCCTGTTCAAGGCCATCTGCCTGGTGGACATCCCCAGCAGCGGCGACAATGCCGTGACCAGATACAGCGACGTGCCCGGCTACAAGGAGCAGAACAACCTCACCGACGGCCTGATGGTGGTCTGCTGGCCCAAGGTCCGGCTGGGCGATGACGTGTACGGCCTTGCCACCCATCTGGCCGGGGTCATGGCGGCCACGGACGGCGATCATGACGGCATCCCCTACGCCAGCCCCAGCAACAAGCGGCTGGACATCACCTCCAGTGGCTATGTGGGCGCTGACGGCCAGTGGAACGAGCTGTGGCTCGACCTGACCAAGGCCAACTATCTGAACGGGCAGGGAATTTATACGGTCAGCAACTTCGATGGCGGCATGAAGACCTGGGGTGGCCGCATGGCCTGCTATCCGTCCAATACCGACCCCAAGGACGCGCAGGATAGCATCCGGCGCTTCTTCAACTGGTATCAGGTCCAGTTCGTTTTGAGCTATTTTTCCAAGGTTGACGAACCGCTGACTCGCCGCCTTGTGCAGACCTTTTTGAAGTCCGAGCAGATCAAACTGGACGGCTACACCGCCCGCGAGATCATCCTGGGCGGCAGCATCACCTTTGATGAGTCCGAGAACCCCGTGACCGACCTCATCGACGGCATCATGCGTTTCCACCTGCGTATCACGCCGCCTCCTGCTGCCCGGGATATTGAAGCCGTCTTCGAATTTGACACCGACAACCTGTCCGCTTTGTTTGGTTAAGGAGGAAGCATGCCCAGACGTCCTGAACAAACTATCGCCTATCGAGTGTACCACGACGGTACGGACATGATCGGCGTAGCCACCATCGATCTTCCCGAGATCGCCTACATGACCGAGACCATCTCGGGGTCCGGTGTGGCCGGAGAAATCGAGAATCCCACGTTGGGGATGGTCGAGTCCATGTCGGTGAAGCTCACCTTCACCTCTGTGACCCCCGAGATCTTCAACGCGCTCGATTGGACACAGAGCTCTCTGTATGAATGCTACTCCGCCCTGCAGGTCACGGATGATGCCACCGGCAAGCGCGTCAGCGTGCCCTACCGCATCAATATCCTCGGGCGTGTCAAAAATTTCCCCATCGGCACGCTGGAGCAGGGCAAAAAACATGGCAACGAGCTGGAACTGGAAGTGACCCGCCTTGAAGTGCTGCTCGATGGCGAGGAAGAGTTCCTGTTCGACAAGCTCAACTTCATCCACAAGGTCAAGGGTACGGACCTGCTGGCCACGGTGCGCGCCCAGATGGGCCTGAACGTCTAGGGAGAGACCATGAAAAGAAGCAAGAGCGTTGTGCTGAATGAACCCCTGAACGTAGGGGGGAAGACTATTGCTGAAGTCGTCGTGCGCGCGTCCACCGTGGGCGATGAAGAAGATGCCATGCAACTGGCGGTGAACATGAAGCGGAGCACCAATCCGGTGACCGTCGAGGTCTCCCTGCTCTCCATCGTTACCCGCCTGCCCTATGACGCGATCAGGGGTATGCGCGGGGCTGATTACGGCAAGCTGCGCGACGCGCTCAACGAGCTCAACGGTGCCGGTGACGGTGGCGTGGAAAACCCTACGCCTCCGGAGACGGAAGCTGGGACGTCGCAGCCGGCCTAGCTGAACTGCGGCGGGGGATGGTGGCCCTGGGGAAGATCAGCCAGTGGTCACGCAGTGAATTGAGGGCCATGACCCCGGAAGAATTCGGGGCCTATATCGAGGCCGCAGAGGCCGTGGAGAAAATGTCGCATGGCGCGTGAGATCGCCCTTTCCTTTGCCCTGGGGGCCAGACTGCAAAGCGGGTTCACTGCCGCTTTTCAGTCTGCGTCCAGCCAGGCGAAAGCCGTATCGCAGGCTATCCGCGATATGGAGCGGACGCCTGTGGGCAAGATCGGGGCGGCCATGTCCACCCAGCAGGAAAAGATCCGCGGCCTTTCCGGCAGCCTCAAGGATGCCCGCGGCGAGCTGGATGGTCTGTGGCAACGAGCTTCACAGGCCGGGACCATGACCACGGTCATGGCCAGGCAGATAGAACAGGCCGAAGCCCGGGTGCGCCGTCTGTCTGGGGCCCTGTCCCGTCAGACGGCGACCTATCGGGAGACCGTGGCTCAGGCTGCCAGTACGAGCGGCAGCGTCCGTGCCTTGACCAGGGATTACGCCCAGCTGTCCGCCCAGCTTGAGCGTGCCCGGGCAGTCCAGACGGCGATGGCCGCCAACCGGAGCCAGGCCGGCGCCCTGCAGGCGCAGCGTGCCGATCTGCAGGGGCGTCTGCTGGGTACTGCGGCCGTGGGAGCCTCGGTGGCTCTTCCGGTCAAACTGGCCATCAGCGCCGAAGATACGTTCGCGGATCTGCGCAAAGTCATGGACGCGCCGGAATCCGTCATGCAGCAAGTTTTTTCCGATGCGCAGGAGATGTCCAACCGTACCGGAAAAAGCTTTGAGGATGTGGTGACCATCATGACGACCGCGGCCCAAGCCGGCCTGGGCACCACCCGGGAGCAACTTTTGGGGGTGGCGGATCAGGCGGTCAAGATGTCCATAGCCTGGGGCGTCAGCGCCGAACAGGCAGGCAAGTCTCTGGCCACCTGGCAGGCCGCTATGGGTCTGACCTCCGAACAGTCCATGCATACGGCGGACGTGATCAATGCGCTGTCCAACGCCATGAATGCGGAAGCCGGCGAGATCGACCAGATATTCACCCGCATGGGCCCCCTTATGAAGGGGACCGGTTTCGCCACGCAGGATATCGCGGCTCTGGCCACGGCTTTCAAGGCTGCCGGTGCTGAAGTCGAAGTCAGCGGCACGGCGATGAAAAATTTCGTCAAGGTCATGGCCGCCGGTGAAGCCGGGCTCACACCGGAAAAATCCGCCATCTACAAGTACCTGGAGATCGATCCGAACAAGTTGCAGAAGGAGCTGCAACAGGATGCCAAGGGCGCCGTGATGCGGGTCCTGGAAGCCCTGGAAAAGGTCCGCCCGGAAGAGCGGAACTCCATCATGAGCCGGCTGTTCGGCGAGGAATCCATTGCGGCCATCGCCCCTCTGCTGACCCAGATCGACACGCTGCGTAAAGCGTTCGATATTGCCAACAGTGACGTCTCCGGCTCCGTGCTGCAGGAGTACGAGAACCGGATGAAGACCACGGCCACGGCCATATCCCAGCTGACTCAGAGCACTCGCAATCTGGGAGCGACCGTCGGCGCGACCATGCTGCCCGTCGTAGGTGCAGTGGCCCGTGGCCTGACGGTGGTGGTCAACGGCGCCAGGGAACTTGCAAGCAGCTTCCCGCGGCTGACGGCTGTCGTGATGACGGCCGTGGCGGCAGTGGCATCCTTTGCCGTAGGCAGTGTTGCGCTGGGGCTGGTGCTCAATGTGCTGCGTACCACGACCAATTCCTGGCGTGGGTTGCTGCTGCGCCTGGTCGCATCCCAGATGACAGCAACAGCCAGTACGACCGGGCTCACAGCTTCCAGCCTGGCCTTCGGGGCGGCCAGTAAGGTGGCCGGGATGGGGGCACGTATCCTGGCCGGCGGCTTGCGCAGCCTGCTGGTGGCCAGTGGCGCGGGAATAGCTTTGGTGGGCCTTGGATTCGCGGCCAATTGGGTCATGGACAACTGGGACCGCCTGCGGATTTTTTTTGCCGCACTGCTCGACAATCTGGCAGCGGTGGCCCAGCCGGCTCTTGATCGTGTGATCGGGGCCTTTAACTGGGCGTATGATTCCGTCCTGTCTGTCTGGGGCACGGTCAGCACTGTTTTTTCCGTGATCTGGCAAGGTGTGACGGAAAGCGCACTGACGGCCTGGAGCTATGTCATGGAGCTCGGGTCCTGGGCCTACAATGGTATAGCCGGCATCTGGTCTGGGGCCGCGGCCTTTTTTGCATCCATCATTGATGGGATCACGGGGATATTCGCTGGATTTTTCAACTGGCTACGCGAGAATTTCCAGTGGATCTTTTCGGCCATCGAAACGGTGGGCAATGCCGTGGGTGCCGTGACGGGGGCTGTATCTGATGCCTGGAACAAGGCCTTCGGAGATGGAGACAAAAAGGCTGCGGACAATGCGGCGAAGACAGCCGAGAAAGCCACGACATCTTCAGCGGCCAAGACAGCCACGCAGGGTTCCGCGACCAAGGTCGCCGATCCCCCCAAATATCAGCAGCGGCAGAGCTTCAATGATTTTATGGCCGCCGAAGAGGCAGCCAAGAAAAAAGGGAAAAAGGGCAGCGGCTCACGCGCTTCCGGCGGCACCACCGTGGTCACGCTGGCCGGGGACAACTCCCGTCCGCAGAGCCTGTTCTTCCCGGCGGGCAGCCGTACCGGTGTCCCCCTGCCCACGACCGCGGGCAGGTCAACGCTCCTGTCCCGAACGGTCGCCGTGGCCGCTCCTGTCCAGGCAGCCGGTCGTGTGGGCACGCCCACGGCTCTGCCGCAGACGCCAGCCCGTCTGGCCCGGCGCGGCGGCACTACAGCCCAGGCTGCCGCGCCGGGCCAGATCATGGTGGATCTGACCCAGAATTTTTCGCTCATGTCGTCCGACCCGCGCGCGGTGCGCCGGGTGCTGGAGAGCATCAAGCCCGACATGGAGGCGCTCATCCGCCGGGCGCTGGACAAGATCGCCTCCGACCGCAGGAGGACGGCCTATGCCTAGTGAGTACGTCAGCCGACAGGGCGAGGCATGGGATCAGATCGCTCTGGCCCGCCTCTCCGGTGAGCGTCAGATGGGCGATGTGCTGGCCCTCAACGTGGATGAGCTGGACGCGCTGCTGCTCTCCGGGGAGACGCACATCAGCGTGCCGGAGCAGGCCGCTGCCGAGCGGGTGCGCAGCCTGCCGCCGTGGGAGCGTATGTAATGCGCCGCGCACGGGTAGAGATCAGCATCCAGGGCAAGGACGTGAGCATGGATCTTTGGCCGCACCTCTTGTCCCTCTCCTACACGGACAAGGCGGACGATGAGCTGGACGACCTCCAGCTTACCCTGGAAGACCGCGAGGGGCTCTGGCAGGGTGACTGGCTGCCCAAACACGGCGACATCATCAGCGTGACCATCGTGGCCAGCAATTTCCGCGCCCCTGGCGAGGAAGAACTGGATTGCGGGGAATTTGAGGTGGATGAACTGACGCTGGAATCCAGCCGTGACGGTGGCGACGTGGTGACCATCAAGGGCGTGCCGGCGGCGGTCAAGTCCAGCCTCATGCTGCAGAAAAAAACGCGGGCCTGGGCCGACGTGCCTCTGTCCACGGTGGCGGCGGACGTGGTGGGGCCTGCCGGGCTCGATCTGCTCTACAAGGCCCCGGAGATCGTTTACGGGCGCGTGGAGCAGCGGCAGGAAGCCGACCTGGCCTTCCTCCAGCGCATCTGCAAGGAGCAGGGCCTGCGCGTGGCCGTGAAGAAAAATCTCTGCGTCATCTACTCCGGGCAGGCGGCCGACCAGCTGGAGCCCCTGGCACTCAAGCGCGGCGAGCTGGCTGTGGAGCGGGCCGGATTCAAGCGCACATTGGACGGCGTCTACACGCAATGCGTGGTGGGCTACACCGACGCCGCCAGCTCCGAGACCACGGAAAAGAGCTACCAGCCGGAGCTGCCGCCCACCACGGGCCGGGTGCTGACCATCAACAAACGCATCGAGCATCCGGCCCAGGCCGAGCGCGTGGCCATCGCGGAGTTGCGGGCCAAAAACTGCCGGGAGATGACAGGCTCTCTCGAAACTATGGGCGATACGCGCCTGCGGGCGGGCACGGTGCTGCGCCTCACGGGCTGGGGCAATTTTGACACGGACTACATGATCCAGCAGGCCACGCACAACCTGGGCCGCGACAGCGGCTACCGCACCAGCGTGGAGCTGGTCAAGGCGCTGGACTACTAGGGGGCGGACATGGATCAGGATCTGCGACAGATCAGACGGGAGATGCGGTCCATTTTCCTGCTGCTGGCAGCGGGCTTGCTGTTCATGGCCGCCGGTGGCTGCTGGCTGGTGCTGGAATTGTGGGGGTACTGCCATGAGTGATGTGCAGGACGTGCTGGCCCAGACCATCCGCGTGGGTTTTGTGACGGCCCGCCAGCCGGAAACCATGCGCGTGCAGGTGGAGCTGAAGGACACGGTGACACAGCCCCTGGTCTCCGCATGGCTGCCGGTACTCTGTCCGCGGGCCTCCGGTGATCTGGCCTATGACCTGCCCGACGTGGGAGATCAGGTTCTGTGCCTGTTCCTGCCCTACGGGCTGGAGCAGGGCTTCGTTGTCGGCGCCATGTACGGCAAGGCCAGCCCGCCGGTGACCAGCGGGGACAAGTGGCACCGGAAATTTTCGGACGGCACGGTGCTGGAGTACGACCGGGCCGCGCACAAGCTCACGGCCCAGGTGCAGGGCGATGTGGCTGTGAAGGCCACCGGCAGCGTGCAGGCCGAGGCCACCGGTGATGTCAGCGTCTCCAGCGCGGCCAGCCTGACGCTCATGGCTCCGGCCATGCAGCTGGGCGGCACCGGTGGCGGCACGACCCAGGCGGCCATGCAGGGCACGTTCCGGCTGGAGCATGGCGACATCATCGTGGAGGGCGTTTCCTTCCTGCATCACGTCCACGACTGCCCGCACGGCGGTCAGACAGGAGAGCCGCACTGATGTACCAGGGGCTTTTGGGCACGTTTCCGTTCACGGTAACGGAGCTGGAGGTCAGCACCTTCCGCGACCTCAAATTTTCGCGTGAGCAGGTCTATGCCGAACATCGGGTTCTGGCCGGCATCCCCTGTTTGCAGCACATGGGCCGTAACCTCGACCCGGTATCGCTGACCGTGCAGATCGTGCCCCTGACGCCCGTCTCCACCGTGGGCCTGCGTCTGCGCCTGCTGGAGAGCGTGGCGGCCAGCGGCGATGAGATGGCCCTGGTCATCGGCCTCAAGTATTACGGCCTGTATGTGCTCAAATCATACGAGATCACCCACCGCCAGCTGCACTACGGCGTGACGCTTTCCGCCGAGGTCCAGCTGGCCCTGCAGGAGTACAACTGATGCCCCCCATCACGCTCACCGTGGATATGGCGCAGCGCCAGCGCATTCAGATCGGCGCCACCGGTCTGGCCGGTCTGGCGCAGGAGATCCGTATGGTGCTGGCCACGCGCAAAGGCTCCGTGCCGCTGGATCGTGATTTCGGCCTCAGCTGGGATCATGTGGACAGGCCGATGGGCGAGGCCATGCAGTACATGGTGGCCGAGATCGGCCAGCAGCTGGAGCGCTATGTGCCGCGCATCCGGGTGCGGGACATCTCGTTTTCCAGCGACGACTCGCTGGAGGGGCAGCTCATCCCCCGCGTGACCGTCGAGATCAGGGAGGAGTACCGTGGCGATTTCCAGTAGTGTGGACCTGCGCGCCCTGCCTGCCGTGACCTTCGCGCCCTTGTCCACGTCCGAAGTCGAGGCGTCTATCTTGACCTCCTACGAGGGGCTGACCGGCGTGAGCCTCCAGCCCGGCGATCCGGTGCGCCTTTTTCTGGAGGCCCTGGCCTATGTGCTGTCCGTCCAGAACCGGCTGCTCAACCTGACCGGGCAGCAGGGCCTGCTGGCCTATGCCCAGGGAGCCCACCTCGACCATCTGGGCGCGCTCATGGGCGTGGCCCGCATCCCGGCGCAGTCCGCCCGCCTGAGCCTGCGCTTTGTGCTGGGCGAGCCCCTGGGCTTTGCCGTGCCCATCCCGGAGGGAACGCGCGTGGCTACGATGGACGGCCAAATCGCGTTCGCCACCATCGCGGACAGTGAGATCGCCTCCGGTGAGCTGCAGGTGGACGTGGCGGCCCTGTGTACCACCTCCGGCGCGCAGGCCACGGGCCTCGTGCCTGGGCAGGTGACGCAGCTGGTGGACCCCATCCCCTATGTGGTGAGCGTCAGCAACACCACCACGTCGGTGGAAGGGGCCGACATCGAGGATGATGAGCGCCTGCGCGAGCGCATCCGCCTTGCCCCGGAGACGTACACCGTGGCGGGCAGCACCGGTGCTTACGAGGCCCGCGTGCTGGCCGTGAGCGCCGACATCGGGGCCGTGTCCGTCACCTCCCCGGAGCCGGGCGTGGTGGACGTGCGCTTTGTGCTGGCCGGTGGCGAGCTGCCGGACGAGGCCATGATCTCGATGGTGCGCGAGGCCCTGTCCGACGAGACCGTGCGGCCCCTCACCGACAGGGTGGATGTGGCCGCACCCGAGACCGTGGACTATGCCGTGGCCGGGCGCTGGTATCTGCGCCGCAGCGATGCCGTGCTGCTCTCCGGGGTGACGGCCGCCGTGGCCCAGGCCGTGGAGGACTGGCGTCTGTGGCAACGCTCCCAGCCCGGGCGAGACATCAACCCCACGCGGCTCATCGCCGCCGTGCAGGCCGCCGGAGCCAAGCGCGTGGAGCTGGATTCCCCGGCCTTTCGTGCACTGGAGGCCACGCAGGTGGCCCGCGAGACCGATATTTCCCTGCTGTTCGGCGGGCTGGAGGATGAGTGATGGCCCGCCGACTTGGAACTACGCCCTTCCGCGAGCTGCTGCCCGATTCCCTGAGCGGCGATGCCTCCATCCGCGCCGCCGCTGCCGCGCTGGACACAGTGCTGGATGCGACGACGCGCGCCATCCCGGGTGTGCTGCTGTACGCCCGCCTCGCGCATGACACGGGCTTTGTGGAGCCCGTGGCCATGCTTCCGCCTCTGTCCAGACTGTCGGAGCTGTCCGGCGGTCTGGACAGCCTCCCGGAGCCTGTGCTGGACCTGCTGGCATGGCAGCTTCATGTGGAGGGCTACGAGGCGGCTGTGGATCTGGCCGCCAAGCGCCAGCTCATCGCGGGCAGCCTGCTGCTGCACCGGCGCCGGGGCACTCCCTGGGCTGTGCGCACGGCGCTTGAGACGGCCCTGCGCCTGCCCACGGTCATCCGCCAGTGGTGGGAGTATGAGGGGCGGCCATACTTTTTCCGCGTGCGCCTCGATGTCAGCGATGCCGGTCTGGATGAGACCGGTGTGACCGACGCCATGCGGCTGATCTTTGACTACAAAAACGTCCGTAGCTGGCTGGACTGTCTGGAGACCGTCACCACCCGGCCCCTGCCTGTCAGCATCGCTGTGGCCGGGATCATGCGGACCATGAACCGGGTGCGCCTCTGGTTCCCGCCCCGGCCGGTGCCGTCCGGACGCGTCCATGTGGGGCTGGGCAGCACGCGCTACTCCCGGAGCGTCATCCGGCCCTGGACGCCGCCTCGGCCTGTCCCTGACCTGCGCGGACGGATCGCTTTTGCCATCATCTCACAAAGCCGGAGTATCGTATGCCCCAAGCCCTAGCTACAGTTCCCGGCGGTCTGGAGGATACCCAGACCGTCCCCGGTGTCGCCACCGACACCCCTGAGTATTATTGCCTGCTCACCCAAGCCGGGGCCGTGCTGGAGGCCGCGGCCCATGCCGCCGGCAAGCCTGTCCGCCTCAGCGTCATCGCGGTGGGCGACGGTAACGGCGAGGTCCCCGTGCCTGCCGACGGTGCCGTGGATCTCGTGCACGAGGTTTACCGCCGCCCCATCGACAGCCTGAGCCAGGATGAGGAGGACCCCAACATCTGCTGGGCGCATATCGTCATCCCGGCCACGGAAGGGGGATGGTGGATACGCGAGTTCGGTGTCTGGGCCGAGCCGCTGGAAGAGGACGGCCAGCCTGTGCTGTTCGCCTACGGCAACCACGCCCCGTTCTACAAGGCCAAAAGCGTGCTGGGTCAGGCCACCACGCACGAGCTTTCCGTGCCGGTCATCATGTCCGGCACGGCCGAGGTGCAGATCATCGTCAGCGAGAGCGGCTATGCCTCACGGCTGGAGCTGCTCCAGATCGCGGGCGTGGTGGAGGATCTGCGTCATCCCCGGGAGGCCGTCTGGACGCTGGATGAGGCCGTAGAGGATGGCGGTACGCTCACTCTGCCGGAGGGGGTGGCCTACCTCCCCGGGGAGCATCTGCTGGATGTGTTTTTGGATGGCGTGGCCTGCTATCCGGGCCAGCAATATGAAGAGATTTCTTCGGCCGATGATCTGGAATCGACCGCGATCCGCCTGCTTTTCGCTGCTCCGGCCGGGAGCGAGATGCGGGTGCTGGTGCGGGCCTACAGCATCCAGCCGAAGCTGGAGGGCGTGGAGGTGCCAGAAGGCATCGCCGAGCGCGTGGACGCGCTGGAGACACGCCTCGAGGACGTGGCCGCGAACGTGGCCTATGTAGAGAACTGACCAACACATGAGGAAAAATATCATGGCTGAACTGTTCAAAATGAAACTGCTCGACGTCAACAAGAACCAGATCCTGCCTGAAACCAGCGCCGACCAGGTCACGATGGCTGGCGGCGGCAATGTGGAAGCCAAGATCAAATCCCTGGAAAGTGCCTTCGCCGCCGGCACCCGCTTGCTCGGTACTGTGGGCACCGAGGGCACGGTGGAGACCCTGCCCGCCGACAGCTACCAGCTGGGCGACATGTATGTGGTCAAAACGGCTGGCACCTACGCCAGCCAGGTCTGTGAGCCCGGCGACCTGATCCTGTGCGTCAAGGCCTACGCCGAGGAAGGCGCTGCTGACACCGACTGGACCGTGATCCAGAACAACGTGGTGCGCGCCGTCAAGGGCCCGGAAAGCGCCACGGACGGCAACCTGATGGCGTTCGACGGCGCGTCCGGCACCGTGGCCAAGGACAGCTCCCTCAAGATGACCGACGTCAGTGACGCCGTGGCCAAAAAACACGAGCACGCCAATGCCGACATCCTCAACGGTATCTCCGCCAGCGGCGACACCATGACCGTCAACGGCAAAACGTACTATTCCGGTCGCATGGTGGCCATCATCGAGAATGGCGGCGAGATCCCCGCGGATATGAATCCCAACGGCATCGTGTTCGAGAAGGCCGCCGTCTAGGGGCAGGGAGGGAGTCCTGTGTCGTACATCATCAAGGATGCCAAAGGTAACAAAATCGGTATGCTGCCGGACTCCCTCCGCGTGGCCCAGGCTGCCGAGCTGCGCTCCCTTGCCGGGAGCCGCTCGGCAGCCATCGAGGCCGGCACGCAGTTCACGGTGCCGCAGTATGAGGTGGGCAGCGTGGCGCTGGAGGTCTTTTTGGACGGCGTCGCCTGCATGATCGGCGAGCAGTACGCCGAGGTCGGCAGCAAGGGCCAGACCAGTACGAAAATCACCTGGAATATCGAAGTCGCCACGGATCGGGACATCCTGGTCCGCTGCAAGTAGGAGGTCAGCCATGTCGTTTCCCGGAATCATCCGCCGCCTGTTCGCCAACAACGGGGCAGGCCCCAAGCTGCGTAAGGACATCTTGCCCTCCCATGCCGATACTCATGCCCCGGGGGGGAGTGATCCTCTTGATCTTGAAACCTTGGGTGGTGTGAGCTCCGATGATTTTTCGGCACTGCAGGAGAAGGTCGCGGGCTTGATCGAGGCCATCGGAAATATCGATCCTTGGACAATATTCCCGCCGCGCCTCCCTGTTGCCATCGACGGCGTGACCTTCGGCGGGAGCGATGGCCGTCGGGCCATCATGCCCGGGGAGACAGAGGCCCGTGAGGACTGGATACTCTGTGACGGTGGCAGCGACGGCAAAGGCGGCACCGTGCCGGATCTGCGCGGGCGCATGATTTTGGGCGCCTCCGATGAGCATACGGCTGGCTCCACCGGCGGCTCTGAGACCCATAGCCACAGTATTTCCGGCACTGTTGGGGCAACGACGTTGAGTATTGAGCAGCTGGCTACTCATAAACACCCCACCCAAGGGCAAGGGAAATGCGCGGATGGGGCCTACCTAAACGCAATATCAACAACCAAGTACAATGATGATCCAGTCATAAGCACAAACTCCTCAATACTAGAAGTCATTTCATAATTCCTTGATGACTCTTCTGAGTAAAATCATGGAAAA
>OGJY01000202.1_pt1 | contig 84190 bp, 64 predicted proteins | sample 1572231 | NCBI WGS metagenome assembly OGJY01 (sample SAMEA2582121, study PRJEB24529) | metagenome | biome: Human gut stool | place: China | collected 2011
GGATCGGATAACAGGTCCATATTATTACAAGTCCCGACAAATCCGGCATACCGCTTCAAGGCCCGCACACTCGCCTTATAAGCACGGCGGGCATTCACCTCCGGTTTTTGGAGCAGGTGTTTCAGAAAAGACTGGCGGGAACTTCCTATCGAGTCGAACTCGTCGATATTAATCAGGGCAAAACGGTGCAGCATCAGTTCCGCATCACGACGATTTCCAAAATCGATACTATCTGTATAAAACTCACGCAAAACAGGTGGCAGCAGGTTACGGCACCAGGTAGACTTTCCACATCCCTGCTCGCCCACCAGCAAAGGTAATACACTGTTGGCATGCACGCCGCCCATTTGTTTCCACTGGGCAACCAAACCCAGGAACCAGATATAAAAATGATCGCGCCACAACTTTGAGGATGTCGGTACCGTATCTGCCAGGGCACGGATATGGTCTTTCCCGTCCCATTCCGGCAGGTGATCCAGATAATCATCCAACGGATTGAACAGCGGAATCTTATTAGAATATATATAACGTTTCACATCGCGATCCCACAAATCGAGCCCTTCCTCCTGTGCATGCAGGGAGATCGTATTGAGAACCTCATCGGTGACCGGAAAGAAACTATAATAATAAGAACGACGTTCGCGGTATTCCACCTCGCCTTTCAACTCATTCCTCCGCAGCTCATAGCGGCGTTTCATAAACTCTTCCATCCGGAGCACCAGATTCTGGCAGGCCGGCATGACCGAACCAACGCCATAATATTTATCCAGCAAATAAGCATTGTGCACCGCCGCCCGCAGTTCCGTTTCGTTCCGTTGGAAATGTGCATTCGCATACGACCATTTCACCACATCTTCTTCAGGTATACCTGCCCGGAGACAGTTCTCTGCCAATCGCACCAGCAAAGCATCCGCCGTCGTATCCCCCGGCTCCTTCCCTACCTCTTCAATCGCCTTTTTCAGAGCCACCTGATAAAGCAGGTAAACAGAATAACTGCGCTCATGCCCCGCGTCCATCCGCTGAAGCGGCAACGGTTCCTGCTGTTTCAGCTCGCGGAAAGTAGGTTCGCCCGGCATTTGCAAAGGCTGTTCGAGGGTTACCGGCACAGCAGCCGGGTTATAATAAAGATCGGGATCGTAGGATATACGACAAGCCTGCACCACAGTAGGCTGTCGATAAGGAATTTCCCGTTGCAATTGCATCCGGTAATAATTCAAAGCCAGTTGATAAGCATGCGCATGAAACCACTCCGCCAATTCGCGGTTACAAGGTAAAGAACCGTCCGGCAATGTAAAAGGGACTACTATCTTTACGCTTTTACGGCTCCAACCCATAAAAGCAAGCAGCGTTTGCAGCGAACCGATAGCCTTCCGCCGTATATCCACCGCTTCCCTGTAGTCCGTCAGGTTATCGACCTCGAGTAGAACAAGACCGTTATAGGCCTTCATCTCTACGGCATCTTTTTTCTTTTGTAATTCTGCTCCAAAAATGATTTTGGGAAGTTTGTTTGCCCCCGGACAAGGATAACCCGGTGGATATTCATCCAGTTTTTCCCGGAATTCTTTCACTATACGTCCGGATGCCGGGTCTCTCATCGTTTCAACTAATTCACTAAGGGAAAGCATCTTAACGAATTTATTTCCGTCTTTGTATTGGGTGATATTCATTTGCTTGTTGTTTAAGGTGTACTTTCTGCCTAAAAGTAAGAAAAAAAGCCATGTATAACAAGGCTTTAATCAATTATTATTTATATCTTTAGTCCGTTATTCTTTCTTGTTTGACAGTTGGCAGACGCTTGTTCGACAACTGTCTTACAAGCGTTTGTCAGCTGTCAAACAAGCGTACGACAACTGACGAACAAAATAAAGTATAGCACTTCGGAATTACCGGGTAGTAAGTTAAACATTAAACAGAAAGCAGTATGTGTGCAAGATATCGAATGGTTCGTAACCCGAATCCTACGGGAGATAAGAAAAAACAGGCGTTGCATCCGCGGGTAGTGCCTTATGGAACACTCCATACCGACGAAGTAATAAAAGAAGCAGAAAGTCGCTCCGGAATGTCGGGAGCAGATATTAAAGGAGCTCTACGAGTTCTAGCCGATGTGATGGTCAGCCGCCTGGATCAAGGTTATAATATCGAACTGGATGGTCTTGGCTTTTTCAGCGTCTCGCTTACTTCGCGCCCGGTCATGGACAAAAAGGAGATCCGTAGTGAGTCGATCCATTTCAAGAACGTCAACTTCCGCTGCGGTAAATATCTGAAAAGCAAACTTAAAACGATGCATCTGGAACGCATCCCGGAAGGAAAAGGCGTTCTCCCTCCTTTCGAAGAACGGGTACGCCGGTTGACGGAGTATCTGAACACACACCATTTTATCACTTGCAGCGACTACCGCGACCTGACCGGATGCTCCAAATACCGGGCACTGGAAGACTTGAATAAACTGATAAATGAAGGAAAACTGGAGAAAGGGGGGTATAGGAGTACGAGAGTTTATTCATTTCCTTCATCCAAAACAGATTGAGGATTAATCAATTAATGCTTTGGATGAAGGAATGAAGGATTATTTTTGCAAAACTTATTTTGATTTATCTTTTCTCAAAAACAAACCATTCCAGATTCATTAAATCAGTCTCTTTCATTTCCGGATTGCCCGATTTAAAGACCAATACCAACGCATGTTTCCCTGTAACCGGTTTGATTTTCGTTTCATGAATGGCATATGCAACTTCACCATCCATCGGAGCAATATCGCATACACCGAGTAATTGGCCTTGCGGACTATCCAGGCGAATCTCAATCTTTGCAGCCCTGTTTTCACTCCATGTCTTACAGATAAAATGGTTGGCATCCGTTCCGGTAAAATCATAATATTTCCAATATGCATGGTCTCCGTCACGAATGCCTGCCAAATACTCTACCGGAATATCATTGTCCGGCCTGCGTACGGAAACCATTACATTTCCCGATAATAGACAAGCCCTGGCTGCATCCATCCGATAGAATGGAGAGATAGGACCGCCGATTCCCTGTGTAGTCATTTCTACTTCAGGTATCGTGCCATCCGGATTAAAAGTAATAGGTTCCAGACAGGCTTTCCGCATAGTTCCTGTTATAGTTGCATGGGTAGGACGATGATAAGCGATATACCATTGTCCATTGATTTCGGTGATGCAACCATGATTGTTCACCAGATTCCTGTCACTACCCCAGTTATCGATAATGACTCCTCTGTATGTATAAGGGCCTAACGGAGATGTCGCTGTCGCATAATCCAAAGTAGCGCAATTAGACTCCCCATGCCGTGAATGGCTTCCATATACCAAATAATAGATGCCGTTTCTTTTCCGGACCGAACTGCCTTCATTGAAAAAATGCGTTTTATAAGTCAACAAACTGTCATGGACAGCTCCTTCTATGGAAAGCATATCCTTACTCAGCTTTGCCCCCCTGGCATGCCATTGTCCCCAAAACAGATAGGCCTGCCCGTCATCATCGATAAATACGGACGGGTCGATACCGCTTATCCCTTCCATTACCTTCCCATCCCTGAACGGACCATAAGGAGATGACGAAACGGCAACGCCTTCATCTTCCCCACCTCCGGCCAGGCAATAATAGAGATAGTATTTCCCATCCCGGTAGATACAGTCGGGGGCATACAAAAGCCTGTCGGTATAGTCGACCTGCTTCCCCATCCCTTCGGTGGCAAAGGAGAATTGCTCCACATGCCAGTTCACCAGGTCAGAAGAAGAAAGCACATTATAAGAATGCGAACACCAACTGTTACCGGGTTCGTCGCGCGAACCGTAAATATAGACACGTCCGTCAGGCATTTGCCTTACTTCCGGATCGGCTATGAATACTCCTGGAGGAGCTATTGGATTAAGTGGGCGATGCTTTGAAACTGAATTGGCAGGTTTCTCTGAATCTGCCGATTCATTCTTCTCACCGGATTGACATCCGGCTAATACACCCAGCATAAGCAGGCCGAATATACCTAAATACTTGTTCATCTTTATTTTTATCATACAACACAAGCCGGAGAATACACTATTATCTAACGACATACAACAAAGCAAATAACAACCATTTATAAAAACTTCTTTCACTCAGAAAGATTACATCGCAAAAGGCGTTACCTTTACAAATACCTTGTAATCTTTTATCATTCCAGGACACCCCTCTTCTACACGCGGCAAATAACGGAAACCAGAGATTGTCTGTTCTTCGCCCAAATCAATTACGACTTGATGCGGATAAGCATCATGGTCAAGGGTACTCCAGTAAGTCGATTCCTGCAAATCGAAGATCTTGTCTGCCGTGTAGTTGCCCCAACGGCTACTTTCACTATCGGCGTATGCAATCTTCCATTTCAAGCGTGGCAACGGCTTACCTGATTCGTCAAGCAGATAAAATTCAGCCAACGAGGCGACCTTTTCACCATCTTGTGCACTAAGGGCTTCCAAACAAAAGTAACGACCTTTCGATGATTTGTCAAAACGAACTTCCTGCCAATCGCTTTCCCGCTTCAATGAACCGCTTGCTATAGGCTTTTCACCTTTCAGGTTCAAGGTCTGACCTTCTAAACGGTGAATAGCCGGTACTTCTGCACGCAACATATCTAAAATCGGTTTATCCACCCCTTTCACTACAGCACGGTCCGGCCCGAGGAGATCCAAGACGATGATTTCATTTTCACCCTTCTTCAACCAGCACCCTGGCATATATAATGTCTGCTGCGGTCCAATTTTCCAAAAGCGTCCAATTGCTTTTCCATTGACCCAAACCATACCTTTTCCCCAAGTCTGCATATCGAGAAATACATCGCCCACTTTATCCAAATTGAATGTTGCCCGGTAATAGGCTGGAGCATCTACCTTCTTGCCTACCGCATATTTCTGATCTTTCACGAAAGAATAATCGGTCGGAAAGTTGTAAACCTGCCAGTTCTTCAACTCCGTCCGCTCGGTTTCACTTCTCAATTCTACCCTGTCGGTGATACCTTTCCGGTCATGAATAGCTACGTCAAAGTTCACACGTCCCATGGCTTCCACCAAGATATCCAGTTGAGTTCCCTTAGCCAAATCTGGAAAGATCAATGTATTTTCGCCACGTCGGCGGTCTAAACGACCTAACAATTTACCATTGGCAAAAACCTGTGCCCAGTCGTGTACCTCGTCGATCAACAATGTTGTACCCTCCTTCACTTCCGGCAAGACTGTCCGATACAAGATCGTACCCCAGCCTTGGTCGAACTGTTCCATCGGTTTGATCTCTTCCGAGAGCTTCGGTTCCGGTAGATTTTCAAACAAAGGAGTGACTTCACTCAGTTCAAATTCAGGAATCGTGATTAACGGATAAGCAGAAGGCACTTCCGGAATCACTTGTCCGGAATCGGCATATTGCAATAAGAGCTCACGCAACTTGTAATATTTAGGAGTTGCCCAACCCGCTTCGCTGATCGGAGCATCGTAATCATAAGAGCTACACATGGCCGAATAAGACGGACTGTTCGCACCTCCCCAGTGACCGAAAGTCGTTCCTCCGTGTGCCATATACAAAGAGAAGGATATGTTGCGGTCCAACATATCTTGAATACCGGAAACCATGATACCTGCATCACGTGTCTCGTGCTTACGTCCCCAATGGTCGAACCAACCGCTCCAGAACTCACTGCACATCAACGGAGCATCCGGACGCGCTTCCTTCAACTTCTTGAACTGGGCATCGATGTCAGCTCCCGTTCCGAAGTTTATCGTCCAGATCAGATCATCCAATCCGTTTAACTGGAAAGTCGAACTCCAGTCACACTGAAAGAGCGGAACGTCCGTAAAACCGGCCTCCTTGACCATGTCCCGGATATTGGCGATATAAGGTTTGTCTACCGCATACGCGCCATACTCGTTTTCGACCTGCACCATGATGATGTTCCCGCCCCGGCTTACCTGCAAATCGGCCAGCTGTTTACCGATTTCCGTCATGAACAACTTCGTGCGTTCCAAGAAATAGGGATCATTCGTGCGCAACTGTATATCCTCTTTCTTTAACAGCCACCAAGGCAATCCTCCCATTTCCCACTCCGAACAGACATACGGTCCCGGACGCAAGATGATATACATACCGTTCTTTTGTGCCAAACGGCAAAAAGCTGCAATGTCGTTCTGTCCCTTAAAGTCGAACTGCCCCGGTTTCTGTTCATGGATGTTCCAAAAGGCATAAATACAGATCGTGTTCATACCTAAAGCCCTACACATCTGAATACGATGTTCCCAATATTCGGCCGGGATACGGGAATAATGGATTTCCGCAGCCTTTACCACAAACGGTTTGCCATCCAATAAAAACGTGCCTTTTCCTGCAGCAAAATCATGTTTCTCCTTCTCTTTAGGAGCACAGGCCAATAAGTTGATCAGGCATATCGCCATCAACATTATCCATAATTTGTTTGTCAATCTCATATAGTTTATCGTTTATATACTTTATTTTCAAATACAAACCATTCCAAATCCATCAGGTCCGCATCCTTCGTTTCTCCGTCTGCCGCCTTGAAGACAAGGACCAAAGCATGTTTACCCTGAACCGGCTTGACTTGCGTTTCGTGGATCGAATAGGCCACATCTCCCTCCATCGGCTTGATCCGGCAGGACCCCAGCAGTTCCCCTTTCGCACTGTCCAGGCGGATTTCGATCGTAGCCTCCTTATTCGCTCCCCAAGTCTTGCAGATAAAGTGGTTAATATCCGTCGAACTGAAATCGTAATATTTCCAATAAGCTGCATCCCCATCACGTATTTCAGACAAATATTCAACCGGTATATCATGTTCCGGTCTACGTACTTTTACAATCAGATTACCCATCAATGCACAAGCTCTCGACGCATCCATGCGAAGTAACGGTGAGATCGGTCCCATAACGCCTTGCGTAGTCATTTCCGCTTCGCGGATTGTCCCGTCCGGATTGAAATAGATCGGTTCAGCACAGGCTTTGCGCATCGTACTCGTCCCATGCGTAGCACGATGATAAAAGACATACCATTGCCCGCCTATCTCAATAATCGAACCGTGGTTGTTCCCAACCTCCCTATCACAATTATAGTTATCAATAATGACTCCGCGATATTCATAAGGGCCGAAAGGAGAATCCGATGTGGCATAGCAAAGTGTATGGCATCCTTCTCCCTTATGCCTTGGAGCTCCAGCATATACGAAATAGTAAATCCCGTTTATCTTGCGCACGGAACTACCTTCACAGAAGAAATGCTCATCATAAGTCACCAGATTATCATGAATTTCCCCCTCGATCGTCTTCATGTCTTTGGAAAGTTTGGCTCCTTTAGCGTTAATCTGCCCCCAAAACAGATAGGCTTGCCCGTCGTCATCAATAAAAATGGAAGGATCGATACCCGTTATGCCCGTTATTTTCTGCCCGTCACGGAACGGACCATAAGGTGAATCGGACACCGCGACACCTTCGTTCTCCCCATCGGCAGCCAAACAATAATAGAGATAGTATTTTTCGTTATGGAATATACAGTCCGGTGCGTAGAGGATATCTTCCGTATAGTCGGCCTGTTTCCCGATTCCCTTTGTTGCGAATGAGAACTGATCGACATCCCATTGTGACAAGTCGGACGATGACATCACATGATAGGCATAAGAACACCACGGATTTCCCGGTTCATCACGCGAACCGTACAAATAGATCTTGCCATCCGGCATACGGCGAACCTCCGGATCGGCGATATACATTCCTTGCGGCACAATGGGGTTCATTCCTTCCGTACAGGTAGCCACCGGCAACTCTCTTTCTACCGGCAGCCCCTTTTGTTCCAAACCACACCCTGTAAAAAGAGTGAGAAGAAGACCGGCCAAGCCGATCTTCATACGACTGTTCTTTTTCATATATCTTTTCTTAAATGACAATTGGTAACACGGCTCATATCTCGATATCAACCACCGCTTTTTTCAATCCTTTCGCTTCCACAGTCAGTCGAATGGGTTTGGTTCCTCCTCGTTTTGCTTTGACGATGGCCAAGAACAAACCGTTGAAAGCCGGACGAGTAGGCTCTGAAAAGGTAATCAGGCAAGTCGGATCACCGTTGTCCGTTGCCACAATCTCTCCGTCTCCGACCAAACTACAGGAGATAACAGGTTCTTCCGTCGGCACACTCCGTCCCTCTTCATCGACCAATGAAACCGTCACAAAGACCAAGTCTTCGCCATCCGCCTTAATCAGCCGTTTATCCGGCACGGCTTTCAGAGCGACAGCCTTGCCGGTTGTCTGTACCTGCGTTTCCGCCCATTCTTCATGTTGCTTATAAGCAATTGCTTTCAGTTCGCCGGGTTCATACGTCACGCTGTCCCAACGGAAGCGATATTCGAAAGGTTTCTTCACTTTCCGGCCCAACGACTTACCATTCAAAAAGAGTTCGACCTCATCGCCAGAACTATAGACAAAGACGGGGATTGATTCACCTATCTTATCTGGGAAGTTCCAATGCGGAAGGATATGCACCATTGGCGTGTCGGGCATCCAACGGGATTTATATAAATAGTAGCGATCTTTCGGAAAACCTGCCAAATCGACAATACCAAAATAGCTGCTACGAGATGTCGGACGATTACGCTCTATACGTACCAACTCTTCACGCTGTTTTTGCAATTCTTCGTTCGTCATCGCGGCAGAATGATTGAGCAAAACACTGGCATCGCTGTTATACGGGGTCGGTTCGCCTAAATAGTCGAAACCGGTCCAGACAAACTCACCACAGATTGCAGGATATTTGTCCAAAGCCGCAAACTCCCAGTCGGGCAGTCCTCCCCATCCGGGTTCCGTCAAATCATAAGAAGAAACATGATGCTTGCGCGGAAAATATTCACCACGCGAACTCATCGTCGAACTTGATTCACTTGAATAACCCGAAAGATGCTCATGCCCTTCCTTATTCAGAAATTCTCCATAAAAATCAGGTCCGCCATACACACCCGCCGCATAATTCATTCCATGTACATCCACTTGCAACTCCGTCCCATTCATTGCCGACTTACTGGGATAAGAAGCGCCAAATGTCACCGGGCGGGTATGGTCGAAACGATGTACTACCTCCGTCAGATGCCGGGCTATCCCCTTTGCCGGTTCATATTGTTCATGCACTTCATTACCGGTACTCCACATGATAACCGACGGGTGGTTACGATCCCGGCAAACCAATGTCTCTATATCTTTTTCATGCCATTCTTCATAAAGAGTACTATAATCATTCTTTTTCTTCCCGACTGTCCAACAATCAAAAAGTTCATCCATTACAAGAAACCCCATCTTGTCTGCCAACTCCAAGAGTTCCGGTGCAGGAGGATTATGGGAGGTGCGCAACGCATTACAACCGAAACTTTTCAATATCCGTAACTGGCGTTCCAACGCGACCTTATTGATAGCAGCCCCAAGCGCTCCCAGATCGTGGTGGTTGCATGTACCATTAAGAGGCACACGTTTTCCGTTCAACAAAAAGCCGTTGTCGTGCGTGAAATGAATTGTGCGAAAACCGAAAGGCGTCTCATAGACATCCACCAATTTATTCTTTTCATACACAGAGACGCTTGCCAAGTAGCGGTGCGTATGCTCCAAGTCCCATCTTTTAGGAGATTCCACGCGCAAAGAAACCGAGTCTATCACCACAGACGCTGCCGCCAAATCCAACGGCTGCCTGGTTGTCGATGCGATCTTCCGACCCGCCACATCGTTTGCATCCAACTCATAAATATCCACTTTGTATTGTCCTTCAACGACTGAGGACCGATTGTTTTCGACCTCAACCCGTACGGAAGCAGTCGCATAAGTATCCGTCACCTCAGGAGTCGTCACAAAGACCCCCCAATGGGCGACATGAACCTGCTCGGTCTTGACCAGACGGACGTGCCGATAGATGCCGGCACCAGGATACCAGCGCGAATCATACTTTTCCGTATCCAGCCGGACCGCCACCACATTGTCTGCCCCATAGCGCAGATAGGGAGTCAGGTCTACACGAAAAGAGCTGTATCCAAACGGGCGTTCACCCACTTTCCGGCCGTTCAGCCAGACTTCAGCATTGGCCATCGCCCCATCAAAGTCCAGATAGAAACGCTTCGTCTTGTCTTTGCCCAACACGTTGAAATGTTTCCGATACCAACCAATTCCTTTCCAAGGCAATTTGCCAGTATAGCCTTCCAATTCAATGCGAAAAGGACCTTCGATAGCCCAGTCATGCGGGACATCCAGTTTGCGCCAACCCGTATCGTCGGTCTCATATGCTTCCAGCGAATCCGGCTCCGGCAAACGTGTCCCGTCGGCCTGCAGACCAAAACGGGCAAAACGCCAGTCGCGATCGAAATCGGAGACACTCCGCTGTCCCCAAGCACACCAAGCAACAAAGTTCAAACACACAATGATTCCCCATAAAACGGCCTTCACTCTACTATTTTCCATAAAACCGAAACCAATTAAAATCAGCAAATCCATCGACTCCTTCTTCCGTCACCGAATAATTGAAAAGAGCAAAACGGTTACCTGTAAAACAAAGCCCCAAATCCATATTCAACACGTTCCCGACAGGAAAAAACGCTACGCCATCCAAGCTGCAATAAAAACGAGCCGTCCAATCCTTATCCGTTACACGTGCCCGTATCCAGACTTTATCTTGTTTCAAATCATCCACTACCGTTTCGATGATCTGCCCATTATTACACATCACCACTTTCCGCTTACCTTCAACCTGTTGCACACCGACATAAGCATAAGGAAATTGAAATATGCCAAAACCGGCCACATTTCCATCCTTTAAGCCAGCCACATCCATCTCTACCGTACCGGACGAACTTGGTCCTTGCACACGTTGAGTCAACGTATTACGAGCACTTTTCAAATCCTCCGCCTGCGAAGCTTTCAAACGCATATAGCCTGGACGCTCCGTAAGAGACCAACGTTTATTATCCGGATTATGATTCCATTGCCATTGCAAACCTAAACGCCTGCTCTCAAATTCGTCCGTAGTCGCCGGATTTTTGATTTTATATGTTTTCCCGACATTCGGTTTCTGATAAACAACAGCATCCTTACCATTCGCTCCTAACATAGGCCAACCATCCACCCATTTTACAGGCAACAGACAAGGGACGCGTCCGATCTTATCACGATCTTGCATGATGATAAACCACCAATCCCCGTTTTTCAACTGCACCATTCCGCCCTGATGAGGACCGTTAGGCGGATAAGAACTATTATCGCTAAAAACCACTTTATGCTCAAAAGGTCCATAAATACTTTTTGAACGAAGACAGACTTGCCACCCTTCCGTTCCCCCTGCGGGGCAAAGAATGTAGTACATCCCATTGATTTTATACACATGAGATCCTTCCATTGCAGCACTTCTCTTCTGGTCTTCATTATAAATGTTCTTATTCCAAATCTCAACAGGTTCGCTCTTGACCGATTTCAAATCTGCGTTCAATTCCGACACATACAGAGTATTCTGTCCATGCACGACATAAACCCTGCCGTCGTCATCAAACAAGACACCTGGATCATACAGATAATCAGGAAAAATAGTCCTAATCCAAGGTCCCTCCGGCTTTTCTGCTTCACAAACCGAAAAATGTCCGGTTTCCGTCCCCCATCCATAAGGAGTACAAAAAAAGACATAAAACTTCCCATTATGATAGCGTATCGAGTTCGCCCAAGAACCATTCAGATACAGATTTCCCCCTTTAAGGTCATATCGCGGATCTTCATCATAACGATCTACCGCATAACCGACAATTTCCCAATTGACCAAATCTTTCGACTTAGCAATCGGGCATCCCGGAACATAATGCATACTTGTAGAAACAAAATAAAAATCATCTCCCACACGAATGACATCCGGATCCGGCCAATCACCCCACATAATCGGGTTTGTAAATGTCCCATCTCCATTATCCGGAGTCCAGACTTGTTGCGCTTTAGCCACAGATAATGCCAAAGACAGGAATAATATTTCTAAAAAATAAAACATCAAGTTCATATCATTGCTTATTTTTATTTTACATCATAAACTTTCAACTCATTGGAAGACATCCTTTTCATTGCCTTTAATACTCATTTTCTATTTTCAATTCCAAATTTCATCTCCAATATAGATCCGATCAACAGGAACGGAGTTAAGACAAAACTCATGCAAAAACAAAAATAGCAACTTTTGAAGTAGTCGTGCTTCTGACTAAATACTCGAAAAGTTGCTATCTCTTTTAGAATGACAATTCTACTAATCCATAAACGATTCGTTTACAAATTAACGCAACCACCATTTATCCTCTTGTTGCTTGATATTTTCGTTTTGATCGATAGAAGCTTGAGGAATAGGCCAAAAATAACGTCCTTGCACATCGTCCCAAATACGCTTTTCGAACACATACGGATTATCATGTTTCTGAGTTTCGGGATTCCAACGTTTCCATCCATAGGCCGGTCCGTTAAGTACTTTAGGCGCAATGCCCCAACGTATGATATCGTAGTAACGCAAACCTTCGAAAGCCGTTTCGACACGACGTTCGTGGCGCACTTTGGCAATCATATCACTTTGACTGGTCACAGACGGATATTCGGGCATTTCTGCACGATTACGAATATCGTTAATAAGGCTCAAGGCTTCGCCTAAGTTTTCGTTTAACTCTATCAAGGCTTCAGCCCTCATCAACAGGATATCCGCGTAGCGGAAGATGGTTATGTTCTTATGTCCCAGCCAACGATCCGGTTCTTCTCCTTCCAAGTCAGTCCACTTGGTCAACAAAAAGCCAGTGCTTACAGGCTCTTTGCCAATATAATCACGGCTATCGGGATCTTCCACGCCATAATGCGAATCGACTTTACCACCTTTGATCCATTCCCATCCCGGGTGAATAATCGTCGATTTCAAACGAGGATCACGAAATTCATATTCACCATAGCTCAACATACCAGCTTGGTCTAATTCCGCACGTTTGGCCACGTGAGGACAGTTCAACGTTTCGCATTGATCATATGGGTGACCTTCGATACATTCATATTCGTCAACAATGTCCTGCAGGGGAAGTAAGCCTTTCCACCCGCAATAGACAGACGATGGATAGGAAAGGTTGTTATTCAAGCTATGCGTCTTCAAGGAAGGGAAGTATTGGCGTTCGAAAATCACTTCGTTGTTGTTTCCATCGGCTTGAGGGCGGAATAACTCTTCGTAACTATGCTTTTTAGGATCGCCGTCGTAGGCACGGTATAAGCCGTAACGCCCACCGTCTATGACAGCCTGAGTTGCAGTCAAGACTCTTTTATAAAGATCTTCGGTTGACTCTTTGCTATTCTTCAAAAAACTTATATATTTTGACTTAGCCGCTTCATGCAAAGAAACACGAGCGATCATGGCGTTGACCACATCTTCGGTAACGCGGCCCGATTCAAAGTTTGGAGCCTTCTTGATATCCACTAAACATTCTTCCAATTCTTTAATCACAAATTCGTACACATCGGCACGAGGCGTACGTGTCAGTTCGCGCGACTCATCTACGGTCAATACCTTATCAACTAAAGGTACATCTCCGAAGAAAAAAAGCATGTCATAGTAATTCAATGCACGGATAAAACGAACTTCGGCACGCATGTGTGCATATTGATCCGAAGTCAGATATTCTTTAGACAGTTCCAATCCATGAAGCACATAGTTCATCTGAGCGATGGATTTATATTTCCACTCGTCCTGCAGGCCACGAGAAGTCGGTCTCAAATCACCGTTGGCAAAGTGTTCGAGCCCCCACCATGTCGAGTTGTCAGTCCAAGCGTCACGAAAAGCGATGATGTTATCGCCATCCCCTTCATAAACATAGTCGTAGCATCCGTCTACCATCATTTTAGCCTGCTGCTCACTTTTCCACCAAGCTTCTTCCGGAATTTGATCCAATGGAGGAGTCGTTAAGAAGTCATCGCATCCTGTTAAGGCAACCGTACAAAGCGTTGCCATCATGATATGTTTTAAAGTTTTCATTACACTATCTTTTTATTCAATTAAAACTGTAGATTTAAACCAAACGAATAAGTTCGAGACAACGGATATGTATATGCGCTGAGTGTCTCCGGGTCGTATCCGGGAGTGAAATTACTAATGGTAAACAGGTTGTTTGCCGAAAAATAGAGACGGATATTAGAGAACCCCGTATTCTTCAACAAATCATTCGAAAAGTTATACCCCACCTGCAAGTTCTTCAGACGCAAATAACCTGCGTTAATCATCCAATAGTCGGAAGTCATATGATTGAATCCCAATGAGCTTGTAGCTTCCAATAGACGTGGATATTTGGCATCGCGGTTGTCTTCGGTCCAATAATCCAACTGATGTTCGAAAGCCGGGCCTTTCCCCTGGTCGGAGAGCGGACGAATGCTCGGACCGTTCAAGATATAGTTACGCTTGCCAACCCCTTGAAAGAAGACACTAAAGTCAAACCCTTTCCATGCACCATTCAAGGTGACACCAAACAGATAGTGCGGATCGCGGTCACCCAAAACCACACGGTCATCGGCATCGATCACGCCGTCATTGTTCTGGTCTTTGTACTTCACATCGCCCGGTTTCGCGTAACGACGGCTGTAAACGGGCGAATTCTTCACTTCTTCTTCCGTCTGGAACAAACCTAACGCTTCATAACCGTAGTAGGAATTCATGGCCAAACCTTCCGCCGTATAACCGTCCTTCCAAGGACTCGTACCGCCTAAGTCTTTTACTTCGTTCTTGTTGTTAGACAAGTTTGCTTGAATACCATATCTAAATTCACCGATATTGTCATTCCAACTCAATTCCAATTCCCAACCGTTGTTTTGCACTTCACCGATATTGACATTGGGTTTATCAAAGCCATATTCCAAAGGTACGGGCAAACCGATCAAGATATCTTTCGTATTCTTAATATAGTAGTCGAATGTTACGCCCAAACGGTTATCCAACGTACGGGCATCGAAGCCGAAGTCAAGCATGGAAGTCTTTTCCCACCCCAATTCAGAGTTTCCCAATCCACTTAAATAGGCAGACAGGATATACTGATTGCCCAAAGCTGCGTTTCCAAATCCAATCGTAGAATAACTCGGATAAAGGCCTACACCGGTAGTAGCACCTGTCAATCCCCAAGAAGCACGAATTTTCAAATCGTTCAAATAATCTTGTGTCTTTTCCATGAAGCTTTCACTGCTAATACGCCATGCAGCCGATACGGAAGGAAAAGTCGACCAACGGCTACCGCTCGCCAGACGTGAGGAACCATCCGAACGCATCTTCAAAGAAAGCAAGTACTTGCTGGCATAGTCATAGTTCAAGCTACCGATAAAAGAAGCGATTGCCCAGTGAGTAGCCGAACCTCCGTTTGACCAATTCTCTTTCGAACCGCCATCAAGTACATGCAGAATATCGGTAGGGAATCCGTCGCGATAAGCACTGATACCATCCCACTTTTCATTTTCCTGCTGATATCCGGCCAAGATATCCAAGTTGTGTTCACCAAATTTCTTCTGATAAGTAAGCAAAGCCTGCAAGTTGTAATATTGGGTAAAGTCACGCCCTTCATCCAATGCATTTTGCCCCATATAAGTCACTTCCTGAGTATCATAATTGGTATAGCCAACCATGCGTTTGAAAGTAGTCGATTTGTCAAACTTAAAATTAACGTTAGCAACACCTTGAAACTTCAAGCCATCCCAAATATCGTATTTTACCTTAAAAGTTCCTGATGCATCGTGAGTGTCATTCAAATTATGGCCTCTCTGGTGCAAATCAGCCATAGGATTGACAACCGATTTAGCGTTCATGGCATAGCTGCCATCCGTATAATAAGCGATATCGGTAGGATTCATTTTGTATACATCGCCGATGATGTCATCCATACCATCCACTTCGTTCTTTTGTCTCAAGATGTAACGCATGTCGAATGACAAGCTCAACTTTTTAGTCAATTGGGCATCAATGTTCGAACGGACATTATAAACTTTGTGCTGTGATTCGGGCAATGCACCTGTTTGGTAATCCAATCCGGCACTCAAAAAATACTTGATATTCTCGGCACCACCGGTAGCCGAAATCGCATGGCGAGTAGTAATACTATTTTCGAACATCAAGTCCACCCAGTCCGTATTGCCATAGTGGTTCCGATCGGAACCATCGGCATATTTACGTATTTGTTCTTCACTATAGTATTGGTTTTTTCCATCTTCCGGTTTTAAATTATACATGGCTTCATTACGCATACGAGCATACTTTTCCGAGCTAACCATCTTAGGCATTTCAGTTGGTGTGTTCACACCAACATACCCATTGTAACGAAAAACAGGTTTACCTGCTTTTCCTCGCTTGGTCGTTACCAAAATCACACCATTTGCAGCACGCGAACCATATACAGCAGCCGAAGCAGCATCCTTCAAAACAGATACACTCTCAATGTCTTCAACGTTCAAATAGTTAAAATTCTCAGCATCAGTAGGAATACCATCGACTAACAACATGGGGGAACCACCTGAGTTCAAAGAGGTAGCACCACGCAACTGCATACTCGAGGCTTGCCCCGGACGGCCAGACTGAACGATTGACAGACCCGGCACTTGACCTTGCAAGGCATCAGCGACAGAGCTAACAGGACGGTTTTCCAACACATCGGCCTTGACAGAAGTTACCGCATTGGTCAAATTGCCTTTCTTCACCGTACCGTAACCAACGACTACAACTTCGTCCAAAGCCTGCGTATCTTCCCGCAATGTTATATTGATCACACTCTCCTTGCCAATTTTTACTACCTGTTCATTAAAACCGATATAAGAGATCTGCAAATTGCTTTCCGGTGCAACCGTCAATGTGTATTTGCCATCCATATTCGTCACCGTTCCGTTGGTTGTTCCTTTCTCTACTACATTCGCACCAATAACAGGTTCGCCGTTCTCGTCCTTTACGATACCGCTCACCGTTTTCTTATTTTGCTGCTGTACACTGGGTACTGAAACTGACTCTGTCGACAGGATAATCTTCCTGTCCACTACCGAATAACGTACATCCGTACCGGCAAACACAGTTTCCAAGACTTTAAATATATCGCTTTTCTTTGCCACGACAGATACTTTACGATCCAAATCGACATGTTTGATATTAAAGAAGAAAGAGAAGTCGGACTGTTCTTCGATCTCATCCAACACTTCCTTTACCGTTTGGTTGCGCATCTCCAGATTTACAGTGGCCTTTTGGGCATAGCTGCCTGTTGCTTGTGCCAAACCGATGGAACATACTAGTAAGAAGACTGATAACTTCATAACTCTCGGTATTTTATTTAAGATAAACCGCAGAAACTCTGCTACCCAATACTGTTGGGTATTAAAATGTTTTTGCATAACTTTGTACTGATCTAATTAATAAAAGTGATTTACTACTGCTTGTCTCCAAACAAGCGTTTTAAATTAATTCTTTCCATCCGGTGAAATACGCCAATATTTCTCCGGATGTTTTTCTTTAGGGTGGTTTGTTTTTCATGATCTTTTCAAATTAGATTAATAGATTTCAATTCTCGTTCTCTCATTTGTCGTATCCTCGGTATCCAGGTAACGCCATTTTATATTCGATGATATTTTGAAGATTTCCAATATACGTTCCAGACGCTGATTGGTAAAAGATCCGTTGAAGGCTTCCCCCCGGAGGCGGTTATTAGATAATACGAAAGTGACGTTAAACCGCTTTTCCAACATCCGCAAGGCTACCGGCAGCGGGGTTGCCTGGAAGATGATCTTTCCGTCTTTCCAGGCTGTTTCTGTCTCGCCGCTCGTTGGGAGCAGTTTTACCTGCGAAGAAGTTGTATCATACATCAATTTCTGTCCGGGTTTCATATCCACCGTGGCAGGTTGCCGGTTCTTTTGGTAGGCAAAGCGTACTTTTCCTTCTACCAGGGTTGTGGAGATAAACGAGTCCCGCTCGAACGCCTCTACATTAAATGATGTTCCCAATACTTCAATCTGTGTATGATGGGGGCCTGAAACGATAAAACGATGTTCGGGGTCTTTCTGTACTTCGAAGAAGGCTTCCCCTGTCAACTTCACGTCCCTTTTGTCTTTACTGAAAAAGGAAGGATAGGTCAGAGAGGATTCCGAATTCAGATAGACTTTGGTGCCATCCGGAAGATCGACGGTTGTTGTCATTCCCGGATTTGTTTTCACTTCGATCATCTGTGCGACCTCAGTTGGAGAGGGAGTAAAGTTCTGAATAGCGAAAGCGATAAGAAGAGGGATAAAAAGAATAGCTGCCGCCCGCTGTACCCAGGTAAACCAGGTTATATGCGAAGGAGCCTTACTCATTTTACGGCTTACGGAAGCCAAAGCTTTCTCCATATCCACCTTCGACTCCATCTGCACCGTCCCCATGACCTGATCGATGGTATACATTTGTTTAACAATCCGGTAATTTTCATCCGATTGCCCAATCCATTCCTCCACCATCCGGCATTCCTCTACCGTTGCCTCACCGGAACAATACCGGGGAAGGATTTCTTCTATCTTATCTCTATTGAATGTTTCCATCTTCGTTTTTATACCTGTTTATATATTAGACAAGGGAAGTCGGACAGATTACTAAACGGAATAGCACTTTTTTTTATATTTTTTTTCTTCGGTAAAAAAACTATCTTTGCCGTCAAGGAGAAAATAGTATGAAAAACACCTCACAAGCGATAGATGACACACGCCTGCTCTCAGCCATGCAACATGGAGATAAGAAAGCTTATGGTACCTTGTTCAGGAGATACTATCCGATGTTATGCACGTATGCGAACCGGTTTGTGAACTTAGAGGACGCGGAAGAGATCGTGCAGGATGTCATGTTGTGGTTATGGGAAAATAAGGAAACACAGATGTTCAATACCTCTTTCAGCCAATACTTGTACAAGACGGTCTATCACCGATGTATTAATCAACTCACCCGCCAACAATCGCAACTGCGGGCAGAGACACGTTTCTATGAGTATATGCTGGAAATGCTGCAGGATACCGATTTCCTGCAAACAGAAGAATTGAAAAAACACATCAGCCAGGCAATACATGCCTTACCGCCCAGTTACCGGGAAGCTTTTGTGATGCACCGCTTCGAGAATAAAAGCTACAAAGAGATTGCCGAGATCCTGCAGGTTTCCACCCAAACCGTAAATTACCGGATCCAGCAATCCTTAAAACTGTTGCGGGTCAGCTTGAAAGATTATTTACCATTGATCTTATTCTTATTTCCCAAGAACCTGCTTTCGTAAAAGTTTATCGAATAGCCAGCAACAGCGCCACCACTTCCGAATAGTTCTTTCGGCCGGAAGGAATATTATTACCTTTCAGGAACCAGTTGTAGGCTGTATCCTGAATCTCGCCGACCAGCGGGCTGTATAAGGCCTGCCAATAAGCGACTTTTTGATTATACATTTCCTTTACTTCCGGGGAGATCGTTTCTGTCCATTGCTTAAATTCTTCTTCCGGCAGCAGTTGATAGGCATTGCCTAAGACATAAGACAGCAGGCCGAAATAACCGGAGAAACGTATTTCCGGTACCGCTGAATGCGAGCAGACCAGAAAACCGTACAGGTTGGCTTCCGCCTCATTGGATATTCCCAACACATGGGCCATTTCATGGGCATAGGTAAAAGGATACTGGACAGCCAATAAGTCGCGGTTCAGGTTAAACTCATTCAAGAAGGGTCCCATATAACCCAACACGCCTACACTGCTCATCATCGGAGAGATCAGCATCGGTTTAGCGCGCAGGTGGGCAGACGGCTTGTTCATCCCGAAACGTCCGGCTATCTCCTCATACCCCAGTCTGGTTTCTTCGGCTACCAGTTTAGGATCAATCTTCTCAAAGGAAATATAAGTGCTGTTCAACGAGTCCGTATATGCGGTAAGAAACGACCGGAAAGCCTCTTCCGAATAGTCTGCATAAGGGACTTGCGCACGGGTATAGAAGTTGGCTCTGAAATAGTTCATCCCCCAGGCAAGATAGAACCAGGCATATACCCAAAGCAGGTATTCAGCCATCCGCCCGAGCGTCCTCAGCCACGGACGGCGTTTCGCAATAGCGTAAACCAGATAGACGATCAAGCCGGCAATACTTCCATAAATAAAGCAATCGCCTACCGAAAAGGGGAAAAGAGAAGAAAAGCGGGATAAGACAGCCGATATCACCGGATAAACCGCACGGGCATACCACTCTCCTATGGCAGGAAAAGACATTACTATCCGGATGAATACCAGTAAAACAGCCAGGATTACCCAGCGTAAACGTATCTTTTTGATCCAATCTTTTCCTTTCATCATGCTAACAAAGATAGAAAATCTCTGTTACCCGACAAACGGATGGACAAATATAAAACGGGCACCCCGGGTATAATCGGGATCGACCGTGAGCGTACCGCCGAAATGATCGGCAATCGTGCGGCAAATAGACAGCCCCAATCCGGCCCCCTGCTTGAATTCGTCTACCTTCTCGAAACGGTTGAAGATGCTTTCCTGCTTATCGGGCGGGATGCCGCATCCTGTATCCGTAACGGAAAAGACGACCTGCTGCTTGTCTCTGTCCACCTGATAGTCGAGATTGATCTCCCCCTGCTCCGTACATTTGGCCGCGTTGGTCAGCAGGTTCAGTAATAACTGCTGCAACCGTAACGAATCGGTCATCATGACAAAATCCTTATCCGAGCAAGTCAGAGTCATCGCAACGTCCGGCATTACTTTCTGCTGCATACTCATCTGAGCGTTCCGGCAACAGGAATAAACAGAACATTCCTTCAAACTCAACGTGAATGCATCCGAGTCCAGGCGCGACAGGTCGAGCACGTCATTCACCAAACCGAGCAACAGGTCGGAACTGTTCTTGATAATTCCGATGAACTCTTTCCTCTCCCCTTCCTCCGCATCCTCCAGCAGGTCGGAGAAACCGACGATAGCATTCAACGGAGTACGTATCTCATGACTAATATTGGCTACAAACGCTGATTTCATCCGGTTGGCTTCTTCCGCCTGCTCTTTCGAGATACGCAGTTTATCGCTCGTTTCGATCAACACGTTACGTTCCTTTTGCAGATCCTCTTTCAGTTTGCGTGTACGATAAGCATACCTGAGCAAGAAATAGAACAAGATCAATAAGACAATGAAAAAGAAGAAGGACGCGGTCAGTTGATTTTGCTTATGCTTCAACTCCTCCCGCTGGTAAACGATCCGTTGCTCCTGCATCTTTTCCTCATTCAGTTCATGCACCGTACGGAGCTGGTTCAGCTGGCGGGTGAAAGCCTTGGTGTTTACCTGTTCTACAAAAGCCAGCAGTTGATCGTAAAAGGCCAGCGCTTCCTCTTTCTTTCCGGCGGCTTTCAGGATATCGGCTTTTAGTTTGAGAGGTTCGATTGAATAATCGACAGACAGCACCCTATCTATTTCACGGATTGCCTCCGGGTAGTTCTTCAGATAAAAATAATACCGGGCCATTGCCAGATTATATATCGAGATCAAAAAAGGATCATTCCTATTCGTATCGTTCACGTAAGAAGATGCCTGTTGCATGGCTTTCATAGCTTCTTCCGGTTTATCTTCTGCAATATATAAGTTCGTATAATAGGAATACAAGAAACAATACTTCTTCCGAAACGGATAATTCACCCATTTAGCTGGTTGTTCACTCTCCATCCTATGCATTACAGACTCATAATAAACAAGAAGCGACCTCATTTTCTCCAATTCATTAAGCCTCAGGTAAGCAATCAAAAGGAAGGGTGTCAGTTGCAATTCATAATCAGGTTGCCCTCCGGACTCTTTCAGCAAACTCATCCCTTTTTCAAAGGCGGTCACAGCATCCCGGTCGCGACCGATCATTATATAAATCAACCCTAGATATTCATTGCTCGAGATAGCCCCTTGCAAATTATTGATCTCATCCGACAGTATCTGAAGGCGCACGGCCTCGTTCATTGCCAACTCATAATCTTCATTATTCAGGTAATAACGGCAATAATAATTCAGGAAGTCGAATGCTTCATGAGGAGTCTCCTTGCGGGCTTTAGATACCGAATCGAATATACCGCCCCAGTATAACAGGCTATCCAGGTTATTCTGGTTGCAGTAATAGCGTCCCAATCCGGAAAGAGCGTCATAATAATAGCGCATGGAATCGACCGAAGCCGCCGTTTCCATGAGTTGTTGCTGATAACCGACTTCTTCCGGCATTTCCCAGTTTAGCCGTGCCAACCGGTATAAAGATTTCAGTTTCACATTCACATCCGTCGTATTCTGCAGAACGGACAACAAACTATCCTGACGGAAATTCTCTTGATTCTTATAATCATTTGCATCAGAACAGTAAGCATGTTCCTTCAATAAGAACAGACATAACGCGATAAATATCCCTCGTACATATATGCATTTACTCCTCATAAAAGCCCTCTATATCTATTGTTTTTCAAAGATAAGGGTTTTTATGAGACTATATCCTAATTATATTGAATAATAAATGGTCTAAAAAAAATCCTCCAGACTTTCAATAGTAGTCCGGAGGATGTTCTGATACTCAAAACCGAATGATTATCATCAGGATATATTCTTATTCAACAGCTTTTTCGCCTCTGTTTCCGACAAGTTGCGGCGGGCGGGCGGCGTAATCTTTCATTTGTTCTTCGTCGATCGAGCCGATCATAAAGTATTGTGAGTCGGGATGGGCGATATAGATACCGCTTACCGTTGCTGTCGGGTACATAGCACCGTTTTCCGTCAGCTTCACTCCGATCTGCGACATATCCAGCAGGTTATCCAACGTATAGTTGAGCAACTGATCCGGCAGCGACGGATAACCGATGGCCGGACGGATACCCTGATATTTCACTTTGTACAAGTCAGGGATCGATAAGGATTCGTCCGGTGCATATCCCCAGTATTCCTTACGCACCTTTTCGTGCAGGTATTCGGCCAGGGCTTCGGCCAGACGGTCGGTCAATGTTTGAAGCAACATCGAGTTGTAGGTATCCCCTTCCTCTTCCAGTTGGTTCTTCAAAGACTCGGCACCGGCACCGGCAGTTACTACAAATGCACCGGCATAATCGGTACGGCCTTCGGATGCCGGCAGGAGATAATCGGCCAGTGACTTATAGATACCTTCTTCCTTCTTTGCCTGCTGACGCAATACCGGGATCGTGATATCGCCCAGGCAGATATTATCACCGTCACTGTTGGCAGGGAAAAATCCGTAAATGGCCTTGCAATACTCGGCCTTCATTTCTACCAGACGATCGAGCAGCTTCACGGCATCCTTGTACAGTTGCATGGCTTCGGCAGCCTTTGCACGTTCTTCTTCCGGGAAGTCGGCCAGCCAAGATGCACGACAACCGTCGCAACCGTGTATCTGCGTGATGGAGGCATAACGTCCGTTCAGCTTCCAGGCACTAAAGAAGAAAGTCCAGTGTATATAAGGAATGATCTCTTCCAAAGGAACATACGGAATAACATGTATGCCCATCCGGTTCGGAACCACCGGCGTATAGGCCGACCAGTCGAGCTTCTGCGGATTGGCACGAGCTTCTGCCAGCGGAACCAGCACTTCTTTCTTCTTATCCATAGAAGCACGCAGGGCTTCATATTCTTTATTGAGATTTTCTATATAAGCATCACGAGTATCCGGGTTCAGCAACTTGGCTGCGATCAACGGATTCTGCGAAGCATCGAGCACATGAATGACAGGATAGTCGTAATGCGGCGCGATCTTAATGGCCGTATGCAGCTTGGAGGTAGTCGCCCCGCCCACCATGACAGGGATGGTCAGGCCGGCTTTCTGCATTTCGTCCGTTACATGCACCATCTCTTCCAGCGAAGGCGTTATCAGTCCGGACAGGCAAACCAGATCCGGCTTTTCTTCGATCGCTGTCTTTATAATGACTTCGGCCGGAACCATCACACCCAGGTCGATCACCTCATAATTGTTGCAGGCCAGCACGATCGATACGATGTTCTTGCCGATATCGTGCACGTCGCCCTTCACGGTTGCAAAGACTACCTTTCCCGCTTTTGCCGAACCGGAAGCAGATTTCTCCGCCTCGATAGCCGGTTGCAGGATGGCGACAGCCTTTTTCATGGTACGGGCGGTCTTTACCACCTGCGGCAGGAACATTTTACCGGCACCGAACAGTTCGCCGACTTTATTCATACCGCTCATCAACGGACCGTCGATGATATTTACGGCACGCGGATATTCTTTCAAGGCTTCCGTCAGGTCTTCTTCCAGATGGTCGCCGATCCCTTTTATCAAGGCATATTCGAGACGCTCCTTCAACGGTTGTTCCCGCCAGGCTTCCTGTTTTTCTTCTGCTCCGCCCTGCTTTTCCACATGCAGGTTCTGAGCATACGTGATGAGCTCCTCGGCGGCTTCCGGACGACGGTACAGGATCACATCTTCCAGCAGGTTACGGAACTCCGGTTCTATATCTTCATAAAGCACGGCTGATGAAGGATTGACAATCCCCATATCCAACCCCTTGCCGATGGCATGGTAGAGGAATACGGAATGCATCGCTTCGCGCACATAATTATTTCCACGGAAAGAGAACGACAGGTTACTGATACCGCCACTCACTTTCGCACCCGGCAGATTCTGCTTGATCCATTCGACGGCACGAATGAAATCGAGACCGTACCCGTTATGCTCTTCCATGCCGGTAGCAATAGCCAGTACATTCGGGTCGAATATAATTCCATTCGGATCGAAATCTATTTTCTCCCGAAGGAGACGGTAAGCGCGTCCGCAGACTTCCGTTTTCCGTTCGAAGGTATCTGCCTGCCCTTTCTCATCGAAAGCCATCACGACAACAGCCGCTCCCAGTTGTTTGATCCGGGCAGCATGAGCCAGAAAGGCTTCTTCCCCCTCTTTCAGGGAGATCGAGTTGACGATGCTTTTACCCTGTACGCACATCAGGCCTTCTTCGATAACTTCCCACTTGGAAGAGTCGATCATAACAGGCACGCGGGCAATATCCGGTTCGGATGCCACCAGATTCAGGAAAGTAGTCATTTCCTTTACGGCATCGAGCATACCGTCGTCCATATTGATATCGATCACCTGGGCACCGTCTTCCACCTGCTTGCGGGCAATGGTCAGCGCTTCTTCATAGTTCCCTTCCTTTATCAGACGAAGGAATTTACGGGAGCCGGCTACGTTACAACGTTCGCCGATATTGATAAAGTTATTCTCTTTCTTTACTTCCAGCAGTTCAAGTCCCGACAACCACAGGCAATCGGGTTTGGCAGCCGGGACATGCGGTTTCGCACCTTTTATCAACGCCGGATATTGGGCGATATGGGCCGGAGTCGTACCACAACAACCTCCCAGGATATTAACCAGTCCCTCTTCAATGAACGGTTTCACATGACCGGCCATCTTTTCGGGCGTTTCGTCATATGTACCGAAACTGTTCGGCAAGCCGGCATTCGGATAGGCACTGATATAATAAGGAGCATGTTTGGCCAGTTCCGCCAGATAAGGTTTCATATCGGCTGCACCGAACGAGCAGTTCAGACCGATACTGACCAGATTGATATGCTGGACGGATGCCAGGCAGGCACCCAGTGTCTGACCGGACAGTGTACGTCCTCCCTGAGCGGAAAGCGTCAGCGACAACATGATCGGCAGTTCCTTTCCTTTTTCCTTCAGGACAGTCTCGGCAGCCTCCAATCCGGCTTTTACGTTCAACGTATCGAAGGTCGTTTCAAAAAGGATGATGTCCACCCCTCCGTCGATCAGGGCTTCCACCTGCTCTTTATAGGCTTTGTAGACATCTTTATAAGTAACAGCCCGGTAAGCAGGATTGCTTACGTCGGGGCTCATGGAAGCAGTCTTGTTGGTCGGGCCTACCGATCCGGCTACAAAAATAGTCCGGCCGGGGTGTTCCGCCATAAACTCGTCGGCCACTTCGCGTCCCAGCTTTCCGGCAGCCAGGTTTATCTCACGCACATATTCCTGCATGCCATAGTCTTCCATTGAAATGGCATTGGCATTGAAGGTGTTCGTCGCGAAGATATCCGCCCCGGCATCCAGGTACTGGCGATGAATGGATTTGATAACATCCGGACGGGTGATACACAACAGGTCGTTGTTCCCTTTCAGTTGCCCGGGAAAGTCGGAGAAACGATCGCCTCTGTAATCCTGTTCTTTCAGGTTAAATCCCTGGATCATGGTACCCATACCACCATCCAGAATCAGGATACGTTCCTGCAGGGAGCGTATAAATATTTCTTTAGTCATAGATATGTTGTTTCGTAGTGAAAAGAGAAACGGCAAGCAACTATATCTTACCTCTTGAATGCTCTGTCCATTTCCCGCTTATCGTCACGAGCCTTGATCGAGTCGCGCTTATCGTATTCCTTTTTACCTTTGGCGATAGCTACAACGACTTTGGCAAGCCCTTTTTCATTGATAAACATACGGGTAGGGATAATCGTGAAGCCGCTGTTACGGGCTGCACCGTCAATCTTGCGCAACTCCTTCTTCGTAAGCAACAGCTTACGGTCGCGGCGTGCCACATGATTATTATACGTACCATAGAAATATTCGGCGACATACATGTTCTTCACCCATAATTCGCCTCTTTCCATAATACAAAAAGTATCCACCAGGCTGGCTTTTCCCAGACGGATCGATTTGATCTCCGTCCCGGTCAGCACAATCCCGGCCGTGAACGTGTCGAGCAATTCGAAGTCGAATGTTGCCCGCTTGTTCTTTATCTGTATATTATTACTAATCTTTTCTTTCATCTTTCTTTATCTGTCAATAACGCAAGCCCGGCATCAACATGAAAAGTACAAATTCAATTACGGCTGGCGTCAGTAAAATAACAACGGTTGCTATACCCGCAAACTTCAGGCGTTCCTTCTCTTCCACCTGCATATAAGGGCCTGCACCCTCCCAAACAATATAAAAGGTATAAAGTATGAAGATACGCAGGAAGAAAAATTCCGGTAATAGCATCAGGACGATGTTCAACGCAAACATCAGTGAAGAAGAATAACCGACAAAACGCTGGCAAAGTTTCATATCTTTCGTTCTTTTAAAGAATCCCTGCCAAAGCTCATTCAACAGATAAGCACTCAGGTAGAAACCACCGAACGATGAAACCAGGGTTTTAATGGAAGACTTCAAAGCCAGCTCTATGTCGAACTCTTTCCGCGTAAACAATACGCCCAGAAAAGCAGCCGCAGTAACCAGTCCAATTAACGGGTACACGAATTTCGATAAGAATTCGTCACCCTTCTCTTCTTTCTTTGTCAGCATCTCCCACGCCTTTCCCGGCTGGGAAATGATAGCTATTACCCACTTTAATATCTCTTTATACATCTCTCCGTTTTCTATTCAAATGACAAAAGTATAAAAATAAGGGATATAAATAGTTATACAAAACCTTTTATCATTAATAACGGTATCCTCCCCCTTACCGTAAACTTTTATTTTTACCCGTATCCCTCTTATTCTTCAGTTTCGTTATCTAATGGATAGCTTAACTCCAAGATAGACCATTCAACCCCAGTCGTATCCTTATTCGGTTTTGCAACATAATTAACTGCAATAGTAAGCGTCTTCGACTGATTGGCAGTTTCTATCTCCAAAGCTTTATTGAAAAAGCTTTCAATATCGAATGCTTCCGTATGAGGCACCAATGTCGAGTCTGCATCTGCCGGAATCTCCGACTTCCGGATGGCACGCAAATACAGGTTGTATGTACGGAAACCATCTGCCGTTGTATACAGATTAACGCTATCATAATGCATTACAAAGCTATCCCGCTGGCTTTCCGGCTCATTGAGCTGCGGCCAGAGGAAAAGACGTCCCTTGATATAAGGTGTACGCGTCCCAATCTTTGCTATATATTGTTCGTCTGTCAACAGAGTATCCGATTTGACAGTTCCTTCCACTGTCCACAAAGGGACTTCCGTAGGCTCACCGAGCAATTCCACCGACAAGCTGTCTGTCTTTTGTAATTCAGGATTGGAAGTGTCAAAAGAATATTGCACCATAAAACAGTCGCCCGCATCCGCACGCAAAGAGTTTATGCTGGAAGAATAGATCAGACGACCACCACTCAGAACAAGTCCCCTGGATGGACGCACCTGATAAACAGCTTCCTGCTCTCCTACAGTTATCCGGGTATTGGAATCACCCAGACAGGATGACAGCATGATAAAACAAACCGCAAATACCCAATATAAATCTTTCTTTCTCATTTCACATTTCATCTGTTAATCGTTTATGCCTTATAAGACTCCACACAAAGGGATCGTACAAAGGTAGTAAAAAAGAAAACACAATAAACAAGAAAACCGGGAACCTTTGCAAAAACAAAGAAACCCGGTTCTCTCTATATTATTAATTAACAATTAAATCGTATCCGAATAATAAGCTTTCGGCAGACGGCGGCAGTTATACTGGGAAGCCATCACTTCACCGTATGCACCGGCAGAACGCAAAGCGATCAGGTCGCCGCGATGTGCCTTGTTCAGTTCGACATCTTTACCGAATACATCGGATGATTCGCAGATGGGGCCCACCACATCGTAGAGCTCCACTTCCTCATCACTGGAGATATTTTCGATCCGGTGATACGCGTCATACATAGCCGGACGGATCAGTTCGGTAAAACCTGCGTCGAGGATAGCAAATTTCTTCGTCTCGCCAATCTTCACATACAGCACCTGTGAGATCAGTGTACCGCACTGTGCCACCACCGAACGGCCCGGTTCGAAGTGAACCTCTTGTCCGGGACGAACCTTCAGCAGCTTGTTGAATACCGCGAAATAATTATCGAAAGCAGGAATAGGCAGATGGTTCGGATGATAATAATCGATACCCAGACCGCCACCGAAGTTCAGATTTTCAATAGTGATACCACGGGCTTCCAGTTCTTCCTGTATCTCATTCACACGGATCACCAGGTTGCGGAATGAAGACATATCCGTGATCTGTGAACCGATATGGCAATGAATACCGATCAGCTTCACGTTTTTCAATTTTGAAAGATTATCCAATACTTCCCCGAGCTGGCTCAGATTGATACCGAATTTATTTTCTTTCATACCGGTCGTGATCTTGGCATGCGTATGCGCATCTACTTCCGGGTTGATACGGAGAGCCACAGCGGCTACTTTATTCTTTGCGGCTGCCAGTTCGTTCAGGATATCCAGTTCGACGGCAGACTCGACGTTGAAGCAGAAGATATCGTTATCCAGCCCCAGGTTGATTTCCCAGTCGGCTTTACCGACACCGGCAAATACGATCTTATCTGAAGGGAAACCGGCATCCAGAGCGGCCTGTACTTCACCACCGCTCACACAGTCGGCACCCAGTCCGTTTTCGGCTATAATAGAAAGGATACGCGGATTGGCATTTGCTTTCACGGCATAATGTACATGATAGTTGTACTTGCCGGCTTCCGCCTTTACCATATCCAGGGTGTCCTGCAATAATTTCACATCATAATAATAAAAAGGCGTAGGAAGTGCCTTCAGCTTATCTATCGGGAATGTTCCTTTGAGCATATTATTATATATTATATAAATTAAAGAAGGGCAGTCTGAATAGGCTGCCCTCGGATTATTTAGTTGTTAAATAAATGATCGCTTAACGCCTGTAGCGCTTTTACCTTATCAGTGGCCTTCACCAGAAGCGAAACGTTGTAGTTGCTTCCGCCATATGAGATCATACGAACCGGCACCTCTTTCATCGCCTGTACGATACGGGCTTCGAAACCGACGTTATCCCATTCCAGGTCGCCTACCACACAGACAATCACCATATTTTCATCTACAGTAACTGTTCCGTATTTCTTCAGGTCGTCAACAATTTCTTCCAGATGTTTGCGGTTGTCGATCGTTACGGAAACACCCACTTCAGAAGTGGTAACCATATCGATCGGAGTCTGGTAGTTTTCGAAGATTTCGAATACCTTACGCAGGAAACCGGTAGCCAGCAGCATACGACCGCTCTTTATCTTAATGGAAATGATATTGTCTTTTGCCGCAACAGCCTTGATCTTTCCTTTTTCCGTTTCGTTGGAGATCAATGTTCCAGGAGCTTCCGGCTGCATGGTGTTGAGCAGACGAACCGGGATATTGTTCAACTTGGCCGGCAGGATACAAGTCGGGTGCAGTATCTTGGCTCCGAAGTAAGCCAGTTCCGCTGCTTCTTCGAAATGCAGGTTACGAACAGGCGATGTCTTGTCAACAATACGCGGATCGTTGTTATGCATTCCGTCGATATCTGTCCAGATCTGGATTTCTTCTGCGTTGAGAGCAGAGCCGATCAGGGAAGCGCTATAGTCACTACCGCCACGTTGCAGGTTATCTATCTCACCGTAAGCGTTACGGCAGATATATCCCTGGGTGATATACAGTTCTGCATCCTTATGTTCGTTCAATAATTTGCTTAAACGTTCCTTGATATATACAGGATCCGGCTCAGCATTTTTATCTGTACGCATATATTCGAGTGCAGGAAGCAGGACAGACTTTACACCTGTTTCATTCAGATACAGGTTCATCATGCCGGTAGAGATCAATTCCCCCTGTGCCAATACGACTTTTTCTTCAAACAAGGTGAAGAGGTCTTTCGTAAAGGTGCGGATATAGTCGAAATGAGATTTTACAAGTTCTTTGGCCTTCTGCTTATATTCGTCGGTGCTATACAGTTCTTCGATATGTCCGTAATACTTCTGTGCAAGCTTATTGATGATCTCGTTTGCACCATCCGGATTTTTCTTGTACAGGTAGTCGGATATTTCAACCAACGAGTTGGTTGTACCAGACATGGCAGACAACACCACGATGTTACGGTCGCCTGAGCAAATGAGCTTTGCTACCTCTTTCATTCTCTGTGCAGATCCCACAGAAGTACCGCCAAACTTTAAAACTTTCATTTTCTTTTCCTATGATTAAATTGTTTGTTCCTTGCTTTTTGCGTGTGCAAAGTTACATAAAAAATTATTCTCCCACATCACCCAGACAGGCATTCTCACATTTAACTATACGGGCCGGATAATTATGTACCAGTGTATAGTTATGTGTGGTCATTATCACGGCCGTACCTTTCTGGCAGATATCATGCAGAAGCTGTACGATCTGACCGCTTGTTTCCGGGTCGAGGTTGCCTGTCGGCTCGTCGGCCAGTATCAGCTTCGGATCGTTCAGAAGCGCCCTTGCTATAACGATACGCTGTTGTTCGCCACCCGATAGTTCGTGCGGCATCTTGTATCCTTTGTTATGCATCCCGACCTGATGGAGCACATCGTCGATGCGTTCTTTTATCTCGCTCTTCTTCTTCCACCCGGTAGCCCGCAGGACGAACTCCAGATTTTTGATCACCGAACGGTCGGTTAGCAACTGGAAATCCTGAAAGACAATCCCCAGCTTACGGCGGAGATAGGGTATATCTTTCCGCTTCATCTTACAAAGATTATAGTCGAGCAGCCAGGCTTCTCCCCGGCCGATCGGGATTTCGCAATACAATGATTTCAACAGACTGCTCTTTCCGGAACCGACTTTTCCGATGACATAGACAAACTCTCCGTTACGAAGGGTAAAAGAGGCGTTATGGAGTATGACATTTTCGTCGCGGCAGATCTCCACATCTTCCAGTTTGAGCAGTATTGTATCTTCCATAGTAATTATGCTTTATGTCTTTTCTTTAATTCGCGTGCCAGATCTTCCAGACGAAGGCCTTTGCTTGTAAGTAATACGATCAGGTGATAAACCAGGTCGGATGCTTCGTAGATAAAGCCGTCCTCTGTACCGTTGGTCGCTTCGATCACTGTTTCGACAGCTTCTTCGCCTACTTTCTGAGCCATACGGTTCACTCCCTTCAGGAACAGGGAAGTAGTGTAAGAGCCTTCCGGCATCTCCTGGCGACGTTGTTCGATAAAGTCCTGCAGATATTTCAGGAACATGATATCCTCGATGTTCTTTTCACCGAAACAGGTATCGGCACCTGTATGGCAAACCGGACCGGCCGGAATAGCCTTGATCAGGATCGTATCGTTATCGCAATCCACCATCATACTTACCACCTGCAGGGTATTACCGCTGGTTTCCCCTTTCATCCACAAACGATTCTTGGTGCGGCTGAAGAAAGTCACCTTTCCGGTTTCTTTTGTTTCCTCATAGGCTTCTTCATTCATAAAGCCCAGCATCAATACTTTGTTGGTATTGTTATCCTGAACGATTGCCGGGATAAGTCCGCCCATTTTTTCAAAATCTAATTTCATCTTATTCTTGTAATTATATTCTTACATTGATTCCTTCCGTATGAAGGTATTGCTTTAAATCGGATATGCCTATTTCGCCGAAGTGAAACACACTGGCTGCTAATGCGGCATCCGCTTTCCCTTCAGCAAAGGTATCACGGAAGTGGTTCATCTTTCCGGCTCCCCCGGAAGCAATGACCGGGATATGCAGGTTGTCGGCCAATACGGATAATGCTTCATTCGCATATCCGTCTTTCACGCCGTCGTGTGTCATACTGGTAAACAGTATCTCACCGGCTCCACGGTTTTCCGCTTCGGTAGCCCACTGGTACAAATGTTTATCCGTAGGGATACGTCCCCCGTTCAGATAACAGATCCAGTCGCCGTTTTCATTGTTCGCATCGATGGCCACAACACATACCTGGCTTCCGAAGTTCTTCGCGATCTCTTCGATCAGCGAAGGATTGCGTAACGCTGCCGAGTTGATCGAAACCTTATCGGCTCCGGCGCTCAACAGACGGTCTACGTCTTTCAGTTCATTGATCCCGCCTCCTACCGTAAACGGGATACTGATATTTGCCGCTACTTTCTTCACCAGTTCCGTAAATGTCTTACGTCCCTCGTGCGAAGCGGTTATGTCCAGGTAGACAAGCTCATCGGCTCCCTCCCGGCTATATTGCGCCCCCAACTCTACAGGGTCTCCTGCATCGCGAAAGTTTACAAAATTTATTCCTTTTACTGTTTTTCCATCTTTAATATCCAGACAGGGTACTATTCTCTTCGCCAACATACTTTGATCTCTCTTAATTATCAGGTAAAACGAAGCAGATCTTTTAAATCGATCTTTCCTTCATATATCGCTTTGCCGAAAATAACCGCCGGTATTCCCGCCTCAGCCAGTTTTTCTATATCTTCAATAGAACTGACCCCGCCGCTGGCTATGATATATATAAAAGGTAATGCATCGCGTATTTCCTTATACAATTCGATAGCCGGCCCTTGCAACATTCCATCCCGGCTGATATCCGTACAGATCACTTTTGTGATGCCTTTGCCGTAATACCCCTCGATGAAAGGAATCAGTTCCTCATTAGTTGTTTCTTCCCATCCGCTGATCGCTATTTTTTTATCTTTGGCGTCAGCGCCTAATATAATCTTTTCGCTTCCGAACTTAGTGATCCACGAAGTGAACACTTCGGGATTCTTTACGGCGATACTACCGCCCGTCACCATCTGTGCCCCGCTTTCGAAAGCGATCTCCAGGTCGTCTTCCTGCTTCAAACCTCCGCCGAAATCAATCACCAGCGAAGTGCGCGTAGCCAGCCGTTCCAGTATACGATAGTTAATGATCCGTCCCTGGCGTGCCCCATCCAGGTCTACCACATGCAGACGACGGATACCATGTGCTTCGAACATCTTCGCCACTTCGAGCGGATCTTCATTATACACTTTCTTTGTGTCGTAATCGCCTTGCGTAAGACGTACACATTTCCCGTCAATCAAATCTATAGCCGGAATAAGCTCGATCATATATCTTTATAGTTTTAGAAAGTTCTTTAGAATTACTTCACCGACAGAACCACTCTTTTCCGGATGAAACTGCGTTGCATAAAAGTTATCCTTATGCAGCGAAGCGCTGAACGGAAGAATATAATTGGTGGTTGCAGCCGTATACTCGTTCACCGGTACATAATAACTATGTACGAAGTAAACAAATTTGTTCTCTAATTGTGCGGTAAATAAACCGTCTTTAACTTGCATGATCGTGTTCCATCCCATGTGGGGCACCTTATCCTCATGACGGTGAGGGATGAACCGCTTCACTTCCGCATCAAAAATTCCCAGGCATTCTGCATCTCCTTCTTCAGAATGACGACACATTAATTGCATACCCAGACAAATACCCAGTACGGGTTGTTTCAGGTCCCTGATAACAGCATCCATTTTATGTTCTTTCAGATAAGCCATAGTGGTCTGTGCTTCCCCTACTCCCGGGAAAATCACCTTATCTGCTTTACTTAATATTTCCGGGTCCGCTGTAATCACAGGACTTACGCCCAATCGCTTCAGTGCATAACTCACTGAGTAGATATTTCCGGCATTATACTTAATAATGGCGACGTCCATTTTCTTTCTCCGTTTTCTTTTTTATATTGAGTTGCAAAAGTAACAAATTATCATAACATATCACTGTATGGTTTATGAAAAGTTGCCAAACAGAGTAGATTTGTGACAAACCTGTTTTAATTCGCCCCCTTGAGGACTCTGATATCTCCCCAAAGGGACGAAAAAAAATCTCACCTCTTAACCTGCTGCATATCAGCTATGATCTAAAAAAACACACATTTTCTTTTTCTGAAGTATTGCAGAATTAAAAATAATACTTACCTTTGCACCGCAATCGAGAGAGATTGATAATAAAAAGAGGTTCGGTAGTTCAGTTGGTTAGAATACATGCCTGTCACGCATGGGGTCGCGGGTTCGAGTCCCGTCCGGACCGCTAAAACAAAATATAGAATAGCTCTAAATAAAAATTTAGAGCTATTTTTTTGTTCTCATTTTGTCATTTCTTCCCTGTCGTCTTTTCTCTGTATATCCCTAATAAGGCACATTACCCAATATTTTACATATCTCTTACACAACGAACGTAAACAGAAGACGTATTCCAATCCATGGCACTACCGCTGATTGCATTGTCCCATCTATTGGTTACATTGAAATATACAGCACGATTATCATTCGGATATTTTCGGTTTACCCAATAATAACGTCCGTTAGTCTGCGACCCTCCGAGATGGTCGAAACCGAGATCAGTAAAATCATTAAAAGTCATCCCTCCTTTTTGTAATTCCGGAATCTGCGCAGGACTACCCGATTTAGAGCCGACACCACCGCCCAGCAAAAGAATCTGCCTCATCTCCAATTCCGACGGAAGACGCCATCCTGATTCACTGCCCTCTTCACTGTAAGTAGCACAACCAGTAAGAGGTGTTGCAAGATCAACCGCATTCGAATTACTCCATCCCGAAGCTTCCACCCAAGTGCCGTTTGACAAAGAATTAGCTATAACAGCATCCTTTTTCGCTACACGGAATCGGGGGGAAAGGTAACTCCAGTTTGGGTCTGCCGGACCTTCTCCCGACACGTCAGATACCTGATCTTTTTCAGTGAAACGCAAAGGCAATCCCAATCTGTAATAACTATACGTTCCTGTGGTCATGGGATTAACATCAACATATCCTTTTTCTACACCATTCACTTTTTCGTATGATACGATTACCGGATTACCGCTTATATTCGTGAGGTATGGATACGTCTTTTCCACATTTTTATTATCCCGCACACAGCGCACAATACCGGTTGAGCTATAATTGGCACTTACATCCACGGTAGTTCCGGCAAAGTATGCCGAATTCCGTACTGACGAGGGAGTAGTCTTCGGCACCGTGCTCGTCCAGTAATGTCCACGACTATTAAGTGCAATGCCTTTCACTCCTAACATAACGGTAGTAGCCCCCATCAATCCGTGGTAGCGTGCAGGCAGATACCATTCCAAACGGGGATCATCCGCACTGTTTATATCCCACCATTCTTCATTCATCATCATACAAAAACCTGCCGGTGAAAAGACCGGTGGAGCCGTCATTCCCTGAGCGGCATAATTAATCTGTTCAGCCACATATCCTTCCAATGCCTTGAAAATCTTTAATGTATTCTCTTTCCCGTCACTCGTACTCGTAGCCCCGTACTTGGATTCATCTTTGTCGTAGTCAGTACCTTCATCAACAAGATTTATCCCCATCGGCAAACTACCCTCAAAGGCAAACATTGTTTCATACAAAGGATCGGTAGTATAATCATAAACATACCTTCCGGACGCTAATGCTTTAGTTTTTATAAGATTCTCTGCAGAGGCCATTTGATTTATGTATACCGTTTTATCAGCATATCCGGGTTGAATTTCACCATTAGGATTTCCATCAAATGTTCTCACTACGATTCTCTTGCGTTTATTAGCAACACCGTCAAATCTCGTCACTTTAAAGAGAATTGTACCATGTCCGCTGATATAACCATCCCCTACAGTGTTTTGAACTTTGTCCCCATCAAGATCTATCACACCATCAAATACAGGTCCCACATCCGTTATTTCCTGAAGTCTCCAGTAGGATCCTTCTTTAGCCCGAACCATCACACCATACGTACCGGCTTCAGAAGGGAAAAAGTTATTGTCGAGAATCGTAATCTTATCGGTTGCATACTGGGTAACCCGCCAAGCTCGGTTCATATCCGGTTCATTATCATTAAAATACCGTAATTCCACAGTACGCGGCACAGGCATAACGTTTACTCCGACATTTATTCTGATACGTGCTCCCGAAGGCAATCCATTCTTCTTCACACCTACATTTATCCAATTTGCTTCATCATCTTCTACCCACTTGGAACGAATCTCTCCAATTCCCATATTTGCATTTGTTCCGGGATCCGATGCACCATCTTTAAGAGGAAGATACGAAAGCGATAGCCCCTGCCAGTTGGTGATAACATTGCCATAAATATCGACCAGTTCAAATCCCCAGGTATCTTCGCCTGCATCCATATACAGATAAGAATTAGTGTTTGCGACAGGAACAGGTCTTACCTGATTACCCCAATTCGTATCATTCGGATCCAGATAAGAGGTTTCGGGCGAACGGTTGGAAGCATACCGCCCATTCAGATAACGCAATTCACGCACATGCAGATTTTCTTTATCTACACGGATATCGGAAGTTACGATACCGGCTCCGTCAATTTTCACGGTAACGGTATAATGAGTGTTGCGTTTGATATTGAAATTGTCTATATTGTTTTCACCCAAATATATTTTCCAGGCTACCTTTCCCACATTACGTCCATCATTCATTACTCCCTCGACCAGCAGATATGTAGCCAGATTGTCGATTTCATTATCGGCAGCCGCATTGTTTTTAAACTGTTCCTTTCCCCTTTCAGATGTATTATTCGGATATAGAGCCTCATCATCACCATGCATTCTGTTCTCCAGTATATAATATGACTCGGAAGTGCTGTAATTTTTAACCAGATCTCCTCCATTATCTGTCAAATCAGCTTTAATAGATGACAGATTCTCCGGAACAGTAATTTTGTCTCCATCAGTAGCAAAAGCGGCGTGCTTGGGAACATTCACTATTTGAAGTCCGGTTATAGAAAGGGTTGCACCAATGAAAGGATGAGAGGGAGAACTGATCGACTGGGAAGCTTCTATCATCACATCCAGTTTTGCTGTAAGTTTATCCACATAAACCAGTATACTTGATATAGGTGTTTCCTCCAGACTAACCTCCATATTTATAAAACCAACCATCACCAGTTTATCCCCGGATGAGATACTTGCATTATCCGTACTGTCCGGCGTATAAACGAGTGTTTTAAATTCGTCCAGATTTACAGCAAGAGTACCCGTGGCAGGATTAATAAAAGGATTATTCCCAGACATTCCCATATCACCGTTGGCTTCACCGTAATTGGTAATGAAATAAATAAGGTTATTTGTACCACCACTATTGGCTAGAATGACATTAAAATTACCACTTTCATCAGGAACGTATTGTTTAACGGACGCATCGATCAGTTCATTATTCGCATCGAACTGTCCGACAACAACATGTGTCCAATTATGCTCCTGCTGACTGGTTAATGACTTAGTTTGTACAGTTTCAAAGCCGGATGCTATCATATTGACATGTGCCCGTACGAATCCTTCGGGTACACCGGTCTGGTCGACCGGCTTACGTTTGTTTGACTCGAATGCATCATCCGTACATCCGGTCAGCATAACTGCTCCAAATATTGCAGATAAGATTAATTGCAAAATTATATTCCAGTTCTCTATTCTCTTTCTTTTCATAATTATCCTTATTTATCGGGGTATGGTAACTGTCCATTGGGCATTGCGCCATCCTCTTACAAAAATACCTCCGGCATTCACCGTCACTTCATACGTGTATTCGCTTCCACGTTCAAATCGTTGATTCCTTAATACGGATTCGTAAGATTTGTAGTTATCTCCGTTTATCAGCAAGTGGAACGTCAGTTTGACATTCCTGCTTCTGAGGGTCACTGTTTCGGTATTGGTATCGGGATTAGGGATAACCTCGGAAATCAACTCCCAAGTATCAGTTTTCTCATGTATTCCATCTTCATAGCCTTTCGGTTGTTGATAAACATTACGCGCATTCCGGATAGAAACAGTTCCGAAGACAGCACCTTCTTCAGTCAGGATCGTTTCTCTCAGTTTTTGCTCGCCAATAAAGAAGTTAGTACTAAAAGCATTGTAAGTCATATTACTCATCTCGACACCTCTATTTTCTATCCGCATACTCTCAACATCACTTCCCCGAATGACAATAAATCTGATCCGTGAGGAAAGCAAAGTGAACGGCTCGAGCTGAAGATTGTAGACACCCGGTGTTCCTTCGGTTACTTGTCCGGCATCCTGACTGATTCGTATTCCTTTAAGAGGACTAGAGGTATATAAAGTGACCGGTATATCCCCCTCCTGGGCAACGACACCGCCATGCCGGAATCGGTATCCCGGTACGTCATACCCATCTATCGCCGATGTATTCAGTTGAACAGCCGGCGAAATTGCAAAAAAATCATAGAGAGCCCCGGGAAGATGCAGGTCGGTATGGGTTATTTCTCCATCCTCCAAGGCCTCTCCGGTTACAGGATCGACACGCCACGGAACGAGTGCTCGTTTGTCGGAGGAATTATTTCTTTCTTCCTGACTTCGTACCTTGAATGTCATTTCCTTTTCCTGCAACCTATTATTTGAATACGGATTATTTTCTCCTTCGCTGGTATTGGCATCATAGACATACAACCGTATGGTCGATCCAGCAGGCATCGCTTCCGTAACCATAGAACGCGTAAGCTGATTGTCAGTTGTTGCAATGCAAGGTGGCAGGATATTGATCAGTACCTCCCCGTCACCGCCACCGTTTATGTCAGGTTCCGGAATCTGCTCATTACATGCTGTAAACAAGCAGACTATTAAAACCGGTATGTAAAATTTTCTTTTCATATATACTTCTGTTAAGTGCCACCAACTCCAATTGTAATATCTTCTTTATCTTCCGTTTTCCACCGTTCGCGCTGAATCTCGTCCAGTTCAATGTAAATATCCGCCTCATTCACCTTTATAGTATAGGTATAACGTTCTCCAGGTTTCCATCCCTCCCAATCGAGATCAGTACAGGTAGGCAGCATAAACGAATACCGCCTTTCATTAAGCCAGATATCGAAGAAATAACGTTCTAATTCGTCGAGCTCGGTAGAAGCAGTGGAGGCTACGGGAAACAGAAATATTTCCCGAATCAGTGCCGGTTCATCTTTCGCCGCCGGCACAAGAAACGTGCTGTCCCTGTTATAACCGGGAACAAGGATGGAAGCGCCCGAAGTTGCATCCGTCAAGCTGGGATCCGTACCTGTTTTCACAGGAGGTTCGAACTTTTCCTTGATTATATCATAGGTACCCCGTGTCACACCCGAAACGGTCATACGATTGATAAAGATATCCTGTTCCGAAACATCCGGTGCTTCATCTGTTTTAATTATTTTCAGGACGACACTGGTTAACAGATGCTCGAATTGGGTTTCTAGTGGCTGATCGGTTTTCTGTTTGTCTGTCAGCGTAGCCTTCAGCAGATCCGGGCGGCGATATAAATTCACACGTAAACCGAGCGGGCGTTCAGAAGTGGGCGGAAGAATGGTTACTCCCGACGAATCACCTCCCGCGGAAGATACCAATGGGGCCGGAAAAAACAGTTTAAAATCGTATTGTTCATCATCTTCCGGATAATAATATTTCAGTGGTGAATAATCAATTTTGTAGCCGGCAACTACTTTCTTTACCGAACCGGTCAACCCATTCATAAACGGATTTAACCAATCAGCGCTTCCATTATTATAACGGGTACCATAGATCAGAACTTCTCTACCGCTGGTCACCAAAGAATCCATATTCTCCATACCCGAATTCGACTCTTCGATTCCGGCACGCGTAACATCTCCGTTCTCTACTATCACTGTTCCTACCGCTGCATTAAACAAGACAGGAACAGGTGAGGAAGAAAAGTCGTCCTTAATTTCCGTTTCATTACTACAACTGCCCAAAAAGAACAGACCGGCAAGTAATAAAAAAACAATGTTACGACTATATTTATATATTAATTCTATCATAGATATTCTCCTTTATTATAAAGATTCACCGGGTTTACCCAGCCCAACCTCGTTACCGTTATCCGGTTCGGTTGCATCCTCCCAGGGTTCAAGACTAATAACATCGAAAAGTACGGTATGTCCCTTTACTGTAGCTATAACAACCGTTTTATGTCCTGCTTGCAGCGTCACTCCACTGAACGGGTATGATTTGGCTCTTCTGTTTTCAAACTCCAAGGTGATTTCAGTCAGGCCGGCGGCATCCGGGTAAACCAACACCCCTTGCGAAGTAACCGTATCTGTTCGCAGCTCCATCTCTCCAAAATCAAATTCACCCATATGACTATTGTCCGGTTGGGTTATTTTATTCAGAGCAGTCTCCCCGATATTGGATATGGCCAGTTCGAGCTGAATGGGGACATTTATTTTTGCCGAAAGCAGATCGCCGTATAACTCAGCTACATGACCATCTTCAGCAACCAGTTTTAAGACGACCTGTGCCAGACTGTGCTCAAATTCAAACGCAATTTCACATCCACCTTGATAAACCGCGGTAACCGGCTTAGTCACCATAATATCTTGTGTTCCGTCGATTGTCCACGACACTTTTCCTGCTTCATAGTTATTATGTTCCGGATAAAATGCCATGAAGTGGGCATTATTGTTAGCCTCATCGAAATATTGACGTATATCCAGATCTATCGTTCCGCTGCCTGCTGCAATGGAAGCGGAAGAAGCTATATTGGAAGTAAGAAAGCCTTGCTGCGTATCTCCATCAGTACCCCGTATCACCTGTATGCCAATCATTTCCTGTTGAGGGATATGATTTTCATCGGATTCTATAACCCCACGGGTTAAAACGACACCCGTATTGAATTTGATTTCATTCTTAACAGGCACCTCAGCTATCGGGTCTTCATTACATGCTGGTAACAGAAAAAGTACGATTGTAATAATATATACAGGCCAATATTTCATTCTAATTCTTTTTCATTTGGTGACCGGAAAGGAAACTAATCCCGTCCGGCCTGTGTAAGTTGTTGCTATTATTGTATGGTACCTGATCCTGTACCGCCATCTTCCCACGGTTTTACTTTAATAGAAGGTAAAATCTCACCGGATTTAAATGTCAAGGTAATCTCATGATCCATGCCAGGTTTAGCACCACCATCAGAAATCACTATCCCATTAAGTTCCGCATCATCACCACCAGAAGTCTTTACTACTAAATTATAGTTCGCTTCGGGATAAACCATTGCTTTACCAAAAGTAAGAGTATCTGTTGTTAACGTAAGGTTGTCAGCCTGTGTATCGAGAACCAGATCGCCACTCGCATTTAATACAGTGATCTCTTTTGTTGATGCAGTACTGGTTGATTGATACTGATTAGCTTCATTACCATCAAACGTGTGAGTTACCGTAGATTTCGTACCTGTGATTATCACCTCGGTAACATCGCCCCAACTTCTGGCTGCAGCATCGCTATCGGCAATGACCTTGATTGTTATTTTCGAAAGCAAATGTTGGAATGTTACAGGGTTCGAGGAACCCGATACTTCTTTATTGTCATGAAAATAATTGGTTACCATCACGTCAGTCTTACCGTCTATCATCCATGTGGCACTAACATGGGTATCCTTTACTAAGCTAACTTTCGGGTAAAAACCTTTCAAGTGAGAGTATATAGTACCATCGATATTATAATACTGCGAATTAGTAAATTCAAGCATATTTTTATCGCTTACATTTTTCAATGTAGCATCAACAACTCCAGGTCCTGTCCCCTCTACTGTCTGAGCCGTAGCTATTGCATCAGCCCATACCGTAGATGTAGCAGTAGAAGATGAATGATCCGGAGCTCTAAGAAAAGCAACATTCAGTGAGGTTGGTGTTGTGATAATACCACTGCTGTTAGATTCCACCGACGCACGGGTCATAACTGTCGTTCTCAGTAAAATTTCACTTTTATCTTCTCCATCCTGCCCTCCTTTGACCGGGTCGTCCCCATTGGAGCAGGCTGTTGCCAACAATGCCAGCATAAAGATCGATGTAATTTTTGTTTTCGTTTTCATTTTCATTCACTTAATGGTTTATTTACTCTTTTATCTATTTAAACTCTCATTTCCTTATTCTATGACAGCACCTCCGCTACCTCCCCAACTCCAGGGACGAACCACCATCGTGAGGTTAAACTCGCCTCCATCGGGGAATTTCAATGGCACAATTACCGTCCCGCCTTCTTCGGGTAGAGCAGCCAGATCATCGGTTATATCAGACGGCAGAGTTGTCACCGTTTCTCCACCGGAGAAGGTCACATCCGCAGTAACTTCGTTTTTATCTATAAAACCGAAAACGGAAACAGTGGTACTGAAATCCTTCTCTCCGTCCTTCCGGGAAGCTTCGGCCCGTACAACAGCAGTTTCCATGCTAGCGGCTTCGCCGCTAAAAGCCTTTACCGAATAGATAATCCCATCCACATCCACCGACAATGCCGAAACATTATCCAGCGCATCCGATTGTAATATAAAGGTAATATAACGTGTGTAGCTCTGAGGATAAGCATCTACCACGACAGGTATCTCTGAACGGGGAACTTCTATTTCCTCCAACCCGGTGCCAAACACTCTTTCTACACTACCGATATATCCGGGGCCTGCCCGATGGAATACCTCCCCGGCCAGTATAATATCATTTTCGTGACTACCATTCACTTGATAAGACGCACCGCTCATTTCTTTATTCGAGATTATCACATGATAAGTTTCGGACGGCAGCCAGCCTTCAAAGCCGGAGGATGTTCCTTCAGCAACAATGGGTTCACCACCGCGACTGTTATAGAAATAATAGGTAGTAACTCCCGGCACAGAAGACTGCTTCCAATGCAGGTTTATCTTCAGATATCCATTATCAGGCCTCATCTCCAGATCACGGCGCGTGCATCCGAACATTAGCATAGCTATCAGAGCGATGCTCAATATTATATATATATTTATCTTATTTTTCATTTTATAAATCGGTACACAATCGAGATATTAATCCCTGTTATTCCAAACTTATTACGCTTCTTATCGTAATCAAAATAATAATGCTCATTCTCCGGCGTATAATAATCGATTATACGACGGCTATATCCGGCACGCAACCCTAATTCAACTCCCAGACGGTCAGTTATAGGAATATGCCCTCCTACGGATAAACCAAGACCGGCAAACTTTCCTGTCCGATTGTCGTCAATATGCATTCGTTGATTATCGAAATCACCGGCTTCACCATAAAATCCGGCAAACAGCCAGCGGTAAGTACCGTCGGCATTCAACCAGATACGGGGTTCAAGGCTCCAAGCCGAAACTCCGAAATACTGATCTCCACCGATCTTCCTTTTGGCGTATGCTCCAGTAGCATTAATCGACCATCGGTCGGCAAAAAAATATTCCAGACTCAAATTCGGCATCCAGCTATAACGTTTAAAATCAGGCATAATACCAACCCAATATATGAGATTACTCTTTACTGCCAGCAAAGGAGAAAAACTCTCCTGCGATGTTTGGATATCCTCTAATTGTTTGGTAGTATTTGAAAATACAGTAGTTACAATACAAACCGATAACCCGACAATAAACAGAAGCTTTATTACTATTGTATGTACAATGCTATTATTATGTTTCATTATGATCTTCCTCGTGAAAAACACTCTATTTATCCAATTGTAAAATTACTGAGTGTACGTGAACCGGATGATAGGATTTCATACAATTATCAATTAATTATCCGGTTATTCGAAACTGCAATAAACAATAAACCTACAAATTGTCATTTTATCATAATCGATATGCAACAGTGTCATTTATTAAAAATAAACAACTGTTTCGTGTCAATATTTGACACAAACCCTTCACTCCAGACATTCTTCACACAGGATTTTATACCTAATTTAGCCATGTTAAATAATTGGTTTACTTATGAATAATAATTTAAACAAATCTGTTTTAGATAAAGTACTGAACTGTATACCAGAAAATATCAAACCTGTTAATTACTTGATGGATATTTTAGATCTGGGAAAAGAGTCGGCTTACCGGAGATTGAGAGGAGAGAAAGCATTATCATTGGAAGAGATACATAAACTATCTGTTGAATTAAGTTTTTCACTTGATGAAATATTAGGAAACAAGAAGACAAACACCTTTACTTTTAATTACATAGGCTCTTCCGATAAGAATCCGGATAACAACTTTCTGGAATTTCTTCTCTTTTATGAGAACTATCTAAAGAATATTCTAAACGCTGAAAATACAGAGATTATAAACACGATAAATAACATGTTGAGTACTATGTTTGTCGGTTTTGACGAGTTATTCAAGTTCGTCTACTACCATTGGATGCATCAAATGAAAGAGGTTCCTTTGAATTATCATTATTCAAACTTGGTTATCCCTCCTCAGATAAAAGATATATGCAACAATATCAATAATTTACATAGAAACTTAAAGAAAGTGACCATGATCATAGATAAAAATATACATCTCAACCTGATAAAAGAAATACAATATTTCTACATACGGGGACTTATAGATGAATCGGAACTCATCAGGCTTAAAGAACAGTATCTACGCTATATGGATTTTACGGAAAAGATCATAACAAAAGGAACCGATCCTAATGGAAGCAGTTATGATATTTATCTATCCATGCTCGGTATCAGCAGCAGTACATCCTATATATCCTGGGAAGATAATGAAGAATCGGCTTTCTGGCATAATGTCTGTTATCCTATGCACACAAGAAACCGAAATATAATTGACAGGCATAAACACTGGATAGATTCACTAAAGAAATATTCGACGCTTATAACTCAATCCAACGAATTGCAGCAGGCTGATTTCTTTAACGAGCAAAAATCCTACGTAAACAATATAACAGATAAGATATTGTTGTAAGGGTAATACCGGCTTATGCAATTCACCTATCAAATAAATGTACGCTTCATAAAAAACTGCACTCCAAAAGTTTTGTGTCTAACTTTTAGGGTGCAGTTCATTTTTTTAGACAGCCCTTTTTCCTATTTAATAAAACACAACCTACTAATCTGTTAATCGAACAAAGTATTCACAAACTTCACCAGACGGATAAACGATACCGGCAATTCAGCTGAACTATTGCAGGTAACAAACTTTTCTTTTCCTGCTGTCGAAAAATAAACCTGATGTATAATATCAGAAGATGCCGACCATCGGGTCTCACCTTTTTCAAATCCATACGAGTCATTCATGGAAAAACGAGACACGCCATCCCTACGGATAATACCAGTCAGCAAATATTTGTCAGCAAATGAATAGTCGACACGACCAAACAAACCAAACAGGGCAAATTCACCCTTGTATTCCGACTGTGCAATACGCTGGCCATCGTTAGCTCCCATATTCAATACCCAGGTATTGGTATTTTCTTCAAATAAATAAGAATAACGCTTCCCCGTCATCTTACGTCCCAGTCCATCCCGTATAGCTTCTGTTCCTAACAATACATTCAATTTATGTACCTCGTTGAATGTCACATTGTAGGTCAATGTATTAGTCCATACCCAACGATAGTTGAATTCCGAAATTTCTTCCAGATCATTCTGCCCGGTTGTTTCTGAAAACTCCGGATTATTCTTATTCATCCGATAAGAATACCGGTTGGTATAATCCAAGCCGAAATTAGTACGAAACGTCAGTCCCTTGTACAAATCGGCTTCTGCCCATAAATTTCCGAAAACCCGGTTATGCGTATAATAATTATCTTTATTTCTTATCTGATTGGCAACCGGATTCTGAAAGTTACCTGTACCGGCTATTTTAGATCCGGCAAAATGTCCTTGAATGTCGTAGACCGGTACATAAGGAGAAGCACGATATGACCAGGAATAGGGATTACTTTCAGAACCATTAGAGTTCAAACCATTGTCTTTTGTAAATGCATACGTCATGTTTTCGCCGATACGCAACCAGTTCCGGACATTAAAGGAGGTATTCGCACGCACCTGATATCGCTGATAGTAAGAGTCGATCACCGTACCGTCTTGTTTGAAATAGTTTGCACTTAAATTGTATTGCCCCTTTTCCGTACCGCCGGCAAGACCCACCTGATGATTCTGTATCATGGCAACCCGGTCAACCTCATCCCACCAGTCGGTGTCGGAAAACGGAACCATTGTATTTCCGGGATAACTATACGTATTCGGATCGATATTCTGAGCACCTCCGGCACCAGCCTGGGTCAAATAATTAGGAATAACAGGGTTCACCCCCGTACCAAACTGCACATGCGAAGGTAATTCATCCGAACCTAATAAGGCATAATTATTCTTTTTTGCTTCCCATTCCAGATTTAATCTGTCGGTCGAATTTAAAAGATCATATCTCTTACCAGTCTTTTGCAAACCGACATAGCCATCATAGGTCAGCTTTGGCTGTCCACTTTTCGTTCCTTTCTTCGTAGTTATCAAGATAACACCGTTTGCAGCCTGTGCACCATAAATAGCAGCCGAAGAGGCATCTTTCAGCACTTGCATGCTCTCGATATCATTCGGATTCAACGTGCTCAAATCCTGGTTACGGGTAGATACACCATCAATTACATACAACGGACCATTATCATTGACCGTATTGATACCACGGATACGCACCATCGAAGGAGAACCCGGTGAACCGGACTGACCGATATACACCCCGGCAGCCTTACCCTGCAACTGCTGTGTAGCAGATGAACCGGAAGAAGCCAAAAGATCTTTGGTATCGACAACGGCAACAGAACCGGTAATATCCTTCTTTTGCTGCGTACCATAACCTACCACTACAACCTCATCTAAATTCTGAGAATCTTCTCTCAACACAACATTTACCATGTTACCGGTAACCTGGACTGTCTGAGAAACATATCCAATGTAAGAAAAAACAAGCATGGAATTAAAAGGTACCTCAAGAGAATATTTCCCTTCAAGATTGGTAACTGTTCCGTTACTGGTACCTTTCACCACTACATTCACACCTAAAAGGGGATCCCCCTTTTCATCGGTTACCATACCGGTAACTGTTCGAGTTTGTTGAGCGATCGACACTTCTGAGGCTACGACATATAAAGGAAACGAGGTTGCCGTACCAAGAGTCAAAAAAAAGAGTGTCAATCCCAGCCCGCTGTTAACAAAAGTCCGCTGTTTGTTCGTCATAACACAAATGGTTAACATTAATACTAGTGCCCCTCCTGGAGCAGGATAATTCAATCTGATTATTATCAGCTATAAACACAAATGACTAGAAAAAACGATCGTTTTTTCTAGTCATTTGCTTGCCTCCATTTTGCAACGTTATTTAACAGAAGTGATTCGCCTAAGAAAATATTATTCATTTGGACAATAATATTTTAATCAAAATAATTATTTTGGTAGATATGTTGTTTTTTACAAATATTTAATCTACATTCGTGACGTATTTAAACGATCGTTTTTTCTAGTCATAGCTATAATAACTACAAGCATTGTATATTAAAGCCTATGATTCTATATCAATATACTGAAATTATTTTCTTAATCGCTATTCGTTCTAAAAGTGCACACAATATAAACAATTGATAGACAAATACTTTCTACACAGCATTTATCTGTCACAAAAAGACTTTTCATACCGGAATTTCGTTTTTCACGTTCAAACTCCCGGAATATGTCTATGGAGATGGGATTATCTCTTTTTCTTTCAAACAATCAGCGAATGTATTTATTCATTAACCCGATAACTTACAAAAGCAAACCGTCGGCTATCAGGAGCCCATGAATTTACATTAATCGTTCCCTGTCCGCCGAACAATTTAACGATCGTTTCAGGTTCTCCTCCCGCAGAAGACATTAAACGAAGTTCTACATTCTTATTTGCCAAATGTTCACCCGGCTCAAGATCTCCTTTATTGTAAGTAAGGAAAACGACCCTTTCTCCATTTGGAGAAATATGAGGGAACCATGAATTACGGTTTTCATCAAAAGTCATTTGCTTTTGTTCCGAACCATCAGTTTTCATCCGCCATATTTGCATCAGACCGCTTCTTACGGAATTAAACCAGATATAGTTGCCGTCAGGAGAGTATTCAGGACCATCATCCAAACCTTGAGCCTCGGTGAGACGAATCTCTTCTCCTCCTTCAACCGGAATGATATAGATATCATAATTGTTTTTACGTTCGGCACAATAAGCCAGATACTTGTTATCCGGACTCCATCCATGTAAATAACTAGGTCCCAAAAGAGTCACTAATTGAGGACAACCTCCTTCAACGGGCAATCTGTAAACCCGCGACTTATGATCTTCTTTGCTGGCATGACTAATCCCTATCTGCTTGCCGTCGAAAGTAAGCACATGATCGTTGTTACAATTAGTCGCAAAATCCGTATTGATCTGTACGGGCTCCCCGGGTGAGTCTGGAGATATTTTATATAGTTTACCTTGGCTATTATATATCAGCCACTTTCCATCTGGTGTCCAGTTTGGTGCTTCAATAAGGAAAGGAAATTCCTTCACAATAGTTCGATTTGCATTATCCACATCTACTATTTCAAGAACGCTTATTACACTCTTTTGCTGTGCATAAGAGACGGATACGACAAACAGCATAGATAAGAAAATAAACAGAATCCGCTTCATAAAACAATCAATTTTAAAATGTTTTTAAATCATAGGACAAATTTCCCTCCAGTTCAAAAACACCAGGTTAACGTATAAATCAATTAACAAAACTACACCTTTCAGCCAGTTGTTTTATTTTTCTATGTGTATATATGGCTGAAACCCGAAAGTACATTTTCACTTCTTAAGTATTCTCATCAGACTGGCAGCATCCTGCAATAAATTCACCGTCTCAAAATGTCCTTTATAAAACACGGCCCAGTTGTTGAAAACGCAAGGTAGCTCCTTAGCTTTTTGTAGCGTATCCACCAAGAAGAAAGATACAGGAACATCATTCATTTCACAATACTGTCTGACAATATCAATTTTTTGATCGATATAAGGACACTGCATATCATAATAAATTGTCAGCTCTTTGCTTTCAATGACTTCTTTCTTAGCATTTTGTGCGAACTTCGGCATTGTTCCGTCAAAAGAAAGGGCAAGCAGTTCATATCCACTATCGGTTACATCAACTACCTCAAACCCGAACTTCTTTGCAAACGACTGGTCAGAAAGCCAGGATTTTTGTTTTTTTGCTCCGAGCATACAGATACCGGATTTACCCTTTTCTTTAGCATCGGCTATACAATATTCCATCAGTGACCGCCCATATCCTTTTCCTTTATAATTACCCAAAGTCCATAAACAATAGAGGTAATAATAGTTATCACCAATGATGGGAACCCAGGCTGTTTCCAAAGGAGCATACTCGATAAAAACCGTCGCTTTTTCATTTAACTTTCTAAAGACATGCCCTTCATTTAGTCGGTCAGAAAGCCATTGACGTTTTGCCTCAACACCGGGATGAGGCTTTTTAGTACGGATAATGCAACACAAATGCTCATCTGCCAGGTTCTCCGCTGTTATGTTTATAAAATCAGTATCCATATGTATCTTCGCTTCGGAAGTGTAAATGTAGTAAATTTATACGGATTCTACCATTTACCTCAAAAAACATACAATTCGTCAATCTTATTTGAAACCAGCTTCCCCACCTCATAGCTTTGCCGATAGATTATTAAACGACAAAAATATGAAAACGAGAAAGATCATTCAGATACTGCTTCTATGTTTACTGACTTATCCATTGTATGCACAGCAAGCAGAAATAGAGGTTTCCGGCAAGGTGACAGACATAAATAATGAAACTTTAGAGGGAGTAACGATCTTACTAAAAAACACGATTGACTCAGCCTATATTAGCGGAACTATCACGGATACTTGCGGAGTATTTATACTACCCAAAGTAAAACAGGGGAAATACTTGTTGGAATTTTCAATGTTGGGATATAAAAAACAATATCTCACCATACAAATAAAAGAAAGCCGGACACTTCCCCCTGCAATCATGGAAGAAGATGCCCGGCAGCTTGCGGCCGTAACAATAACCGGTATGCGCAAACTGATGACGATGAAACCCGGAACGACCTCTTTCGATATGGACGCAATGGTACTCGGCTCTCAGGGTAACGTACTGGATGCATTAAGAAGCCTCCCCGGGGTAATGGTAAATGAAGATGGCAGTGTGATCCTGAACGGACAGACCGGCATTCAGGTACTGGTCAATGGAAAAAGTACTTACCTGAGTGGAGACAAGCTGGTCAATTATCTACGCTCAATACCTGTTTCATCCATAAAAAATATCGATCTGATTACCAGCCCTTCTGCCAAATATGATGCTGCCGGAAAAACAGGACTGATCGATATCCGGACACAAAAGGTTACCGTTGAAGGCTGGACAGCCCAGGCTAATACAAGCTATCAACAATCAGCCGATGGCAAATGGAACGCCGGAGGACGCTTGACCTACCAAAAGAATAAACTAGGACTTTTCCTCGATTATTCTCATTACCAGGGGAAATATAAATCGACACTGGATATCTTCCGCGAATACAATCTGCAAAATACAACATCCTCTCCCATGATGAACATTAACCAGAATTCAAGAATGAAAGACCATAACCGGGGAGATTGGACCCGCTTGGGAATGAACTACGATATAAATGACAACTTCTCTTTTGAGGTATCCACCAATGGAACATTGTTCAATAAGCGCATACCCGGCAGCACCGATACATACATTCAAAAAGCCAACAGCCCTGTCGATTCTTCTCTTCATACCCAAAGCCGGACTTATACCAAACAACGGGCTATTTCCGGTGGTCTTCTTCTTAACTACAAAAACGACAAGGATCAGACTGCCGACCTTTCATTCGATTATCTACTGCATGAGCATAAACAAACGCTCTCCATGTTGAACGAAATGAGAAACCCGGAAGAACAGATATTAAACAGAGACACATTAAAAGGTGATATGAGCAGTAATATACGCATGTATTCCGCACAAGCCAACTGGGGTATGCCTTTACCGGCTGAATTCAAGTTCTATTCCGGCGTGAAATCCACCTGGGTAGATCTCGACAACAGTGCATTATATGCCAACCTGATGACCGGCCAGTGGATCTCCAACAACAGCCTGAGCAACCTTTATAAATATAATGAGAATATCAATGCAGCCTATATCCAGATAAACGGGCCAATCGGAAAATTCAGCCTGGAAGCAGGTTTACGCCTGGAGCAAACCCGTATAAGCGGAACACAATATTCGCCGGATATAAACCGCAAAGATTCATCCTATACAGACAATTATATCCACCTGTTTCCATCCCTGACCGTGCAATACAATATTCCGAAAACAGACAACAGTATCTCCTTTTTATACAACAAAAGGATCATCCGTCCCAACTATGGCGACCTGAGTCCGTTTAATTATATATGGGATGACTATACACGTTCAACCGGCAACCCCGAGCTAAAAGCCGAACTTACGGATAATATAGAATTCGCCTATATCCACAAGAAATTATACCGGGCAACTCTGTTTTTCTCCTACACCAAAGCTCCTATCATGCAGAGTATTGGAATAATAGAAGACAATATAGCTGTCGTTTATCCGGAGAATTTCAAAAATAATTCAAGGATAGGGCTCCGGCTGGATGCAGGCGACCTGATCAGAAAAAGGGGGTGGAGAATGAGTGCTAATGCCACCCTGTTTTATAGCTTATATAAGTGGAGAGATACCGGAAAAACTATCGAAAAGAAACTGTTCACACCATCCGTCAGTATCAACAACCAGTTCATACTTCCGGCCGGACTAAATGCCGAGGTATCCGGTTTTTACAACGGACGTATGGCATTCGGGCAAGCAACCGTCAATCCGCACTGGTCTGTATCGATGGCCATACAGAAAAAGGTATGGGATGATAAACTCACACTCCGTTTATACGCCAACGACTTGTTCCAAACGAACAAACAGGATCTGGATCTCAATCTATCCGGGAATATCGGCAAGGCATCCACCAAACAGTTCAACGATTACCGCTGTATCGGTATCTCCGTCTCAATTAATTTAAAACAAGGCAAACAATCTAAAAAAAGTAGCCGCGATACAAGCATAGATCAAAGTAAAAGAATAAATTTATAGTTTAAAATCAGTTATGAAAATAAAATACAACATCCTGAGTCCGTTGCTTATGACCATGCTGGCAATCTGCTGCTTGTGGATTGTCACGGACATGGCCTATGGAGTACGTATGTGGGAACTAGGTACATCAGCCTGGTTCAACCGCATAAAGGCTCTCACCCTCATAATGATGAACGTTATCCTGGCCTCCCTGTTCTTCAATAGCCTGGCCAATGTTTTCTTCGACAGAAATAAAGAGAACAAACTTCTTCCTAAAATAATGGAATACTTTTGGGTGATCCTGTTTATCGTTGTCACACTCAATATCAGTCTGTATATAATAATCATTTTCATCAATGAAACGACTTACCGCTGGGGAGAAGCCTTACTGATCAATGCCACAGCCCTACCCATATTCCTTTTTTATTATACTTCGATCAGAAACACGATCTTAAACAAGCATTACACGGAAAAGATCATTCAATTGGAGAAATTAAAAGTCGATCAATTGGATGCCGAACTGAAACTATTACGATCACAGTATCATCCGCATTTTCTATTTAATGCCCTGAATACTGTCTATTTTCAGATCGACGAGGGAAATGAGGCTGCTATCGAATCGATCGAACTGCTTTCCGACCTGCTCCGTTACCAACTATACGATATAAATACGAAAGTGACGATCAAACAGGAAGTCGATTACCTACAAACTTATATACAATTTCAGCAGCTCCGTATGACGGAACGACTGAAATTTGAATCATCTTTCGATATGAATCAGAAAGATCAAAAAATACATCCGCTACTATTTCAGCCTTTATTGGAAAATGCCTTTAAATATGTAGGAGGAGATTACCTGATACAAGTTCAAATGCAACAAAAAGATTCAACTGTTCATTTTATGGCTAGAAACACCATTATACCTGACACTGACAAAAAAGCAAAATCCGGTATAGGTATCGAGAACCTCAGAAAAAGATTGAATCTACTTTATCCCGGCAAGCACCGGTTAGATATTACAAACGATGGGATTTACTTCACCGTTAATTTATTCATCGATTTATCAGAATAATATGGAAATAAAATGCATTATAACAGACGATGAACCTATCGCCCGGAAAGGTTTGAAGCGATATATCAACAAAGTTGATTTTCTGACAATAGCCGGAGAATGCGAGGATGCGGTACAACTCAATAACATGCTCAAGACTGTTCATGCAGACTTGCTTTTCCTCGACATCGAAATGCCCCATCTGTCGGGACTGGATCTTTTAGCCGATCTACAAAATCCGCCCCATGTAATCATCACCTCAGCCTACGAGCAATATGCCCTGAAAGGATATGAGTTCGATGTGGTAGACTACTTGTTAAAACCTATTCCTTTTTCCCGTTTTCTGAAGGCCGTCAATAAAGTACATACAATGATAGAATCCGAATCGAAAAAGGAAGAGGACGCATATATATTTGTAAAGACAGATAAACTGCTAAAAAAGATCTATCTAAAAGAGATATTTTTTATAGAAAGCATGGAAAATTACATTATCATCCATACACTAACCGCCAAAGATACAGCCAGCATCCGGTTGAAGTCTATACTCGATACGCTTCCGGCAACTTCCTTTATGCAAGTGCACCGTTCATTCATTGTAAACCTTTCCCATATACAGGCTATCGAAGGAAATCAGTTAGTTATCGGAGAATATAAAATTCCCGTATCTCGCCCGATGCGGGAAGAGGTGTACAAAGCGATTATCAATAATCAGTTGATTACAAAATAACCGTTTATATCCTTAGCTTAATCATATTTAACGCATTAAGCTAATCATCCGCTTAATATTCAAGTATATTTGTAATATTAATATTAAACTCTAAGGGCCATGAAAAGATCAATATCCATACAGTGTTTACTTCTATCATTTTTCTGTATTACTTTTTTCAGCGGATGTTCAAATGATGATGATTACAATTTAAAAACAAAACAGTTACCAATTGAAGCACAGAATTTCCTAACCTATCACCTTCCGGATCAATCGCCTTCAAAAATAGAGAAAATAACATCTACCGATCCGGAAAGCGGAGATAACTACAAGGTTTATTTCCAGGATGATCTCAGTATTACGTTTGATCAAACCGGAGATTGGTTAAATATCACTTCTCCAAACGGCATATTTCCGGGGACATTAGAGCGTTTTGTTTCTAATGAGGACAGTAAATACATACAGAAAAATTATCCCAATGATCCTATAGTAGGAGTCACCCCTACTTTCTTTGGTAATATATTTACATTACAAAGCAGCAAAGAACTTGCATTTCAGACATTTCAATACATATTTTTAGGAGAGATACTGAATATAAACAATCCGGAAGAACTACCTGCATCAATAAAACAATTCATATCCCGTCATTTTCCAGAAGCAAAATATCAGACCATAATAAAAAATACCTCCATCAATGCGGAAAATGATTATAATTATATAGTTTGGCTAAATGGAAACATTGAACTGGTATTTGATACAAATAATAACTGGAAAGAACTTGACGGTTACGGAAAACTATTACCAACTTCCATTATAGAATCTTTACCAATAAAAGTAAAAGAGTATCTCACAAATCGTTACCCAGAGGCTCAAATAACGGCAATCTTGCTAGCTCATTCTACGGAATACACTATCCGAGTTAGCAAAACACACTTGGTAGTAATTGATCCGGAGAAAGAATATATATCCATTCAATTAGATAAGATAGATGAGTTTATAAATAAATATTTTGTTGGTATCACATCCAAAACAATCAGTACTCCGGACTATTACACTAAACCGATTATCAAAATTGAGCTACCTAATGGATTCGTTATTATTATGAACAAATATTATCAATGGCTTACAATTAACGGAAATGGCCACCCATTTCCGGAGGCCCTTTTAAATGTTTTACCTGATGAAATAAATCAATATATGGTTATTAATGCAAAAGAAAAAATAACAAAAGTTGAAACTGTAGATTATGGCTACCAAATCGTGTTAACAAACGGAGAAGAACTAAAATTTGACTTTAAAGGGAAACTCCTAAAGGATGAAGACATTTAACAACTCTAAATAGCCCGTATAAAACATAGGTGGTGTTAGTAAAATACTGACATCACCTATATTCATTATATATCTAAGATCTTTTGAGCATTTCATCTAATCTCCAATTTGCCCAATCTGGATAAAACAACAGTATCACCGGCAAAAGCATCCCCCTGATAAACATCGTTCAGGTATATTCGATTATCTCTTTCTTTGAAAGTATAAGGCCCCGATTGGAAAGTGTCTCCACTGTCATCTGTAAATCCGCTAATAGATTGGGGAGTTACGAAAACAATATCTTTGTATATCAAAGAAGCTTTCATTACATATGGCTTAACAATAAGCGACTTTTTAGTAAACAGGTTTCCCTTTTTAAATATTATCGTATCGTTTTCCTGTACATGGCCAACAAAAGCATTGTTCAGAAACAAAAATCCTTTATGCTCTTTGATCAAATCCTTCCCTGCCCTGATAAAAACGGTATCATTATTTATATAACTTCCATAACCGGGGAGTCCGCGGGGAAGCTGTATCTCAAACCCTCCGGTATTGTCAGTTACAAAATTCATTTTCATCATTTGCTGTGCGTTACATTTGGTGCCGACTGTATACAAACTAAAACCTATAGCCAGACATGCCGTTGTTAAAACTGATAATTTTGCCATTGTGTGTACTTTTAAGTTAAACAAATCTTTCAAAACAGATTTGAATGACAAATGAACCGGGAGTTCAGCTTTACCGACTTCCTGAACCTCCGGAGCAGCTAACAAGTCACAATCCAACGCAGTAGCAATTAGCCTCAATGTGTAACTTCTTGGCACTACTTTCCCTGACTCGATACGTTGCAAAGTTCGGACACTAATGTTACATTTACTGACCAGTTCCTCTTGGGTTAACCCTTTCGTTTCCCGAAGCCCTGCAATGTACTTTCCTAATTCCGGTTGTTTCATCTTCATTCAAATTTTCGACAAGATTATGCATAACTCAAACATTCAACAAATAAAGCAGCGAACTTTCACCCGACATTTACCCGACATTTGGCTATAACGCGGTTTATTCATACAAAGTTAATAAAACTCAGCGGAAAGACTATTCTTCCTCCGACTATACCGACAATTTGTAACTCTTTATTTTCAATACTTTCGATATCTTTCACAACGCCTAGATATTTGATAAATTTTCTATATTAACGATTGATTACGAACGAGCAACAGCAATACATTGATTAACAACCAGTTAACGCTCGTTCATATTAGAGTCCGTTGACGGTTATATTTTTCTCTTTAAATATAGAAAGAATATTCTTTATAAAGAATTATAAGATGATCGGCATTTTTCAATTAAAAAAAGATTCAAAGAACACACTTCATTTTGCTTGTAAGAAAGATAGGCTATCTCCGTATCCTCTCATTACTGAAAACGGCCTGTTTTATTTCAGTGTTTACACAGACAATAGTTTTCAGTTACAAATACAATTGTATTTGATTTGAAAAACAGTTGTTTTTGAACACAAATACAATTGTTTTTACAAACGGAAATCAATTAAAAAAACTTCCGGAAAATCGATTATTATTCCCATTGGGTTCCATCCAGTCCATCCGCTCCATATCCACCTCATATCTTTGTAAAGCATTTCAAGAGAATAACATCGGTTAAGCTCGATCAACAACAGATATATCTATATTTTCTCATAATTATTTGATACTATTATAGATTTACCTATATTTGTAAGCAAACAAGAGAAAGTATGTATAGTGAACTATATGAAAAATCCGGAAGTGATATAATTCGGGAATTGGGAAAACGGTATAGTGACTACCGAAAACGGATGGGGTACACACAAAAAGAAGTTGCTGAGAAATCAGGACTGAGCGTGTTTACCATAAGTTCCTTTGAGAACGGTTCTTCTACCGGTATTACATTGGCTTCGTTTATAAAATTGCTACGGGCAATCGACAGTCTGGATGAAATAGAGAAACTATTGCCGGAATTACCGGAAAGCCCACGGAGCTTATTTAAAAAACTAAGTAAACAATAACCTATGGAAACAAATGTAGTTAAGGTAAAACTATGGGGAATGGACATAGGCTATCTTTCATGGGATAAGAAAACAGGAGCAGCTATTTTCGAATATGAACCTTCATTCCTTGAACAGGGATTGAATATCGCTCCATTGACAATGCCTATAGATTCACCTCGAAGCCAAAAACAACTGCCGTGGATAGGAAATAAAGAGAAGCTTTATCAGGGACTCCCTCCCATGATTGCCGATTCTTTGCCTGATAAATGGGGAAATTCTTTATTTAAGGCATGGCTACGGGATAACAATATTCCGGCGAAGAAAACAAGTCCTGTAGATCATCTCTCATTTATCGGCAGGAGGGCTATGGGAGCATTAGAATATGAACCTGCACAAAAATTGGGAGATGATTCAGCTTTTTCAGTCGATGTACAAAGATTATATGAGTTTGCCAAACAGGTATTAAACGAGCAGGAGACAACCATCTTAAATCAGGAGAACTCTATTCTATGGCAGGATTTAGTAAAAATAAGTTCATCTCCGGGAGGAAAACGTCCCAAAGCGATTATAGCCCTGAATAAAACAACGGGAGAGGTTATCTCCGGACAAGGAATAATCCCCGATGGATTTCAGCATTACATTCTTAAGTATGATGATAATTCAGTATATCCTTTTGCCAAACTGGAGTATGTTTATTATCGAATGGCGCTGGATGCCGGAATTAGTATGATGCCATCGGAGTTGAGAACATACGATGGAATAACGCATTTCCTAACTCAACGTTTTGATCGTAATGGAAACGAAAAAATACATACACAAACACTGGCAGCTATGTCACCGACAAGTGATAGTTATGAGGATATTTTTGCAGTAATCCGTCGACTGAATCTACCCTATGAGGATAGTAAACAACAATACTTGCGAATGATATTTAATGTTATCACCCGGAATGTCGATGATCATTCTAAAAACTTTTCGTTTTGTATGAATCGTGACGGTGCATGGCGGCTATCACCTGCATACGATTTAACTTACAGCGTAGATCCAACTGCTCCTCCATATTCAAACAGGCACTCATTAACTGTAAATGGTAAAAACGAAGACATTACCTATGAAGATTTTGAAACTATAGCTTTAAATAACTATATACAAGATTATAAAGCATTAATTGATGGTGTTTCCAATGCGATCGCTAATTTCGAGGATTATGCAAAGGAATTAGATATCAATGAAAAATTGATTGAAAGTATTAAGAGCGATTTTATAGAAGTATAATTTGTATTAACAACCTTAAAAGTCCATAAAATTCACATTTAATCCATTGATATGCAATTATCTTATATATATTTGCATACAATCAAATTCACAGAGGCCATGAAGAATATAATCGGATCGCTATTTCTACTATTATCTGTTTTTTGTTTATTTGCGTGTAGTAAAGACAATGACGAAGAACTAATCGAAGAAAAACAATATGAATTTAGTTCTATCATGTGGGCTTTACAGGAAGGTGACGGAGAAGAGCTTTTTGAAATAAAAACACCTGAACAGGTTTTCCGTAATACAGGAAATATAACAAAAGACATCGTTATTAAATCGTCTGAAAAAGTAGAAGAATCCTCTCAGTTTTTCATTGACGAAAGCATATTGACTGATTTGCCGGAAGAAGAAATAATGATCGCTCTTCCTCATGCATTCGAATTATTATCTTCTGATTACAAATATTACATTGGAGATATAAAAGCCCCTTTCAAAAATGAAAAAACAACTCTCCCTCCAACCAAATCATCAACAGAAACGATATCGTTAGCCCCCTCATGTGAGTTACGAAACAGCTCAACTTTTATAATGAAAAAAATAAAAGCGACATATCGAGCTCGTTTTGTTGAGAAAGAAGGTATTGATAGCTATGAGAAAGAAGGCAAATGGGAAGGTGTATTTATCGTTTTTGAAAATAGCCACACTGTCATTAATGAAATAAAATAACCTGCTTCATCTGTTCAATGAACAAGCATTATATCCCAATTGTTATAAATAGAAAAACAATATGGAAACTTTCAAAGATATTATAAACGGAGATCAACCTGTATTAGTCGACTTTTTCGCGACTTGGTGTGCCCCTTGTAAAGTGATGAGTCCTACGATCGAAGCTTTAGGGAAAGAATTGATTGGACAAGCACGTGTTCTCAAAATTGACGTGGATAAGAATGAAGCAGTAGCCAACCAATACCGTATTCAGTCCGTTCCAACAATAATTATTTTCAAAAAGGGAGAAGTAGTTTGGCGTACGTCTGGAGTAATGGAGAAAAGTGCTCTTTTACAACAAATAAAGAACTATATATAATAGTTTGTAAACACTAAGATATATAATCCACAAAAAAGGGAACTCTTTTTGAGCTCCCCTTTTATATAAGTTGTTTACTTATTACTTAGATTCTTTATTGATCATATATGAAAGAACTTTCGACTTAGCCCATGTAGCTTCTGTTGTGTCTTTATTAAATTCTTTGATATAGTTAATTCTAAAATTAAAAGTTTCACTTCCTTTTGATTTTTCCTTAGCTTCTAATGAAGAGATATAACTACCTGCGCGAATTGCATAGTTAAATACAGAAGTTCCAATTGTATTTTTACCATCTGTCTTCTTAACTACACGCAAAAAGAAATCATAAACATTTTTACCGTCTACAACTTGTGGTTCCTGAGAAGGATCAATCTGCAGAAAATACTCGTTTGTCTGATCGTTAGCCGATTTCTCATGACTAGAACCCAGGAATAAAAAATCTTTTATAGTAGCACTATATGCTCCCCCTGCAACGATCCCTGCATCGACAGTTGTTAATTCCCCCTTTTTAATTGATGTTGGAGATGTCTTGGCTGTATCAACAGCTTCTACCCTACCGGTATTATTCAATCTGATATATTGAGGAACAGTAGCTGTCAAGTATTTCTTTCCTGAATTAGCGGGATCATCATAATTAATAGTAAATCCAAAATAGACACATTCATTATCCGTTAATTCACTAAAAGTTGAAGCATACACTGGTACATTATCACCAGTATAAGCAACATTTCCCATAGCATCCATAGAAAAGCCTATTACTCCATAAGTAGAACCTGACTGTTCATTATTTCCCCCATCCAAGCAAGAGGTCAACAAAACTGTAGCCATAGCTACCGCACCTAAAAACTTAAGTTTCTTCATTTTTTCTGTTCTTTTTATTTTATGTTATTAGTATTTGTTTATTTAGAAACCCAGGCGGAATCCGGCCTGAAGACTTACATTAAATGGTTTTTCGGAACGTACGGTTTCAATCGTACTTCCATTGTCAAAGTAATAGTCGACACCCGCTTCCGCATAAAGGCTTACAAAACGAAGCAATGGATAGCTTACACCTGCACGGGCATTGACAGACCACATCCACTCTTTCATACGGATATGTTCGCTCTCTTTTCCATACAACTCTTTACCTGAATATTTCTCTGTAATCAACTTACCCGACACATTCACTTCTGTCATGGCACCTGCTGCGGCATACACCTGGAAACGATTCCATTCAGCAATCTTATAGGACAAAGAAACCGGAATACCGATAAAATGAAGCTTTTGTGCTGTCTTATTATAATATATCGGGGCATCCACATCCCAGGTAGAAGACAAAAACGTATAATTCAACCCCATCAACAAGGCAAACCGGTTATTCAGATAACGGCTTACAGAAAAGCCCACTGATATCGGTGTCTTATGATGTATGTTTGTCTTCGGATATGTATTATTCTCAAAGTTTGCAGCATTGAGGAATAATAGTTCCTGATCTGCCATCATCGTATTTTTCAAGGCATAGGTGTTCAACGAATTATTTGTTCCGGTAGTCACACTACCGCCCCCCATACCAAATCCCCATTTACGCGGAGACGCTTCTTTTTCCTTTTTACCGACCGGAGCAGCATCTGCTATCAACGACCGGGTAGTAGCAGAACCCACTTCCGGATGACCCTGTGCAACTTCCTCTTTTTCAACCACTACAGGTTCTTCATCCGGATGTATTATTACTTCTGCTTGCTCCTCCAAATCATCATCTGAAGAAATAATGGCAGGTTCAGTATCGGCAACCTTTACGGCCGCCTTATATGTTGACTGCACCTTAGCCGGCTGTTGCACTGCTGCTACCGGCGATGCGGTTACTTTTTCCTTTATCGGCTCTACTACTGGTGCGACGGGAGCTTCAACCTCTTTAGCCAGCTCAGTCTCCACCTTTTTAGTCTCTTTCTCTATCTTCTCTGCGATCGGAGCCACTTCTTTCTCCGACTTAAACATGTAAACGCCTCCTGTTATCATCAATAATGAAATAACTGCCGCAGCAGCCCAGTAGCGAAGCGTTCGACGGAAAGGTACCGGTGCTTTTACCGGTAAACGATCGGCAATAGCCTCCCAGTCCCCCGGCATCGTATCCACCTCAAAATCTTGCAATTTCGAGCGGAACATATCATCAAATGTATCTCTTTCCTTTTCCATTTTCTCCTTTCAATACAAAGCGTTAATCCTCTTTTGTAACATCTGTTTGGCGCGCGTAAACTGTGAACGTGACGTACTTTCCGTAATATTCAACATCTCACTGATCTCCTTATGGGAATATCCTTCTATTGCGAACAAGTTGAATACCGTACGGAAACCGGTTGGCAACTCTTGTACCAACTGCATCAGCTCCGCTGCCGACATACTTGAAATGACCGAACTGTCGGGCTGGATCAACTCCGCCGTATTATCCAGGTCGGTCGATTCGCGCAATACATCTGATTTACGCAAATACTCCAATGCACAATTTACAAAGATCTTCCGCATCCACCCCTCGAATGAACCAGCCCCCGAATAAGAGTCCATACTGGTAAAAACCTTTACGAAACCATCCTGCAACAAATCGCGGGCAGTCTCCCTGTCGTTCACATAACGCAGACAAACCCCCATCATTTTGCGGGAATACTTCTCGTAAAGCTCTTTCTGAGCCAGCCTGTCCCCCTTCCTACAACCCTTTATCAGTTGTGTCTCGTCCATTCAATGTGTGCCTTCTCACCTCTTACGAGGCCGTACAAATATTATGATGTTATTCTCGTACAAAACGCTGCATGTTTCATGAACTTTTTTTCATAAAAGAGGCGGACACATAGATCCGCCCCATACAGGTATGCTTTGCAAAGATAAGATGTTCTAACGAATTTCCGTGTTAACGGATATAGACTGCTTACTTTTTTTTCGCAGGATCGACCGGGCAGCCGGCACCGTCGTCGACAGGCACTGCTTCCATTCCTATCTTTTTAAAGGCTGAAGCCAATTTGGTCTTGGAAGTCTTATCTGTCTTATAGGTTACGTTTACCGTACGAGTTTTCAGATCGCACTTCAGATCGGTCACCCCTTTCTCGAAAGCAATATTCTTTTCTACCTTTTTCTGGCAATTGGCACATTCCATTTCTTCCACGAAGAAAGTTACCGTGTCCTTTTTCTTCTTTGCATCCTGTGCATAGGCCGTAGAAAGCGTAAATACGGCACAAATCAATGCTACTACTAACTGTTTCATAATGTATTTGTATTAATTGGTAAATAATTTATCTGTTATTTTTAATCACGGCTGATGTTAAAACGTAAGCCGGCATATATCTTTCGTCCGTGAACAGGGCCCCAAACCATCGATCCATCGAAGTTATCCCCCCGTGGGTTTTCCGCATCGATGATCGGATGAGACTGCTTGTAATCGAACAGGTTCTCAGCTCCGATATAGATAGACCAACGGCGGAAATACCGGGTGATCTGTGCATTGACAACCGTATAAGCATTAAAGTTCGGTTCCCACAGCGGATTCGTCGCATCCGGAGTCGGCATACGTCCTCCTCCGTTAAACTGTCCGGTCAGGTCGAACTGCCACTTCTTCAACGGAGTCTGATAAGAGGCTGTTGCCAGCGCTTTATAGTCGCTGACCAACGGTTTCTTCAGCCGCCGGGTCACTCCTTCCGCATTCCGGTAATCCGTTTTGGCATCCGTGTAACGATAAGCCGCAGTCAGGGTAAATCCACGGAAGAAAGGGTAAGTGGCTTCTACCTGGAAACTGTTGGAATATGATTTTCCATCCAGATTATAGAAACCCACAGCATGCGGATCACTATCCATATCGACAACCACCTGCTTCAGGAAATTGGTATAATACCATTCCCCGTTCAAAGATAATTCTTTTCCGAACAAAGGGATATAGAAAGAGAGGTTCAATCCCGTATTCCATGCCTCTTCCTGATCCAGGTTTTCGGCAATATTCATTTTACGGCTACTCGACAGCAGGAAGTTGTTTTCAGCCAGGATATTGGCCGTACGGAAACCTTTCCCTGCCGAAGCACGGACATGGAACCAGTCGAACGGATTATATTTAATATGTACGCGGGGCGTAACAAAGAAATCGTATAAAGAGCTGTAATCGGCACGGACACCTCCCAGAACGATCAGCTTATCATTCAGATTGTAAGTGTACTGCACATAGGCACCGGGGACAACTTCCGTACGGTCGAACACCTTACGCGTTCCTGCCTGTAAAAGGTTTTCATTGAAACCGTCGTAATTCATACTCAATCCGGTGCTCAGGCTGTGTGCCGGAGAAAACTCTTTTTCATACAACAAACTAGCATATACATTATTCTGATAGACATTGTAAGGCGTACGGTCATACATGGACTTTTGTTCATGGTAAGAGCCGGAAAGGATCAGCGCCACGCTCTCCACTTTTTCCTTATCGATGATATAAGCCTGTTTGGTATACAGTTCCGCACGGTTCGTTTCCAGATGCACCTGATATGGGTCGGCGAAATCATGGTGTTTGGTAGCCTGGCCACCGGTACGGTTTTCATGCAGATAACGTGCTCCGTACTGCGCCACATAATTATCCAGTTTATGATACCAGCGGTTCATCAGGTTGACTTGTTCCTTTAGCGGAGTATCCAGAAAACCGTCGTCGTTGTCGTCATGCTGCTTCTTATCATTGGAATAATGAACCAGCAAGCCGGTCGATACTTTATCGTTGATATGCCACGAAGCATCCGCATTCCCTTCATAACGTCCGGCATCGCTACCGAACAGGTTCACAGAGAAAATATCCGCCGTAGGTGGTTTCTTGAACTCCACATTGATCTGTCCGGCAAGGGCTTCATATCCGTTCTTAACAGAAGAGGTACCTTTAGACACCTGTATGCTTTCCATCCAGGCACCGGGCACATAGTCCAGTCCGTACAAAGACGCTGCTCCGCGGAAGTTCGGATAATTCTCCGTCAACATCTGGACATAGGTCCCTGCCAGCCCCAGCAGTTTGATCTGGCGGGCTCCGGTAGCCGCATCGGCATACGATACGTCGACAGACGGGTTCGTCTCAAAACTCTCGGCCAGGTTGCAACAGGCGGCACGGCATATTTCATCATAGGTAATCTTTTGCGTCTGCAATACGCTGGTACGGGAAGCGATCGTTCCCATTTTACGTTCGCTGATCACGACTTCTTCGAGGGCGACTTCCCCTTTCAAAGTGATTTGCAACGGTTCATCAGGGTTAGTCACCGGCATCACGAAAGTGGTATAGCCGATATAACTAACGACCAGGTTATTCGTACTTTTTCTTGTTTTCAACTTGAAAGCGCCGTCCACATCGGTCGTTGTCCCCTGCTGGGTTCCTTCCCAATACACATTGGCACCGATAACCGGCTGGTTATTATCATCAAACACATGCCCTTTTACTTCATCCGCCCGGGCAGAAATGGCGAAGAAGGTTATTAATAGAATAAGATAGAGTTGTTTCAACATTACTTTACACTTTGATTCAATAAGTATTCGATTAGCACTATAGTCCTACCCCTATCAGCACTAGTATGCTAACACTACCAGCACTATAGTATGAATGGGGCTGACACTACTATCCTGTTTCCATAGCGGATACAGGCCGGAGTAGTTTCGGTCTACTAAATCAAAAGTGTAGTAAGCAGGTTCAGGTAAATACGCGGACAGACAACAGGTGGCCCGTCCTGATCCTGCGCAGTATATTCTTTTATGGAAGGAATAGGAAGCAATGATGCCAACGGAGAAGCGAACGACAAAAGGTCGATCACTGCCGATTGTAATTCAACTACTGGATTAGCGGAACTGCTCCAGTCGAAACTGATGCGCTCCAAACCACAGCAATCGTCTTCGCAACAGCCGGAATTACAGGCAGTAGCTTCGCCTGCCGCGTCGCAACAGCTATGTTCGTGCACTTCACAACAGTTATCGTTCAGCAATACAGCAACACCTTCTGTGCGGCAATCACCACAACAATAGGTAATTAAGTTTACTCCGGCACCTCCATAGAAGATTAGAGTCGCCAGAAAAACGATAAACAGATATGTCACAGTATTTTTCATCCGACACAAAGATAGTGCTTTCGTTGCACCACTCCTATGCATTAATATTATTTAGGAAATCGGGAGAGATAATAATATGTTTCAGGAGATACGACACTCTCGATATGGTAGCGGGTGGAAGCAGAGACACTGAAAGTGTAACCTCTCTCTTCGTTCGGAGCAACCGGAAGATAAAGTACCGTATCCCTCACTCCGGTAGCCAGAATAGATTTGGACGATGCCGTATCGATAGAGTCTGTCAACGAATAATAGATGGTATACGTCAGGTCTTCCTGCTCCGCTGCCGGCTTTTGCCAGGACAGTTTCAACTCGTTATCCACCTTTTCCACACGGATCTCCGCCGGAGCAGCCGGAATCTTGTCGCTTAGCCAGGTGAGCGGTAATAACTGGGCGGGATATTTGTAATAATTGTCTCTCAGCTCTTCATAAAGTCCTTTCGTATTATCCAATACATTCTCACAACGGAAAAAAGTACAACCCGCCCCGCCATAATAACGGCTGTAATCTATCTGGTCGGTAATGTCGTTCACAGTCCAGTCCGCTTCATTCTTTTCCATGCGGTAAGCACCCAAGCCGGGTACAACCAAGCGTCCGTTACAATTCTCCACCCAATTGTCTACAAACGGGAAAAAGTTGTCATGCAGATAATACATCATGGGGACAATCATATCCTGTTTTCCTTTTTGCATCCACATCTTCGGATCCTGGAAAACACTTTCGTAGGCCGTCCAGCCGGCATTGGGAACCCGTTCTATACGGTTATATTTACCCAGCGGCGAACTGCTGACCTGTACCCAAGGTTTTGCCTGTTTTACCCAGTCATAGATACGGTACACCATCTTGTTGATGTTCTCGCGCCGCCAGTCCGGCAGCTTCTGCGATTTACCATATTTATTATGAACCGCTTTATCCGGAAAGCTCTTTGCCTGCTCCGGATAACGGATATAATCAAACTGGATACCGTCGATATCATAGCCGTTAACCAGCTCTTTCACCAACGACAGAATGTAATCGGCAGTCTCCGGCACTCCCGGATCGAGATACCATTCCCCGTTATGGCGTTTGCATAACTTCGGATGGCGTTTGACGACGGACAGTTTGCCTTGTTCCTTCACAGCCTTCTCCGTACCAACAGGAAATGTCACAAACCAGGCATGGCATTCCATCCCCCGTTTGTGACATTCTTCTATCGCAAAAGCCAACGGATCATATCCGGGCATTGTTCCATATTTACCTGAGAAAGTTTTAGCGGCCGGTTCTATCGCCGAACGGTAAATAACATCCCCCCGCAGACGCACCTGCAAAAAGACAGTATTGAAATTCGCATCGGCCAACCGGTCCAGTATATTGCATAAATCCTGTTGCTGGGCTTTCCTTCCCGCCTCTGTGGTGGCCGGCTTTTTAGGCCAGTCCAGACCATAGACCGTGGTGAGCCAGACAGCACGTATCTCGTGCTTCGGAGATTCAACCGCTCCTATTGTCTGAAGCAGTAAAAGGACCAGAAATAACAGGCAATACTTTCTCATTTCCACTTATTTATTCGTGGCGCAAAGGTAGTATATTTTCGTTATTTACCAATTTCAGATAAATATCTCTCTGCTTCAATAGCGGCCTGGCAACCTGTTCCGGCAGCTGTAATAGCCTGACGGTAATGCGGATCGGCAACGTCGCCTGCGGCAAAAACTCCGGGCACTTTGGTACGCGGTGTTCCGGGTACGGTCTTGATGTATCCTACTTCGTCCGTATCGATCCACGGTTTGAAGATATCCGAGTTCGGTTTGTGTCCGATAGCCAGGAAGAAACCATCGATAGCGATGTCTACCTTTTCTTCGTCCGCTTCACCCATGCGTTTTACCAGGTGGGCACCTTCCACACCGTTTTCACCAAACAGGCCGATCGTATTGTGCTCAAACAAAACCATAATGTTCGGCGTATTGAATACGCGTTCCTGCATGACTTTCGATGCACGCAAGAAAGGTTTACGGACAATCAGGTACACCTGCTTTGCCAGTCCGGCCAGGTAAACAGCTTCTTCACAAGCCGTATCGCCACCACCTACAACAGCTACCACTTTCTTACGGTAGAAGAAACCGTCGCAGGTAGCACAGGCGGAAACACCCATTCCGGCATATTTCTGTTCGTCAGGAATACCCAGATATTTAGCAGTCGCACCGGTTGCGATGATCAAAGCTTCTGTCTCAATCACTTTTTCTCCGTCGATCGTCACCTTATAAGGGGCGGCGGAAAGATCGGTTTCAGTAGCAATCCCGAAACGGATATCAGCACCGAAACGTAATGCCTGCTGTTTCAGGTCTTCCATCAACTCCGGGCCGGTGATGCCTTCCGGATAACCCGGGAAGTTTTCAACCTCCGTAGTAGTAGTCAACTGTCCCCCCGGCTGAATGCCTTCGTACAATACGGGAGACAAATTAGCACGTGAAGCATAGATTGCTGCTGTATATCCTGCAGGGCCGGAACCTATAATCAGGCAACGAACCTTTTCATTCATTGAATCGCTCATACTTTTATATTTGAATATTAATAATAGACTATTAACGAAGATCGATGATCTCGGCATCCGGGTAATCGCTCTCTTTGAAAACAAAAAAATCATCCGGTTGGTTTACACCAGTCTTCAACTTACTGATATGAACCGTGTTACTGATCCCGTTTTTTGCTTCGACCTTGATCGTAGCCGGGAAATTGGAGAACTTTTCTATCTGTAACTCCACACGGATGATATCCCCTTTTTTCTTTGGCGTCAGTTCGATGTCATAAGCCGATTTTCCATTGGCTGCGGTACTTTCACCGATATATTTGGCTGTAAATCCTTTCTTATACATACGCAGCAGTATAGCCGGATTGGTCAACTGCAACTCTTCCCCGGTAGGAGTGCTTACGTTCACTTCGTCGTTACGCTCCACATAACTCCACTGTGTCGTTCCGTCAAACCAGGTCGTCATATCAGGAGTCACCAGGGTGAACTTATCCCCTTTCATATGGATCGTCCCTTCAAAACTTTCCGATACCTTCTGAACATCCGAACGGGTATTCAATGCAAAAGAAGCCGAAATGCCATTTGAATTCTCATAGGCGGAAGCCGCCTTGTCGAGAATAGACACCGGATTTTGCGCCCTGCTAATCACTCTGACACCAAAAAGGAGACATAACAGAAGACCTACAAAAGCAATCCCCCGCCATATTCTAATTTTCTTTTCTCTTTCCATAAATAACATTTGCTGGTTAATACATTATTTCAGGGAATTCAGCAGTTGCTCCAGATTGTACTCATCCTGGATCAATACCTGACGCGCCTTACTTCCTTCAAACGGCCCTACGATTCCGGCTGCTTCCAACTGATCCATCAAACGTCCGGCACGGTTGTAACCGATGGCGAACTTACGCTGGATAAGCGAAGTCGAGCCCTGTTGCTGAATAACGATCAAGCGGGCGGCTTCATCGAACAGCGGGTCACGATCCGAGAGGTCGACAGCACCCGGTGCTTTGTCATCTCCACCCTCTCCCACATATTCAGGCAACAGGAAGGCGGTAGCATATCCGGCCTGACCAGAAATATAATTCACGATCTGTTCCACTTCCGGAGTATCCACAAAGGCACATTGTACACGATTCGTATCGCCCCCCTGCGAGAACAGCAAGTCACCACGACCGATCAGCTGGTTAGCTCCCGGAGCATCCAGGATCGTACGCGAGTCGACCATCTGCATCACGCGGAATGCCATACGGGCCGGGAAGTTCGCCTTAATGATACCGGTAATGATATTGGTAGACGGACGCTGTGTAGCGATGATCATATGGATACCGACGGCACGTGCCTTCTGGGCAATACGGGCAATCGGCGTTTCGATCTCTTTGCCGGCCTGCATGATCAGGTCGCCGAACTCATCGATGATAACGACGATGAACGGCATGAACTTATGTCCTTTCTCCGGATTCAGATGGCGGGAGATAAATTTGGCATTATATTCTTTAATGTTACGCACGTGCGCTTTCATCAGCAGTTCGTAACGGTCGTCCATTTCCTTACAAACAGAGTTAAGCGTCATGATAACCTTCGTGCAGTCTGTAATTACAGCCTTATCCGCATCCGGCAGTTTCGCCAGGTAATGACGTTCCAGATCAGAATAGATACCGAACTCAACCATCTTCGGGTCGACCAGCACAAACTTCAGTTCCGACGGATGCTTTCTATATAATAAAGAGGTAATAACCGCATTCAGACCGACAGATTTACCTTGTCCGGTAGCACCTGCCACCAGCAGGTGAGGCATCTTACAGAGGTCGAACATGAAGATCTCGTTGGTAATAGTCTTACCCAACACAACCGGCAAATCATATTTGGACTCCTGGAATTTACGAGAAACGACTACCGACTGCATGGATACGATCTGCGGATCTTTGTTCGGCACTTCAATACCGATAGTTCCCTTACCCGGCATCGGTGCAATGATACGGATACCCAACGCCGACAGGTTTAAGGCAATATCGTCTTCCAGGTTCTTGATCTTCGAGATACGGACACCGGTATCCGGAACAACTTCATATAACGTAATGGTTGGCCCGACTGTCGCCTTGATAGAAGCAATGCTGATACCGAAACTTTCCAGCGTCTGCTTGATACGTTTCTGGTTGGCCATCTGTTCTTCCATATCGACCTGATGATCGCTAACATCATATTTCTTCAACAGTTCGATCGGCGGCATACGGAAATTAGACAGATCCAGTTTGGGGTCGTACTCACCTAATGAAGATGCATCGTAAACTTCATCGTCACCGGAAGGGACTTCCACTGTAAAGCGGGGATCTCCCGGAAGGTCTTCCGGATCATCGGGTTGATTTCCTGCATCCGGAACATCGTATGCTTCTTCCTCCTGGGGTACTGTTACCTCAAATGTATCGTCAGCTGATACATTCGAATAGGTTTCAGTACGGGGTTCAGGTTTACGATAGCTTTCCTCCTCGTCGGCAGACTCCATTTCTTTTGCCGTATCGAATACAAACTCATCCGTTTCCGGCCGTTCGTCCGACTGATCTGTGATAAAATGCTCAGACACATCCCCTTCTTCCGAGTCAACTTCATCCGTATCTTCTTTCTCTTCTCTTTTGAGACGTTCCTTCAACCAACCGAAAGAAAGCAGCTTTTGCAGGAACGGTATTGTTTTCTTACTGGAGAAGATGGCAATAATCAGAAAAACTCCGGCCAGCAACAGGATTGTCCCCGGAATGCCGATATTGGTAATCATCATTTCAGACAGATAATATCCGTGCTGACCTCCTAAATAAATAAACGTATCTTCATATCCGGTGATAAAAACAAACGCAAAGAATAACGATCCCCAGACCAGCATGGCGGCACTGAACAGGAAACGCTTCAGCAGGGAGACCTTGCGCAGGTTCATCAACTTTGCCCCGACCGATCCCAGGAAGAACAGAATCATAAAAGAAGAGATACCGAACCAACGGTTCATCAGTAAGTCGGCCAGGAATGCGCCTCGTACTCCCGTCCAGTTCTCCACCGATCCCCTGTTTGTCAGAAGATCCGACAGCGGAACATTCTCGATCTTGCTCTGATCGGCTCCTCCCGTAAAGAAGAAAGAGATCAGGGACAGTCCTACATAAATCGTGATAATCGCGATTACCAGTCCGGTAATAAAACGGGTACGCTCACTGCTGAAAAAGGCTTTCATCACAGCGAATTTACCCGGTTCATTGTTACTATTTTGTTTTGTTGCAGTTGCTTTCTTTGCCATATAAATCTTCGTTAAATGATACCCGAAATATACCCGGGGTATCTTTTATAACTTGCAAATATACATGATTATCTCCATAAAGCCACATAGGTATGCGGAAAAACCGTACGCTTTCTTTTTCGACAATATAAAATTGCGCTAAAGAAAACATACGGTTCTCTAAATATAAAATTGATGTCAGATCAGATCAATAAACATACAACTTAGAAGCTTCATCCCAGGACATCTTTCCCGGTCTTCCCATCCAGTAATGCAAATCCAGATTACAGAAATCATTGTTCTTTTTCATCTCTTCTTTCAAAATACGCTTATAAGCTTGTTTTTTGAAATCGTATTTTGCATCAGAAGCCAGGTTCACCATTTCATCCGGATCTGTCTGCAGGTTGAACAGCTGTTCTGTAACGGCACCATCTACATTATAAATAATGTATTTCCAGCCATCTTTCACCAGAGCTCTCTGGAAACTGTTGTAAGCCAGGAACAATTGGTCCCTATGCTTCTCCGCCCCATTCAATACCGGAGCCAGCGATTTTCCTGTAACAGATTCTGCCGGCTTAACATTCAAAAGATCACAAAGGGTCGGATAGATGTCATACAGGTAGCAATCTACATCTTTCCGGGTACCTTGTTCCATGCCGGGAATAACCATAGCCATCGGTACACAGACACTGTGTTCATACAAGTTCTGCTTGCCAAGAAGTCCGTGACGTCCTACTGCCAAACCGTTATCAGAAGCAAAAACAATGATGGTATTATCCAACTCTCCTTTGTCCTTCAATGTTTTCATAATACGCCCGATCTGCGTATCGACTTCACTGATCATTCCATAATAATCAGCCAAATCTTTTTTCATCATAGCCTCTGTCCTGGGGAAGGGTAACAATACCTCATCACGTATCTTCAACTCTCCGTTGTCAAACGGATGCTGCGGCAGGAAATTAACAGGCAATTCCATCTCTTCCGGATTATAGTGATGTCCGTATTCAGGATGCTTCATACGTGGATCGTGCGGAGAAGTAAAAGCGACAAAGGCGAAGAACGGTTTATCATTCCTACTTCTTTTATTCAGATAATCAACGGCCGCATCGGCAAACATCTCTGATGAGAATTTATCCCCGACAAAAAGTTTATCGTATTTTCCTTCCGGATCATAATGATTCAAACGGGGAGATACATGCCCGTCCGTTGCATACGAATGCATTCCTCCGAAAAAGATGTTTTCACCTTTAACAAACGAACGATTAAACGATAATCGGTCTGCATGCCATTTTCCGGTAGCAAACGTTTCGTATCCGTTCGAACGCAATAACTCCGGCAATGTGACATGCTGTTCCGGGATCACTGCCCCATCAGCACTCACTTCATAGACGCCTCTACCTGTCATGATCATGGCACGGCTCGGCATTGACAAAGCTCCTCCCAACGAACCGTTCGTATAGGTATGCGTAAAGGAAATGCCTTGATTGACTATATTGTCAATATTAGGCGACACGACCTGATTATTACCATAGGCATGAATGCAGGTTCTCTGCATATCATCAACAAGAATAAACAGCACATTCTTAGCCTCTTTTCCCTTAGCCCACGCCGAACAGCTCAATGTAGCCAAAGCTGCCACAGAATAAAGAATTTTTCTCATAATCGATTACCAACCTGGATTTTGTTTTAAGTTTTTATTAATAACCAGCTCTTCTGTCGGAAGGGGGAAATAATAATGTTTCGATTCATCGAACTTACGTCCGTTCGGTAAAATATTCCAATACGGCAGAATAAATCCTTCATTATCCACATCAATATGTTTGCCAATAACGACTGTCGGATACTGAGACTGAACAAACTTCATTCCCCGAACTGTCTTTTCCAACAATTTACCTGCTTTCCACCTCATCAAATCATCATACCGCATATTTTCCAAAGCAAACTCAACACGTCTTTCCCTTCTGATCTCGTCTATCAACACCGGTAAAGACGGAAAATCAGACATCGGATCTTTCACCAATTGGTCAATAACCATATCCGGCATTCCCGCACGTTTACGCAATAAATTTATTGAAATATCCAAATCTGACTGTGTGCATTCACCTAATTCTGCCTTTGCTTCCGCATAAATCAACAACGCCTCTGCATAACGGAATATAGGAGCATCTAAAATACCATTCTGATAACGCAAATATTCTGCCGGATCGTCTACCCAATATTTGATAATTTGGTAACCGGTCGGAATATTTGATGTAGAAATATTTGATCCCGGAATAGCCGGTTTCTTCGTATCCCGTTGCAAATCTTTTCCCGGATAACAGATTGTCTGACATAAACGAGGATCACGATGTAACATCTCCCCCTGGATACTATCATGCCCCAGGAAATGTTCTTTACAAAGAGATATTGGTTTCCCACATTCACAAAGATAAGCATCGATTAATGATTTTGTGACACTAAATCCTAAAGTAGACTCTCCCCCTTCCAAAAGATTACTTGTCCTGTTACCTAATAATCCTTCTTCATAGACTTTATAATAAATCATTTCCGGATTATCCTTCAAATCCAAAGAACAGAAAAGCGTACGGTAATCAGACTCCGGATTATTCGTGTTATAAATCCGGTAATTACTCTCTTTCATTAAAGTCTGACTTGTATTTACAGCTTCTTTCAAGAACTTTTCCGAATTATCAATCTGATGATATTTACGGAACGTCCCTTCATGCAAACAGATTCTCGCTTTTAATATCAGTGCAACATCCCTGTTGATACGACCAGAAACAGCATTCTTTTTAGCCGGTAGCTTTTCAATGGCCCAATCGATGCAAGCTAACACAGAATCCATCACTTCAACACGCGAATCCCTTGATCCAAAAAGTTCTTCCGATTCAGTTGTCAGATCCTTCGTTAACCAGGGGACATCTCCATATCGTTTCACTTTTTCAAAATAATCCCAGGCTTTAAAGAAGTATACTTCAGCGGCATATGCATCTTTTTCTTCCTGATTAATCTCCGCCTGCTGATAACGTGCCAGGAAATAATTACACTTCCGGATAAACGTCCAACTCCATTCATTATTACTATCATTAGAACTTTCCGGTACTATATGTTCGCCGGCTGCCACTTTATCGTAATCCTGAGGGGCCATATTATCACTCCGGTTATCACCGGATAACATCGGGCTTCTTTCATGACCGGTTCCGTGTCCTTTAATATAAGTATATAAACCATTACAATACAACTCCATATCCCTGGCTGAATGCCAGAAATTCTGATCACTGATATCTGTTGTCGGAAAACGATCCATAAAATCATCATTACAAGCAACCAAAGTTGCCAACATGATGCTACCTGCAAGTAATATTTTAATTGATTTCATATTGCTCTAATTATAATGATAGTTGTAAACCGAATAAAATTGAACGCTGTAACGGATAAAACTCACCCACTTTACCAACATTCGAACTTGACTTTTCATCGTCTACATTCCCAATAAGTTCAGGATCGAAATTACCTCTCATATTAGTAATCTCGAATAAGTTCTGACCGGAAAAGTAAACACGTACTTTGTTTAGTCTGACTTTTTGGGTAATTCCGGCAGGGATTGTATATCCTAGCGTGAAATTTTTCAAACGTGCATAAGCCCCACTTTGTAAATAACGAGTCTGTGTCTTTACATTATAACTCATTGAAGAGGCTTTCCACATAGGATAAAATGCCCCCGGATTATCTTCTCTCCATGCATTTTTATAAACTTCATAAGTTCCGACAGCATTCGCATTATTGATATGTCCCCAGAAATAATTGCCGATCGGGAAGAAATCACGTTTGCCGATCCCCTGGATAAAGACATTACAATCAAATCCTTTCCATGCCAGATTAGCCGTTATACCGAACTGATAACGGGGTGTCGTATTTCCAATCACCTTTGTATCACCCGGGTTATCCACCGTTTTATCGCCCCAATCTATAATCTTATCGCCATTCAAATCCGCATAATGCGTATCGCCCGGTCCCCATTTATCCCCATTACCTAATTTACTCTGGTTGGCAGCCGCTGCCACTTCTTCTTTCGACTGAAAGATTCCGACAGTCTCATATCCCCAAATCTCTCCGATCTTCTTTCCCACATAATAATTATCATATAATTTACTTGGATTATTATCAAACTTGGTAATTTCACTTTGATAATCAGACAGGATCAAACCTAAGTCATAAGAAAAACCATTTGCCAACTGATCCCTCCAATTGACAGAAAGTTCCCAACCGGTAGTCTTCATATCTGCATTATTACGTCTTGGGACATCTGTTCCTAAAATAGACGGAAGCTTATCCCCTTCTGTCAGCATATTTGTTGTTTTCCTGTTAAACCAATCGAAGCTTGCACTCAAACGATTCAATACCGTTACATCGATACCCAGATTTAAGGATTTTACAGTTTCCCAGGTCAGGTCAGGAGAAACCATTCCCGGAGCAGCAACAGAAATAGGTAATGAGCCATTAATGATAAAAGGTGTTTGTTGCGTTACTTCGAATGTAGAAATATATGGATAATACCCTTTGACATTCTGATTTCCTAAACTACCGTAATTCACTCTAACCTTTAAATCGTTCAGCCAGGAATGTGTAGACTCCATAAAGGATTCTGAAGAAACACGCCATCCGGCAGAAAACGAAGGGAAGAAACCATAACGGGAATTATGCGGGAATTTAGAAGTTCCATCATAACGGCCGTTCATTTCAAATAAATATTTATTCATAAAGTCATATTTCAGACGCATAAACACACCACGAATGGCCCAACTGTACTCCTTATCTTTTGTCGTAACTTTCCCTGTTCCCAGACTGATCGAAGGAATGTCACTTGATACCAGTTCCTCTTGTTTGGTATAATCTTCCCGGTAAGTTTCCCATTCCTGATTAAAACCAGCCAATACTGTTATATTGTGTTTCTCTGCGATCGAAGTCAGATATTCCCCGTATATGTTTGCGGCAAAATAATTACTTCGCGCGTTTTGAGCGACGATAGAAGAAGGGAAGGTCGCACTATTCTGTGTAGTCCAGGAATCACGGATATAATCGAATTCTCGTTGTACATCCTTTTGTCTGTCATTGGTTGCCCTATAACTAAAATCGCCTTTTATCTTCAAGCCGTTGATCACATCCCATTCCGCATTCCCCATCAAAAGGGTCAAGTCATTATTTGTTACATTTCTTGAACCGCTAGTCAGGAAATTATAAAAATGTTCCGTCGGAATACCGCCGCCTACCGGACTATCTTCGGGAGTCGTAACCGGAAATAAAATTTGCGGTTCGCCACGCGTCATCTGTTCCCACCAGTTAGTACCTTTTGTTGAATAAGCATGAGGTGCATCATAAGTCGTATGTGTATATGCAGCTTTAAAACCTACACGGAAATTAGGAGTCAGGTCCGCAGAGATATTACTCAGAAAATTATACCTCTTAAATACATCGGTGGCATCTTTGAACATTCCTTCCTGATTCATATAACCTGCTGAAGCATAGAAACGGATAGCCTTGCTACCTCCACTGATATTCACCGTATGTTTATGAGTGGGCGCCCACGTCTGAAGCATTTGTTTATAATTGTTATTATTCGAGTTCCAGAAGATTTTACCATTCTCCATCATATGGTAAACCGGATTATTTACCGGGTCATTATAATAATCTTTCACCCATTGTACCTGCTCTGCTGAATATTTGTCTTTACCCGTATTATTGAATGACGATTCATTCATCGCGTCCATATAATCGGGAGCACTCAACATATCCGGTAAATAAGTATGCGTATTCAGCTGAATACTTCCGGAATATTCGATCACCGGCTTACGATCCGTTTTTCCCTTTTTCGTTGTGATCAAAATCACTCCGAAAGCTCCCCTGGCACCATAAATAGCCGAAGAAGAAGCATCTTTCAACACCGATATACTTTCCACGTCTTCCGGATTGACCATGTTCATATTCATCTGGACACCGTCTACCATTACCAACGGAGAACTACCTTCCCCGCTGATAGAAGCCAGACCGCGAATATTCATTGTAGCTTCGGCATTGGGATCTCCTCCGTTAAAAGAAATGTTCAGGTTCGGAACCACTCCCTGAAGTCCTTGTCCCAAGCTTGTGATCGGACGATTCTCCAATACTTTAGAAGTAACCTGTGATACAGCTCCCGTCAGATTTACTTTCTTTTGCGTTCCATAACCGACAACCACCACTTCTTCCAATGTTTCCGAGTCTTCTTTCAGAGTTATCGACAAGCTGCGCTTATTGGCAACTGCCACTTCCTCTGTTTTATATCCTATATAAGAAACCATTAATGTTGCATTGGAAGCTACATCCAAAAAGAATTTCCCATCTATATCCGTAATAATACCGTTCATTGTTCCTTTTTCTACCACATTGGCACCAATGATCGGTTCTCCGGAAGGATCATAAACAGTTCCTTCTATCTTCACTTTATCTTGCTGAACAACAGCACCTTTAACCTTTGATAAAATGATATAATTATTGACAAACTCATACTTCAAGCCATGGTCTTTCAATGCTTCACTTAAGAGATCAGACACTTTGGCTTTCTTTTTTGTTAATGACAGATCGAAGTTCGAACGGACACCACTCGTACTGTATATAACGAGATAGTCTGTCTGTTTTTCAATTTCCTTAAACAGTTCCTCAATCGAAAGTTTATTAGATTTCAATTCGACGACAACATTCTGTGCATCAGTATTCAAGGCAAACAACTGGCACACAAACACAAAAAGGATAAAAAAGGATAGTTTCATAATTCTGAATGCCTTTTGATAATTTTTTAGACACAAGAAATGCGTTAACAAAGGATTTATTTTCATATCTTTGTTTTGTTAAGTAAATACTAATTTTTTGAACACAAATGGTTTTACTTTCCGTTAAATCGGTAGATACGCCCATATCTGCCGATTTTTTTAATTCTTCATGGACTCATACATACTAAATTTAAAGGTTAATAATCTTTTTATTTACTCAGCACTATCTGATTCAGTTCATCGTTCTTTTTGATTTTAAAATTATGTATCCGTTGGATCAGATGTAGGATTTCCATCACTCCATCTCTTTGACGGAACTTCCCGACATATTCATAATCCAATATTTCCGGATCTTTCACAAGGATCTTCACATCATAATATAATTCCAGCTTCTCTATGATACTTCCCAATTTCTGTCTTTTGAAAGTATAAATACCTTCACGCCAAAGCAATTCGTCCGGATCCATCGTTGAAAGTTTCAGTTGTTTTCCTTTTTGAATCAGGTATTGATCCGGAGAAAGTACAACACCTTCCGTCTCCGATGAAGGGAAGTAGGCTTTAACCTTTCCCTCCTGGAGATAAACACTGGTATAATCACTCTTCGGATAGCTAAAAACATTGAATTGAGTGCCTAAAGCTTTGACATCTATTGTCCGGGTCGACACAATAAAGGGTACTTTTTCATTTTTGGCAACATCAAAAAAACCTTCTCCCGACAAATATACTCTTCGTTCTTTTGTAAAAAAAGATGGATAAGATAATTTCGAACCGGCATTCAGCCACACTTTCGTTCCGTCAGGCAACGTCAGTTCCGCACGCTGTCCGGCAGGGACAAGCAGTTCCTGCTGAAAAGCGATCAATTCTTTCTGTTCTGCCAGATTCCCCGAAAAATAGTAAGAGGCCAGCATCCATGCAGAAACAAAAGCAATTACAATGATCGCAGCATACCGGCTGAAAGAGATCAGCATTACTTTTCGTTTTTGAACATTAACCAGCTTTCTGAAACAGGCATAATTTATCCGGCCCTGCTCCTTGTCCATCCGTTCGGGAGTCAATTCCAGCAAGCTATGTAAATGTTGATAATCTATTATCCGGGATTTCAGCGCAGGGTCTTTGTAGGCTTCTTTCAGAAGTTGCTCCTGTTCTTCTTTTGATAAATTTCCCTGACAATATTTTATCATTCTTTCATCCATTATATTTACATTCTTTATATAGTAAACGAACGGAAAAAATAATCCCCCTAAAAACAATCGGACTTTTTTTCAATTTTCTCAAGAAGATAAAAGGAATAAGAGTAAGGGCAAGTAGTTTTTTAATTCTTCTCTTAACTTTTTATAAGCAATAGTCATTTGACATTCAATGGTTTTTACAGAAACGCCCAGATCTTCCGCTATTTCTTTTTGCTTCTTTCCCTCTATTTTACTCATCACAAAAATCTCCCGGCACCGTTCAGGCAATGACTCAAGAGCTTTCTCTATTATATTTTTTATATTATCTTCTGAAAGTCCCTCCAGATTAAAAGCCTCCAACGAATCAAACTTCATGCGGAAAGACAAATCAAACTCTTCCTGCATTTTAGCAGCAGCTTCCTGCTCTAGTAGTTTGCGTCGCAGATAGTCTATACATTTATTTTTTACAGAGGTAAATAAATAAGCTATTATATTAATGTGAAAATCCAAAGAATCTCTCTTTTGATAGAACTCCAGAAAAACATCCTGTGCGATATTTTCAGCTTCCTCCTCAGAAAAGACATAGTCGCGTGCAAAATACTTGACACGCGAATACCAGGTTATGTAAAAATTCTCAAAATCCATCACCACTCGATAATTCGGTCCGATATGATCGGATACATGCAATATGAATGTGTAAAAATACGCAATCACAAAATAACACACAAAGATTATAGCTGAAAATTAATAAAAGCGCAGTCTGTATCAGATATAATCCGATTCACCCAAAATTCGGAATATGGGTCTCAAGGTATAATTCCAAATAACGAACAATATAATCATCAATATTCTCCGAAGTTAAGGTTTCTTTCGTCCATAAATTTTGATTACCGGTTTTATCCAGATTTATTTTTGCTATATACAACAATTTGAAATCCAGCAAATAAGATATGCCCGATGCGACATATAAGTTGCTCAAAGATTGTATAACATTTAAAACAGTTCTTTTTCCGGATTGAAACAGCTGCAGGAGGTAGCATATATAATTCAAGAGCACATACTCTTTGGGTATATCCAGATTAAATTCACAAATAAGAACTTCTACCTGTTCCCGTAATTTCTCTTGCACATTATTACCTGGATGCTGGTTAGAAAAATCACGCATATTTTCATTAACAAAGCCGGCATTGAGCATATTCTTCGCCCAATCTATCCATTTGTAATCTATTTCCACGTCAAAAACCGTCATTGCCATAATCTCAAAGGTCTCCGGCACGGCATCCAGAATCGCAGCAGGAGTATAAAACGTACATGTATGCAAATCAAAACGTTTCATTGCATATAATAAATCCTCGATACTTCTATCCAAATCCAATCGTGGGAAAAGTTTCACCGGAACCATGATAAAAGCCATATCTTGTTTTATCTCAAAAACGCATCTTCCCCTTAAATAGCCGTCCACATCATTCATATACTCCTCTTTCTCTCCTACCGACTTGGGGATAAAATAAGGTATAATCATAACAATGTATTTTCTCTTGCGCCCTTTATCTTTCCATAAACGGATTTCTGTCCTGAAAAGATATCCCTCTTTAATGCATTCAAAAGCCGTTTGCCCGACTTGTTGCACCGGACTATCCCATCGATAACGCTCTAATCCTTCCAATATGTATTTCCTCAATATTTTAGGTGACCTATAATTATACATAAAAGTCAGTACCAACGCTAAAGGAGTTATATATATAAAAGGTATTAATGATACAGCAATCAACAAGCCCAACTCTATATCACCCGACAAAAGCCCGGATATTCCAATAATAATTCCCCCGGGGACACAAAGAACAAATATCAATGATAATGAATAAATCATCCATCCCCTCCACGTTTTAAACTCCCAACTTGCATATTCACCGTTTATAAACGACTTCAAATATAGCTTAATAGCGGTCAGAGATATTTTATTTTCTTCTAAATTCATTTATCTATATTTTTCAATATTCTTCTATCCACAGGGAATCATTTTCTATTTTCCAGAACGACTAATCAAGGCAAATATTATCTAAAAGTACATTTTCCTTTTAGAAATGGAAACGTATCCCCGCATCCAAATGGAAACGGAATATACCCGAATGTTCTCCCTCCCCGTAGTTTATGTCATCTTGTTTGGGGAGAGAACTACCGATATATCCGATGTTGGCACCGATTCCTACGTGTTCGGACAAATAATATTCTGCTCCAAACAAAAAGTTATAACCGAAACCGGATAAGGAAGCGCTCACATTTTCGGCCGATTCACGATATTTGAAATAACCCAAGCCGATCCTTTCCTCTATTCCCCAACGTCCGACTTTCTGTTTCATGACAAACTGAGGTGCAATATAAGCCAGACCGACATTCACATCCATATTGGAATAGGTATATGAGGATTTATAACCGGAATACATCAAACCTGCCCCGAAACCGCTTCTCGACACCCAATCATATCCTAATAGCCAATCCAGTCCATTCTTAGGATTGCCGGACGCACTCTTTGGCAGATAAAACTTGTTCGTCATAAAGGCATAACCGAGGCTGGCATAAAAAGTACTATGCCTGAAAGGGCTTTTGGGAGTTACCGCACGATTTTCATAAGCCGGAACCGACGATTCGGCAGTCACTTCTGCTTCCGGACCGATCGAATCACCAATCCACAACATATTGCCTGCTATCTGATGGCAGCTGCTCCCTAAAATGGTCGGTTTTCGATGCTCAACCAAAGCCAAGGCGTTTCCTCCGTTCTTCGAGGCTTCTTGTTTGGCCAATGCAACCACCTGCTCATACTTGCATTTGGTAGAAGCTCCGCTATCCACCACCTTGACACTGCCAATCAGTTCCGCCGATGCCGGAACCGGTTCGCCGACTTCATATAAGCGGACAGAGTCAGCCGATACACGCAATGGATAAGTTTTTACGATATCCGTTAGTACTTTGGGGGCACAACTACCTAAGCATAAAGGTAAAAGCAGCATTAATAAGAAGTTTGCTATTTTCATTAATCTATAACATTAAAATTTATTTCACTATAAATGGCAACATTTTTTCTTCCACTGGCAAATAGTCATAATCTGAATAAACATCATTCGGAAAATCCAATGCCGTTATTTTACTAGAATCAACCAATGCCGTAAATGAATAATCTAAAAAAGTATCTTGTAGTTTTAATAGATTTCCTTCTTTTATCCATTTCCCATTAGATACAATTTGTGAATATTCCCCAAAATGATAGCTTAGTTGATAAAAATGATCCCAGTTTAAAAATAAAGTTATCGACTTATTTTTATAACTATGAAATTACCACATAGTAAAAGGATACATTTGATTTTTTTGAGGAAAAAGATAGATCCCATCTATTATACTATTGTCCGGATAACGAATTTTTAACAAATCATCATTCCTTATTAACAATAGGAATGAATAATTAAGACTAGAATCATATAAGCTCAATTTATTCCCTTCCTTTCTCCATAAGCCTTCAGATAATAGTAAACGTAGATCAACATCTGCATCTTCGAATAACTTATACCGATTATTCACTTCTACTATTAGGCTATGTCCATAAGTGCCTAATTTAAAAGAAATAGAATTTTTCGACTTTTCTTTTTTAAACAAATCTTCTCTTTTCTCATGTTCTATTATCCATCTATCAATAGGAAAATCCTCTTCTATAGAATCACTTTCCTTATATTGGAATATTTTATTTACCAAAAAATAAAAACCTTTTTTACAAAGAAAAGACAATTTATCTATCTTTTCTAAAACCATTTGAAATCCAGAAGGCACATCATTTAAAAAGAGAACATTATTTTCTTGCTTAAAATATCCATAAGAGAATAAAGTCTCAATATTCGGATCATACCCTAGAAGATCAATCCTCATACTATAATAGGTTTTATTTATTAATAAAAGAACAATTCTTATATTTACATCTATCATTCTATCATTTTGCTTTATATAGATATATTTCAATCCAGACACATCAGACAAGACATATTCATCATATATTATATTCATAAAATCACTTATACCATTAAACAAAATTAATATTATTACCAAATACTGGGAACCCCTATACTTTTATAATAATTCACAGCTCCAAATACATTCCAATAACCAAGTCTAGTTGCCGTTCTCATCATATCAACAGCTTCAAAAACTCTCCCCGCAGCCATATAAGTAGATGCAGAATATTTGGTAAATGTATTTATAACCATAGAACAACCAAAACTAATCAGAAATATCCGAGTGTAAATC